>JAABUH010000245.1_pt1 | contig 83291 bp, 83 predicted proteins | sample 5559121 | NCBI WGS metagenome assembly JAABUH01 (sample SAMN10711871, study PRJNA513364) | rock metagenome | isolation source: Antarctica rocks | place: Antarctica: Victoria Land, Battleship Promontory nord | collected 2015-12-28
GGCTCGGAGGGGGTGGTAGACTCCATGGCGCGCTCCTTGGGACTGGTGGTGGGTTTGATCTCGCACCATCATCCCAAGGAACGCTCGCTCTGTCATCCTCACTCGCGCATAAGCCCTACCGACCCTGGATGTCCTTTACGTTTTCGTGTCGTCCTGGGCGCGGCGAGCCGGAACGTCGGTCTGCCTTTTCTAAGGAATGCGCCTTAGCGGGATAGCCGTTTCTCCAAGAGTGAACGAGTGGGTGCGCGTGGGTACGGGGTATGTTGTCAGGCGGTGCATGGTGCAACCGGTGCAACTTTGCAACCCTGCAACAGCGGTCGGGGGACAGGGAGATGGAGGGTGCTCTGAGGTGAGTGTAGGTGGGATTATAGAAAATGCAAGGGGTGGCTCTCGCCCGGGCCTTGCCCAGCGGCAAGTAGATTTGTATACTAACGATGCATCGCGGGGTAGAGCAGTGGCAGCTCGTCGGGCTCATAACCCGGAGGTCGTTGGTTCGAATCCAACCCCCGCTACCATCGTTTCGACGAATCTCGGGGCGGCGTAGCTCAGTGGCAGAGCAGGGGACTCATAAGCCCTTGGTCGCAGGTTCGAATCCCGCCGCCGCCACCAAAGAAATTGGCTCGTAGAAGCCAAAAACGAGAGGCCCCGAAGAGTACTTCTCCGGGGCTAACGACTGAACTACACCCATTTGTGCACCCATTTCGACACATGCAGCGCACCCTGCGCCTTGCCAGCCTCGATAGGTAGCCGCTTCCTCTTGCCATTGCGGGGCGTCTCCCGTCTGGCGTCCGAAGGCCCTAGCGTTTGCTGACAGCCGGCCATTAGGACAGACATGATCCTGACTCGCAACTGATGTAGCGTACTCCTCTCTACGCTCAGTAGATTGAAACATGCCCATCCCGACCAGTGAGTAACATTGCCCTCCTCGTCACTGAGAGCCGTTTCCCGGAGGCAGAGCAGGTGAACAACTCAACCGTCTATTGCCATTTTGAGTTGGAGCGCTTTCCTAAGTCGGAATTCTATCGAGACGAGGAAGGGCGGCGTATCCACCGTACGGAGCCGCTGCACACATCTGAAGGGGCACTAATTGAGGACCCGGGCCTTCCGCCCCCACCAACGATCTGGCTGCCCGACGACATCTCTCAAGAGTGAAGCGGTAGATGTGATGACCGACGACGAAGACTCCCACCCAGCAGTGCACGGCAAGCCCAATTGGCGCCCGTTGCCTGATGCCACACCGGGCGACCCTCAGATCGACTTCAAGAAGTTACTCTATCAGGCTCAGCTAGAGAACGCCGTTTCACAGTCTCAGGCAAGTGGGGCCGCGCGAAGAGCCCAAAATGCTAGTGACTCCTCGACGACTCAAACTGAGTGGGCGAACGAGTATGTGCTTCAGCAGGCGATCTACAACGCCTACATCGAGGTAAGCAAGGGAGCCATCGAACGTGCACAATCGCGCGCCCAATTCATTCAAACTGCTGCCGCCGCCGTGGGTACCGCATACGCTGCAATCCTTGCCCTCTCGTTTAAGGCAGATAGCACGAGTCCAGCTGTTCACCCGCTCCCAGTTCAGGGTGTCTATCCCGCGCTATTCCTGGGCCTCGCAGTCGCCCTCTCGGCTGTGTACCTCACTTACTTAACCAGGCATGCCGACGTCGCAGGGCCCGCCGCAGGTGCCTCCCTTTCCGAGAATCAATATCACCGGCTCGAGGCCTTCATTACATGGGCAGCAGTCCCTGTCTTGTCTCGTATCTATTTCCTGCACGCCGCCGTGGTGAGCCTCGCTGTCGGCGTTGCTCTCGTTCCCGTAGTCTTCCTAGATCTTTCAGACTTGGCTAGGGTGTTGATTGTAATCGGTTCGCTCGTAGTTGTATTCGGCCTACCTGGACTTGCGCGCATTCTCAGCAAATAGGTGGGATTCTCCGACTTCACGGAGTGGTGTAGGTATGGATGAACAAGTAAGCCGTATGTACGGTTTTGTACGAGGTCGGCAATTAGAAGGGACGTTTCCGGGTGATGCTCGCACGGGAACTTGGCTAGTGACTGGAATGCGTGTTGCCCATGGATGGGGATGTCCGTCCGAGATAGCTTGGCCGTATGACGGGGATCCAGCTCATTGGCCTCCCGTTGTGCCAGAAGGCATCGATGCGCTAGCAAAAGCTAGGCGCATCGGCGCGTATCAGCGGATCCGGTCAATCGATGATGCTCGTGTTTGTATAGCATCGCAACACCCCGTGGTGATGGCTATTCCCATTACAAAGCAGTGGTTTGCCGCTCCCGGCGGTCTAATAGAAGGCCCCGGTGTGGACAGGGCCTTCATCTGCAACCACGCCGCCGTGATAGTTGGATATGACGACTCGTCGCAGCAGCTGACTTTCCGCAACTCGTGGGGAGAGACTTGGGGCGATGGTGGCCATGGCTACCTTCCTTATGACTACTTCAATAGACATCTCTTGGAGGCATGGGCGATCACTGGGCCATACGACGAAAGGCCTGAGGAGCGCTCATCGCCACGGGACCTCGAGTTGGCGTGGGGAGTACCCGACCTCCTAAATGGGACGCTCCACGGTGTCGATTTGTACCGCGCAAGTACTGATGACTTCTTCGGGTGGGCATTGGGCGTAGTGCGAGAGGGCTTCCTCGATGTTGAGGAACTCTTCGTGAAGGCTGATCAGCGTTGTCGTGGTTACGGAACGCAACTCGTCGATGCGATGTCGGATCGGGCCCGACAGTTGAGTCTTCCGCTTCGGTTCTGGATCCCTTTCGCTGATGTCACCGGCCCGAACCTTGCCAGATTCACCAGGATTGCCCGACGAAAAGGTCTCAGAATATCTAGAAGCAACGTCTCATGGGCCGCATATTCTGCTTCGGCCGGGTAGCGCACGCCTGCGAACTGAGTTGACCCGGGCTACAACGCCACCTCATGCAGCTGATAGAGTCGGTCCATATGGTCTGCAACCTCCTTGTGCAGCGTGGGCAGCACGGGGCTATAGGTATTCATGGTCAGGGCGATGCTGCTGTGGCCGAGCAGCTCTTGCACCACCTTCGGGTGCACGCCTTGCCTCACGACGTAGGTGGCGGCGGTATGTCGCAGGTCGTGCGTCCGGATGCGCGGGAGGTTGGCGCGTTTGAGCGCACGGTCCTCCGGTTCGATTCACTGCGCGTGCTGCTGTCGGCGACCACGCGGATAGCGGGCGAGATTGAACGCAAGTACATGACTGTCGGCCCCCTGCCTCATGGCCCTATTCAGCGCGTCGGCGAAGGCTTACATTAGCTTCAAACCAACGTGCGCGACTGTCCGTGCTGCGCATCCAAGGAGGACGCTGGTGCATAGACCGACTCGGGGCGAGGCAGGGACCGCATGAACTCGCGCGATGATATTTCCATTGCATTTACGAATTTGAGAGAAGAGGTCGCTGCTAACCAAAACGTGCTGACAGTGCCGATGCGCAAGTTGCGTGACGCAGTCGGCACGAGGCAATTGGGGTCAGATGAAGTCAAGTGTATTGCGTCCAACCTTTGGGGCCAGGACATCGGGCACTATCCGGAGACCCTTCCTACGTCGCACAAAGATTGGGTTCGCCTGTATGCGTTGAACAGCCATGTGGCGACGCTTATTAGGTGGGTCGTACATCCGTGTTGTGAACGTGACCACGACCTGTGGAAACTTAGCGAGGGCCTCACCGATGAGAACACACTTACGCATGCCTCGGACAGCAGCGCGTATCCGCACCTGGCCTCGCTGAGTATCGTGCCCCAAGAGGTGTCGAGCAAACTGTCCAGCGCTGCCGTCCCGCCCAGCGGGCGCCGCGAATCCACATTCATCAAGGCGGCGCGCACCGAGTTGCAACGGTCTTCGTACGCCTTGGCCGCTGACGACATCTACTATACTGCGCTCGAGGACGGGCTAATTTCACAGAGGTCCGGGCTCACTCCGGTAGCTACCCTTCAGTCGAAGCTTTATGGGCGCGCTAAGGCACCTGACGCAGAATTTGGGCACTTTAGGGAGGATGGCCGCACTTACTGGTATTTGACTACCTAGCCTGCGGTGACGTCTGCCAAATGCCCTGGTTGATAGCTATCGGCAGACGGCGGTCGTCTCCGTTTGTCCCCTCAGTTAACTCGCTTCACCCATCATGCACCGGGTCGCGATATCATTGGAACCCGGGGCTCGCACACGCGCGGGAGATTCCAGCATCCAACGCGGTGCAGTCAAGGGCAACTCATCTGGAGCGTCGGTGACGATGCCTAGTACTACAACGACAGATCGCGAATTCTTCCCGATCGATAGCAGCACCAGTTGGGTGTCCGGCATGCGTCTCGCGGCATATCTTGGGGTCCTCCGAATAAGTGGCGCTGTAGTACTAGCGCGGTTCTTCGCGATCGGTGGTTTCTTCCCTCCATGCGAAACATCGCCAAACTGTAGAACGGCCATTTATACGACCGCTGGCTGTGAGGCAAAGCCCCATGCCCCCGTCGGCTCGCTTGAAATACTCAGGTACTTATATACTTCGGTGGCGCAGGAGGAATGATAGTGAGCCAGGCCCCCATCAAGGTCAACGAGCAGACCAAGGAACGCATCCGCTACCTCGCGGCACTGACCGATGCCACCCAGGCGGAGATCGTGGATCGGGCGGTGAGCGAGTATGCGGCGCGGCACGCCGACCAGATCGCTAAGGGGATGGAGCGAGCTCGGGCAATCCTCGCCTCCGGCGATGCGGCAATCGCCGCGTACCTCCTTGACGAGCCGGTCGAGGCGGTTGAGCGCATCGCTGGTAAGCGCTGGGAATCAGCGCAGCCCTAGCACAACGACCTCGGCCCAGCTCACGGGTCCAGTCGACCAGTCGGTGCGCGGCTCGAAGAGGGCCGGGGCAACATGTTGCTCGAGAGCCGCAAAGAGCAGGTCGCGCAGCTGGGGTTTGACACCCGTCCCATCGACCGCCCGCGTGCCCAGCGAGCACCAGATCTCCTGCACGTCGCCGCTCTCCAGGACCAGGACGCGACAGGGGAGCCAATCGCCGAGATCCCGCTGGTACTCGCTCCCTGGAGCGGCCAGCGCCTGGTCGACGAGTCCGAGCAGTTCCGCGGTCAAGCCACGCTGGAGTCGGATCGCCGCTTCGGCCCGGTCACGAAGATAGTCGACCCTCGTAGGGAGAAGATTCCCCTGCTCGTGGAGATCCTCAAAGTAGCTGTAGGCGTCCTCGTCTGATCCTTCCTCGCGTCTTCGGGCCGCGCACAACCAGATAATGCCGTGCTCCTCGTCGACCCACGTAGCGCCACGATAGTCCGACACACGGACTCGGTAGACAAGCGGATGGTCGATGGCGAGGATCCTTTTCTGTCCTTGGGGCGATGTCGGCGTGAGGCGGCGAACCTCCTCCAGCACCGGATGCTCAATCTCGCCTAGATCGACATGGAGACCCGGGAGCTCGAGACCAAGGTCATCGATCAGACAGCGAAGGGTCGGGCGAGCGCGACGAAAAGCAAGCACCTCAAAGTGTAGGTTGCCGCACACCTTGACAGGGTCCACCTTTTCAGGGCAGATCTCCGGACCTGCCGGGCATCGCCTCCTGGTAGTGTCATCAGGGCTGTATCACTCGGTAGTCTCACAGTTGTTCCGGTGAGACATCGGGAAGCGGCACCACGTTCCAGCCCGGGGTACCGAACGGTGCAATGGCAGTCTCTGGCGCGATGGGAGACAATGACATGGCGAGCGACAACGCCCGACATGCCCTGGTAGGTCTCTATGAATGTCAATCTTCCCTGGAAGCGTTTCTGGCACCCGCTTGGAACGCGCCTATACCTGGCTGACACTGGTTTCCTTCCAGACCCCGACACGCTAAGCGGGCAGTTCTACAACCCGGACCTTTTGACACTGGAGAAACTGAACCATGAGCTATGTCTCATTCTCTTGGGGGAGCCGGGGATCGGGAAGAGTCGGGCGGCGCGTCAGGAAATGGAACGGCATGGCGGATGGACACACTTTGCTGACCTGAGTGAGTACGGGAGCGAGCTACGCATTCGAGAAGCTGTATTCCTCAATGACACGGTCAAGCAGTGGGCCGCGACTGACGGTATCCTGTACCTGGTCCTCGACGGCTTCGACGAGTCACGACTTCCGCCCAAGGAACTTGTTGGCTTCATTGCCGACGAACTTCGCACGCTTCCTCTCGATCGCCTACGGGTTCGATTAATCTGTCGGTCGGCCGTTTGGTCTCCTCAATTCACGCTCCGGCTGGCGACCGTTTGGAACAAAGAATTGCTGCCGGTGTTGGAGCTCGCACCCCTACGGCGGATTGATGTGCAGACAGCAGCCACAGCAAAGGGTCCGGATGCTTTAGCCCTCATGCAGTGCATAGAGGCCCGGGAGTGCGTCCCGCTCGCTGCACGACCTCAATCCCTCAATCTGCTTCTCAACCTCTATGAACGCGATGGGAACCTTCCCCGCCGCCAGGATGTGTTCGGGATGGGCTGTCGAATGCTTTGCGCTGAGATTCAGCGTGAGCGGCACTCGCATCTCGGGCCGCACCTCACTCCCGATCAGCGGATGCTGGTCGCCGCTCGCATCGCAGCCGTCACTCTCTTCGCTGGTCGCTTCGGCGTCTGGGACGCGCCCGACTGGGGCGATGCCCCAGCGGAGGACGTGACCGTCGATGCACTCACCGGTGGCCAGGAGGGAAGCGGGCCGGATTCATTCCACGTCACGGCGCGAGACATCGATGAGACGTTGAGCACGGCCCTCTTTCGTCTAAGTCGTGACCACGAGTTCGCGTGGGCTCACCGCTCATTCGAAGAGTACCTGGCCGCTCTGTATGTCAACGAGCACAAGATGGTGCCGCAGCAGATCTTCAGCCTCCTGTTCCACCCCGATGGACATCTGATTCCTCAGTTGGCAGGGGTAGGGGTGTGGATGGTCGGTAGCAATCAGGCCGTGTTCGATCGCATCGCAAAGAGTGATGCCGAGGTGCTGGTCCGAGTGGACATCAGCGCAGTGCCGGCCGAAGCGAAGCGCGAGGTGATCCGTTCCCTCCTAACGGAACGATGCGAGTGGGACGTCGTCAACGGTATTAAACCGGGCATGTTGGGGCAGATGCGCTACGAGTGCATCGATCAACAGCTGCGACCCTATTTAGAGAACAGCAGGGACCACCGGACGGTGCAGCGTGTCCTGGCGGTCATGCTTGCTGGGGCCTGCTCTGTCAATACCTTGACCAACCACCTTGTGAGCATCGTTGAGAACGAGCAAGAAGAGGAAGTGTTGCGGCGTGAGGCGGTCGAGGCACTTGGCCTGATCAACGACGAGAATGCCCTCCACCGACTGAAGGAGGTTCTCGCCTCAGAACTACCATTACCCGCGCGCCTACGAACCGTTCTACTGATAACGCTCTGGCCCAATACCGTAACGTCCTCCGATATCGTGGAGGTTGCCCAACGTTTCGGACCAGAGGCTTCCAGTACAAGCTTCGAGTACATCGTTGGCTATCGCATCGGTCCGAGCCTAGATGCAGCGGCGCTTGCGGCGGTACTGTCCGAGGCCGCTGAAAAGCTCGAAATGGGCCAGGCGTCGGCTGGGGTTCGCGTGTTGTCCCGATCCCTGCTCCGGCGGGCGTGGAGCCTGCTCGATGGCCCTTTGGTACGGTCTGCTGTCGCACGGCTGTTGTATTACTACCTCCGGCTTGACCATGCCGGTGACCACGGAGTGTCGGCTCTCGCCGACAGAGATGACTGGTTGGCGGCGCAGGAGAAGCGACGGCGGCTTCTCGCAGCACTGGTGCCCCTGCTCCAAGGGGATCGGCCGGACGCGTTCATGCTGGCAATCGGAACGCACCCTTTCGTCACACGCGCCGACTTCACATGGACCCTCGATCGACTGTCCGAGGCTGAAGGCGGGACTGAGCGCCAAGTATGGACTCGCCTCCTGTGGAGCATCTTCGACTTCCGAGAACTGGAGCAGTTGCGCTCGATCGCGGCCCTTTGGCGCGACCATACCGAACTGAGAGACGTGTTCGGGGACCTGATCATGGATGGCGAATCGGCCGAAGACGTCCAGTTGCGCTTATTTGCCGCCCAAGAGCAACACCTCCGCGAGTTCGCAGATCCAAACGTGTCTCCCGCGCTCGACCCTCCTCCAAAGGAGCGCGTGTTAATTCGCCTCGCTGACTTGGAAGCTGGGAACCCCGCTGGGTGGTGGGATGTCAACCTCCAGATGACACTCAACCCGACAAGTACGCACTATGGCAACGAGGATGAATCGGACCTCATGAGCCTGCCAGGCTGGGACGATGCTGACGAAGAAACGCGGCTCAGGATGATCCGAGGGGCGGCTCTGTATCTCGAGATCGGCGATCCCAGCGAGACTGAGTGGCTCGGGACGAACAGTTTCTACCGACCCGCCTCCGCTGGTTATAGGGCATTCCGTCTCCTAGCGTCTCAGCAGCCCCAATTTCTCGACGACTTGTCGGCCAGTTTGTGGGCAAAGTGGGCCGCGGCGATCGTCGCATATCCGGACATAGCCACTGAGGATCAGACAGTGCAGGCCCAACTCGTGTGTGCGGCCTATCAGGAGGCGCCTGAGTCAGTGCTCCGTGGTCTTGAAATGCGACTTCAGATGGAAATACGAGAGGGATGGAGGCCTATGGCGCAGCGTCTGGTGGCAGGATGCTGGGATAAACAGGTCGAACGCACCTTGGTTCGTATCTGCGGGAACCCCGGGGTGCAGCCGGAGCAGTTTGAGGTCCTGGTCGCCGATTTCCTAGACCACGGGAGCAGCGAGGCGCAGGAGATGTTGTTGCGAATTGTCCGCACAGGTAATCCCGATGACGCCCAGGAGCCGCGTTATCAGTCTGCCGTCCAGATCGTGCTGTCTCACATCACTCCGGCCCTCTGGGATGACGTTTGGCCGCTCCTCAGGACACATCCAGAGCTTGCTGATCGCTGCATAACGAGAGCGGCCTTTGGCAGCAGCCTGGTTGTTCCAAATTTCGGTGAGAGGCTGGATCCTGACCACGCCGCAGAGTTCTGTGAATGGATGCTACGAACGTACCCTCGACACGATGATCCGGTCGTAGAGGGAGTTCACTCCGTCAGCGCGAGAGAGGCAATTGGGCGGTGGAGAGATTCCACCATCGCGGCGCTGGCTGCGCGGGGAACTGAGGAATCACTTCAAGCGTTGCGCCGGCTTGCTGACTCATTCCCGACAGACGAGGGACTTCACCTCCAGGTACTCAGTGCGGAAGGCGCGTTCCGTGCTCAAAGCTGGGAGCCGCCCGAACCACAGGAAATCATCGCGCTGGGTCAGAACGCACAGAGGCGCATTGTACATACGCCTGACCAACTTCTCGATGTTCTGATCGAGTCACTGAGCCGGCTCGAGGACAAACTCCACGGCAAGCCACCCGCTGTTCAGTTCCTGTGGAATGATCTGGGCAACGGATTCTATCGTCCCAAGCTGGAGGAGGATTTCTCGGACTTCGTGAAGGTGCATCTCGCGAACGATCTCTGCGGCAGGGGGATCGTGATCAATCGCGAGGTGCAATTGAAGCAGTCCTTGGGCGGGAGCGGAGGGGAGCAAACGGATATCCTCGTGGAGGCTATCAGCCGCGGCGTGCAAGAGGTAGAACCACAAACACTGTCCGTCGTCCTCGAGTGCAAAGGCTCGTGGAACCGAGGAGTGGAATCGGCAATGAAGTCCCAGCTTGTGGATCGGTACCTCACCAGCTCGCAGTATCGTCACGGGCTGTACCTCGTCGGATGGTATGCGTGCTCGCAGTGGGAGCCGCACGACGACAAGCGCAAGAGGACACCCAAGTATGGAATAGCGGAAGCACGGCGGCGGTTCGCAGACACCGCTGCCCAACTTAGGACTGGGCAGGTAACGGTGAGAAGCGTGGTTTTGAATACAGCCCTTGACTAGATGCTTCGATCAACCGTGAAGTATCGAGCGTGTCTCGTGAGCCAAACCGGCACCGTACACGTTGCATTCCCCACGGTTTCCTACGGCCATTTCTACGGCCATTAGCCTCTGTTCGCGATGATCCGCTCTCGGTCGTGGAGACTCAGCCACCTGGATGTTTGGCTTAGACACGGCAGAAATCGATCGTCAACGAATATCTGTGAACGGCCGCGAACTTTGTAGCGGAGAACTCATAAGCCCTTGGTCGCAGGTTCAAATCCCGCCGCCACCATAAACCTGGCTTCTACGAGCCGAAAACGGCAGATCGCCCAGCTGTGGTGGTACGGCCCTGTGTACTTTCTGTACATCAGTTGACGCGTAGAGCCCGCAGTGCGTCCTCTACTACCCTGCCAATTCCTCGATTCGGGAGCGGTAGAGATGACGCGGCGTCCGCTCATACAGATGACGGTACAGCCGGAGGGCGGCTTCAGCATGCGCACGGCCCTGACATAGCCGCCAGAGTTCGAAGTGGAGCAGGGCCACATGCGCGTCTTCGCCAGCGGTGTCTAGAAGTTCCTGGAGCCGTAGCACGCTCCGGTCACGCTCGCCCCCCGCGCTCGCTACCCGTGCCTCCAGCGCCTGACCGCGCAGCAATTCGTCGGCCCGCCCAAGATTACGGGCCAACGACGTCCCCTCCCGCGCGAGTTGTGCGGCCTTTTTCACCCGGCCACGGTCCAGTTCGAGTTCCGCGGCATCGAGCAGGGGACCAACCGTGTAGTAAGGAACCTGGCCGGCGCGGAGGACGGGGAGAGCTTGCTCGAATTGCGCGAGTGCAAGGTCACATTCGCCGCGCAGATGCGCGAGCCGGGCTAGAAAAGCACGATAGCGGGCCTCATCCCAGCTGTCTCCCACTTCTTCGGCGATCTGCAACGCCTCCTCAAAACACGCGCGGGACTCGTCCAGTTTCCCGGTCTCCTGGAGGATCGAGCCCCGGTTTCCCAGCGCGACCGCGAGAGCACGGAGATTGCCACGCTCCCGCATGGTCTCGACCATGGAAAGGTTGTAGTGCAGGCCAAGGTCAAAGCGCCCGAGCTGTAGGTACACCGTCGCCAGATTGCCATGCATAAATGCCACACCCTGCCGGTCACCAGTGGCCTGGTAGAGCTTCAGGGATCGTTCTGCCCCCACGAGTCCCTCCTCCTCATCCCCCTGTTCAAAGGCAAGGGCGGCGGCCACGCTAGAGATATGAGCCATCTGCCAGCGGTCACCGAGAGATTCCAGTACAACCTGGGCGCGACGGATGCACTCCGCGGCCGGTTCGTACTCTCCATGGCGCCAATGCGCGATCCCCAGCCATCTCAATGCCTGTGCCAACCAGCGGCGTCGATCGTGGCCCTCGAAGTAAGCGCAGGCCTGCCGGAGCCGCGTGATAGCCTCGGCGAATTCCTGACGGTGGGGCAAGACCTCACCCAGTACACCGCTCGCCATCGCCTCTCCCTCGAGGTCTTCAGCTCGTTCGGCACACGCGAGCGCGGTCTGCGCCAGCCGGATTGCGTCATCGATCCGGTCGCGCCTCCCCGCGAAGTGCGCCTGCCAAACGAGCAATCGGATCAGCAGCCGCGTCATCTGGTCCCGGTGTGCCGGCGCTGAATCGAGCCGACGCTGGACGGCCTGTGCGGCCAGAGCCAGCAGCACGTCCGCCGTCTCGAACTCAGAGGTTAGCTCCCAGAAACGCACCATGCCCTCCAGGGCGGCAGTCAGGACGCCGGGCTGTCCCTGCTCAGCGGTCCAGGACCAGGCCTGTTGGACGCCGGCGAGATGTGAGAGCAACGCGTCTACCGCGATGCGTGGATCTGGACCGTGAAGCGCAGGGTCGGAGTCTGCGACGAGCCCGAGGTAATAGTCGCTGTGGCGGGCATGTACCACATCGAGGTCCAGGCCCGGCAGATCGCCCGCCGCTGACTGCGCGAACTGGCGCAGGAGGTCGTGGAGCCCGTACCTCCCGTTGGCCCTGCGGTGGAGCAGCGCCCTGTCCAGAAGGATGGCCAGCTCGACCGTCGATGCGCCGGCGACCTGCACCGCCGCCTCCAGATTGAACGGGCCGCGGAACACCGAGAGGCGGGCCAGAGTGTCCTGCTCGTCGCCAGGCAGCAACTCCCACGTCTGGGCGAACACGCCCTCGATGCTTCGCTGGCGGTCCGGCACATCGTGCGCCGTGGTGACCAGAAGGTCCAGATTACGCTCAATCGCGCCGGCGATGGCGGCACAGTCCATCACGCTGATCCACGGGGCAGCCAATTCGAGCGCCAGCGGCATACCGTCGACCATCCGGCAGATGCGCAGCACGTCCCCAGCGTTAGCGTCCGTGAGGCGAAAGTTCGGATCGACCCGGCGCATCGCCTGGACGAAGAGCCGAACACCCTCCAAGCCGGCGATCTCTCCCGCCGCAGTGGCCCCGCTTGTGACCAGTTCGCCGCTCGGCTCCCGATAATCGAGCCCCTCCAGCGGCACGCGCTGCTCCGCCAACAAGCCCAGGGGCAGCCGGGAGGTGACCAGCAGACGGACGCCGGGCGCCGAGATGAGGATGTCCACCAGGAGGCCTGCCCCATCGAGGACATGGTCCATACTGTCTAGCACGAGCAAGTAGTCTCTCGGAGCGAGAGACTGCAAGAGCTGGGCGCGCGGATCGCCGGGTCCCTGGGGCTGCAGGCCGAGACCGGCAAGCAGCGCGGCCGGGAGCAATTCCGGCAGGCGGACCTCGGCGAGCGCGATAAAGATGATGCCGTCCGCGAAGCGGCCACCCCCGGCCGCTCCCTCGGCCGCCTTGAGGGCGAGGCGCGTCTTCCCCATGCCGCCCGGCCCCACGATACTCAGCAGGCGGCTCTCGGGCTCGCGCAGGTAGTTCGCGATGGCGTGGAGTTCACGTTCACGCCCGACAAAGGGCGTGAGCTGCAAGGGGAGATTGTGCCGAACCGGCGCGGCACGTTCCACCGGCGCGGCCTTCGCCTGGAGTTCCGCGGCAAGCGCAACAGTCTCCGGGGCCGGCTCGACGCCGAGCGTATCCAGCAGGATCTGCCGGGCGCGGGGCAGGTAGGCGCGGGCCTCGGCTCGCTGCCCGCCCAGAGCGAGCGCCCGCATCACCTGGCGGTGCGCCTCCTCGCGTCCCCCATCAAGCTCGACCTGACGGATCGCATACGTATAGGCCTGCTCGTACTCTTCACGCACCAGGTGGGCCCCGGCCAGACTGTAGAGCGCTCCGAGCACCATGTGCAGCAACCGCTCCCGCTTGAGCATGAGCCACTCCTCGAACGGCTCGGCATCCGGCAGCCCTAACCCGGCGAGAAGCTCACCTCGGTAAAGCGCCACCGCGGCGCCGAGCTCGTCCAGGCAGGCGTCACAGAGGTGGAGGCTGGGATGTGGATGGACCTCGACGGCCCGCAACAACGCCTGGAAGGTCGTCACATCGGCAGTGCAGGCCGCCCCATTAAGCTGGATGTCGTGCCGGCTGGTGATGAGTACTGTCTCGCCGGCTGGTGTACGAGCCGGGAGGAGCGCCGCGTGGAGGCGGTGGAGGGTCTTGCGCAGGTTGCCCAGGGCACCCTCGTCTTGTGTGTTCGGCCAGAGGAGCGTGGCTAGGCTGGCGCGGGAGTGCGGCCTGTCCCCTTCGACGGTGAGGTAGGCGAGCGGCGCCCGCGCTTTGTCGCTGGGAAACCCGGTGATCGACGTGCCATCCACCGTGGCCCTGAAAGTCCCCAATAGCTGGAGCGCCAGTCCGCCGTCCACCATGCCTCGTACCGGCCCCTCCCCATCGGCGGGATCGTTCCCTTGGCTTTATATGTCCCCAATATACAGCAATGGCCCAGGGGGGCAAGAGGGGAGAAACGGGAGGAGCGCACCACTGACGACGATTTGACGACGGTAGGGGGTATATGATGCGCACGTGCACAGTGATCGTAGGCGAATTTTCAATCTTGACTAGTAGAAAAGGTGGAGGACTTGATGAATGGAATAGGACGCCAGGGAGTGCGTCGAGTGGTATCGGACGCCGGTGTGGTGCTCGCACTCATTTTTGCCCTGGTCTTTGTGGTGCTACCGCGAAACGCAGCCGGCGTAAGTGCGGCCGCACAGCGACCGGGACGCGTGCTATTTACCCACACGCTACGGGCCAGCGGCCACGTGCGTGGGCCGAGCGTATTTAATGCCCGCACCACCGCCCTTGTTCGGCGTCACATGCACAGCCAGACCCCGAAGAACATTGCGGTGTTTGGGCACATCGTATCGATCAGTGGGCACCGCCTGATCGTGCGTCAACTTCCCTGGGACCTGCGTGCCCTGCACAAAAGCACCCTGAAGTACCAGGATACCAGCGGTCCAGTCGGCAAGCAGGGCGTGCTGGTCGATGTCCGCTTAACGGCGAGAAGCTTGGTACAGGACGTGAACGGCGTGGCCGGCTTGCATCCCGGCATGAATGTCGTTATCGGTGGTGCTCTGAGCAACCATGTCGTCTCAGCCATTTTCATCGCCGATATGGAACGCGGGATGAACGTCCATACACCTGGATTTGGCGTATACCACGCACTTAGGGGTCAGCGGATCCCAGTCCTCCCACACCTCCAAAGCCACCCAGTGCTTAACGACGGCGCCCTGAACTTCGAAGGTGGATTCGGCGGCCCGGCGTTCAACTACAACACGAACGTGAACATCTCACTGCTTAACTTGCTCGCGGTGACGGTAACGATGACCAAGTTCAGTTTTCAGGCCGCCCTCGATGGCTGGACCTATAATTGGCCGTTTACCTTCACCGGGACAGCGCCCTCGGCGCTGACCATGACCCAACCGGGAAGCGTGAATCTGAATGTGCAGCCGCAGCCCGGCGGAAGCGGCACCTACAGCGACACCTTCTCGGGCGGCCTCGGATTCAACATCGGCGTCGAGGTTAGCATCTGGACCGCGGTCGGCTGCGGCACTCTTTACCTCCACTCGTGCACCTTTACCAAGGATGTCAACGTGGGCGTGCTGAGCATGGTAAACAAGACCCAGGACCAGGCGCCAATGGCAGGGCAAGCTCTCTCCGTTCCCGCGGTGGAATGTCCGGGACTCGGGATCGGTATTCCGGATACCCCGATCAATGCCGCCGAAGTTGATGTGTGCTCGTCCTTCACGTTCCACGGAGCAAATTTTGGCGGGCACGTGGCCGCCGCCGGCGGCGCCACCATGACCCCGGTGGACCTGAGCTTCGACGGGACCAATCCGCAGTCGGTCTCGCTCACGCCGACCACCGCGACCCCCGACCTCACCATGTCCAACTTCAGTTGGGTTCCGACCCTGGATTACGGTCTGTTTGCCCGGTTTAAAGTGTTGACCGTCACGGTGCACGACACGTCGAGCATCAGCGTGGTCAACGGCGCGTTCCCGATGATCGCCGACGCGGCGACACGAAGCGCAGCTGGGTTCAACAGCATATCCGGTGAGCCGGCACAGCCGACTTCCACTGACTTTACGTTTAGCGCCGACAAGGCGCACACTGCCATTACCTACACCGGGGCGTCCTCCGGCGACTATAACGACCCGGCCTCTGTGTCGGCCACGCTACGAGACAACCTGGGTACACCCGTGCCGAACAAGACGCTGACCTTCAGGTTGAACAACAGCGGCAGCGAGGTGTGCACCGCAACCACCAGCGCGACAGGCGCGGCCCAGTGCGCTATCACCCCGAGCGATGTGCCCGCTGCCGGCGCCATCTCGGTCACCTTTGACGGCGATTCTCAGTTCTACTCCAGCAGCGCGGCGCCAAACTTCTCCATCCTCAAGGAGGAGTCGGCGGTGCACTGGACCAGTGCCGCAAACACTCAGGACTACCACGACGTGGCTCCATTGACCGCGACCCTCACCGAGGATACCGGCGGCCCGCCACTCCCCGGCCAGGTGCTAACCTTCGCCGTCGGCAGCCAGAGTTGCTCGCCGCAGCCATCGACGAATGCTGCGGGCGCGGCAGGCTGCACCATTGCCTCGTTGAACCAGATACCGACGTCCTACACGGGATCGGCCACGTACGCCGGGAACGCCTACTACCTGCCGTCCTCCGATTCTCATAGCTACAACATCACCCGGGAGGATACGGCACTAACCATCGGCGGCGACTCGACCGGGACCTACGGCGGAGCGGTCGGCCTGCATGGTGTGCTGACCGAAAACAACGGCAGTGCAGCGGGTGAAACCCTCCCTGGTACGGCCGTGACCGGCAAGATCGTGAACTTTAACTGGGGCACGCAGAGCTGTTCACCGCAACCGTCGAGCGACTCGACCGGCTATGCAGGTTGCAGCATTGTGTTGTCGCAGCCGGCCGGAAGTCCCGCCGAGGCCGATGCCTTCGTTCAAGACCCGTACTACCTGGCAAGTGGCAACTTGCGAATGGTCTCCATTACGCAGCAGCAGGCGGGCATCACGCTGGATGCCTCGGACTCGAACCCAGTCTAGGTCAACAGCGCGGGGGGTACCGCCAGTCCCACGATCAGGGCCACGATCGCCAATACCCTTCCCGCCGGCGACGTCGGTAACGCCACGGTCAGCTTCACGCTGACCCCGATCGGCCCGGGCCAGACCTACAACTGCACAGTCACACCGACTGGACAGACGGTTGCGAATGGATACACGCCGACCGGCTACACCATAACCAGCAGTACTGGGACCACCTGTCCCAGTACCCTGACCCAGGTGTTCAACACGACTCGCACGTCGGTTGACTCGACGATCGTCTTCCCCTCGGTGCAAACCAACGTGTACCTCTTGACGCTTGCCGGTAGCGGCAGCTACTACACGGGGGGTCCGGTCAGCGGCACCACCACGATCTACGATCCCTCCCTGGGCTTCACCACCGGTGGCGGCACAGTAACCAATCCCAATACGGGTGTCAAAGCCAGCTTTGGATTCGTGGCCAAGTACCTGAAGAGTGGCCAGACCCAGGGGAACGTGGTCTATATCGAGCACCGAGCTAGCGGCGACGTGATGCTCAAGAGCAACTCGATGGGATCGATGACGCTGGTGAATACCGGCTCCAAACCGTACATCGCCTACATCCAAGGCAAGGCAACGTACCAGGGCGCCGGCAACTACAGCTTCCTGGTCACCGCGGTCGACAATGGTGAACCGGGCATTAACAGTGATCGCTTCGGCCTTCAGGTCAAAGACCCGAGCGGCGCGATTGTGTCCGACTTGACCTTTCCGACCAGTGGTCCATCCACGGGAGCACCAACCATCAGCGGCGGTAACATCTCGGTGCCGCACAGCTAGGGCCGGCACCATACCGAGGGGTCTTCAGCAGGGGGCGGGCCAGGTGGCCCGCCCCCTCCCCGTTTCGCCCCCTTGTTTCCAGTGGCCGCAACCTGGACGGGCGAGAAGGGGGAACCTAGCTCACGACACCCATGGCCGAATTAGAGAACGTCGTACGTATCGTGACCGAGACCAGCCAAACGCTGGGTTTCACCACACATGGGTTTGAGAAAGACTAGCCGGGGTAGCGGGTCATGTTGCTCAGAGGGCCCGTCCTAGCAGCCTCCGAAGCGTGATAGAGTCACACCTATAGTCGACGGTCTACAGCGGTGAGCCCGCACGGTACTGGATAAACAAGGAGATGATCTTGCGCCGAGCCACATTGACTGGATCTTGGCAACCAATACACGTTGTCCGTGCCGGTTCACGCTCGCTCGTCTTTGTCCGAAATCGCGTATTTTCGGCCACTAGAAGCCAAATTCGGACAAGGGTGGGCGAGGGTGAACGTCGATCCGCAGAACTCATAAGCCCTTGGTCGCCGGTTCGAATCCCGCCGCCGCCACCACAACCTTGGCTTGGGCAAGCCAAACGTGACCTCCTTCCCGAGCAAAAAGGGCTCGGCAAGCCCTTGCTCCACAACCATTGATCGCGTGGGGCGATCTGGGCTCTGGGAGAGCCGATCTCTGTGGTGACCGCCTCCGTCCGGAGTAGTCGTGCCTCGTAGCCAAAGGAGTTCACCATGCGGAACGTGGGGCTGTTTTTTTGTTTGTTTAAGCCACTTTTCCCTTCACAGATGACTCCGGGACGTACGAGGTGCAACCCTGCACGAGGAGATGCCGGAAAACCAAGGGCGTGTTGAGCCTTTGGCACGTACCGACACCGCACGGGAGAAGCGCGCTGAGTCGAACTAGATCCGTTTCCTCATGGATCCGTTACTGGTCTACAAGACTAGGAAGCCCACGGTGGTTTAGGCCCTAGGAACGCTGAATCTGCTCGAATCCGCTCTGCTTCGAGGCCGCGGACTTGGTCGAGTGACAGGAGAATGCGGAAGCGGAAATACAGCCATCGACGGATGAAATGCACGCGACAGTCGTGCGTCAAAGCAACCTGGCGATTGGCGAGGGAGACGTCCCGTCGATCAACAAGATGAAGGCCGCGAAAGTCCGCGAACATCCCTTCGTCGTCGTCGAGCATCCCTGGCAGGAAGAAAGTGTGCGCGAAAGCAACGAGGAAACGTCCCTCCTTCTCGCGCATCCCTGCCACGACGCGTTCACGTTCGGAAACGTTGGTCAAGATCGACAGGCTTTTAACTACGCAGACCTGGACATGGTCAACACTCGCCTTGCCCAGGTCGCACGTGGGATGCACGATTTGAACGATGGGCGTGCGGGTACCCCCGATCATCACTGGCCCGACGAGGTCACCCTGTCGTAAAGGATACTCTCGCACCTTCTGCTCCGGGACGTAGTATGCGTTCGGAGGCGGATACCAGGGATCAGGCACTGACGAGCGAGTCGCTGTACGTCAGTTCGAGGTCATCCTCCTCCACCGGCTCATGCCCCAGAGCGACGCGCGACTCGGGCAGAGGTTGTCCTTCCTCGTCGTGGGTGGCGCCACCCGCAAAACGGCTGACGAAATTGGCCAGCTTGTTTGCATCAAACTCCGGGCGGTAACCCAGGGCAGCCAGAGTCTCGGAAGGAAACGCAACACCTGCTCGCGCGGCAGCCAAAAGGATCGGCATAGTTCGGCTCATCTCCTCGAGCTGACGACTCGCGCCGGCCATCTGTTGAAAGAGTTCCGACGGCATAACAACAACCTCAGGGCGCCCGTGTGGACCTAGGGCAAACGGTTCACCTGCGTGTTCATCGATGATGTGCCGATATCCCGCGCGGAACTTCCCGTATGGAAAGGTCTCCAAGCTGGGATTTATCTTCTTCATGTGGCTTGTCCTCGCAATAACTTGTACAAGTAACGATACAAGTTCGAAATAGCCGCTGGCAACCCCGTTCTTTCCTCTCACGCCTCACCTATGATGCACGTTACGTTCGCCGTGGTCGTGGTGGCCCTCATACTGGTGACCGGGACCGTGGTGGTGGTGCCCGTGACCAGTCAATGCCCATATGGCAAAACTTATCCCGGACAGGACTAGGACAACACCGACAATGTGGCCCTGTTGGGTCTCAAAGGTGCTCCGAAACTGGAGACCGACCAGGGCGATGATGCCACCCAGAATGATCGATGTGAGCACGTGTCCAATCGACGCCAAGAGGCTGGTTCGGGCGGTTCGGATGAGTGACCAGCGCTGGGTACGGGCGACAACGGCGAGCGGCACTCAGTGGTCCGGCATGATGGAGTGCAAGAAGCCGACGACGGCGGCAGCAATGAGCAGCAGGGGGATCGAGCGCGCAGTGTGGTTCGTCGGTCTCGGGATCGTCCGGCTACACCACGACGCCAATGCCGCCTCGCTGTTCAGCTCGCCGAAGCGCCGTTCTCAGCATCAGGTAGCCGCAGAGGACAACAGCGCCGGTGGCGACCGCCAGACCGAGGAGACTTGTCGCGACCAGGGATGAGTCCAGCCCTGCTCCTGTCAACAGGACCGCCCGTTCGACCGAGAACGCCTCGGTTTGCGGCAGGATCTGTCCCGCGAGTCGCACCCCCAAGGGGAGGATCGACACGGGAATGTAGAGACCAGTGATCAGCATCACCAGGTACTTGTACGACCAGGTAATGGGGTCTGCGCCACTCTTCACCTCTAACAGGAAGAAGAGGCTGGCTCCCGCGATGCCAATGCCGGCATTGGCCGCGACAAACAGAAGATACGCGATGCCCGCTATGACCAGGTTCGGGCCGATTTTCACGCTGACCGCGCCCATGACCAGGAGGACTACCAGTGCACCACCTTGCATCACAGTGGAAAAGAGCACCTGCCATCCCAGTCGGCCCACGACATTGGCCCAGATTCCATGAATGGACAGCCGATAGGTCTCAAGACGTTTATCCCAGAACGCTTCCGAGATGGTGGTGAATGGACTGCTCAGTGCCGCCAGCCCCACCTGATTGACGAGCACGCCAACCAACACGTAGGAGAGATAGTGCCCGCCGTACTGGCGCACTGCGCTATCCGCTCCCGCACTGAGGAAGCGCGCCACAAAGTACCAGAGCGCGACCATCGTCAGTTCCTGAACCGCAGCCAGGAATAGGTTCGACGGGTAGTAGCGCAAGTTTCGGTACTCCAGCCATGCGGTCGTACTACAGGCCCGCAAGAAGGGAGCAATTCCGCCCTGTTGCTGCTCGGCCGCGATCATCTCAGACGCCATGTGCCGCCTGTACCGGGGCGTTGAGGGCAAGAAACACATCGGTCAGCGTCACCGGTTCGGCCCGCATACTGACCAGTCGAAGCCCCTGTTGCCCAAGCCAGGCAATGAGCGCGGGTGTGGTGGCGCGCAGATCGACTGAATCGAGGGTAAAGGTGGCGAGTCCTGCCCCGGCACTGGCCATCTGAACACCCGTCACCGCCGGCAAGGCGAGCATGCCCGCCTGCCAGACGTATTGCGGCGTCTGGAGTTCCACGGTGACGCGAATGGGTCGAGTCAGTCTGAGCGAGCGCGTGAGTTCGCCAGTCTTGCGCAATGCCACCAATTCTCCTTGCCGAAGCAGTGCGATCTCATCGCATAGTTCCTCGGCCTCTTCCATGACGTGCGTTGTCAGGATGATGGTGACGCCCTCATTCCGGTTGAGGTCGACGATCATCTCACGGACGGAGCGAACTCCCTCGATGTCCAGCTTGTTCGTCGGCTCGTCCAGGAACACCAGCCGGTTATGCGCGAGCAGCGATCGAGCCAGCGCGAGCCGCTGTCGTTGGCCCGCACTGATGTGCATCGGCCAGAAGTCCGCCTTGTCCGTCAGGTCCAGGCGTCCCAGCAGATCATCGATGCGCTCCCGTGCCACGCGTCCGCGGAGGCCATAGACCGGTGCCCAGAAGATCAGATTCTGACGTACCGTGAGATTGTTATCGATCCCCACATCCGCAGTCGGCGCCACCAAACTGACTCGCGCCCGAATCTCTCGGTGTTGCCGGAGAAGATCGTATCCCAGCACTGTGCCGGTACCCTGATCGGGCTTAAGCAGGCCCGCCAGAATCTTGATCAGCGTAGTCTTACCGGCGCCATTTGGCCCCAGCAGTCCCAGGACGGTGCCGTCGTTGACTTTCAGGTCGATGTCCTGGAGGACCATCGTGGTCTCATGACGATTCGCGCGATACGACTTGCCAATGCCGTAGATGTCGACTATTGCCATCGGGTCAGCGTCCCGTTACTGCGTGCCAGCTCAATGCCCCGTGCATACAGCCAGAACCCGAGGGGGAGCAGGAGCACACTCATCAAACCGAGGGCGAGCCCGTCCACCTGGAGTGGCGAAAGCGGCAGGGCCTGCTGGATTGGAAGTACCGCGGTTCCCGTCCGTGCTCCCGGGTCCAAGAGACGGCGCAGGGCATCGTAGGCATAGGTGTGGGGAATGGTGCACGCGACCCACTGCAGCGAGTGGGGCAACACGGTGATCGGGTAGTAGCTTCCCGCCAGCACCGCGGCGAGGAGTTGCTGGACGACGAACTGGACCGGTTCCTCGCCCTTTTTGATGTTGAGCAGATAAAAGGAGCTGGCGCTAATCACGCCGATGCCGAACCCGGCGAGCAGCAGCAGCACCGTGAACAGAAATGCGAGTGGCCACTGGTCGAAGTGGAACGTGGCTCCAAAGAACAGCATGCCGAACCCGCCGACAAACAGGAGCCGGGGATAGTCGTCGAGCACGGACTTCCACATGAATCCTACCAGCGGGGTAAAGATCGACATGGGGCTGAGGAGCAGCAGGTCCATGGTGCCGTTGAAGTAGCTACGCTGGATGCGTGTAAAGGGATCGGCCACGTTGCTGCCGATGAAGTAGTTGGCACTGACACCCACCACGACAAACGACATGTAGTTCGTGCCGTACGGACCCAGCAGTCCGCCGGCGTGGCCGGCCAGCGTTTTGCCGAGCAGGAAGAACATGAGCGTGGTGACGAAGATGTTCGTCATCCACATAACTTGATTGACGCGGTAAGATTGCCAGACGCGATACTCACGGATCGCGAACGCCCAGAGTGCGCCCACCTCCCGCCGTAGCGAACGCGCCGCAGTATCAACTCGTTGGGGAATGCCCGAGGTGGTACTCATGCGCCGGTCACTTCTCTTGGCGTCACCGCCCGTTCAACGCGGGTTGCAAGGGCCAGGACATCGTGGAAGGTAGGCGACGACTCGGCCAGAAAGACGACGCGACCAGAGGGTTGAATCACCCATCCCAGCACCTCCCGGAGCGCATCCCGGTCCTTGCGGGCATGGATGCGCCAGGTGCGGAGACCGAGTGCGCCCGGCGGCTCCACGTGCTGCCTGGACGTGACGACGGCGGGAGGCGGGTCGGAGGGCAGCACCATCTCCTCGGTATGGATCTCGATGACCGTCAGGTCGCTGAGCCGCTCCAGGAGCTCTGTCGGCGTGCCCAGCATGACGATCTCACCGGCCTCGAGGACGGCGATGCGATCGGCCACCGCTTCCATCTCCGTGGACTGGTGATCGGTTAATAGGATAGTCTGTCCTCGCGCTCTCAGTCGTTCCCGAATGAGCTGTAAGACTGTCTGGACTGTGACCGGATCAAGCCCCACGGTCGGTTCGTCCAGTAAGAGCAACGGCGTGCGAAACAGCAGCGCTCGGGCCAGGATCGTCCGTTGCCGCATCCCGTTCGAGAGCTGCGATGGATATTTCCGGCGGTTGTCCCACAGGTCCACGTCCCGCAGCGCCTCCGCCGTCCGTTCCCGGGCCAGTGGCCCCGGCATGCCGCAGAGTACCCCGAAGCAGCGGACATTCTCTTCCGCCGTGAGTGGCCACTCCAACCCCATCCACCCCGTGGTCGAGACGTACGACACGCGCTTCCGAATCTCACCGGGATCGTCCAGCGAGATGCCCGTGACCTGTCCGGTTCCGGCAGTTGGGCGGATCAGACCCGCCAGAATCTTGATGAGCGTGGTTTTCCCGGAGCCGTTTCGCCCGACCAGGCCAAAAATTTCGCCCGGAGCGATGTGCAGCGAAACATCTCGGAGCGCGTTGACCGGTGGTGCCTGATTACTGGTGAGTTGGAGCGACCGCGCCGCGTTCCTCACCCATAGCGCCACCCCTTTCGCTTCAAGTTTGGTGCCCCGGAGCGACTCCTCACGTCCCTCAAAGGACTTCGATATATGTTGCATGTCGACGACGTTCATCTGTCGCCGCCGGACACAGCCAAACCGTCTGCTTCTGTCATCTCTAGAACCGCGATACCAGTTCCTTCAGGTCTTGCTCCGCGCTCGCTGCACGATCGGGGTAGTGCGCGATGTCGATGAGATCGGAGAGAACCTGGACCACCTGCCAGGTCGCAATGAACGCGTCACTTGCCGGCTCTTCGGCTGTGTAGCCCCGCATAATGGCTTCCCGATCCTGCGGTCCGGCACGACGGCGGAGATCCAGCGCCGGATGGCTGATGAAGGTATCCCCGAAATCGATCAGACCCGAGTACGTGCCGGTGTCGGGGTGGACAAAGGTATGTTCTGGCCCAGGATTCGAGTGCAGCGCTACGCGCTCCTCGCCGGCAGGTAACAGGGCAAGCGCCAACTCTCCAACCTGTTCAGGTGTTCTATCGAGCGTCCACGGACGATCCTGCGTTCTGATTCGCTCCACCATGGAGGTGAAGTAGTGGGTGAAGCGGGCACGCACAATCTCAGAGGAGTCGTCCTCGGGAAACAACCCACTTCGCTGGAACGGTTCCTGCGGAAGCCGGTGGACTCTGCGCAAGGTTTTCCCGAGTTCGATCAGCACCTGCGTCCGTGCGTTCTCGTCGAGCGAGACGTGCCGCATCGCCTTTCCCGGCATGCGCGTCAGGACCGTGTACTCGATGAGCCCTCCTTCGCGACCATACCCGAGCACACGAGGAACGCTCGTGTTTGGCGACTGCTCCAACTGTTTGAGAAAGAACACCTCCTTCTCCAGACTGGTGCGAGGACGCAGCTGTTGGGGCCGCTGGACTTTCAGAATGACCGAGTCGTCGATCGCATACGTGCGCGCCTCACCGCCGGACTCATCGACACCGATCACGGCTCGTGCCTCAGACACGTGTCGTCTGGCGAGCCCCAGAACCATCTCATTGTCCAGAACGGGATCCGGCGCGTCTGGCTGACTGTAGGTGTCCTCAAACATACGTATTCCTCTTGTGCGCTGTTTTTGTGTGCGTTTAGGCTGGTCCGACCGGAGCAAGCTGTGCATAGAGTGCCTCGTAGAGCAGTGAGCCGCGCTCGATCGCAACTTCATCGCTTGGACTGATATCGCGTATGCCACGGCAAAGCAGATCGAGTCCCGGCGCTACTGGTTCAAGCGTCACTTCCTGGATCACGTCCGCCTCGTCGACGATCCGTGCAATGCGGTGCAGGACGGGATCCTCGAGGCGGTACTCGAGAAGCATCGTGTGGAACGACGAGTGCCCCTGGCGATGAGAGAGGCGAACCCCGGGAATATCGAAAGGTTCCGAGTCCTCGGGAAACGGCAGCAGTCCAGCCGGTACAAAAGAGAACTCCGCCTCGGGATCGAGCCAGCGACGAATGAGCCAGGCGCACGCCATCCGATCCACTGCAACGCGCTCCCAGGTGACCCATCTCATCGGTCTATCCCTCCAGGTGCTTCCATCAATGCCTGGCGCACCTGCTGGCCTCGGTGAGAGTGGAAGTAATCCTGGCTGTGCGCCTGCTGGTAGCGGCGCGCCAACACGCTCAGGTCAGGCTCGTCGCCGCCAAGGTCAGTGAGTATGGCCTCGTACTCCCGATCGACCTGATGCAGAAACTGCTGTACCAGAGCTGCATCCTGCCCGGGAAGGGGGAGATGTGCCTCCCAGATCATCGCTTCATTCCTTCCCTCCATGATGTCGCTGGCCAACCATTGGAAATGCTCGCGCGTCTGGGGCGTGGCGGGCAGGACCCAAACCGCGTCGTGCAACAGGATGGCGCCCATACGCTTGAGCTTTCGCCACACTGAGACCCGCTGAGCCGACGGCTCCCGGGGAATCTTGTAGGTGAGAAGCACCCACGTTTGGCGCAGGGGATTGCTAGACATGCTCAGTAACCATGGTTACAATACCATGATAAACTAGCGGACAGAGTGTAGGAAGGAGTGGCTCAAGCGTGATGCTCATAGTCGGTGCGCCTGTGTTCTCGCACACGCACATCGCTGTCACTGCGGCAATCTGTGCGGTACTCAGTCTGGTCCTTGTCTTCTTGCTGCAACGCGGTACGCCGGTAATCGACGCTCTCCTCATCGCAGTCGTTGTTCTGGTGACGGTGTATGTCTGGCGCACCGGAGCCAACATGCCGCAACTCAACGAGGATGGCCTTCCCGGAGTCAGCGCCAACGACCTGCTCACGCCGCTCCTGACGTATGTGACCGTGGGAATCTACGGCGGAATCCGCGGCACAATGGCTGGTCGACCGTGGGAGACGGCGAGAGCATTGGTGGGTGCCATCGTCCTCGTGGTGAATGTCATCACGATTTGAAGCGTCCAGACGAGGGAAACGTGACCCGTTCACTAGAAATGGCACAGAAACGGTGAAGTCTGGGTGGCCGGCGCAGACGCAAGATAAACCAGGACAGCGAAGAACGTGAGGCCGAGCCTGCATCGATGGCTTACTCGTGCCATGCAGAGCCTCCATAACGGTGATCATGTACGCGGTCCTGGCTCCATCGAATAGGATATAGTGTAACCGCGGTTACAGCCTATGGAGGAGCACGGAAGGATCTACTTCGGACTCGAGGCCGGGATATGCGCCTGCTAAGTGCCTTTGTAGTGTTGGTCTGGACGTTTCTTGTGGCTCCCGCGTCCACGGGGAGCGGCGGCCTGCCACTACGCACAGTTGCCACACGTTCACTGCCTGGTGGCGCCTCACGCTTTGACTACGAGAGCCTGGATGAACACCGACATGTGCTGTTCATTGCTCACCTTGGTGCCAGCAGCATCGTCGTCTTCAACACGAGAACACGGCGCGTGGTGACAACCATTTCAGGCATCGTGGGCGTCCATGGCGTGCTGGTGGTTCCACGCCTGCATCGCCTGTATGCAACGGCGACTGATCGCAACGAAGTTGCAGTCATCAACGAGGACACGCTCCGGGTCGTGGCCCACGTGCCGACGGGCACGTATCCGGACGGCATTGCCTATGACCAGCGAGAGCAGACCATCGTGGTATCCAACGAAACCGGTGCTACCGATACCGTTATCAGCACGCGGACCAATCAGCGGATTGCAACCATTCCGCTTGGCGGTGAAGCAGGAAATACACAGTACGATGCCCTGAGCCACCGCGTGCTCGTTGATGTGCAGACGCTAAACCAGCTTGTCGCGATCGACCCTGCCACGAATCGCGTGGTTGGGCGATACGGTCTCCCCGGATGCGACCACGATCACGGGCTCCTCTTGGACACGCACGCCGGTCTCGCATTTGTTGCGTGTGACGGCAACGCCGTGCTCCTAGTCATCGATTTACGATCGATGCATGTGCTCCAACGAGCGTCTGTGGGCGCCGATCCCGACGTGCTAGCCCTGGATACCGGTCTGCATCGTCTCTACGTTGCTGCTGAAAGCGGCATTGTCACGGTATTCGACGAGCCCGGTCACCGTGTTCGAAAAATTGGACGGGGCTTTCTAGCGAGCGAAGCACATGTAGTAGCCGTCGAGAGTCACTCGCATGAAGTCTACGTGCCGCTGGAGAGTGTGGGGGGTAAGCCGGTGCTGTGGATCATGAAGCCGACGAAGGCGATACGCGCATGTGCGCGATGCGGGACTCATCGGTTTGCGACTTTTTGGTGAAGGGAGGAAACATGGCAACTCCCGTGGACGCCGGCCAGGAGCTGAGAAGGGAGAAGATTGGGTTCCCCCCGTTCCTCCGCTACTTCCTCTGGCTCGGCACCGTTGGCTTTGGCGGCCCCATCGCAAGTGTCGGCTACATGCAACGCGACCTGATAGAAAAGCGCGGATGGCTCGATAAACAGGACTTTCTGAATGGCATCGCGCTCGGTCAAACGATGCCTGGTCCCCTGGCCGCCCAGGTCGCCATGTGGGTGGGGTTCCTGCGACGTGGTGATGATCGGGCTCGATGCGCCGCCTGCCTTCCTCCGGCGCCGAGAGGTGGCTCCGCTCCTGCTTCCGCTCGATCTCCCCGTCGCTGTGCTAGGCACGGCACCTCCTGACACCCAACTGAGCCTGTTCCTCTTCTTCCTGAAGGCGGGAGCGTTCATCTTCGGCAGTGGACTCGCGATCGTGCCGTTCCTTCGAGAAGGGATCGTCACCCAGCATCACTGGCTCACCTCGAGCCAGTTCCTCGATGCGGTCGCCATCGGCCTGATCACGCCTGGTCAGGTCGTGATCACGGCTACCTTCATCGGCTATCTCGTTGGTGGGTTGCCCGGTGCGCTGGTGGCGACAATCGGCATCTTCCTGCCAATCTACCTCGGCGTGATCCTCCCAGGACGGTGGTTCATCCGGCATCGCATCAATCCACAGATTCAAGCCTTCGTCAAAGGGGCCACTGCGGCGGCTGCTGGAGCCATTGCTGGTGCGACGGTCGTCCTCACCCGGCAAGCGGTGGTGGATATCAAGACGGCGGCGATCGCGCTCATCAGTCTCGCGCTCCTCTGGCACTTCAAGGTGAAGGAGCCACTCCTCGTCCTGGCGGCTGGCGCCGCTGGCCTCATCCTGCACTGACCGGTGGCATCACGGCGACAGGCACGCAGACAGAGAGATGAGAGACACAATCTGCTGGATCCCCACAACCATTCCCACAACCATTAGCGTCTGTTCGCGATCATCCGCCTCCGGTCGTCACCGTCCGTCTGGCTTCCATTTTTGGCACTCGTCCGCCAAAAGCCGACCGAGGGCGAACGACGTCGAACAGCAGCAAACCTAACAGCCAAGAGCTCATAAGCCCTTGGTCGAAGGTTCGAACCCAGCCGCCACCACCAGAAAACTGGCTTGTACAAGCCAAAAGTCAAGGGCTTCCCGAGCCCTTTTCGCTCGGGAAGCCCTTGGTGTGCATCCATATCTGCACCCATTTGCTATGCAGTGGTTTCCCGGGGTTCTGGAAGAACCGGTCGCGGCACTGGCCAGTCCACAATGGAGCACCATCAGCACGTATCTAGAGCCGGTCCTGGTGCCGGCAAGTGCGCGATTTTCCCTGTGTGGACGCCACTATTCGCCTTGCCTCTACGGCTACGCTCACACGAGATACACTCCCGCGGCGGCGCACAGATCTGCTGCGCGAGTACCGAGAGAGCCAACGGATTAGTCTAGATCGTGGTGCGCAAACGCCCCATGGCGTGCTCGAGAATGCCCCCAATCAGGGCCTCCTTGGTCGGGAAGTAGTAGTGCAGCGTCGCAAAGTTCACGCCCACCGCCGCTGTCATATCGCGGGTGCGGAGACCCTCGAATCCGCGCTGTGCAAGCTGGTTGTAGCCGGCCTGAATGAGGGGTACACCACCGGGAGGTTCACGTCACGGCTGGCCCTCCCTGCTTGCATGCTCCGTCCGCACGGCGGTTGCGGTGGCAACCGTCGCAGTCGAGCCGAAGCTGCTCCAGATGCTCATGAGAGAGGCGTTCCCGCATCGAGCCACCGCCGTCACATCAGGGGTGTAGGGCAGATCGATGACCGGCCCGGCGCGGTGGCTCGCCGGGAGCCGGATGGCTGGAGGGCAGCCGCGAGAGCAGTCTCACGAGAGTCTTGGCATGGTGGCTACCGCCGGTTCACCCTGGGCGGTTCCAATCCAAACAACCCGAATAGTTCGTCCCGCGAGAGCAGCGTGTCGAGACGAAGCGATACATCGTCGATAACTCTGTCGAAGAGCTGTTGCTTCTGAATCAGCAGCTCTTCTATGCGATCCTCGATGGTTCCCACGCAGACGTAACCGTAGACGGTGACCGGGAGTTGCTGGCCCAGTCGATGACTCCGGTCTTCGGCCTGACGCTCGACGGCCGGGTTCCACCAGCGATCGAAATGGACTACGTAGGAGGCGTCATGGAGGTTCAGACCCTGGCCGCCCGCTTTGAGCGAGATCACAAACAGCCGGAAACGGACGTCGTTCTTGAACAAGACGATCATGTTCTGGCGCTCGAGCTGAGTCATCGCGCCGGTATAGGTCAGCGGCCGGTACGCAGCGAGGCGCGAGGCGATTGCCCGCACTCCAAACAAGTCGTCGGTGAACTGGCTAAACACCAGCGCGCGGTGCCCCTCCGCCGTCAGTGTTTCAGCACGTTCCGACAGATCATCCAGTTTCACTGATTGGCCGCTCTCGGGGCAGATGTTGCATATCTGCTTGAGCTTCATGATGAGTTGGAGGATGTGCGTGATCCGGACGGTTTCACCGCGTGCTCGGAGTTCCACGATCCCTTCTCGCTCCGCCCGTTCGTAGGTTGCGCGCTGAACGCCATCCAGTTCGAGCGGCACCCGGTGGACCGTCTTGGGCGGTAGCTGGGTGAGCACGTCGACTTTCCGTCGCCGGAGTTGCAGTGCACGGTGGTGCTCCAACATGGCACGATCGGCGGCAAGCGGCGCCGGCATGAGTCCTTCGGAGTTCGGTTGGAGGAACTCCAACACCGAGGCGAGGTCGTCGATGGTGTTTTCAAGTGGAGTCCCCGTCAGTGCCCATGAGCGCTGCCGAGGGATACGCTTGCACACGGAGCTAATTGACGTACCCCGATTCTTGATCCGCTGGGCTTCGTCAAGCACCACCAGATCCCAGAGTCGACCGGGGCCAGTGGTACGCCCCGGCACGAGATCTGCCCGAATCGCTTCGTATGTCGTCAGGTAGATGTGCGCATCGACGGCCCACTGGCGTGAGCGGACCTCAGGGGAGCCACGTACGGTGCTCACCCGAAGGTCGGGTGCCCACGTGCCCAACGCCTCGCGCCATTGGTAGACCAGACTTGCCGGGACCACGATGAGCGATCGCTGGATATCGCCGGCTCGGAGCAACGCACGCAGCGCGGCAATGGCCTGTACCGTCTTGCCAAGCCCCATATCGTCGGCCAGCAGGAGTTCGCGCTGCTGAACCAGGAGCAGGACGCCGTCCTGCTGGTATGGGTAGAGCGCAGCCGGCCACTCGAGCAGCGAGGCGCCTGGCAGATACCGCTCGCGGGGCACAGCAAGCATCGTGTGGAGGCGAGCTGCCAGTGCCGGGTCGAGCTGATCCTCGGTCGATGAGCCGCCTGGCACGAATCGCACGCTGCGCACCGTGACTCTCGCCGGCCAGGAGACTACCTGTCGTCGGGCGCGCGCTGTTGGAGCCGAAACGCTGGTTGAGCGGATGGACGGGCGGCCATCGAAGTCCGGCGGCACGATCCGCTCGGAATGTGGGACGTGATGGTCGCTCATGTCCTGGCGGGTTGCATCGATTCGGCCAGCGCGGCCTCTGCTCGGCTGAACGGTTCGGCCAGCAGATTGTTGTTGATCAACCGGTTCAGAAGCTGGCGCTCGGGCGAGTCTACCCCGGGTCGCTCGCCCGCCCAGATCAGCCGGGGCCCCTGGTCCGTTGCCATTTCCCCCTCAATGACATCCGCGGGATCGCCAGGGATGACCCGGCACGCCGCAATCGTTGGACTGACATCAACCCGGAAGAGGGCGGGATCGATCTCCGCTGCCAGGGCCAGCAGCAAACGAGGCTGCGCCCCGCACTCGTTGAACAGGGCGCGCGCGAGCGCTGCCGCGCTGCGCCGCCTGATATCTCCGGGACGCCAGAAAGCGCCGGTGGGTGGCTTGAGAGCGGCGAAGCAGAACTCCACCGGTTCTCCGATCGCATTGATCACGAGCAGCGCGCCGTGAGTTTCCCCGGCAGCTCCGGGAGCGCTCAGGATCCGAAGATACGCCGCGAGGCCGGCCTCCTCGACGGCAAATGAGCGGAACGGAATGCTCATTCGGCCTGCTGGTCGTCGCTTGACTCGATGTCGCCCTCGGCCGGCATGCCCAACAGTTCGTCCTCGGTGTACTCGGCAACCATTCGATTCACCTCCACCACAGCCTTGTACGTTGGGTCGAGCCGGGCCAAATCCCAGGACGTGATCGAGCCTCGGATGTATTCACGCATCTGCCAGCCGGGGCGCTGCGTTAACTCGACATTCTCCGTTGGAAACTGGCCGTAGGCCGTGGCGTAGACGTCTCGGAGGTTGGCGAGCGTGCGCTCGAGCCGCCCGGCATCGGGTTCGGGAAGTCTGATCAGGTGTTGCTCGATCTCCTCCATCGCCTGCTCAGCCAGTCCGGCGATACGCAGACTCTCGGCATCACCACGCCCACGGAACCTGAACCCGATCTCGTTTATATCGTCCTTCCCGCGAATGACCGCCGACGAGAAGTCAGGCGTGATTCCGCCGACCGTCAACAGCCCTGGACTCGACGCCTCGCCTGCGATTCCCAGCAAACGGGCGAGTTCCGCATAGGCTCGGCCACGTTGCTGCACGGTATACCTGCCGATAAGCTCCAGTTCGTCAAGCAGGATCAGCCAGCCGTCATAGCCGGCAGCGTGCAGCAATCGCGCCATGAATCGCACGTGCTGGCGGGCCAGTTCTCTGGTTGACACCCGTTCCAACTGGAACGAGCCCACCTGACCTACCTCGCGGAGGATCCGCTTCAACTCGCCGATGGGCAACGGGCCGCCCCCCCAAAACCCGACCAGGCGATTCGTCAGATCGAGAGAGGTACCCGCATTCTCATAGAGCCACAGGGTCGCGGCGAACCGCGAGTTCACCTCGCCGTCACGCAGCCACTCGTCAAGTGCCGCGAATCGTGAACTCCGCGACTTGAGCTTGCTTAACGCGATCTCGGCCAGCACGTCGCCCGTTCTTCCCTCTACCTGGAGTCCCTCAATCGCCGCGCGGTACACCTTGGCGGCGTCGAACAGCTGCGTCTCCTTCGAGATGACCACTTTGCTCACAGCCACATTGCGAGACAGCGCGCGGTGGGTGAGGTACTCCAGCGCGTGCGATTTGCCCGCTCCAAACTCTCCCGCCAGGAGCAGACCACGCACGTTGGCGTTTTTCTCCAGGCTCGACTCCAGGATCCCGAGCCGGCCGTCGAACGTGCTCACCAGGTCCTCGGCGTCCAAGCCCAGCGCGCCCACCGCGTCCCGGTTCGGCACCCCGGCCCGCAACGCCTCAATCGCGCGGCGCCCTTTCAGCGACGCTGCCTGGACGGCTCCCTCGATCACCGCCCGTCCTCCGTCGCGGCCAACCGGACCATCGGGGCGTACGGGTTTTGCCGTCTGCTGTCGCGCACGTCATCCCAGATTCGATTCTGCAATGCTTTATAGACAGGGAATCCACGCCGCTCGTCGTCGAGCAGGACTTGGGGTGCGGTGATCAACAGCATCACACCCTCCATCTCGTCGGTCGCATCGATGAATTGACGCAGCATCTCGTAGGTATCCATGACGTGGGCCGGTGGGTAATGAAAGGCGTCATCACCGTCGTGTTTGGTCGGATACGCAAGCCGCTCGATGTCCATGACGATCAGCAGTCCTTTGCCTCCGGCTTGCCTCAGCCACTTGGCCGTCGAGGCAATCATGACTCGAGCATTGTGCCGGCCAATCTTTTGGAAAATGCCCTTGTCCTTGACCGCACTGATGAGGCGAAGATCACCGCATAACCACTCGTTCAGCGTTTGACGGCTCTGATCGGTAGTCGCGTCAGACTCCAGTTCCGCCAGGCAGTAGCTCGCCATCGCGATCCTGAAGTCCTTGGCGAGCCGGTAGTTGCGGTAGACGCTGGCCTGCAGGCCCTGCTCCATGGATAACCGGACACGCGGGATATCGAGACGCGCTGCGTCCCCGATGGCCTCGAGTGTCGGTTGCCCCTCGATCGTGACTCCATACCGCGTGACTACCACATCGCGTACGATCGCACGGGCTGCCGAACGCCAATCGACTGCCCTGGCCACCGCAAAGAACACCTGTTGCACAAGACTGGTACGCACCCGGGCAGCGTCGATCTGCACGCACGTGTACCCTGAGGCCGCCGCCGCCGTGGTGACATCACTTGCAAGATGTTCAGCCTCGCGGCTCGATGGAGCAATTGCTACTTTGACGGCGGCGCCGCCTGCCGCGACAAACGAGTCCAGGTACTCGCGTTTGAGAAATTCTCCATACTCTGCCGCCGGCAGCGGGGCGCTCACCCTACATCCTGTCGCGTGAATCCGACCGACGAATAGACGATTCGATCGCCGCCTTTGCCGGAGATCACGATCGCGCCGGCCTCCTTGGTGCCCGTACTGCGGGAAAAGTGCACGCGGGCGCCCGATTTCGTCTCGCGCGCGCCACTCAACTCCAGCATGTAGAGGTCACGCCCAAAGTCTTGCTTTGTGTACTCCTTCTTGCTGCCGGGCGCGACGGTCAGCACAGCCCATAGATCGTTCACACGAACATCGGTTGCTGGAGTCCGCCCGGCGGCACCACGGTGGCGTGCGTACTCCCATGCAGCATGCAGCGCCTCGAGGAACGGTTCCGGTTTCGCCGTCGCCGGCTTTGCCTGGAGAGCAGCCAAATGCGCAGCCAGGACCGACGGGCGAATCTCGCGGTACGGTTTGCGATCGATGGTCACCGCGCGTTTGCCGGCGTCGATGCGGACGATCACGGGATAGCAGAGCAGTTGTCCGTCCTGTTCGGTAATTGTGAGACCGCGCTCTTCCGCGCGTTGCAAGAGTTCGCGAACGAACGTGCCGTCTTCGAACACCTGTCGCTCCGTCTCGTCCGACATCTGCCACGTCACCCGGCTCTGGTCAGCTCGCGCCATGCTCGCCATCTCGACCTGGCTGTCTATTGCCGTCTTCAACGTCGCAAGATCGCCGCTCTTTGCAGCCCTTTGTGCCCTCTTGAGCGCCGAGACCACTCGACCAGTTGACTTGAGTGTATCGTCGATCCAGTGTTCAACGTCCGAGAGTTGCTGCTCGAGCGAGATTGCGTCTTCCACTGTTGTCCTTCTGTCGAAACATCGGCATCATCTGTGGGGCTCGCGCCGCGGACGTGTGCGCGATTGCCGGAGGTATGTGGTCGAGGTTACCACGGCGCCGCTCTGCGTCACGGGCGAATACACAATGATATAACCGCCGACGATCTTCGTCTGCGGGCACACCGGCGCGAGCCGGCGAACCTCGGTGAGCAGCGGGGATGAGATTGGCTCTCTGATACGGATATCGAGATGATCGCTGCACTGAGTGTCCCGACTATTCGAGGAGTCCATTCGGCCCGCCTCGACAGTGAAGGAACACTCCTGGCGCTCCGCGAAATGAAGTGACATCTTGTAGATTTCACTTTACAGGAGGCAGCCATGAACCACCACGATCAGACGGCGGTGCCGTTCGGTGAGCCTGTCGGGCACGAAGGGGTGCGGGTGCAGGTGATCCGGACGGATGGCTCCTCCCTCTCCGTCCCCATCTGGTAGCCGCCCGCGCTCATCGAACGATACACACGCAACGTGCTGGGAAGAGCTATCTACCAGCAACTTAGGGATGGGTCAGTCGTGGGAGGCTCGACCTCGCGGTGACCACGACCACCGGCCGGCACATCGTCCTGCTCGTCCGGTAAGGTGTGTTGCCCCGTTGGAGAACCGGATCTCGTACTCTCGGACGCGCTTTATGCGTCGACGAGAAGGTTCGCGTCGACCAGATTGCTCAGGAGTGTCCGTCCAGTGCCGCGGTCGCTGCGTCCTTATCCCCGAGGTCAACGCGCGGCAGCCCAAGGTCGCGGCTGATCCAATCCAGGGGACCCTGGTCCGGCGCCGGACTGTTCGTGGCCAATTGCTGAGCCAGGAGTTCTGAGGCCTGTCTTCCAATACTGTTCCGTTACTCTTCAGTTCGTTGGCGGCACGATGACGCTCGCGGCAATCGTTCTGCGCGAGCGTTTGCTGCTCTATGCCGCTTGATTAGCCACTCGGCGCCGAAGCAAGGCGGCCAGCCCGAAGTGCTCACGACTTGGGACTTGTACCGCCAGGAGCCGCACACTTCGATTTTCGGCTTGTCTACGCCGGGTACGAACGTTCGAGAATTTTGGCGAACCTCGCCCTCCAGAACTCATAAGAACTCATAAGCCCTTGGTCGCAGGTTCGAATCCCGCCGCCACCAACCTTTTTGGCTTATGCAAGCCACAAATGGAGAATTCCCGAAGGCTGACACTTCGGAGATTTTGGCTACTACGGCGATTTGTGTTCAATCGCCTCGCGAAGTTCTGCGGTGAGTGCGAGTCCACTGAATGTTCAGGTCCTGGGCGAATGCGTATACGGCACAGCCGGACTTATCGCGCTTGGCGGCGTACATGGCGACGTCCGCGTGGCGGAGCAGTTCCTGGGGATCCAGACTGTGCTCCGGAAAATGCGCTATGCCAATACTTCCGTCGACTTCCAATCGCTGCCCCTCGACGGTAAAAATCCGGCGCAGCGCCAATGCGACCTTCTCGCTTGCTCGTATCGCTCCCTGAGCCGGGGTGTTTGGCAGGAGGACGGCAAACTCGTCACCGCCCAGTCGCGCAATCGTGTCGGATACGCGCAGGCTGCGCTCCAGCCGCTCGGCTATCTGCTGCAACAGCGCATCCCCATGATGGTGGCCAAAGGTGTCGTTCACGTGCTTGAATCCGTTCAGGTCCATCAGCAGCAGCGCTACTGGCGCATCGGCGCGCGCGGCGCTGAGCAACGCGCGCTCCAGTCGCTCCAGTAGCAGCTTTCGATTGGGCAGCCCGGTCAAGCCATCGTGGAGCGCCTGATGCACCAGGTCTGCCTCGGTCAGCTTGCGCTCCGTAATATCGCGCATAAAGCCGGAGAAGACCACCGCACCGTTCTGCTTGAATTGGGTGAACGAGATCTCCAGTGGGATTTCCGTGCCATCCTTGTGAAGCCCGGTGAGCTGGATGTGTTCCCAGGAGATATGCTTCTCGCCGGACTTCAGGTAGCGTCCAAAGCCTTCCAGATGTCCTTCCCGGAGTCGCTCCGGCATCAGCATGACGAGCGACTGGCCGACCAACTCTCCCTCGATGTAGCCGAAGACGGCGAGCGCTGCGGGATTGACCATTACAATCTTGCCGGCTTCGTCGATCATCACAATGCTATCCGAGGCTGCCACGGTGATCGCTCTGAATCGCTCCTCGCGTTCCTGTAGGCGTTCGAAAGCCTCGGTGCGCATTGTCAGGAGCGCGTGCCCCGCTTCCCGCTGCAATGCCCGGCTGATGGCCGCGCTCAACTGACCTGCCACTAACTGCATGGTCTCGCTGTCGCGCTCGGTAAAGGCGTGGAGGCGCGGCGATGCAATCGACACAATGCCCACGGCCGAACCATCATGCAAGAGTGGCACGGACAGCAAAGACTTCGAATCCGGCAGGGCTGCGGCATCCGCGTGTGAACGCGGATCCTGGGAGATGTCTCCCGAGAGAAGCAACTGCTTGCTGCGGATCGCCTCGCCGGCCAGACTGTTCGCAATTTTCACTCGCGAGCCGGCCGCGGAAGGGTCGCTCACTCCCTTAAAGACCAGATCGTCGTTATCCACGAGTCCGATGCCAACGGTCTCGGCGCCCGTGAGCTGCTGTGCGCGCTCGATCGCGATACGCATGATCAGGTCAAGATCAAGGTCGGACAGGGCTATCTGCTGCTGGGTGTCAACGATCCACCGAAGCCGGTCTTCCTGGCGCCGCATCTCGGCCTCGGTCTGTTTGCGGTCACTGATATTCTGCGCCTGCGCAATGAAGTAGAGCGGATTGCCGCCAGAATCTCGCTGCAGTGAAACGCCCAGAAGAACCCACACCACCTGCCCGTCTCTAGTGATGTAGCGCTTTTTCATCTGATAGCTGTCGATCTCGCCGGCCAGCGTCTGTCGCACATATTCGAGATCGGTGTCGAGGTCGTCCGGGTGCGTGATGTCCTGGAAGGTGCGAGCCAGTATCTCTGTCTCGCTGTACCCAAGCAACTCGCACAATGAGCTATTCGCCGCAAGCCAGGTGCCGTCCGGGGCAACCAGTGCCATCCCCGCCGGCGAGACGCGCACTATCTCCTCCAGCAGACGATTCCGCTCACGGAGCGTGGCGTTCTCGTCGGACAGTCGGGTGACGCGATCCTCCACGCTTGCCTGTAGCTCATCGTCCAGCCGTGCCAACGCCGCTCCTTGCGGGTCCGCGCGTCCCACCCGCCTGGTCTGTACAAGGATGTATCCATTATGCGCGCCCCGGCACGACGACGCCACCACCGCCTACCGACAATCAGCGTTTCTGCGCAAGGGCGAACGTTTCGGTTCGAAAGCCCTTCCTGGGCTATACCATCGGTGCCATGTCGACCGACAACCTGGATCACCTCCTCGCCGAGGCACACGCGCAGCCGTTTGCCGGCTGGCATTTTTCCGCGCTTCAGGGGCGCATGGATGAGGGCAACACCTCCTCGCGCTATGCGGATCTGATCCGGCCCTGGCTCTCGGCGACGACCGTGGTTCTGGATCTTGGAACTGGAGGCGGCGAGTTTCTTGCCTCGCTCCAGCCTCTCCCCTGGTGTCGACGCGATTGCTGTTCACGCCACCGGGGCTGCGGTCCCCAGCACCATGCCCCTGGATGCCGCTGTATGACTTCCCACGCCCGATCCTGATCGCCGTATCTAAAACGTATTAGGGCTCTGCCCTCGGTGTTCGCCGCCACCTCTTCCGAGGCGAAGGGGGGGCAGTACTACGGACCCGGCGGTTTCCAAGAATTTAAGGGCGGTCCGGCGGAGGCGAAGGTGCCGGGTCGCGCGAAGGACCTCGATGTAGCGAACCAGCTGTGGGATACGTCGCTCGCTCTCACCGGCACGGCTCTCGTCACTTCCACATGAGCCCGGGCAGCGTGACCCTCTGAGACTACGTGGGGCAGGTTGCGATCCCGTAAACCGGGAAGTCCACCAACGAGGAGAGAGGTTGGCGGCCTTGGCCGCCTATCTCGGGGCGTGTTGCTGACGAATCGTGCCACGTCATGCCCATGAGGTCAGCGGGTGATGGTGAGGGTGAACGGCGCGAAGCCGTAGCGCCGTGCAATAGACGGGGCGCGGAGCATGATGGCTTTTGGACCTCGTGCCGTGGTGATGTCACCGCGGTCGATGATCCACCCTGCTGGCCAGCCGAGGTCGGCCAGCAGGGTGGCAACGGTTGCCCTCGCGTCGTCTTCGTCACCGGAGAGAAATACGGTTGGCGGCGTAGCTAGGCTGTGCGGGTCGACCATGACGGGGAACAGCACGCTGTTGAGCGTCCTGGCCACCTGGGTGCGGGGCAGGGAGCGCTGGAGCTGCTCAGCTAGGCTGCTATTGGGGTAGTACAGGCCCCCGGTATACCGTCGGCGCCGCGCTCGGTAGCGTTGGCGACGTCCACGACGGTCTTGCCGTCCAACTCCCTGCGGAGGGCGTCTAACCGGTCCAGCGAGGTATCGCCGGTCCCTTTGTCGACGGCGTCGTCACGTCCTTCGCCACCTGCAACTGGCTCTTTCCGCCGCTCGCGCTCGTCGCGGTCCTCGTAGCGTTTTAGCTACAGACCACTCCAGCGAGAGCACGGCTCCCCACATTCATGTCACCCCAAACCCGAATGGAAGCGAAATGCTTACTGCTTTTGTGCGCGGATCCCAGCGAAGAGGATGTCCAGGTAGCGTTAGCCTGTCTTGGGGTCTGTGCTGCTCGGCGAGATGCGGGCCGAGCGAGCGCCGGTCGCCGGAATCCATCCACTTCGCTTTTTGGCTTGCGGACCCGAAAAATCGACCACCAACGAACGCCCGAGAACGACCGCCAACCCCACGGCCAAGAACTCATAAGCCCTCGGTCGCAGGTTCAAATCCCGCCGCCGCCACCAAACACCTGGTTTACTTAAGCCAACATCAAGGGCTACCGGCCGAAGCATCACGCCTTCGGCCCAGTCCAGTTGTCCGGTCGATGCGCGGCTCGAAGAGCACCGGAGCCACACGCTGCTCGAGTCCGTCGGTCCCTTTTTGCGCCTTCTCGCTTCCGCTGACCGACTATCATCACAGCGCCTGGTGTTAGCATCGCGTGTGAGGTTTACATCATGGTGTAGCTCAAGGAGAGACGGGTGATTCGGACGCAGATTCAGCTTACTGAGGGTCAGGCGAGAGCGCTCAAAGAGATCGCGCAGCAGCGGGGCGTATCGATGGCGGAACTCATCCGGCGGGCAGTAGAACGCATCGTGGAACAGAGTGACCAGGAAGACAAGTGGCGACGCGCCTCGTCCCTGATTGGTCGCTATCACAGCGGTCGCGCAGATGTGTCCGTCAATCACGATCAGTATCTTGACGAAGCGTACTATTCGTGACGGCATTTGTTGATTCCTCGGCGCTCTATGCGCTGTTAGACGCCGATGATTAGCATCATAGGGGGGCCGTCCTCGGATGGGAAGCGCTGAAGGAGCGATTCGAGGAACTCGTGACCAGCAACTACGTCTTGCTGGAAACCAGGGCACTATTAGGCCGGCGCGTGGGATTGCAGGCGGTGCGGGACCTGGAGAACGAAATCGTACCCATCCTACGGATCATCTTGATCGATGATGCGATCCATCGCCGTGCCATAACCGCTTTGCTAACCGCCGGCCTCCGAGGCTTGAGTCTCGTGGACTGCGTGAGCTTCGAAGTGATGAGGATGCAACATCTGCATACCGCCTTCGCTTTCGACGCCCACTTTACTCAACAAGGGTTTCGACCGGTGGTGCCGAACGCAATGGAATAGCGCAACTGTCGCCCTTCGTGCACGAGGGACGACCGGGTCATCCGCTCGTCGGTGGCCCCGTGGGACGACGCAGGGTGTGGCTATCGCGAACATTCGGGCCCGGCGTCTTCAGCCTGCGGGACCGACCTTGCCTTGACCGCGAGGTGTTTGGAGCAGGATCTCCTGAGGACCCTCGAGCCGGAGTTTGTCGAGCACGTCGTGGAGGTCTCCGTCGAGCTCCGGTGCCACCTTACGTCTGCGTGGCCAATTTCTGGGTAAGGTCAGGCGAGCAGTTTGGGGCAGCACTCGCGCAACACAGTAATGAGATTTACGGGGAGATCCCCAGGTTCACCACTATCGAGCCCATCCATGCTTGGGAAGAAGTTATCAGCTCGTCAGCACAGGGATTCTCGGGGAGTGGCACGTAGACGGCCAGCAGTCTGCCGAGATGTCGGTCTCATACAGATGCCGCCTCGCGGAAAGATTCTGCTGTTGTGACCTGCGAAGGTGGATAGCGGAGCCATTCCTCGATGTCAATCGCGCTGAGCGGGCGGCTGAAGTAGTAGCCCTGAATGAGGTCACAGCCGGCCACAAGGAGACTGTTAAGTGTTTCCTCGTCCTCGACTCCCTCGGCGAGGACGTCAAGGCCCAGCTTGTGTCCCAGATCGATGATTGCGCCAACAATGATGGCGTCGTTCCCGTCTTCGCGCATGTCCTTCACGAACGACCTGTCGATCTTCAACTCGTGAGCAGGAAAGCGCTTCAGGTAACCGAGGGACGAATACCCAGTACCGAAGTCATCGATGGCAATCCTCACACCGAGGTCGTTCAATTCCTGGATGATCCGCAGGGCGTGGTCGGGTTGACGCATAATGCTGGTTTCCGTGATTTCCACGCCGAACGACGTTGGATCGGCGCCGTGTGCCGACAAGCTGTCCCGAATCATGGGGAGCAAATCAGGATCGTGAAGATTTTCGGCGGAGAGATTGACCGTCACCACGATCTCCACACCGCGCGCATGCCACTCCGCGCTCTGCCGTGCTGCCTCGCCCACGACCCATTCAGTTACGGACTTCATGAGTCCGGTCCGCTCGGCAAGGTTGATGAATTGATTCGGCGGAATCAGGCCCCGTTCAGGATGCTGCCACCGGACCAGCGCCTCCACTCGTTGAACGCGGCCGGTTCGCAGGTCGACCTGCGGCTGGTAGTTCATAAGAAGCTCTCCCCGAGGGATGGCCTCACGGAGATCTCGAACGAGGAGGAACGCCTCAATCGTCGTTGAATCGTCCGCAGATGTGTAGATGGCACAACCTGTCTTTTCACGCTTGGCGCGATACATCGCGATGTCCGCAAAGCGCATTAGGGCGGAGAGATCCTCGGAGTGCTGAGGGCGGTTGGCAATACCAACACTCGCGCCAACCACAATCTGATGTCCGTCCAGGGACAGAGGTGCGTTTAGAGCGTTCAAGATTGTTCCGGCTACCACAAGAGCCTGGGTCGAATCAGCACCGGGTAGTACGACCAGATACTCATCGCCTCCGGCTCGACCAACGGTGTCAGACGCTCGTACGTTACTTTGGATACGCCGGCTCACTTCTTTGAGGAGCTCGTCGCCGGAGTGGTGCCCGAAAGTATCGTTGACCATCTTGAACTGGTCCAGGTCGATGAGGAGTACCGAGACCGGCGCATCCGTGCCGCTGCGTCTCAGGAGAGCCTGCTCCAGCCGATCGTGGAACAGCGTTCGGTTTGGAAGGCCGGTCAGCACGTCGTGCAGCGCCAGGTGTTTCAACTGCTCCTCGTAGGCCACTCGATCGGCCGCGTCTCGGATGGTCGCGGTCGTGCCGCTGGCAGCGCCTGTCTCGTCGCGCAGCAGCGAGGCGCTCATCTCTGTTGGCAATAAGCTACCGTCCGACCTTACGACCGCGCAGCGGATATTCCCGTCCACGCCACGTTCAAGAAGCACGTGCATCATGGTTGCCGCCTTTTCCCGATCCTCGTCGGCTACCATGGCGACTGCGTCTCGTCCAATGAGCGCTGCTGGCTTGTCATGCATAAGGAGGTCCGCCAGGCGCTGGTTAGCGAAGGTCACGACGCCCGATAAATCCGTTGTCAATATTCCATCGAGCGACGATTCGACTGCACTTCGGTAGCGCTGGTCCGATTCTCTGGTTAGCCGCTCCGCCCGCTTGAGCGTGGTGATATCGCGCGAGATGGAGGAGGCGCCAACGAGGGTACCGCTCGGGTCATAGACGGGAGACACGGTGAGGGATACCGTCACAACCTCACCGTCTTTTCGGACTCGAAGGGTCTCCACCTGTTCCCGTGAGGCGCCGGATGCGATGCCGACAATATCAGAATCCTCGCCATGCTTGTCGGGCGGGGCAAGCATATCGATCTTTCTTCCGATCGCATCAGCCGCGGCATAGCCATATAGTCTCTCGGCGCTGCGGTTCCAGCTCAAGATCGTACCGTCAAGCTCTATGCTGATCACGGAGTCGTTAGACGATTCGACAATCGCGGCCAGCTGGCGGGCCCGCTCTTGCGAGTCGCGGTTTCCACGCTGTTCCTGAACCTCTCGAAGCGCGCGACCGATCGCGTGCGGAAGGCGGGTGAATGAGTCCTTGAGGAGGTAGTCAGACGCTCCGGCCTTGAGCGCCTCAACAGCTCGCTCCTCGCCAATTGTGCCGGAAATCAGAATGACAGGTGTATCAAGTCCGCTCGCTCGGACTATCGCCATCGTCGTCGATCCGTCGAAGTGCGGCAGATTGTAGTCGGTCAAGATGATGTCCCAGGTTTCCTCAGTCAGAGCCTGCGACAGTTCACCGGCTGTATCCACTCGACGGCTCTGGACGGCGAGCCCCGCGTCGCGCAATGCCTCTTCGATAAGCTCTGCATCCTCTTCAGAATCTTCGACCAGAAGTGCGCGGAGCGGACTCGATCCGACAAAATCAGACATCGTCTAGGACACCTCGTTCAGCCCGTGCCAGTACAGTCCCACCTGCCGAATGGCGGCGCCGAACGCCTCGAAATCGACGGGCTTGCGAATGTAGCTGTTGGCGTGGCCTGCGTAGCTTGCAGCCTTGTCGCTTTCTTCGTCAGAGGTGGTCAGGATAACGACCGGAAGGTGAGAGGTTCGGGCATCGGCCCGAATACGGTTGAGGACGTCGATGCCGTCCATCTTCGGCATTTTCAGATCTAACAGAATCACTTTTGGCATTGCTCTTATGTCGCGACCAGCGTGTGCGCCCATGCCGAAGAGATAGTCCAGCGCAGCCTGGCCGCTTCGGGCAATCACGACGTCAATATCTGGATTGGATTCCTCCAGAGCCATGATCGTGAGTTCGACATCTTCCTTGGAGTCGTCCACCAAAAGAACCAAGCTTTTTTTCAGAGCCATTCTCGCCTCCTCATGAGCCAACCTGCAGGGTGAAGGAGATGGTTGCCCCACGACCCACCGCTCCCTCAGCGGCGATGTGTCCGCCGTGCCGGTGGACGATCCGTTGAACCGTAGCCAGGCCAATGCCGGTACCTTCAAATTCATCCGAGGTATGGAGTCGCCCGAATGAGCTAAACAGCTTGTCCGCGTGAGCCATGTCGAAGCCGGCGCCGTTGTCGCGCACAATGTACCGGTCCTCGCCATCGACTTGCTCGCTTGTCAATTCGATCCATGCGTTCGCCGTGTGTTGACTGAACTTCCACGCATTCCCCAACAGATTGGTGAGGGCCACATGCAGCAGCCGTTCGTCGCCCCGAGCCGTCATCCCATCGGCTATGACCCACTCGGCCTGCCGTAGGGGATCTTCGCTCTGTAATTCGGCAGCCACTTCCCGCGCAATCCGGGTGAGATCCACAGTCGTCACGTGGAGTTCCGAGCGTGTGAAGCGCGACAGCGCAAGCAAATCGTCGATGAGGCCGCCCATTCGCTTGGTGCCGGTACGAATTCGAGCGAGGTAGTGCAGCCCCCGCTCGTCAAGAGCAGCTGAATAGTGGTTCTCCAGAGCCTTGCTGAAACCGTCGATGTGGCGAAGAGGCGCTCTCAGATCGTGTGATACGGAGTAGGCGAACGTCTCGAGTTCGTGGTTCAGGGCCGAGAGGCGCTTATTGGCGGAGTCTAACTGCGTGGTCCTCTGTTCAACTCGTTGTTCAAGCCCGACGTTCAGTTCACGGATCTCACGCTCCATGTGTTTCCGCTGCGTGATATCAACGTAGCTGGCAAGGATACACGCGTCACCCTCCAGCTGGATGGTCTCGAGGGAGCACAAAACGTCGCTGAGATTGCCCGATGGCGTGGTGACCGTCGTTTCGAAGTCGCGAACCCTGCCATCACGGGCAAGGAGCTGCGCGACCTGGTCGCGCTCATTGGGGTCGACGATAAAATCCAGTTCTGGCCGCATTGCGCCCATCAGGTCTTCCCGCCGGTAACCGAGCAGGTGCTCGGAAGCATCGTTCACATCTAGAACACGGTGGTCCGATATGCGCGTGATGGCGAGAGCTACTGGGCTGGACTGGAACGCGGTGGCGAAGCGCTCCTTGGCTTGTGCAAGCGCGTCAACCGCCTGCTTGTGCGCCGTGACATTCTCGAAAGCGACGCCGACACACGAGTCCGGGAGCGGGAACACTTTGTACGAATAGTACCCCGAGATCATGTTTTCATCTTTGTAAGGAACTTCCCCTAGTTCGCGGGCTATCTGGCGCTGAGCGCCGTCCAGATAGATTTCGGGAAGCTCGGTACCGCGTAACGCGGGCAGGGCATCGAGGATTGGTTTTCCAATGACCTCGCCCAGGTCGAATCCCATGAACGCAGAGGCCGCATGATTGCTCGATATCAATCGAAGCGACGTGAAATCGTCGGGCCGTTCCAGTCGAAAAACGATGAGACCGATCTGCATGTTCTCGACTACGTTGGCATTGAGCCTGCTGCGCTCCTCAACACGGCGGTGAGCCGTGATATCGATCACAGTAGAAAGCATACCGGCATAGGCGCCGGCCGCGTCAGTTATTGGTTTCGTATCGAGCAACGCCCACAGTTCGGAGCCGTCCTTGCGCTGGAATTTGAAGTCCAGCTGTTCGCGGATGCCCTGGCGGCGTCTCTCCATATTGCTGGTCGAAATGGACTTCCCTTCGTCGTCCATGAACCCCGAAAGCGGTCGACCTACTATCTCATCGATCGGATAGCCGATCATCTCGGCCATTTGTGCATTGACGAACGACGTGTTGCCGTCGGCGTCGGTGGTCCAGACAGCCTCGTGCGCCGTTTCGACGAACTCCCGATACTGTTTCTCACTTTGATCCAGCGCCGCCTGAGTGGCCTTCCTGGATCCGATGTCTCGCGCAAGGGTCGATGCGCCCACCACCGTACCGTGCTCGTTCTTGAGAAGAGAGGTCGTAATCGACACATCAATCCGAGTTCCGTCTTTACGGATGCGCACAGTGTCGTAGCGTTCCACCCGGCGGCCGCAGCGGAGTTCCGTCAGGATCTCCTCCAACTCGTAGTTACGATCCGGAGGGATTAGACGCGCGACGCTCTGTCCGACAATTTCGTCGTCCGTGTAACCGTACAGCCGGGTAGCGGCAGGGTTCCAACTGGTAATAATGCCGTCCAACGTTTGACTGAGGATGGCATCATCCGACAACTTGACAATCGCTGCGATCTCGAGTCGCAGCTTTTCGCTCTGCACCTGCTCAGATACCGTGCTTGGTCTCGCCTTGGCGGTGTCAGGGCTCACGCTAACTCCTCAGGAACTAGTCGTTAGCCCATCGTACACGCCGTCCAATACGTACGTCAATCGTCTGTGACAAAGTGCAGTAATCACATCGGACGATGACGACCGGCTACCGTGTTGCCTTTATTGTATCACGTCTCAATGTGCCATTTCATGTTGTTGCAATTCTGGTAAGTGCTCAGAATGTATGAGAAGGAGCGGTGAGCACTTGCAGGAAAGCATCGGTCGGATCATCACCTTGCAGACGAGCCGGGGCGGTCAGGGAAGTGAGAACCATGCGGGTGCTGCTGCCAGCGGGTGACCGCGTGCCACCGGGGATATTGCGGGCGGTGACCAAGGCACGGAAGTTCCGTGCCGCGGCGTTGATGGCTACTCCGCCTTCCCCGGCTTAACGCAGGTCGCCCAGATCACCACCCGGATCGTGCGGTGCTCCACCTGCGAGGTCACAACCGCCGTCCACTACCTGGTGACCAGCCTCCCACCCGATCGTGCCAGGCCCACACGCCTCCTCTCCCTCACGCGTGGCCACTGGCGCATCGAAAACTGCCTCTTCCACGTGGCCGATGACAGTTTCGGGGAAGAGATCGCCACGTGCTCCAGCGGCATCGTGCCGGCTGGGTGATGAGCCTCTTGCGAGCCACCGCACTCAATCTCCTGCGCGGTCAGTGCGAACTCTGGACCGACCACGAGCCCCTGACTGGCCGCGCGCAATATCTCAGTGCCCACCCACTGCCCGTTCTCTCACGACTTTGAAAAGGCCTTGCGGGTTCGGAGGAATGGAGAGGTATGGGAGCGGTGCGGCACCTCGACTTAATCTGGGCCTAGAGGGGGACGTGATCGCATAAACCTACAACTGCAGTCACGAGATGCAAGGAGTTTGTCCGATCGATTCGAACGGGCCGGCAACTGTTGTTTGGCGATCCGCGCCGTCGTCCCGGGTGACCGATCATTCCGACGACGGGCTGCGCGAGCGCAAGAAGCGAGAACTGCGGCAGCGACTGAGTGACACCGCGACTCGGATGTTTCTTGAGCGCGGCTTCGATGCGGTGAAAGTGACCGACATCGCGGCGGCTTGCGATGTATCCGAGAAGACCGTCTACAACTACTTCCCGACCAAAGAAATGCTGGTCCTCGATCGGTGGGACGGGACGTTCGCCAGACTCCAGGAGCGGTTGGCAGCGCCGGACGTTGACCCGGTGGACGCAGTGGTCACGATCCTCGAAGAGGATCTCGACGATCTCGTGGCCTGGCTCTCGTCTCAAGGCGATCGGGAGCGAGCTGTCAACGAGGTTCTCCGGTTTGGCACACTGCTCGCAACGACCCCTGCACTGAGGACACGGCAACGGGAGACGGCCGACCGACTGACTGCGTTCGTCGCCCGGCTCCTGGCCGCTCGCCTCTCGCTCGCCCCTGATGCTCCGGAGGTACAGATCCTGGCAATCGGTCTTATCGGGCTGTGGACTGTACACTTTCAGTCGCTGCGACGCCACCTGGCTGCTTCTGAACTGCCGGGTGAGTTCCATCGTCGGGTACGCGATGACATAGCGCGTGCAGCCACAACCCTTCAAACGGGCTTCTCGCAGGCATTGACCGAGTAAGGCGGCAAGAGCGGCCCGGTGGAATGGCGCGGAGCCGTTAATCCTTCGACCGCAGTCGGCTGCCGGGGCGCAGTCGGCTCTCCTCGGAACCCAGATCGCCACGGCTCCGTAGGGATTGGGATCACGGCTCGTCTCCGATCGCCTCAGTCGCTGATTGCCATCCGTCAGGGGTTGCGTGTGGTGGACCGCATCTACCGGCTGATCAGGTGGCAGCGGTTCACGCGTCTCGAGGATGCGCTTTGACGGTGATAATCCCGGTGTCGATCCCGACGTTTTGGCTGTCGCGGTGCACTTTTAGGACGACGACGATAGCGGGCTCCGGGAGCAGTGACGGCGATGGAATTGCGGCGTTGAGCTGGTGCGCCTGGTTACGCCGTATCACTTCGTCACGCGGCTCATTATCGATTTCGTGCGCCGTCAGACCGACAAAGACCAGGACCGCGGGATCGTCTTCATCCCAGAAATCGTGCCACGCCACATTTGGGAGGACACCCTGCACAATCAGCGCGCAGCAGTCCTGTGCTCAGCCTTGCGTCGCCGGACGGATGCCATCGTCTGCCGACTCTCATTCCATGCTAACGAAGTCACAACAGGTCCACGTGTCGACCAATCCCTGCGCCCTTTTGTGCACCCATTTCAATTTGTCCGCCACTGTTCGGGACCGGTCGCCAAGAGCCGGATGCGTGAGTTTTTGCCTTCTGGCCCCCAAGTACGCACGTCGGGGAATTTCGGCGAACGTCATCCCCCAGAACTCATAAGCCCTTGGTCGCGGGTTCGAATCCCGCCGCCGCCACCAGTACTTTGGCTTGCAGAAGCCAGAAACACTAGCGACTTCCGAGTAAGAGGGCTCGTGAGTCTCTTGGTGTACACCCATTCCCGCTCGGCGTAATCTCATGCCTCTGGATGCGGCGGCTCATGCGCCATTCGCCTGCCATCCGGCGAGGAGCTATCTCCGGGTCTTGGGCAGGGAAGGGGATCCAGCGGGTGACCCGGCGGAACCTCTGGGTCTGCACTGAACTTGGCGCAGCAGCCTTCTTCGATCGCAATCCGGACACACCGTTGACCACCATGGCTCGCCCGATCGACCATTTGGTGGAGCGGTTGGGCATGGATGGCGCGGCTTCGGCGCGGAGTTCGACGGAGCGATCCTCCCCATGGAAATCGGCGACGTTACCGGCTTGCCGCGTCTGCTCGATGCACTCCGCGTCCACGGGTACGCTGATACCGCCATGCGCAAGCTGGCATACGAGAATTGGATCCGTATGGTCCATCAGACATGGGGATCCTAAGCGCAGCGTCGCCACCACACGTCATATGCTCACCACTTCACTGTGTCTCGTTGCCAATCGGCCTCCGAGATTGATCCCAGTGACGAGCCCTGTATCGTCGCGCGTGAAGAATCCTCGCGTTCCTTTAGCCGGGCCGTCACCAAAGACGTATGTATCGTTGGCGAGAATTGCGATGGGATACGGCGGTTGGTCCTCCGGCTGGTCTTCTCCACGCTCGCGAATCCTGGCCCGCGCTTCCGGGCTGGGCTCGGTTTTCACCAGCAGCCGGCCTTCCTGCATCGTCAGGTGGACGATTGAACCGATCGCCCGGTAGGCGCCGGTGTAGGTGGCCAACTGGTCCTCGGTCAGCGTGATTGGCTGCGGCTCTGGCTGGACGACACCCAGGTAGCGCTCGAGTGCCCACTTCACCACCGCCTCGTGCAACTGAGCACCGTTGGGCACCGAGTTGGTGAGCACCACCACTGCAAAGTCTCGCGCGGGTACCATCTGGAATGCTGCCCGCTGGCCGTTGGTAGAGCCACCGTGACCGACCAAGCGAATGCCGTCGAGATCCTTCATCAACCAGGAGATGCCGACGTAGTCGCCGATGGCGCTTCCTCCCAGGCTGAAGGTCGGCTCCTTCATGCGATCCAGTGACGCTTTCGAGAGTACCTGCTCGCCGTCCTCACCGCGGCCGTCGCTCAGGTGGAAGCGCGCCCACGTAAGCTGGTCGCGGACATTCGCCGACCAGCCGCCCGCCGGCGCGAGGCTGCGGGGCAGCGCCCAGGGCCGCGCCACGGTGACTCTGCCATCCTGATGGTGGGTGTGGCCCACCACGAAGCGTCTCGTCATGATGTCGTTCATGAAGGCGAACGTGTGGTCTAGTCCCAAGGGCTGCAGCAGAAGCTCCTTGATGACGTCTTCGTACACCTGACCCGTGACCTTCTCGATGACGCGTCCGGCCAAGACCAGAGCGGCGTTATTGTACGACGCCTGCGCACCCAATGGGGTCACCTGTTCGAGGTCCGCCATCTTCTCCACATACCGGGCGATGGCGTCATCGCCGCGGCCGGTATCCTCGAAAAAGTCGCCCTGCCAACCCGCCGAGTGGTTGAGTAGCTGGAGAATGGTGACGCTCTGGGCTGTGTCCTCGTCCTTCAGTGTGAGTTCGGGTACGTGCCTGCGGACCGGGTCGCCGAGGTCGAGTTTGCCCTGCTCGACGAGCCGCATGATGGCCGTGGCCGTGAGCGTCTTGCCCGTGGAGCCGAACTGGAACAGGGTGTCCTCGTCCACCGGGACTGGACTCTCGATGCTGGTGATGCCAGAAACGGCATAGTGTTCAGCGCCTTCATGATAAATCCCGGCGGCGACGCCAGGCACCTGGAAGTCACCCGCTAGCTCGGCCAGCCGGGACGCGAACTCCTGCTGATCGACGTGGGTCGCATTGGTTCCCTCAGCCATTTTCTTCACGCCCTCCTGCGATTGCTCTCTATCCTACTGCTCTGAATCTCGGCTTCGCTTCTGATAAACTTCCGAAAAGCGGCCTGAATCGTTGTAGATATGGCAGAAGCCTGTTTATGGCGCGCTGCACAGACAAAACGTTCTGGTTGATTCCAGACCGCTTGTCAGAGACTTGAAGTGGCCGCACTCTTCGATATGGAGCGTCAACGCGCCAAGAACTGGACGAGGGCGAACTGCGCGGATCCATGGCAAACCCGGCAGCGAAGAACACGCACGCCGTTGGTCGCAGGTTCGAATCCCGCCGCCGCCACCACTTGGTCTATCTGGCTACCAAATAACCTCAACATCACCCCGCTGGGCGGCGTACTCTCTGATCTTTGCGTCTTTGCTAATTAGTGGGACCGCGAGTTCGCGCACGGTCGCGTAGATAAACCGGTCGGCCGGGTCACCGTGAAATTCCAGTAAGCGTGCGGCGGAGATGGCAGCAAAGGGAGTCAGGGTCGCAATCTGTACCGTGCCGGCAGTGAGCAGGTCGCGGCACCATTGGCTCACCTCCCGGTCGACCGCAATCCGCCCTCGATCGGTGAGGACAGTCAGCTCCCAGAACGAGATGGGGCTGACCAGCGCGGGCGGTTGTTCCTCAATCGCGGCCACGGCCCCCGGCGAGAGTCGCCCGCTCCCCTCGACCCACCAAATGAGGGCGTGGGTGTCCAGCAGTATCATCCCGGATTCTCGGCCTCCCAGGTATCTCCGGTCGAGTACAGGTCCTCTTCATGCTCCGCAAGAACCCGTACGCTCCCCTTGAGTGCATCCGCCGGCGACTCGATCGGCACCACGCGCGCCACCGGTCGGCCGCGCTTCGTGACCACTATAGGCATGCCAGTCTCGGCTACCCGGTCGAGAAGCGCCAGGCAACGCTGCTTGAATTCGCCCGCCGGAATGCTTGGTTCTTCATGTCCATGGGAGGTATCCATGGACACATGATAGGTCCAGAATGCAGGCGGAAACCAGTCGTGTAGGGGTTCAGGTGATGCGTTACACCGGTCATGCTGTTTCCGTGAGAGTGTCGAGATACTCCTGAGGGGTGAGATAGCAAAGGGCCTCATGAGAGCGAATGGTGGTGTAGGAGTCTTCGTACTGCCACATGCCAAACTGGACTATCACCTTCTGGAGATGTTTCCCATGAACACGCGCCAACTTGGGTCGAGCGGTCCAACCGTGTCGGCAATCGGTCTTGGATGTATGGGTATGTCCGGCATGTACGGCCCCGCGGATGAGGCGGAGAGTATCGCCACCATCCACGCTGCTCTCGACGCCGGCATCACGCTGCTCGATACCGGGGACTTCTATGGTATGGGGCACAACGAACTGCTGATTCGAGATGCCCTGCGCACCAGGCAGCGAGAGTCAGTGCGTATCAGCGTCAAATTCGGGGCGCAGCGCGGTCCGGACAACTCCTGGTTGGGATACGATGCCCGTCCGGCCGCGGTGAAGACCTGGCTCGCGTATTCTCTTCGACGCCTGGGCACCGACTACATCGACATCTACCGCCCGGCACGCGTTGACCCCCACGTGCCGATCGAGGAAACGGTGGGCACGATCGCGGACATGGTACGCGCCGGCTATGTGCGGTTCATCGGACTGTCGGAGGCGGGTGTCGACAGCCTGCGGCGAGCCCAAGCGGCGCACCCAATCGCGGATCTCCAGATAGAATACTCGCTGCTCTCCCGCGGCATTGAGTCGGGCATCCTGCCGGTCTGCCGGGAACTGGGCATCGGCATCACCGCCTACGGCGTGCTCTCGCGCGGTCTCCTGGGCGGCCACTGGTCGCACGAGCGCACTACTACCCCTGGCGACTTCCGTTCCCGCGGCCCTCGATTTCAGGGCGAGAACCTCGAACATAACCTGGCGCTGGTCGAAGCCCTCCGATCGATCGCGGCTGTGCGCGAGACGACCGTTTCCCGCATCGCGATCGCGTGGGTGCTCTCTCGCGGTGAGGACATCGTGCCGTTGATCGGCGCCCGGCGCAGGGATCAGTTCAGCGATGCGCTGGCCGCGCTTGACCTGACGCTGACACCCGACGACCTGCGCCGAATCGAGCAGGCGGTCCCACCGGATGCGGCAGCGGGCGACCGATACGACTCGGCTGCCATGGCGCATCTCGACAGCGAACGAGTGCCGCGGGGATAAGCGGCGGGTAATCCATCAGTCGGGCGAACGACGCAGGACGCTGTCCAGACCCCGATATGCTGGGCGGGCAGTTCTACACCCCCCAGCTCCTGAGGATGGATGCTCTCGCTCCATCGAGTCGGCCTCGGCCCGATACGCCGCGAGCTGTTCGGCGTGCCGCTGCTCTTCCGGCCGGAAGAGCGCGATTGCCTGATCGGGATCGGCAAGCCAGAGCGAGCACGCTCGCAGGACCAGATCGTCACGGCCGGATGATGGTGCTGGAGCCGAGGTTCCCCATGCATTCAACGCCGCGCCACCCGCATCGGTGATGGTGTAGACTTTTTTGTCCGGCCTGTCCTCCTGCGCGACCCGATGCCGCTCCACCGGCTGGTCGCGGCCAGCCGCCCAAGCTCCGGGTAGATCTGGCTGCGGTGCGCGCTCCGGAAGAGTCCGACTGAACGGTGCAAGTATCGTTTCTGTCGAATCTGCGAACTGCATCCCATCCCACGCGAAGGGGACGATCGGTGACTTCCCGAACTGATTGGCACACCGTCCGCCTCGAATACGCACTCTCCGCCTCGCCTCACGGAGTCTACCGAGCATGGCTCGAGCCCGACCTGGTGCGACGCTGGCTGGCTCAGGGGGACCAGGAGGTTACGCGCGTGGAGATCGACGAGCATCTGGGTGGTCACTATTGGACCTGGAAGGCAGACGCGGGCGTCATTGTGGTGAGGGCTTCCGGATCGGCGACCCAGTCCCCCACCACACCATCTATGGAGACAGGGACGGCAAGACCGTTGCGCACCATATCCGGACAGGTGAGTCTCTGGCGCGTATAACCCATAACCTGGGGTTGCTCAACAAGAGCGCGCAGCGCCATGCCGCGTGATTTCAGCCGCTGGCGGACGAGGCAGCGACCGGCCCCCTCATCCGCGAGGGGCTCTGTCTCGGGAAACCAACGCTCTGCCAGATCCCAGAGCCGCTGGCCCCCCTTCCGTCTAACGATGGCGATCTCTCCCCGAGCCGAAAGAAACGCCAGCATCTTCGAGACGTTGCGATTGCCGGTCTAGCCCGTCGAAGCCCACGGTTGGATGGCTCGGTCCTCGAAGTCGCGGGAAAAGAGTGGTCCTCGCTCGCGCATCGTCGTCAGCCTGTACTGGCGGAACGGCTCGTTCGCCTGCAGCCAGCGCGCCACGCGTTCGGGTGACTCGGCACGCTCGCGCCGTAACCGCTCGATGCGGGATTGAATGGCGGACAGGTGCTCCGTGGGGTAGAAGAACGCCCGCCACTCGAAGAGTAAGCGGTCCTGCCAGAGCAGGCGCTCGAGCTCAGCGGGGGACGTAGCTCCCCAATCGGCTCCAGAGCACAAGCAGATGGCTCGGCGCCACGCGATTGGTGGGATTAAGCTGGAGGTAGCCTAGATGCAGAACCGTATCGAGGACATCCGTAGCGGAGCCATCGAGCAATTGGGCACGCACCGCGCTGCGCCGGGCCTGCTCGGCGGTCAGCCGAATTGGATCAGATGAAAGGGATGAGTTGAGCCACATAGGGCTATTGTACCGAGCGCCACTTGCCCCTCAGGCAGGAGCCGAGCCGGGTAGTGGGGGAGCGGAGCCGACGTGTGCGCGGCAGGCGCGAGAGCAGGTAACAGGTTCCGTTCTGTTCACTTTAGTGTGGAAACATGGTACCTTCTAGCACTGAGGAGGACTGCATGAAGATCAGGCGACAGATCATCGTGTTCGACGCCGCCGATCTGGCTGCCGAGAGCACCTTCTGGGCGGGACTGCTGGGCGGCGCAGTCGTAGCGGACGACGACTGGCACAGCGTGGTGGTCGACGGCGAGTGGCGGCTCGGCGTTCAGCTCGCGCCGAACCACGTTCCCCCCGTGTGGCCCGACGGGACGCAGCAGCAGCAGATACACCTCGACCTCCATGTCGACGACCTCCAGGCCGCGCACGAGGAAGCAATCTCGCTCGGTGCGCGGCTCCTGAAACCGGCTGACGATCCCGAGGCGGCCGAGGGCCATCAGGTCTACGCGGATCCCGCCGGCCACCCGTTCTGCCTGGGGTGGGGGCACTGACTCCCACCCGGCCGCGATGAACCTCGAGTCCAGCGGCTCGATCTGGAACTGGAAGGGCCCGGCGCCCTGGTACTTTCCAGCAGATAGCCGAAGTTCATTTGAAGATCGGTATCATCGGAGGACTGAGCCGCGGCAGCAAGGGTCCTCATGCTGCAGGTGACGACTGCTCCGGCGGCAATACCAATCGACGAGGCAAGCTCGAAGAAGCTCATGGAGCGTCCCCGCATCACCGGTTGTCCGTCGGTGCTCTCGGCGAGGAAGCTCAGCGTGGCGGGCACCGAGACAGCCGCCCCCACACCCTCGACCAGTCGCGCCAGGCCCACCAGACCCACCACGATCCCGACCGGCAGGACCGCCATGGTTGCCGCTCCCAACGGGATCAGGAGAACTGCCGCGGCAGAGAGCGCGGGGCCGGCCAGGAGAAAGAGCTTTCTGCCTCGCTGATCGCTGAGCGATCCCGCCAGGGGCGCCCAGAGTAGCTCGGCCACATAGAACAGCGCGCTCACGCCGCCCAGGAGCACGCTGTTCACGGCGTCGCCCTGGTCGCGCAAATACACGATGTACCCGCCAACGACCAGGACTCCTGCGCTGGAAGCTGTGCGCAGAAACAGCTGGCTCCAGATGACCAGCCCAGTACCTGCCCTCCGTTCCGGCGGCGTGGCGCCGACGGAAGGAGACCCTTCAATCCCGCGATGGCGCATCATCGGCCGGCATCGCGGAGCATCCGTGGGGAGAACGGACCCGGACTCCGGAGCGCTGGGATTGCGCTAGGGTACACGAAAAGGACGACTCATGGACGATGGTCTTTAGCCATGCAGCATCCCCTCGATCACCGTTATCTCCGCTTCAGGCGCCAGCACCGTCACTTCGTCTCCCGCCTCCAGGACGGTTCCCCCACGTGGGACCAACGACGCACCTCCGCGTCGAACGATGACAATGAGGGCGTCGGTCGGAAGGGAAAGATCCCGGATGGCACGGCCGGCGGCGGGAGCGGCGGGACCGACCGTGAGCTGCGTGGTCTGGAGGTCCGCGCCCGCCTCCAGCGATCGACGCTCGCTCGGCATCTGTTGTGCTCTGCCTGTGTGAACAGCCGTGTGATAGGCATTGAGGACATCCCAGGCGTAGAGCATCCCGACCAAATGGCGTGGATTCTCACGCGACACAACGGGTATGCGGCGCTGACCGCTCGGGGTGAGACGCTGCAGCGCCTCCTCCAGCGTCTCATCTGGGAAGACGGTGGCCACCCGCTCCACCAGGTCGGCAACCGTCCGGTCCTGCTCGCCGGCAAGCATCTGCTCCTCGATCTCGGTGACACTGACCATGCCCAGCAGATCACCCGCCTGGTCGATCACCGGGAAGCCAAGCAGGTGGTGGCGCATCATCAGATCTATGAGATTCTTGACCGGGAGAGACGGCGGAATTGCTGCTTCCACCGGGCCCATCACGTCACGCACCCGGACGCCGCTCAACACGCCGCCGGTGGGTCCCAGCTGGATACCACGGCGGAACAGCTTAAGTGTATAGATCGTCTCGCTGCTCAGTGACCGGCCCACCAAGGTCGCGGTGGCAACGCCCAGCATGATTGGCAGGACAACCTGGTAGTCGTTGGTCATCTCAAACAGGATGGTAATCGAGGTGATAGGCGCCTGGGCGGCGGCGGAGAAGACGGAAGCCATCCCCACCAGCGCGAAGCCGAGCGTATTGGCGGGGATCGCATGAGGGAAGAGCGTGTGCAGGCCGGTACCGAAGACGCCTCCCAGCATGGCGCCGAGGTAGAGCGACGGAGAGAACACACCACCCGACCCCCCAGAGCCGATCGTCAGGGAGACGGCGATCACCTTGGCCACCAGGAACAGCAGCATCAGCCCGAGGCCAAGCCGGCCGTATAGGACGGAGGTCATGGTCGGATAGCCCACACTCATGATGGCGGAGGGCACACTGTTGTGACCCCGCGGAATGACAATGGCAAGCGCGCCCAGAATCAGGGCGCCGATCACCGGCTTGGTGAGGAACGGTATAGGAACGGGCAACGCATCAAAGAGATCCTCGGTCCAGTAGAGGATCCGCATGAACAGGATGCCGAGAAGGCCGGCCAATACGCCAAGCACGATGTAGAGCGGGAGCTCGATGGGCGACTGGGGCTGGTAGAGCGGCGCTGCAACGGAGGCATGAATCCCAAAGAAGGCGCGCCCGATGACGTCGGCGGTGACGGCGGAGATGCCGAGCGTGGCAAAATTCCGAACGTTGAACTCCCCCATGATCACTTCGAGGGCGAAGAACACACCGGCGAACGGGGCGTTAAAGGTGGCCGAAATGCCCCCGGCCGCTCCGGCGGCTACCAGGTTCTTGATGCGCGACTCCGGCATCTTGAACAACTGGCCCAGGCTGGAGCCCAGTGCCGCTCCGATCTGGACAATGGGCCCTTCACGGCCGACGGAACCACCCGATCCAATGGTCAGGGCCGAGGCTACCGCCTTGACCACGACGACGGCGGGACGCATGCGCCCTCCTTGTACCGCAACCGCCAGCATCACCTCCGGCACACCATGCCCGCGTGCTTCCGGAGCGAAGTAGCGAATGAGCGGGCCGAAGATGAGGGCGCCCAGCGGCGGCAACAGCAGCAAGTAGACGCGGCCGCCGCCAAGCGCGCTCTGCAGCCGCGGGGCGAGCTCCGAAAAGAAGACCCAGGTGAAGAGATCGATCAGCTTTCGGAAGGCGACAGCGCCAAAGCCCGAACCAATGCCCACCAGAAAGGCCATGAAGACCATAATCTGGGTCTCAGTGAGGCGCGGCCGTAGCCAATCCAGAAGGACGCGTGGCAGGAAATTCCCCAGTTGTCTCTGCGCTCCCATTCCCGTCCCGTCCCTCCTGGATCAACCCCTTGCGCTCCATGAGGCGCCTCGGCCCGGGATATCCACTCACATGCTAGCGAATGTCCGGTGGCCCGGCGCCAAAGGTGCTCGGCCTTTACGCATGCGGCGCTACGGTTTGACGCTCGACCTCTCTTCTCTGGCTGATGTCTTGGGCGGCATATCGTTAATGTGGGAGCCGATGGACCCCGCACGTTCCGATTCAGCATACCGGGGGCCGAAAAGTGCTCTGGTACAATTGGGGCAACGATACACCACCAAAGGCGGTTCCTTGAGGCTACAGCGGGTGCGCCTGCTGTAGCCTTTGCGTCACTTAGAGGAGACTTCATGGCGACCCCCACCACCATCGGCCAGCTGCGTGAAAGCGGCTACACCGTCCTTTCAATCAAAGAAGAGATGCGGAAAAACGTCATCGCGAAAATTCAGAGCGGAGCGGATTTGTTTCCCGGCATCCTGGGATATGAAGACACCGTGCTGCCACAGGTCGAAAACGCGCTCCTATCCGGGCAGGATATGATCCTGCTGGGCGAACGTGGCCAGGCCAAAACCCGATTGGCGCGGGCGCTCATTGGTCTCCTTGATGCAGAGGTTCCGGTGATTGCCGGATGTGAAATCAACGACAATCCCTTCTCGCCCATCTGTCGAGCGTGTCGAGACCGGGTGACGACGTTCGGCGACGATGTCGAGATCGCGTGGCTGCCGCGTGAGAGCCGGTACGGGGAAAAGCTGGCCACTCCGGATACCACCATAGCGGACCTGATCGGAGAGGTTGATCCGATCAAAGTGGCTGAAGGGCGCCACCTCTCGGACGAACTCGTGATCCATTACGGTCTGGTGCCGCGCACCAACCGGGGCGTTTTCTGCATTAACGAGCTTCCCGATTTGGCGGAGCGCATCCAGGTTGGCCTGCTGAACATTATGGAAGAGCGCGATGTGCAGATCCGCGGCTTCAAGATTCGCTTGCCGCTCGACCTGTTCATCGTGGCCAGCGCCAATCCCGAGGACTACACCAACCGCGGCCGTATCATTACGCCGCTCAAGGACCGGTGCGGCTCGGAAATCCGGACGCACTACCCGCGCACCCTCGACTATGAAATCGATATCATGGAGCGAGAACGGCTCCGTTTCGACGGCGATGGTTTCGAGACCGTGGTGCCCGAATTTATGAAGGAAATTGTGGCCGAGATTACCCATTTGGCTCGCAAGAGCCCGGATATCAGTCAGCGTTCCGGCGTGAGCGTACGCGTCTCCATCGCGAATTACGAGAATCTGGTGAGCAATGCGCTCAAGCGCGCCGTGCGGCTGCGTGAGCAGTGCGTGGTGCCTCGCGTGAGCGATCTGCCCGCCCTGGTGGCGTCCACCGCCGGGAAGATCGAGCTGGAAAGCCTGGGCGATGCCACCGAGCACAAGATCATCGATAAGCTGATGAAGGCCGCGGTCATCAACGTCTGGAACCGATACTTCCTGGTGCAGGAGTTCGAGGACCTGCTTCGTAGCTTCGAAAGTGGTCTGCGACTCGAGATATCGGACACCATGCCGTCCATGGAGTACGCTCAACAGGCATTCAAGATTAATGGCTTGAAGACCGCGGTGTCGAAGCTCAACGCGCAGGGCAACCCGGCGATGATCGCCTCGGCCACCGAGTTTGTGCTTGAAGGTCTGCACCTGAATCGGAAGCTCAACAAGGATCGTACAGCGGGACAGACTCGCTACCGCCGGTAGGTGATTCCATCCGGGAGGCCCCCGTGCAAACCAAGCCCATGTGTAACCGGATTCAGACTTGACAGAAGCGACGAACGGGTTGTTTATGAGTCGAGAGGCGTGGTATTCTGGCTGGTAGAGCGGCCCTTGAGGCTCTCTCCGTTCGAAGTTCGGAGGACAGGTAATGATCAACGTTTCAGAACAGGCTCTGTCGCAGTTGAAGGGCTTGATGCAGCAGCAAGGGCTGGACGATCTGGGGCTACGGGTGTTTGTTTCCCCGGGCGGATGCTCCGGGTTCCAGTACGGCATGCGCTTTGAAGATAGTGCCATGGATGGTGACGCTATCGAGCAACGCGAGGGTGTCAGCGTATTTGTTGACGAGTTCAGCGCCCAGTACCTGGACGGGGCTGAGATTGACTATGTCGACGAACTCATGGGAGGCGGCTTCACGATCCACAATCCCAATGCCATCACGAGTTGTTCCTGCGGCCAGTCCTTTACCTCCGGAGAGGAGGGCGGGTCGGCGCGCCCTTGCAGCGCCTAATATCCGTCAAGAGCCAGAGAGGCCGACGGTTTGTCGGCCTCTTTTCTATTTTGTAGTACCATTGCGGCATACCGCTGCCCTGAGTACTTCACCTGGCCGGTTCATTCACCCCGGCTGGTAGGGATGCAGTAAGGAGTAGCTGGATGATTAGTGAAGATATGTGCAACGAGTTGCATGAGCGATTGCTGAGGGAACGCGACCATCTCGAGCACGAAATCTCTCTGCTGGGAGCCGGAATCCGAAGTGATGTTTTTCAGGCCGACGAGCAAGATGGAGCGGATCAGCATCCGGCCGACGATGCATCGGAGCTGTTCGAGCGTGAAAAGAACCTCACCGTGCAACGAACCCTCGAGGCCAGCTTGCACGAGGTCCATGATTCCCTGCGTAAATTCGATGAGGGAACCTATGGTCTGTGCGAGACATGTGGCCAACCCATCGCGGAAAAGCGCTTGGAGGCGTTTCCCGCGGCGACCCACTGCATTGACTGCCAGACCAAGCTCGAACGGCAGGCGCACGCCACCGGTCGCCCCTAGTGTTCCGTGACCGGGGAAACCCGCCTGCATAGGAGGTGGGGACCGGGGAGACCTCGTTGCCCGCATTGCACTTGACACTTGACAACTGAAGTGCAATGCTTATAGTGTCGAGTGATGGGATCTCCATCGGTGAAACGTTCAGGAGGTTGTTCTGTTGGATACATGTGAATGTGGAACGGCTCTGCGCCACTTCTGGGTATGGCGCGATTCCAATCAGGTGCTCCACGCTTCCAGCTTCTCCCCGTCCAGCGGAGCGCTTCATGAAATGATTGCGGCCACCGCGCGGGATGCGCTACTCCCCATGACTGGAGGGCGTGCACCCAAGCACGACGTGCGAATGGCCAGCGATCCAGACCGGTGCTGGCCGGGTCGTTGCTCGCTCGGCATCATCGCCCAGGCAGCTCTCTGAGCGCTGAGCGTTGAAGACCTGGCGCGTGCTATCGTCGGCCTGGTAGCAGCGATTGAGCCAGCAGCACCAGCGAAACCTGTTGATCACCTCGGAGCAGGCGCGCAATTCGATACAGGTCAAACGCCGTTGCATCTTTGGCGGGGGCGACTCCCTCGAGATACTCTTCGCTCTGCTCTGCCACTCCCAGCGGCAGGGAGGGTTGGCCGTTCAGAGTAGAACTGTCCCCATTCCTGTCGAGCCGAGTGGCGACGCGTACATACAGTTCTGCGAGCGGTACGTCCAGTGCTCTGGCTACCAGACAAATCGAGTGAGATGACGGATCCTTCTCGCCTCGCTCAATCTCGCCCAGAAAGACCGGGGACAGACCAGCGCGCTGCGCGAGTTCTCGGCGAGATAGCCTCTGCCAGATACGGTATCGTCTGAGCACATCGCCCCACGCCTGTAGAACCACCTGTTCGTCGTGCGCCCGTTGATGCTCCACTTACTCCGGCCCTCTTTATACTGAGGTAGTGTGTGGTACGCTCTCAGCATACGCCACCCCGTCCTATTTGGAGAGTCTCCGTGACATCTGCTCTGTCCCGTTTTGCTTTCATCGACGCGGTCCACGCAGCCGAAGTCTTACGTACCACGCAGGATCAGATCCTCGACTGGGTCAAAAGTGGAAAACTGAAGGCGTATGGCGGGAAACCGGCTAACCCTTTTCTGCGTAGCACCGACGTCGCGACTCTGGTCGAGGAGTTGGGCGTGGCCGTGGATGAGCCGCCCCAGCGGACCAAAAGCGCCTCCGCCCGGGTGCAGCCGCGTCTCACCTCTGACTCGCGCTGGAGCGGCGTCAGCGAAGCGGATATTCGAGAGTGGGCCACCCGCGCCGATCCAACTCGACGGCAGGCCGCCCGGACTGCGGCCGGCACCGCGCGAGAGCGTCTGACTATGGTGCTGGCGATTCTGGACGAACTCGATCGCTAGAGTCTAGCTCGCTACCAGCTGGATCGCCGCGATCTCGTCCATCACACGGTCCACATCCTCCAGCGTGTTGAAGAAGTGCGGTGAGATTCGCACTAATCCGGGGCGATAGTCGACGGTGAAACCGCGCCGGGCAAGGTCGTTGACCGTCTCCTGGGGATTGCGCAGGCGCAACATGATGACGCCGCCGCGCTCCGTGGCGTTTTCGGGCGAAACGATGCCATATCCATCTTGGGCGGCACGCTCAGCGATCCGTTGGGTGAGGAGTTGTAGCCGATTCCAGATACGTTCGGGGCCTGCTTCTAGAATCATGTCCATGCCGGCAACCCCGGTGTACGCGGTCGCCACGGCGGGAGTACCGAGCTGAAATCGGTCGGCGGTGGGCGCCAGCTCGAGATTGAGCGTGTCAAATCCGAATTGATCGGCAGCGGCGAACCAGCCGGTTACACGAGGTTGCAGCTCCGCCAGAAGTTCCTCGCGAACATAGATGAAGGTAAGCCCGGGTCCGCCCAGCAACCACTTCAGCACGCCTCCCACGTAGATGTCGACGTCGAGCACTTTGACGTTGACCGGCAGCACCCCTACCGAGTGGTATCCGTCGACCACCAGCTTCGCTCCATGGGCGTGGGCCAGATCGGCCAGTTTTCGAATGGGCTGTACATAACTTGTGGCATAGAACACGTGTGAGGTAGCGATAGCCGCGACCTGCTGATCCAGCTGTTGCTCGTAGCTCTCCAGCGGCACGCGAATTCTGTCCTGAGAGCGGGCGAAGCGGACGCTAACCCCGTCGCGGGACTTCGCCAACCACTGATGGGAGATGGTGGGGAAATCCAGGTCGGCGCAGACCACCGCGCAGCGCTGGCGATAATCGAGCGCGCTCGAAATGGAGGACAGAGCGCTGGAAACGGAGTGACTAATGGTGACTTCATGCGCGCCCGCTCCGATGAGTCGAGCGAAGCGTTCCTTGGCCTGCTCCAGCTGGGGCATCCAGACCTGCCACCACGCCGGGGCGCCGTACCTCGACCAGCCGTCACGATACTGGTCGAGCGCTGCGATGGCTCGGCCGCTGAGCGGTCCTAACGAGCAGCTGTTCAAATAGGTCGTGTGCTCGAAAATGGGAAACTCGGCCCGATATTGCCGTGCTTCCTCCTCGCTGATCGAGCGTGTCGCAGTCGTACTCATCGCGTGATCCCTCCGGTGATTCAGGATATCAGCGATGTCGGTGCGAGTGGCCCGAACAGTACGCGATGGTCGGATGCGACCGACGGCTATAGTGGTGCATGGACGATGTTCTGGCGGTCTGCACCGATCTGTACTTTCAATCGCGCATCGCAAGCGCGGCTACGGCCGCCGGGCGAGCGGTACGATTTGTGAAGCAGGCAACTGACGCCGCTCCATTCCGTCTGGCACTGGTAGACCTGGACGCCGCCGCGGATGTGCCGGCCATGATCGGGGCCTTGCGGCGCGCTGGCAGCGGCCCGGTGATCGCTTTTGGTCCGCATCTTGATACTGAGGGTAGAAAAGTTGCCCGTGCCGCCGGAGCCATCCGGGTGCTGGCAAAATCGAAGTTCGTGAAGGAGTTGCCGAGCATGATGAGCGAGGAAGACACCACAACCCAGGCCCGGGCGGACGATATCCTGGCCGAGCTGCGAGCGTACGGCGAGCGCATGCAGCGGCTGGGCGCGATGTTGCAAGACCCAGCCAGCGTGCGCCGGCTCTATTTTGCGCCGGACGTACACATGGAAACGGCTCTCGAGGACGGAGAGCCCATCATTCTGGACTCGGCCGACTACTTCGGGTTTCTCTCGGTGGACACCTTACGCGCCAAGATCGACCGCCTGCGAGACGCGCAAACCAGCCGCGACTCGGATGGGAAGTGACCGCTCAGGGCACATGGAAATACCGGGGGGCACGCATCCTGGGGCGTGCGGTGACCCGCACGGCTGCTATCTTGACACTCGGCCACATGCCGCCCTTCGTGTCCACCTCGGCGCTGGTCATGGAGGGAGATCGCATCCTGGTGGTCATCGATCCCATTCGTGATGAGCCAATTATCCCCGGCGGTCATATGAAGTGGGACGAAAGCCCTCAGGAAACAGTTGTTCGCGAAGTCCGCGAGGAAACCGGCCTGGATATCTCGGTGCGGCGCCTGGTCGAGGTGTACTCGGGAGCGGAGTGGGCGGGCGAGCGGGGCATCGTTCGAATCATCTATGAAGGGGCGGTGATAGGCGGCTCTCTGGTCTCCTCGGCGGAAGGGGAGGCGCGATGGTGGTCCGCCCGGGAGTTGGCACACTCGTCCACGCGAGATGCCGCTATCGTGCGCGAATGGCTGGCTCGGCAAGGCGCAAGCGTTACCAGCCAGTAGCCCGGGCTGCTTACTGGTTGCCGGCAGTCAAGGACTCATTGAGGTTTGGGTGCTGGTCCGTGGCCAGGAATTGACGCCGGCACTCGGCGAGATCCGTGGTGTGCTGGCGATCACCTCTCACCTGCTCCTTGACCAACTCGACCAATCCCGCCGGCCAATCGTCGCCTGCCTCGTCCAGCATGGCAATGGTTCGCGACCGCAACTGCTCAAATTCTGGTTGCCCCGCGCCCTCCTCAGAATCATCTTCGCGCATCGGCAGCGGGACGGACACCGCGGGGGCATCGCTGCCAGGCAGCTGTACCTGGAGCAAGCGGGCATACTTGTTCTGAAAGTCCGTTTCGGCGCTTATCAACTCTTGCAGGATCGTTTCCGCGCTTCGGTCGCCGCACATCATAACTGCTCGCGTCTCGCGGTCCATCGTGCCTAACTGAACATGAAGTTGACCCAGCGTGTAACGTAGCTCCGTCACGAGAAAGGTGGCTTCGGATATGGTACCTGAGGATGTGTCTGAGTTCACTCTCTTCCCCTTTCGCTGGAGGCCGTCGTGAGATGCCTAACACTGAACATTTGGAACTATTCCGGGCTCTGGACGGAGCGCCGCCGGGCTATTGCCTCAATAATTCAACAACACCTTCCCGATGTCGTGGCGCTGCAAGAAACACGCCACGACTTCAGGTATGAACGGGGCCGGGGGCAGGCGGAGCAGATTGCCGAACTCACCCAGTATATTCCGACCTGGGCCCTCGGCCAGGTGTACGTCCCGATCTTTCGGGTCGATGAAGGTATATCGCTCTTGACACGGGTGCCACCCTCTGCCGTCACCACCCGCCACTTAACGAGGAACGGGCATGAGCGAGATGATGAGAACCAGCGCCTGTGCCTGGGCCTTACTCTCCCGCGAGCCGGAGGCCCGGTCCACGTGTTTAACACCCACTTTTCGATGAGCGCGCCGGCACGCCGGCAGAATGCACGAGAAGTGTTCGAATTTGTGAAGGACCAGTCGGGCAGCGAGCCCGCTATTCTGATGGGCGATCTCAATGCGGAGCCACACACGCCCGAAATCCGGTTTCTGACCGGTGAAGAGACGCAGGCGGGGGCACCACCACCGGCGGGCGACTTTCAGGATTGCTGGACCACGCTGCATCCACATGAACCGGGCTTCACCTATGGGAGCGGCGCTCCAGTGCGGCGTATCGACTATGTGCTGGCCCGTAATGTGGCGACCTCCCCTCGAAGCGCGGAGATCGTTGGCGCGGCCATGGTGAATGGAGTGTATCCCTCCGACCACATGGGCCTTCTGGTCGAGTTTGACCTGTAATGCGGCGCAGCGCCGTCCGCTTTGCCCAAAATTTGGGCGTATCTCCTATGCTCAAAGTGGCGTGCCGTCGGGACGCTGATTCGAGAGAAGTGCAAAGGGTGTCCGCTTGAGCGGCACGGAGAGCGAGACCAGATGAGCGTTGCAGTAGAACTTCCCCGCTGGGATATGACGGTGATTTACCCTGGGCTGGAGTCAGCCGAGTTCGAGCAGGGGTTCGAGTCCCTGGTGGCCGAAATCGCCGAACTCGCAGAGTTCTTTGATCAGAACCAGATTGAGCGGCAGGACCCTCAACCGCTCACCGACCAGACGGTCAGCGTGTTTGAGACCGTTATCGGGGAATTGAATGTTCTATACGAACACGTCACCACCATGCGAGCCTACATTGCCGCCTTTGTCTCCACCAATTCCCGCGATAACGTGGCCCAGGCTCGCATGAGCGAACTCCAGCAGCAGTCGGTTCTCCTCTCCAAGCTCGACAAGCGCTCAACTGCGTGGATCGGTTCGCTGGACGTGGAGGGGCTCATAGCCCGGTCCGCGGTGGCGCGAAACCATGCCTATCTCTTGCACAAGACGAAGACCGATGCCACGCACCTTATGGCACCTCTGGCCGAGGAGGTCGCATCCGAGTTGGAAGTCACTGGCGGCTCGGCCTGGGGCAAGTTGCACGGTACGGTCACGTCGCAACTCATCGTCCCAATCGAGATTGCCGGCGAGCTGCAGAGCCTACCCATGAGCGTGATTCGCAACCTGGCGCACGAGCCGGACCGCCAGCTACGACGTCGGGCCTACGAGGCAGAACTCAAAGGGTGGGAGAGCGTGGCAGTACCGCTCGCCGCTGCGCTGAATAGCATAAAGGGCGAGAGCAATACGCTGGCCGCCCGGCGGAACTGGGGTGAGGTGGTGGACATCGCCCTGTTTCAGAACAACATCGACCGCCCGACGCTCGATGCCATGATGGAGGCTGCCACGGCCTCCTTCCCGGATTTTCGGCGCTACCTGCGAGCAAAAGCGAACGCTCTCGCCCTGCCGGCTCTTGCCTGGTATGACCTCTTCGCCCCGGTGGGGGAAACCCAGACTGCCTGGGATTACGAGGCGGGCACACAGTTTTTGCTGGAGCAGTTCGGCTCCTACTCCCCCCGACTCAGAGAGTTTGCGGCCCGCGCCTTTGGCGAGAACTGGATCGATGTCGCGCCGCGCGACGGCAAGCGAGGCGGCGCCTTCTGCATGTCGCTGCGCAAGGGTGAGTCCCGCGTTCTCACCAACTACATTCCTTCCTACGATGGAGTGAGCACCGTGGCCCACGAGCTGGGGCACGCATATCACAATTACAATCTGATCGATCGCACCTCCCTGCAACGCCAGACGCCCATGACGCTGGCTGAGACCGCCAGTATCTTTTGCGAGACCATCATCCGCGACGCCGCTCTGGCCCGTGCCGACCGGCAGGAGCAGATCGCGATTCTGGAAGCGTCAATTCAGGGTTCCTGCCAGGTTGTGGTCGATATCTCCAGCCGGTTCAAGTTCGAGAGCGCGGTGTTGGAACAGCGCCGGCGCCGCGAGCTCTCGATTGAGGAGTTCCAGCAGCTGATGCTCGAGGCGCAGCGCGAGACCTACGGAGACGGCCTCGACCAGAATCTGTTGCATCCGTACATGTGGGCGGTTAAGGGGCACTACTACAGTTCCGAGCGTGCGTTCTACAACTTCCCATATATGTTCGGCTTGCTCTTCGGGCTTGGGCTATACGCACAGTATCAGCAGGACCCTGAAGCGTTTCAGGTGGGATATGATGACCTGCTATCCTCCACCGGGCTGGCCGACGCCGCCACCCTGGCACAGCGTTTCGGCATCGATATTCGGACGCCCGATTTCTGGCATTCCAGCCTGGCTCTGGTTCGTGCGGATATCGATCGGTTCGAAGAACTGACCGGCGCCGCGGCGTGAGGGGCGATTCCATGAACGACTTTACCGGGGCCGAGCAGGTCGAACTGGAGCACGCGCGCTTTATACTGCTTACCTATTCGCGCGATTGGCCCAAGTACGTGGTGTCGTGGTCGTTGCGCCAAACAGCGGGAGAGGGCGATTTCCCTCTGGGCAGCGGCCATGTCGAGCACTTGCCCCCACCTGACGCCGCTGGACTGGACGCCCTCCGCGATGAACTACGTCAGGCGGCCCTGGACCAAGCGAATGCCGCCAGTGCGGAGATTGCGCCGACCGAGGGCTCAACGCAGGAGAAACGTTCGTGGTTTGGCAGGTTGTTCGGGAAGAAGTGACAGCGGTCCAGGCGACCCGATTTACTCAGCTCGACGACCGCGGTGAAAGAGACGCTTCCCAAACCAGGGAGAACATGGAGCAGGCGGCTCCGGCAATTCGAGCGGAGGAATCTCCGCCGCCGCCTGATTCATGGCACGCTCGAGCACCATCGGTCGCTGTTGAAGTGCGCAGGGCGCCGCCAGGTTGTAGTCGCGAATGGCGCGATTGAGCGCCTCGAGCTTCTGACGATACTGATCCAGCGTGGCCCGCCGTTGCTCGTTGAAGGCGAACACCTGCTGGGCCGTGCTGCGGGATCTCGCATCCGCCAGCCAGTTGCGCCTGCGGCGCAGACGCCCCAGCACCATCTCGGCTTCTTGTCGCGGCCTATCAAGCTCTCTGGCTCGTTCCAGCAGCGGGTGGGAAAAGCCCTGTGCTTTCAGGGTCTTGTTCGCCAGATATTCCACGTCGCCCTGCAGATCAAGCGGTCGGCCGTGCAGGTGACGCAGTTCGCCCCTTGCTTCGAGCGAGCGAATCCACTCGCCTTCGATCTCGTCGCGCCGTTTCATCGGTCCAGGTGACCTCCCATCCATCCGTGCGCTCACTGCCAGGTTATTCGTGCTTACCGGTCCAACGCCGGAGCGCTTCCCAACGCCTGAATGAGCAACGGGCCAGACGTACGGACCGTTCCTGGACCTCCGCCACGTTTGCTCCCGCTGAAAACAGCAGGGTCCAACCCTCTGCATACTCGACTTCAGGAACGCGTCGTGCAAGGTCCCCTGACGGAAAGACCCACAGTCCATCGAAGGTAAAATCTGGAGTGACTACCGCGACTACCGTTTCCGTTGCGGTTGCTTCCGCACACGTCTGCGCGATGGCGCGAGCGTGGTTGTGAAAAACCTCGGCCGCGTGGATGGTGCGCAGCGGACGTTCCAGCGCCTGAGGAGAGGGAAAGGCAGAGGATTTCATTCGAAGCCGAGCTTCTTTTGGCGGAGTGAGACGTGCTTGTTGCGGCCGATCACCAGGTGATCGAGCACCTCGATATCCAGTAATTTTCCCGCTGCTACCAATTCACGTGTTACCCGAATGTCTTCGGGCGAGGGAGTGGGATCACCACTGGGGTGGTTGTGCGCCACCACGATGGCGGCGCAATTTTCCTTCACGGCGTCACGAAACACTTCGCCCACGCGGATCAGAGAGGTGTTGAGGCTCCCCTTGTAGACGTCGCGGATACCAAGCACGTGGTTCTTGGTGTTGAGCAGCACCACCCGCAGGTGTTCCTGTTCCAGCAATCCCATCTCCAATTGTAAGATGCTGGCAACGTCCTGCGGCGAGCGAATCTGCAGTTGTGCCGTGGCCTCCACCAGTAGGAGCCGCCGGCCCAGCTCCAGCGCGGCGACGATTGTCACGCCTTTGGCCGGTCCGATGCCTCGCACCTGGGCCAGCGCCGAGAGCGGGGTACGGGAGAGCCCAAGAACTCCGCCGCAGGTGCGCAGCAGATGCTGCGAGAGGCTGAGCACGTCCTGCCCGACCACTCCCACCCGTAGCAGGATGGCCAGTAGCTCGGCGTCGGACAGGTGTTCGGGACCAAGCTGAGCCAGCTTTTCACGCGGCTGCTCGCTGGCCGGCCACTCTTTGACCGGCAGGTGGTACGACACTCCTAGCGCGTGCCGCTGGGCTGTTCCGCCGCCGGTTCCTTCACGTGTAGGGACAGCGGTACTTTCTCCAGCTCAGCCGTCTTGCCATCCAGTCCCAGCGGCACCTTCCGCTCCGTGGTGCAATACGGGCAGACCGTCCAGTCGAGCTCGAGCATGCGATCACAGTGACGGCAAATGTCCTTGAGTTGCTGCAAGCAGTTCGGGCAGACGCGGTAGTCTGCTTGCACGCGGTGCCGGCAGTTGGGACAGATCGGGCGTTCTTCGATTTCCTGCAGCAGCGCCTCTTCCTCCAGCGAGCGCTCGTATGCTTGCATGAGCGTCTCGTGCGGCCGAAGGATGAGGTACACCACCAGGCCGAAGACATTGAAGAGCAAAACCAGCAGCGTGGCAAATGCCCACACAAACTTGTCCCGCGATCTGGACCGAATGTCCATGAACGTCCAGACCACGATGCTGAACCAGACGGCAAGTCCGAATGCCACAAACCCAGCGACTACGATTGGGCCGATCTGTTTCAAGGTCGTCATTTGTATACGCTATCCTTACTGCTGCGGTGAAATACAAATCAAATAAGGGTAGCGTATCGTAGTGCATGGCCACCAATTCGTCAAAGTCACCACCCTCTGGAACGGTGCGCGTCTTTGTGGCGGTGGAGATTCCTGCAGAGGTTCGAGCATACCTTGTCGGTCTGCAGGCGGCCTTCCGCCGGCACGGCAGGGTGGTGAAACTGGTCGACCCGAGCCTCATGCACCTCACCCTGCGCTTCCTCGGGAATGTTCCCGTCCTCCAGCTTGGGACGGTTGAGCAGACGATCCGCGACAGTGCTCGGGACCTTTCCCCCTTTACTCTGACGCTGTCGCATCTTGGCACCTTTCCAGGCAGGGGCCGGACCCCCCGCGTGGTGTGGGTGGGTCTCGCCGCCGATGATGGGTACGACGCGCTACAGCGCATGTTCAGGCGGCTTGAAGACCGCCTGATCCTGGCCGGCTTTCCTGCCGAGACACGTCCCTTCGCGCCACATCTGACGCTAGCTCGGCTGCGTGACGGCGTATCGAGCGAAGAGGCTCGCGGCGTTGACGAGACGGTCATCGACCTGCGTGGGAGCAACGAAATCGGGGCTGTTTTCCGGGTCTCGCACCTGACCTTGATGCGCAGCGACTTGGACCGCGGAGGGGCGCGATATACAGCACTGGCGCAGGTACCGTTCGAGCGTGGGTTGATCGTTGGTGGAACGTGAGTGGCGACGAAGGTCATCATGGCCTGGGGGCAGTGTGGGTGTCGCGACTTGGTACGCTGGAGGGAGTGGCGTCCAGGTTAAGGTACTGCTCCCCAGAGCAAGAGGCGCCGTCGACGATATGCCAGTAGCAGGAGATACGCCGTGGCACGGGTTGCAGTAATTGGCGCCACCGGGTTTGTTGGGACCGCGATGGTGAGGCTTCTGGCCAACGAAGGCCACGAAGTGCGTGGTCTGTCGCGATCCGGGAACGCGCTAGCGGGAGCGTCTTCGACCGCTGGGGATGTGTGCGATGCCGAGATGGTCGCCGCCCTGGTCGCCGGCTGCGACTACGTGGTGCATCTGGCGCCTGGTCTATCGTCGGATCCGGGCACGATCACCTGCGTCACTGAAGGCGCCCGCACCGTGCTCGACGCCTGTCGTGAAGCGGGCGTCGGGCGGCTGGTGTATCTCAGTTGTTTGGGCGCCGATGCTGCCGCCGAGTCGCCGTACTACCGCGCGAAGTGGGAGGCGGAGACGGCGGTGCGGAGCTCCGACTTGCCCTGGGTGATTCTGCGCCCGTCGATGGTGCTGGGCCCTGGCGACGGGATCACCCAGCCGCTGGCCGATCTGATCAGGTCTTCGCCCCTGATTCCCGTGCCGGGAAAAGGGCGCGTGCGCTGTCAGCCGGTTGATGTGGAAGACCTTGCTCGCTGTATCCTGGTCTCTCTCACCGACGACAACCTCAATCAGCAGATGATCTCGGTGGGCGGCCCCAGCTTCCTGACCTTCCGCCATCTGGTGGATCTGATAGCCGGGCAGTTGGGAGTGAACAAGCCCAAAGTATTGATTCCCCTCCGTCTGGTCCCCTCGATCACATTCCTGCTGCCGGCCGGTCGTTCGCTCTTTCTGCCACCGCGGCTGGCCCAGTTCCAACAGGGGGTGGTGGCGTCTCCCGGCATCGTCAAACGGATGTTCGGTTTCGAGCCGCGCTCCATTGTGCCGCTTCTGGGAACCTATCTTACTTGACGTAGCGATAGTACCGTATAACGCCGACAACGCCCCCACCTCCCGATTCGACATCGCAGAAAACAGGGGAGTTCTATGGCAGTAGCCGCTCATACGCCGGAACGCGGCGATCCCGCCGCCCAGATTGACAGTCTCCGCCACGAGATCGAGCAACACAACTACCGCTACCACGTGTTGGATGCGCCGACGGTTACCGACGCCCAGTACGACGCATTGATGGGCGAGCTTCGGGCGCTTGAAGACCGCTATCCCGAACTGCGCTCGCCGGACTCGCCGACGCAGCGCGTGGGTGGTGAGGTGGCACAGGGGTTCAAGCCGCGACGTCACCCAAGACCGATGCTTAGCCTGGCCAACGCATTTACCCACGAGCAACTCGATGCCTGGTTTCAGCGGGTTCGCAACCTGGTGCCCCGAGCTGCCATCGACTTCGTGGTTGAACCCAAAATCGACGGCCTGGCCATTGCGCTGACCTACGACCGCGGCCTCTTCCGCGTCGGCGCCACGCGCGGCAATGGTACCGAGGGAGAGGACGTGACGGCCAACCTGCGGACGGTAGCCGAGATACCGGAACAGTTGGCCGGCGCCGCCATCCCGGATCGAGTTGAGGTGCGGGGCGAGATTTACATGCGCAGCGAGGAATTCGAGCAACTCAACCAGCGACGTGCCGAGGAAAACGCGTCGCTCTTTGCCAACCCGCGCAACTCCGCTGCCGGCTCGCTGCGCCAACTCGATCCGGAGGTGACACGCCGGCGTCCGCTTCGTCTCTGGTCGTACGCCATTGGCTATGCGGAGGGTTTCCAGTTCGAGAGCCAGTGGCAAGCACTCGATCAGCTAGGCCAGTGGGGCTTTCCGGTGAACCCGCTGGTCGAGCATGTCGAGGATCTTGCGGCTGTTCATGCCTTCTGCGACCGCATGGCTGCCGAACGAGATCACCTCCCCTATGAAATCGACGGGGTGGTAATCAAGATCAACGCCGTAGCCCTGCAGGAGGAACTGGGCGCGGTGGGACGAGAGCCGCGATGGGCCATCGCCTATAAGTTCTCCCCTCGGCAGGCGACCACGCGGCTCAACGACATTCAGGTGAACGTGGGCCGCACCGGGGCGATTAATCCCTACGCCATACTGGAGCCGGTCATGGTGGGAGGGGTTCGGGTCGGCCTCGCCACGCTGCACAACGAACTCGATATACAGCGCAAAGACATTCGCATCGGCGATCGCGTCATTGTGCATCGAGCCGGCGACGTTATTCCTCAGGTAGTCAAGCCCATCGTCGAAGAGCGCGATGGCTCGGAACAGGTCTATTACCTGCCCATAACCTGCCCCTCCTGTGGTACGGCGGTGGTGCGGCCCGAGGGAGAAGCCATGACGCGGTGTCCCAATGCCGCCTGTCCCGCCCAGCGGTTTCGCTGGCTCGAACACTTCGTCTCCGAACCGGCGATGGATATCCGCGGCCTGGGCGAGCGTCTGGTCAAGCTGCTGCTGGATGAGGCGGTAATCCGCGATCCCGCCGATCTGTATGCGCTATCCACCGAACAGCTGCTGACCTTGCCCGGTTTCCAGGCGAAGAGCGCGGCGAACATCCTGCGGTCAATCGAGCGAAGCAAGCGCAGAGCGTTGGATCGCGTGATCTTTGCCCTGGGAATCCGGTTCGTGGGGGACCAAACGGCCGAGCGACTAGTCGATGTCTTTGGGGATCTGGACGCCCTGGCCTCCGCCAGTGTCGAACAGATCGAAGAGGTCGAGGGCGTGGGCCGCAGAATCGCGGAGAGTGTCGTGGAGTGGATGAGTCAGGACGTGAACCGGGATATCCTTGGACGGTTGAAGGAAGCGGGCCTCATCTGGCGCGCCCAAGCCGCTAACACTCCCCAAGGACCGCTGGCCGGCGTCACCTTTTTGATCACCGGCCGGCTTGACTCGCTGTCGCGCGGGAACGCCGAAGAGCGGCTCCGAGCGCTGGGCGCGAAAATTGCCCCAGGCATGAACAAGGCGGTCAGCCACCTGATCGTGGGCGAAGACCCGGGTTCCAAGCTGGCAAGCGCCCAGAAACTCGGGACGGCAATACACGATGAAGCCTGGCTGGTGCGTGTACTCGACGAGCAGGTGATTCCCGGGGACGCTGCCGAAGGCTGAAAGTGGGAACGGAGAGGGGGCCGCGGGTGGTACAGTGGGGCAGTGAGTAGCAGCTGATGTACCGGGCATTACAGCCGGGATAGGGGCGACAGCGTGAATATGCGCGACGTGCAGCGGCGACGGCAGGGCGGGCAACTGCAATCGGTCGGCGCCGTCGTTCTGGGGTATGTGTTTCTCGGCGTCGTGCTCCACTTCGCCCACGGGAGCATGACCGCGATTGTGGGCTTCGGACTCGTGTATATCGCGGCCTTCGTGGCTGTGATGGTGCTGGCGCGTCTGCTGCACCTGGAGCGCCTGCCGCGCGCACTTTGGGATCGGATACGGATGTCTCGGTCCCGGGGCTAATAGCGGTTTCGTTCCTCGATCTGGGCGTAGACGTGCTGATAGCTCTCATACCGCTCGGCACTGATCGCGCCGGTCTCGACGGCGGCGCGAATCGCGCACCCGACATCGTCGCAATGGGAGCAGTCCGTAAAGCGACAGGCAGGTAGCAGCGGCCGGAACTCTGGGAAGAGCCATCCCAGATCCTCCAGCTCAACCTCCCGGATCGCAAGCTCGCGCAGCCCGGGCGTGTCAGCCACCCATCCACCGGCGTCCAGTGCCAGCAACTCGGCGGTGGTCGTGGTGTGCCGTCCCTTGCCGGTGGCCTCGCTGATCTCGCCGGTGCGCAATCGCAGGCCGGGCTGCACGCGATTGAGGAGCGTGGACTTGCCCACGCCGGAGGGTCCGACGAGCGCGCTTACCTTGCCATTCAAAGCCTCGCGTAGATCGGTGATTCCCTGTTCGGCCGTGGCCGAGGTACAGATCACCGGATAGCCCGCCGCTCTATACGGCGCGGCTGCCGCCTCCGCCTGGCCGGCGGATGCCAGGTCCACCTTGTTCAGACAGACCAGGGCCGGAATCTCGGCGGCCTCGGCGATCAGGACAAAGCGATCCAGTCGGGCCGCGTTGAATTCCGGCTCCTCTATGGAGTGCACTGCGACCAGGAGATCGAGATTGGCGGCGATTACGTCGAGAAACCGACCACCTCCAGCCGAGCCGCGCACCAGCTCATTGTCCCGAGGCAGCAGTTCCTCAATAACCCCTCTGCCATCGTCCAGCTCGTGGAGTCGGACCCGATCTCCGATAACCACCGCGGTGGTCGCCGTGCGCTCCCCGCGTTCGGCGCGGAGCAGGCGCTTGGGCGCACGGCAGTCGATCACGCGCCCGTCCACCAGTACGCGATGATGACCGGATTCGGTACGAACCACGAACCCTTCCAGCAGAGTGCGGGCGGCGCGCGGCGCGGTTGTGGCGCGTCTGGACGGCGTCACCGGCGCCCCGAACCGGCGACCAGCAGCGATCGAGACCCGCAAGAGCAGTGTCGACGATGAGTCAGCGGGTCAACTCCCGGAAGGCCGGGCATGGTACTCCTGCATGCGGCCCACACGCTCTGGATGGCGAAAGACCCAGATCAGTATCATGCCGGTGATGAACCCGCCCACATGGGCAAAGTAGGCGACGCCTCCCTGCTGTGCCTGATTGCTGAGCGATACGATGCCGTCGAACAGTTGCAGCACGAACCAGAAGCCGATCAGCACCCAGGCCGGCAGGTGTACCGGGATGAAGATAAAGGTAATCGCGATCAGGGTTCCAACCCGGCTGCGGGGATACAGCAGGAGGTAGGCGCCCAACACCCCCGCGATGGCGCCACTGGCGCCCAGTCCTGGGGTGGTCGAGCCGGCCGCGGTGGCAATTTCCAGCGCGTTGGCCCCCAATCCGCACAGCAGATAGAAGACCAGGTAGCGCAGGTGCCCCATCGAATTTTCGATGTTGTCGCCAAACACCCAGAGGAACACCATGTTGCCCAGAATGTGTAGCCACCCCACGTGCATGAACATCGAAGAGAACAGGCCGAGCCAGTAGGGATGCGGAGTGCCGGAGGGAGCCACGCACTGGCTGGTGTACTCGCATGGTATCAAGGAGTGCTGGTAGTAAAAGGTATTGAGCGACGATTGACCACCAGTCGCCAGGGACAGCTCGTAAAAAAATACCAGGAAGTTGACGACAATCAGGGCGATATTGACGTAGGGGAAGATGCGATTCGGCTCGCTGGGGTCGGAGTAGGGAATCATTTACGGCTCGAGCGGACCTTCCGGCGGCGTCTGGTCCAGGTCTCCCTCTTCCCAATCTTCGTCAAAGGGCTCTTCCACCTGCCGGCTTTCTACGATGAAGACCTTCGGTGTGGTCGGCGCCTGATCCAGCCGGTATTGCGGGTTGCGGCGGAACACCCGAATCTCGAACACCTCCGACTCTTCGCTGGTCTCCATCAACATCTCGATTCCGGTTTCAAGATCAAGCTCGAACGCGATCTGGCGGGCATAGTACTCGCTGAGCGGCCCCTCCAGCTCCACATTGTCCAGCTCCACACACCAGAACTGCGAGGCGATTTCCAGCCCGTAGCCAAAGTCCTCGAACTCAGGATCGAGCGAATCCCCGGTGTTCGGGTACAGGGCAGCGCGAAAGCCGAGGCCGTTGGCCTGGTAGTAGGTATCGCCCGAGTCCTCCGCCGTCACGCTCTGATACTCGGACTTGAGTGCGCCAAAGACGCGCTCGGCGGTGCGATCCAGGTCGTCGTGCGACTTGATGAAAACCATCACGTCCAGTTCAGCCAGCATTCCGTCCTCCATCCCCATTCTGCGGCCATTATAGGGATAGCTGTGCCGTCGGGAAGAAGGGCCGGCAGCGCGCCTGCACCTGCTGCCTTCATGAGGGGACAGTTTGCGAGAACTGACGTGTTCGGCACAGGCAGGAGTCGTCCACACGACGACGCGGCATGGCACAGGCCCAGGGCGACCATGTATCAAGTGGTGGTCATCGCTCCGGTAGGGGCCGTGGCTCCGCCCGGCCCGCCTGCGGTGGTTGCGAAGGACACCTGTACCCATCGGAAACACCGTTGGGCGGCTCGGGAAGAACCCACGGCCCCTACGCCATGTCTGCGCCTAAAGTCAAAATGTGGGGACGCTGCACTGCGGTTGGGTGACCAATCAGTTGCACACGAAGCTTCAGAACTGTCCACTCATGCAGCCAACGGTGGGGCCGACGACCGTCCGGTCCAGGGCTGGTTTGGTGCAGCAGTTGGGCCATGCAACGGTTCAGGCTGTTGAAAAACGCGCTCAGGCGGTGTTCCGTTGAGTCCCATGGTGGACGTCGACTGGATGCATGACTGCTGAGCGAAACAGTCTGAGGTGATTGAACGGTGAATACTAGGGGAAGGGACGGCTTCAAAGTCGAGAGAAAGCGAAAGCGAGGTTTCATGGCACGGCATCAAGCGCGTTTTGCCCTGACTGTTCTTGTGGCCGGCGCGGCGCTCCTGGGTATGAGCATGCCGGCGGTCGGCGCAAAGTCAACAAGCCGGTCCTCCAGTCCCACACTGAGAACAGCGACCACCGGGTGGGAAGCCCAATCGAGCGGGACATCGCAACCACTCTTTGCCGTGTCATGTTTTGGCGCGAGACGCTGCAAGGCCGCCGGGGCGGGCGGAACCCTCTTGTATACGAAGAACGGCGGGCAGACCTGGCGGTCCCAGTTCAACCCCCTCGCCGGTTCCTCGACGATCCTCTATCGCATTGCGTGCGTGGGTCAGAGCACCTGTTACGTCATTGGTCGTCCCAACATTGTCCTGGTGACACACAACGGTGGAGCGACGTGGAGCACGCATCGGATCGCACTCCCCGGGGCGAGTGACGAGATCGCCCACCTTAATTGCGTTGGCGGTCAGCAGGCTGACCTTCGTGCACGCCCTGCACTGTGCCGTCTCGGCCTCCTCGGTGTGGCCTGTATCAGTGAGAGTACCTGTTACGTCGTCGCCACGGTGGCTATTCCATGGGGTGGATCCACGGGAGTCCTCGCCCCCGCCGTGTTTCTCACCGTAGATGGTGGATCCACCTGGATGAAGCAGAACATCCCTGCCACAGCACCCTGCGAGGGCATCTGTGGTAATGATCCGGCAGTCCAATATCGCACCCCCTACCCGCTGGAATGGATCTCGTGTGGACCGGGATCGCTGTGCCGAGCGGGTGGATCAATCTATCTCGGCTCCCACGAGGGCTACGCCACCCTCGTCATTGCGGTGAGGAGGCCCGGGGCTGCCTGGACGCCGATCAGGAGTAACACCGGCCGGATCTCTTACGACGATGCAGACTCAGCTGTGTGCCCCACGGCAATGAGGTGTTACGGAGTCTGGACCACAAGTCCCTTTGACCTTCCGGGGAACAGAATATTGCTCTCCACCGATGGTGGAGCGAATTGGAACGGGATAAGCAGCGGGTCGCCAAAAATGCGGAACGCAATCGCCTGTCCGGGCGCCAGGACCTGCGACTCGGTCGGCAACCAGGGGACCATCACGGCATCGACGAACGGCGGGCCGTTTGTCGCCCAGCACAGTCGAACGAGCCACGACCTCTACGGAGTTACCTGCGTCGACCTGAATACGTGCTTCGCCGTGGGTAATAAGGGCACCATCGTCGCGCGCAATCAGGTCGCTATTCCTCGCAACGTACCTCTGGTCGTCAGGGACCGGCCCGCCCAGTTCCTTGACGCCGGCATGCTGCAGTCTCTCCATGAGTCCCTGAGCGTCTTTGCCGCAGATAAATAGATCAATGTCTTCGTGCTCCCGTGTGATCCGACCGAGGAAGAAGTGGATGACCCATCCGCCACGCAACCAGAGTTCGATGGTAGCGGCGGTACAAAGAGAAGCAAGCTCTTCGATCAGCCGTCGCTCGGACCATTGGCGATCTCCGCTCCGCCCTCTCGCCCCCCTTGACATGCCCGGCCTCATCGTTAACTTGAAACCATTCGCCTCCCACCCGACTTGCTTTGGCTGGACGCCGATACCTCCAGGGAACACCGTTGGGCTCAGCACTGGGGACATGGTCGCCCTCGGTCCTCGGTGCCATGCCAGGGCAGGGTCCCGGACGACTCATGCCTGCGCCGAACGCTTCAGCTCTGACAAACTGTCTGCCCGTGAAACCAATCCGATGAGGCAGAGGCTGCTGTCAGGCGCGGCAAAAGCGGTTCCCGCAACTCGCCGTCCGCGCGTCGGACGCGCCGCATCCCTTGGTGGCAGCGGCGGCGGCCCGGAAGGCGCGGCGCCGGGCCACCAGCTCCGCGTGTCGCGCTCATCCTTGACACGCGAGTCGACACCGAACAACAGGGCAAGGGGGCCGAGCAGCACAAAGAGGGTGAGGAGCACGATGCCGATCATAACACAGATCCTTTCTGTTGGCTTTCTGAACTCATCTTGGACCGATTGAACCATAAGCACAAATCGTATTACTGTTAAGGATGATAAGCGAACACGATCAATGGCTGGGGGTTGAGCTACGCCATTTTGCTGCTTTGCAGGCTATCGCCGGCGAGGGGTCGTTCCGCCGCGCCTCGGAACAGCTGGGGTATACCCAGTCGGCCGTGAGCCAGCAGATTGCCACCCTGGAACGAATTGTCGGCGAGCGTTTAATAGAGCGCCCAGGTGGCCCACGCCGGGTCTCATTGACGGAGGCTGGCGAGCTGTTGCTGCGTCATGCGGCGGTTATTCTGGCCCGGCTTCACGCCGCCCAGGCGGACTTCGCGGCGCTGACCGAGGGCACGGGCGGCTTGCTCCGCATCGGCGCATATCAGAGCGTCAGCCGGAGTATCCTCCCCAAACTGCTGCCGAGATTTGCCGCGGACTGGCCGCAGGTGGAGATTCAGTTGACCGAGTCCGCGCACGACGCCGATCTCCTGCCGCTGGTGGAACGGGGAGAGCTGGACCTCACCTTTGCCATGCTGCCGGTGCCCACCGGCCCGTTCGACGCAACCGAGCTGCTGTGTGATCCGTACGTTCTGGTGGTGGCGGCCGATTCACCGCTGGCTTCGCGGCCTGAAGCTCCAGGGATGCGAGAGATTGCCGGCCTGCCGTTGATCGGCTTTCGCCAGTGCCGAACCGTAACCCAGGTTGAGTCACATCTGCGTGCCAGCGGCATCGAGCCGCACTTCGTCTTCCGCTCGGACGACAACGGTACCATTCAGGCCCTGGTGGCGGCAGGGATGGGGGTGGCGCTGGTGCCCCTCCTCACCGTCGAGCCGGGCGACGGGCGCATCGCCATCCTCCATATAGCGGACGACGTCCCACAGCGCCATCTAGCTCTCGTCTGGCATCGCGACCGTTACCGGTCGGCCGCCTCCCGCGCCCTGGTGGAGGCCGCCCAGACGATTTGCAGGGCGCTGGAACTGGGTTTTAGCCCCCCCTCCCCCAACTCCTCGCCCTCGCGGGGTTCATAAATGGACAGTTTCCCATCGCACAGTTCCCGCCAGGATGCGTAGCATCGATCTTCAGATCGTCCGGTGGAGGCGCTGCGCGTCAGCGCCGGCGCCGGCCCGTCCCACGGCACCACCATACCGCCGCATCTCGCCGGAATACGATCAGCGGCCCCGTGACACACTCCTTTCCGGCGCAGCTCCGTGGTCGCATACCTCCTAGTCCGGTCTCCTGCCACGGAGTGGAGCAGGGAAGCACTCCCGTGGGTGGCTCGACCATCCCATCACGCCGCGCCATGGCAGCCGAGAAGCAGCATGGTGGGACGGCCCAGGACCGGCGCTGCCGCGCGGCCCTTCCCATGACGATCTGAAGATCGATGCTAGGGAGGATGGACGGTAGATCGATGCTAGGGAGGATGGACGGTAGATCGTGGCCGGGCGGCGAACCGGTGCGGGCACACCCTCACCAAGCTGTCCATTCATGAACCTCGCGGGGGGGAGGGGAGCTACTCGCTGGGAGGATAGTCGGGTAAAGGAGATAGGGGGCGAGACCGCTTGGGCTGAATCTGGAGAGGGGTGCGAGGTGAGACGTGTGTGGTGGAACACCTCCTGCTTGAGGACATCGCCGCCATAACCGCCCGTCGTCTCGCATAAGCTTCTCCCCTCCCCCCTGGAGGGGGAGGGGCCGGGGGAGAAGGGGCATTAGCACGCCAGTTCTATAATGCGGTATGGCTGCCGACGAATATCATGAGGCGATTCTGACCCGGGTGCATGAGATACAGCGCGAAATCGTGGGGCTCACGCAGCGTGAGGCGCTGAGCTATGCCTACGTGATCTCCCGCGAGATGCCGGAAGAGGCGGCTCGCATGCTGATCGCCGAGATGCTGCTGGACTGCTGGAAGCGTACAGCGACGGCGGCGCCGGGGAGCGGGTAGGCTCGATGCTCCACGCGCCCGCCGGGCGTATTGGTTTGGTTGCGCCGCTCGTTTACCCCCAAGATGATATGTGAACAATTCGCCACATTCGGTCGCCGTGTCCGACCTGGACCGCTACACGGTCACGCTGGATAGCAATAGCCTGGAGGATCGTACCTTTTTACTGGGCGATCGAGGCGGCTTTGTGCTGTATTTTCCGGCCTCGCGCAACACGCGGGATCGCACCCTTCACCCCTCGAAGTGGTTTGGCGCCTCTGGCTTTGGGCGCTCCTTCTTTGAGGGATTCGAGGTCTGGGTCGAGCACGGCGGGCAGCTGGTCCCGCTTGACCGCCGCAATCAAACAGAGTTTGAGATGCGGTTGGACGAAGCGGTGCGCGTCTATGGGGTGGGCGACCACGAGGTACGCGAACGCTTCTTCGTGCCGGATGGCTGGCAGGCGATGGTGATGACCGTGGAAACGGATCTACCGTGGGTGGTCAAGCCTGAGTTCGACATGCGGTACTATCAAGCCTTCAATACGGACTTTTCACACTATCGAGCTGACGAGCACGATGGCCGTTTGACGGTTAGCAATCTGGTCGAGGAGGCCGGCCCATTGCGCGCCAGCCTGAGTTTCTTCGCTGAGGTTGGAGCAATCGGGCGGGGCGCGGTACTGGAGATGCTGCCGGAAGACCAGTGGCTGATTGAAAAGACGTATAGCACTGATCGGCGGCGCGAAGAGTTCATCAAGCACGCCTATACCGAGACGCAAGCACGCTCGCCCGACGAGGCGCCCATGTGGGATGCGTATAAAACGCAGGTATTCTCTCCGGCGCACTTCAGGCTGCGGGGTTCGGGCTCGCTGATCCTGGCCTTCGGCGACACGCTGCAAGAGGCACAGGACGCCTGTACGCAGCTCAGCCAGTCCTTGCCCGCCCTGCGGAGCGAGAAGCGCGCAACCATCGCGCTGCAGCTGGAAACCGGGTACCTGGAGACCGGCAATGCCACGGTCGATACCGCCTATGCGCAGGTACTGACTCGCTTCAACACCTGTCTGGTGGCGCGGGACGCCACGCTCCACGTCGATCCGGTCCATCGCGAGCACTTCTACGGCATCTTCGCCGGCAACAAGTACTTTATGGACGCCTGGAAGCGCGACGAAAACATCTCTCTAGCCGCGCTGTTCGCCACGGGAGACTATGAAACCGTGCGACAGATTCTAGAAAGCACGTGGCAGTATCAGGACGAGCGCACGGGACGCCTGCCCCATATTCTGCGGGCCGGCGAGCCGCTGATGTACTACTCCAGCGATGGGACCCTGTGGGCGCTGCACCGCCTGCTGCAATACACCGCGCAGAGCGCCGACACCGGTCTGTTGCAGGCCAAGATGCCGATGGTCGAGCGGTTTTTCGCCGCGAGTCTGGGCTTTGTGCAGCGCGGCCTGCTTCCCTCGGGAGGCATCATCGACCACGACTATCTGTGGGAGACCTGGGAGGATACCCCATTCACGCCGCGCGACGGGTTTCCGGTGGAGATCGAGCTGCTCTGGTTGACGGTGCTGGAGCAGGCTCTGCCGTTTGTGCGCGAGGTGAATGGCGAACTGGCCCAACGAATGGCCGAAACGCTGGACGTGGGGCGGCAAACCTTTGGTGAGTTTGTGCGGGATGACTACCTGGTCGATAGCATCTCGTACGACTGGAAACCCCGCGACCTCCTGACGCCCAATGGCTACGTGGCATTTGGCGTGGGATTTCCCCTGCCACCGGGCCTGCCTGGTTCAATGGTGACGCTGGCCCGCGATCAACTGGCCGGGCGCCGCGGTGTTCGTAGCCTGGCGCCCCGAGATTGGGCCAAGGTGCTGCCGGCTGACTTTCTGGATGATCCAGCCCAGGTCCGGGAAAAAGACATGGCGAGTGTGGGCATCTTCAACTACCACCGAGGCATCGAGTGGCAGTGGTTCAATGCGTTCTTCGTTCAAGGAGAACTTGATTGCGGCAGCGCGGTCGAGGGCTACCGACGATACGTGCAGGATCAGGTGCGCGGGGTGCTGGACGACGGCGGGATTGGGGGCCTGGCTGAGCTGCATGCCTTGCAGGGACAGCTCGGCGCCGATTTTCAGGCGTGGAGCATGGCAGCCTTGATCGATAGTTTGCATCGCTTTGCCGGGGTTGGAGCGAACGCTCTGAGCGGGGAGGTGTGGATTTGCCCGGCCATCCCGGCGAGCTGGCCGTATCTGCGCAGTCGCGCGCGGGTGGGCAACGTCCGATTCGAGGTGTGTTACGAGGAACTGGGACATCGCTCACGATTCCTGGAGGTCACGTTGCTGGACTCGGCGCCGGAAAATTTTCGCGTCCATCTGGGTTTCCGGATTCCACCAGGTGCGCGCGTGGGGCAAGCGACGTGCAATGGTGACCCCTTGGGCGTGGATCGCTGGACCTACCAGGGCGGATGCGCGCCGGGCGTGCCGGGGTACATCTGGCTGACCGTCCCGCTCCAGCAGAGCATCCGCCTTGAATGTGCTCTTGACATCGATCATACCCACGCCTGAGACCAAGACGGTTGACGTACGCGACTCTCAGGCCGACGTACACCACGTCGCCCCTACTTCTTGCCGCCTGCCATGTGCCCCCTTCTGAGGGGTATGCCGCCCAACGGCAGGGTATCCTGGCCGGATGGAACCGAGGTGTCGGCCTGCGGGCCGATCCCGCCCACAAGGGAGCGGGCTAGTACGCCTGAGGAGGTGTTCAGACAGGAGAGTGGAAGTCTTTCTCCGCCGGCCACGTTCCCGGCGGTACCCGACGGCAACTGCGTCATCGTGAGATGGGGTGGAGAGCAGCAGAAGGGGAACGATCAGTCCGTAGGATGACGAACCGGGTACCCCCTGGGTG
>JAABUH010000247.1_pt1 | contig 83179 bp, 116 predicted proteins | sample 5559121 | NCBI WGS metagenome assembly JAABUH01 (sample SAMN10711871, study PRJNA513364) | rock metagenome | isolation source: Antarctica rocks | place: Antarctica: Victoria Land, Battleship Promontory nord | collected 2015-12-28
CTTCAACATACCCGCTAAGTCCGTGAGCCCGCAGGTGGATCTTGATCGCATTCAACCAGACCGGGAACGAGTTGTTGTCGGTGAGGACGGGTATTTGGATGGCGGTGAGGCTGGTAGAGGTGGCGTGAGTGGTGGGGAAACCGTTCATGGTTATAATATCCGACTCTTAATCTGTTGGGTTATGAAGCTTATCAGGCGTTATACAGGTCTCTCTGGATCATTCATACAGCTCGCTACGGTCTAATATACGTCTCGCACGAATTACGTCTCTCCTGCGGTCTCGATCTCCGTGCCCGCATGATGACCAAGCATGTGTGACCAACACTCCAACACATCAGTGGTGCTGTCGGTACTGGGACGCCTGTCGGGATCATAAGCAACGTCATATGCCTTGGTGTCATGAGACGTTCAAGACATCTCGACCTGGTGGCAAATTGGGCTGTGAGCAGTTGTCATTTCCGATGGAGATAGTAATAGTGGCGAAGATGTTTGTAGCTAGCTCTGATGACGACCAATCCCTTGCAGTTGTAATTCTGACTTGTGAGTTTGCAAGGATCAACGTTTTTATTTCTTTGGAAGGCGAGGTCTTTCGATCCTCTTCTCCGAAACGTGCTCTAGACTGACCCAATCAATCGACTTTGACTGATTGATTCAAGAGCTTCTGACAATCTATCACGCATTCGCTGATCTGGTTATAGGTCAGTGATACAAGCAATCTAAGCTGTGAAAGGATCTGGGAAGAATGCTTCGCAACGGCTGAACGTTCCAGCTCAATCGCTCTGAATCGGCATCAAGTACAGGGTGGGTATTTCATGGGGGTCCGTACTATCTTCTGGCGGCAACAGCTGGCTGGTATTTTTAAAGCTGACTGAGGCTGACTTGTTCCCGACGGAGTCGAGGTCCACGGAGGAGCTGGAAAACCGTTTGTGAGCTTTCTTCACGTTTTTTGCCGAACGGACCTTGCGGCTGTTGGGACGGCCTTTTGTGGATCTCTCCGAAACCTGTGGGGAGGGCACGGTCGGGTAGGAGGAGTACGTAAGTTCTGTCGTCCGAGTCGCTCGATGTTTGTGATGTTTGTAAGTAAGTGTCTCCGTCGTGCAGGAGAGCAAAAGACATCCACATCTACATAGCCACGAATGAAATTCAGAAAGTACTGGTACCAAGGAAAGTGAGTGGAATGTCAGAGACAACACGCTTCCCTTTCATCCCTTGGCTGCACGGCGTGCGTACCGCCCCGCGAACAGTGTCGTAAATTGAACGCCCCGTAGGACAACGGGACTGCTTTGCCACCAAGCAGTAGTTGTGTCGTGTACTTCCCGATTGGCTTGGACGGGAGTACCTGGACGGGAAGTACGGAGTACCTTGGACAGACCTACGGATATATAGGAGCGACTAACCGACTATTATCCCCCTCTGTCGAATGAATATTCCTTTGTCATCTCCAGTATACTTGCCTAGTCTCACACCCTACTCGCCTAGTTTATCAAGGTTACCTAGTTGTCCAGTACTAGGTCAGCTCGCCTCTCGTCAGCCATCGTGACCAGCCATCGTGACCACGACAAATTGATTGTAAATACCAATACATCCGCGAAGGCTGGGAATGTTGAAGAGAGAGGCAAAGGGAGGGAAACTAGGTAGGGACGATGTCGTATACTTCCATGGCTGCCTGGACGGAAATACCTGGACAGCTAGCACAGAGTATCCTGGAAAACGATATGGATATACCGGAGATACTAGCTGAATGGTATCCGCCTCTCTCAAATGAACATTTGTCTTTCATTCCCGGTCTACTTGCGGGTTTAGCGTTGCACTTGCCTTGCACGGCAGGTCTACTTAACTTTTACTAAGTTCGTCTAGCATGCCGTCAGCAGTCATGTGGACGATAGGTCATCGGCTGTATGAAACGCTCTCAATTTCTGTCTCACAAAGACGTAAGCTCAGAGCTCCCGGTGCGGAGAAAGTTACAAACATGGATGCAATGACACCATTGCCACCGCCCGATATGGGTAAATGACGATTGACAGTCACAAAGCATCTTGTACCTTCTGCATATTTCACCGTGATCAATATCCGCAATGTATCAACAAGCAATTGGAAGCTCCATCGGCCTCACTCCCTTCCCTGTTCTCCTTCCTCGACTTCGCTCTCATCCTTGCGACGATGATGATCTCTCCCCGGAGCTCGGCTGGGCCAGTTTCGACGACGGTAGTCCGGTGGACGCCAACGAAGGCAACCCTTCAAGTACCGAGGGATTCAGTTTGTGTGCGTTCGCGGACGCCGCAGCGCTGTCGACTTTTTTGGATTGTTGAAGCTCTGTGCTGGCCCCTTTCCCATTCGAGCCCTGTTCAAGTCCGTCAACTATAGTTCACTTCGGAAGATGAACCGACCTTTCGGCGCTTATGCTTGCGTGCGGTTGTACGCTCTTAGCCGTTTCTCGTCGAGATTGGTGCATAACGGGTCGTCATCTCGCTCGAGTCCTCGATCCCCTCTCCGGTCGCCTTGTTCTCACTGTTCTCGCTCGAGGGCTCATTGCCTTTCTCTTCCCTCTGTTTGCTTCCATAGATCTCCTCGAGCTCCTCAGAGTTACAGTTGATTGAGAACATGATGTCGCGCCGAGAGTAAATGCTGTGTTGTCAATGTGAGTGATTGGAGGAAATGGTGAAAAAGTGAGGACACCTTATTAGCGGATGAGCGCTTATAAGCACCTCAGGATGGGTATTAAGAAGAAAAGCCAGCTCAAAGGACCGCGATAGATGAAATTCTCTCCAAGCTGTGCAAAGTTGATTCGAAATTTGATTCGAAATGGATAGATGAGATGGCTCATCTATGGGGATCTTAAATCACTTGATAAACGGATCACGAGGACTGACTCGTACCACCAAATGAGCATCGCAATTTAGCTGAGTTGCGTAGTATACCGAAAAAGGAGGGGCTGCTTGTAGGTAGACAAAGGTGGTCGAAAAAGCGGTGGGGAGAGACTCAACGTATGAATGCATGATCTATGACTGTAGACTGTGGTATGACGAGGATTTATACAAAACGATAATCACTACGACTCATCAGTGACAACCTCACGGAAAGGTAGGGATCTGCTGACCGCGTAGAACTTCCTATTCTCATTCAACCCAAACAAATCTTGTCTCAACTCCGGTAACATCTTCCTCCATCAGCTTCGCTCATCACCCAACCAATCCGTAATCACTCACCTTCTCCTCCAGAATCTTCAACCTTTCCCCCAACGTATTATCCACCTTAATCCTCCCCGCCAAAGTCGACCCAATCACACCACCAGCACTATCATCCGGTAAACTCGCCTCAAACTCCACTTTACTCTCCCTCCCCGAGATTTCCTTGTATTTCCCCTGAGCGGATTCGGAGGCTTTCTTGATGAGTTCGGTATCTTTTGGTCGGTGGCTTAGTGTGATACCTGGAGCGAGGAGCATGAGGAAGACCTGGAGGAGGGGGGAGGGAAGAGAGGGTGTCAGCTATATAGGCTATGAACGAGGTTGGGACAGACTTCGAGGATGAGACTTTCCAAGGCATCAGAGTACGAGTCACCGGAACTGAGGGTTTTCACTTGGTTGGAAGCTTCTTCGAAGAGGGATTCGAGGTGATCGTTCCGGCTACGAAGGACGGAGATTCGGGAAGTATTGAGGGATGTAGACTGGGAGCTAGGGACCTTCCTCAGCTCTCGCGATTGTATGACGTATGAGCACGTACATCTTCCAACCGACTTCAGCCTGTTTCCGCTTCATTTCATACCGCGCATCTATTGCTAAGGACTCCTGTCGAACGATCTTCGCCTAAGAAGCAGTATCAGCATTGCACCCCGTTGATGCGAAAAATCTGGACATACTTTCTCGATGGCGAACTCCTCATCCGCTTTCACTTGCACCTCCCTCGCTTTCTCTCGAGCCTCCTGCGAGATGAATGCGACCTGTGAGGAAGAGCATCAGAACCTGATCAAAGCTGGCTTGGCAAGGCCGACCATCTTATTCATCTCAGACTGGATCTCACTGTCGCTCAGAGCGCCGCGCGACATGATGGATAAAGTGATATGTCCTTGTTCGCTCAAAGGTGGATGTTAAAATATACAAGCTGAGGGGGATTGAGAAATTGTGGTTCTAGCGGGAGCAAATGCGACCACGGAAAGCGGTCTTTCCCGCCAGGACCCTTTGTCTTGGTGGCATTGCCTGACGCCAGGCAATCGTGGGGACTTCCCGCCAGACAAAGAACATGCAATAGATCACATCGCATGCACACTCATAGCTCATCTCACTCCTTCTCTCATCTCCCCGCCTGCTCCTCCATCTCCACAACCCTCAACTCCAACTCCATCTCCTCCATTACCTCCTTCAAGATCCCTTCCTCCCACCGTCCCCAAACAAAACCAGTATACAACATCGTCGCTCCTCCAGCTCCAAACACCCCTCCGAGCAACGTGAAGATAGGCTGAAGCCATGATTTCGGTTGCCAAGCTGATCCGATCGTCAGCCCGATCAAACAGACTACCGCAGTGATGAAATATCGCAGGTGGGATCGAGCGGTCTTTTGGGCGATCCGGGTGTACATCCGTAAAGTGTTCAGGGCAGATCGGAGGGTATTTGATTTCGCGTTGGATGAGGTAGATGTCCGTGGACTGAGGGGACTGATTGGATCGCGAGGTAGATCGATGGGTGCGAAAGTGGTGGTCGTATCGCTGAGAGGTTCGGATTCGGATAAGAGGGGGACAGGAGGACTGAAAGAAGCTGAACTCTTGGCAGTCGGTGAAGGCTCTATCGTGGAGGCTCGAGATCCTTTCGATTTGGCGGAAGTATCTATGATACTGAACGTCGATGAGAGAGCGAAATGATCCGAGTATGAGAACTGCTGTCCGGGCACCTTCTCGGTCATGACGACCTCGCTCTTGATACACCGTAGTATCGGAGCCGATGAGACGGAATTCTGCATGGGCTTGCCTTCTTCCAGATATCCTTGTCCACCGGTTGTATCCCCGTTAGGCTCGGCATTATCTCGGTATCCCCATATCAACGGTCTTCGACGAGCGACCTCGGGTTGTCGATAGAAGATGTAATCCAACCGTTTCCCACCTTGAGACATCACATCATGCCCGATAGGTTTTCCATGAGAATAGGTATTCAGTGCTGAGTCGCAGGTCATACCATACGTGGTCAAAGCTGTCTGATGTGAAGGGGGAGGTGAGAGGGGGCCGTTGGCATTGGGATGTGTGTCGAGGAAGGAATCATGGAGCGTTGCGTGGGAACGAAGGATGGCGACGGGTACTGAGTGCGGTTGAGAGTTGAAATCTCCCATCTGCTTGTCCTCAGCAATTTCAAAGTGAACGGAGTTCGTTCTTACAGCAAGGATGTACCGTCCCTTCGCTGCACCTCCCCGTATCTCATTCGCCAATTGCCAAGCCTGAGCGATCCTATGCGCCTGTCTCGTATCTGGCGGGTGCTCTCCAGCGGCGTGCATCTACGTCATCAGATCTGGTCTTTCACAGACCATCACTCGAGCTCTCGAGCGAAACAACTCACATGCGTGTTCCATATTTCAATCTCACCAAGAAGTGGATGTAGCACCACGATATTCGCTGCAGCCTTCTTGACGAAAAAATCGCCAGCGATAGCTTGGTGAGGCGATCCAGAGAGGGAGTAAGGTAAAGCTTGTGCTGAGATGAGTGGGAAACGAGTAAATATAGCCAATCCAGATCCTAATGCTCCTCTCCTGGAATCTCAGTACACCTACCTCCATGATGAAGATTGAACAAAGAATTTGACTGACGTATGGAAGAACCTCGAGAAAGGTAGGTTGTTGAGCAGTTCCTCCCTGACGATCTCGAAATCTTTGTAGATCCATAATTCCTGGAGACAGACTATATCGTAGCTCGTCGAGGCGAGATACTCTGCTATGGCTTTGATACGTGCCGGTCGGTCTTTGGAAATGAAAGCGAGGCCCCTGGATTCGTACATCAGCCAAGGAGGAGACAATAGACGGCAGTGGTGACTAACCAAACGTTGAAGGTGAAGACTTTGAGAGTACGGCTGGGATCGTCGGCCGAAGGATTGAGGACGCTCATGAAGACAGTCGAATCTATGCTAAAACCGCTAAAGGACAAGGATCCGTGGCCGCTATTACAAAAGACTGTCGGGGAATATCAGCGTCGAGACGAAACACAGCGGAGGTGCCTCAAGTTTCCTTTCACATTACACAGCTGATCTCACCATCAACCGCCAGAGCAGTCCGGCAAAATCCCAACGATAATGCCTATGCGGAATGGTACAGCGAGTCCTCATCGTACGAGTCCTCATGCTATTATTTGCTAAGCTAACCACACCACAAGACCCTCTCACAACGCAGAAGCATCCACCTTTGGCTGCCGTCTACAAGAGTTCGGCCCAATCCAAACCCCTCCAAACGGTCCAGCATGGTCCAACAACGAAGACTTGGATAGCGGGATCGATGCTGAACATTCTTTACTCTCTTGTGACACCTCCTCTGAGAGACAGGCATAAGCTACACGCGGATCCGGACCGATCCAGATCTCCCCGATGCTTGGGTGGGCGAGATCGAGGTGTCGTTCAGGGAGATGAGCGATCGTGTCGGCGTAGGATGTGACTCGGTTGATGCGGAGTTTGGAGCTTGATAGGACCATCGAGTCCACCCAATTCGCAAAGGCGTTATCACCTACGCGAGGTGCGCCGAAAAGGGTAGCGTGGATGTTGACGTGAGGAAGCGATTTGCCATAGGTGTAGGCGACTGGGCTCGAGGTTTCGAGGTGGAGAGCAGTAGCGACGAGTAAACCGATTGCAGATCCAAGACCGTGACCGGATATCTCGACGTTACGGATTGGCTTTGCTGGCAGAGGTGGACTAGGGGTCTTGAATGGCCTCCTCAGGAGGGACCTAAGGACATCGGTCGATGGCGGGACAGGAGGAGATTCAAGAAGGTCCAGCAAGGCGAGGAGGGCGGAAGTACCGTGTGACTCGAGAGTCGGAAGGTAGGAGTGATGAATGCGTGGTTGGATGATCTGTTGTTGGTGTTCAGGTGGGAAGAGGTAGGATGGGAGGGGGACAAGGAGATCGTCAAGATGTGTCGAGTTGACCGGACGGGAAGCAAGGAGCTCGATGAGGTTGTCGACGCTTGCAAGGGAGGTGAAGGCGAGTGTGAGAGTCTGAGTGGATGGAGTGTGCGAGATGTACCCTGAGATCCGGGTCAGCGAGAATCCAGCTTGACAAGGAGGGCGTACAGCTCATATCGACGTCATCCTGGAGATGCTCGAACTCTGGGTCGCTGCTGGAGATGGCGATGCTCGACGATTTTTTGGATCGCATTGACCGCCTTCTATAACGGCCATTCTGGATGGCGAGCTGGCCAGCGGGGTGAGGTTCTAGATGCTTGTTGATCGGGCAGTATGCGGTGCTGCGACAAGTCAGCATGAAAACCAAAGCCCATTAATCGACTCACTTGACTGCGACTGCCATGCGTGCCAATTCGGATATATCATTCCTAGAGATAGGCGTCTTCCCGACAGGAAGGTCCCGCGGGTTTGATGGACCGGTGAGAACGGAGACAAACCTGCCTGATGGGAAGGCATTGGCGGTAAGGGCTGATACAAAGACAGCTGCGAGCGGAAGGAGCATTGTGATGCCGGTGACGAAGGTGGATTGCAGGCAGGATTGATCAGAAACCAGTCGTAAGATGAGATATGTCCGTTGCGAGCTTTGGCTCTACCTTTTCTACGTGATCGACGACTGGATGAAAGGCCGGTGGCTGGGGGAACGGGAATGAGGAGAACGTCGCATGATCAGCCCGAATTTCAGGATAACGAGAAAGCGTTTCATATCGATCCCATAGCGGTCTGCACGATACGCTGATCAATTCAACGCCTCTCAGTCTCGACGGATTCGGGACTTGAGGTTCCGAGACATTCATTGAACGTTCTGTACCGGTGATCACATAATTCAAAAGAGCCTGGATTGAGCAGGTTCGAAACAGGCGCGGGGAGTATTCCTTCTCCACGCGACAAATTCGGCTGATTTCGGCATTCGGGCTGACTAGTCACGTGATTTCAGGCATATTTGTAGCCTTTAACGTCATTCACCTACTTTATTAACACACCCCCTTTATTGACGCATCTTCTCTTTCAATCTTGAAAATAAATGTACTCGGCCCAATATGGTTCTAGAGCCATGAGAGCGTCCCTGACCAAGTCCTCACCAGGTCCCCGTTGCCCCCTAGGCCGCCTAGCGTCCTCCGCAGCTCTGACCTTTGCTAGCACGTCCTCTGTACTAAACACATGTGTTTCAAGGTTGCTCACGGTCACGCCGGCTTTCTTCCTCTTCCCACCGGTCTGAGCATCCCTGAAGTCCCTGTTCTCCTTCTCCAAGATCGTATTTCGGGCGTGAACCGCTTCAAAAGCAGAGGACAGCTCCTGCAATCGGTTTTTGACTGGGGTACGGATGATATCGCCATGTTGTGTCAGGAACTCGTGGTTTTCGCGTGTGATTGAAGCAAGAGGGGTCTGGGAGAGCCTGGAGCCTTGGCGAGGTGGAGTGGAGGGGACAGGGACGTCGGGCATGACTCTGGAAGGCTGGAAGGGGTACAGACCGGTTGATCTCCATCCCGCCCGAATATTCGCCTCTGTCATGGCTTTCAATCTTGCCTGGACCATATTTGAGCACCAGTCTGCCTTTGCAACTCGTCCAGGATGGAGAGAGGTCCACCGGTCGGCCTGCCAAGCCATTGCGGCCATCAGAGGGGCGAAAATCCCGACATCGAGGGCTTGGGTGATATGGGACGAATGGGCCGGTAAAACCATGAGGTCGATCTTGTTCTGGATGCAGCAGGCGATGAAGCGAGCCTTGACATGGCGGCCGTGGCCATCGACGATGAGTAGGCGGCACTGATTGGGCGTGGAAGGGACGGCTGATGTGAGGAAAACCTTCTCGAGCCAATTGAAGGCAAGCGTGTCGTTCGTCCACCCTGTGGTGCTCGAAGCCGATCCCCACTGGTGAGGACTTGGTCAGGGACGCTCTCATGGCTATAGAACCTAATCCCTTCATGACCAGCCCTTTGAATCTATGCATATTGGGCCGAGTACATGATTTTCAAGATTGAAAGAGAAGATGCGTCAATAAAGGGGGTTTGTCAATAAAGTAGGTGAATGACGTTATAGATGTGAGAAGCGTGACATTCTCGCGAGAATATAAATGCGATCCTTTTCTTCTTTCACTGATCACCGCTATACACGTTCGAGCACGACGCAGTCGTAAATCGCTGCACATGACATGGGTCACAACGTCGATCATCACCCCGCTCACACAATCTGCGCCTCACTCCTCTTCTCTCCCGTCGCCTCCCGATCCTGAACATCCTGGGCGAACTTGTCCAGCCCGACCTGCTTCGCGACCCTCTCTCGGCGAGCGCGGTCCTCAGCACCTGACTGATCATGGAAGACAACGTCGACTTCTTCCAGGGACAAGCCCTTGAGCTATACGATGATTGATTAGCATGTTTCGCATTCCAAAGGGGAAGGAGCGGACCTCAGGAAGAATGAAGACGGCATAGAAGAAGCCGATGATACAGAAGATCATGAATACGATGTAGGTCTAGCTTGCATCAGCTGGTATCCCGGAACCGGAAGCGGACGCACCTTGTAGCCGATGTGAGTGATCATGACGGGAGTAACTTCGGCGACCTAAGCTATAGTCAATCGTAAACCCGTGTTTCGCACAAATGACTCGCTGTGAAGTTCATGATCCAGCTACACAAGCGTCAGCGCTCGTCATAATAGTCAAGAGTGGCTCACTTGGTCGCAGAGGAGATTGACATCCCCTTCGCCCTCATATCAAGCGGGAACACCTCAGCGGACACGACCCTGCGTATGTCAGCGCAAGCAATCTCGTCCAGGAGCACTCACCAAGCGAGCGGACCCCAGGTGACAGCGAAGTTCGCAATGTACCAGTAGACTGCACTATGTCAACTCCTCTTACTATCTTATGGACAAGACCCTACTCATGAACACCGCACCGTTGCCCTGAGCTTTGTGCGTCGGAAACTCATTCCCATACACCGCGATGATAGCTGCTACGGTAGCGTGTGAGATGGCCATATTAGCCTCTCCCCAAGCGAGCATCGGTCGACGACCGAACTGCGGAGATAAGGTTAGCACTATACACAGTTGGGTGAGGACTTACGTTATCGACGAAAAGTACCGCTGGGATGGTCATGACAAAGTTGACGATCCCCACGACACCCGTCGCGAGGAGAGGGATCGTCCCGCCAGTCAAGCCGATTTGCTGGAAGATGGTCGGGGCGTAGTAGATGATGGCTGCCGGTGAGTCAGCTTGGTCGTCAACACGGCTTTAGAAGCTTACCGTTGATACCAGTCCATTGCTGCAATCCCTGTGCGGCCGCACCGATCATGAGACGGTGCAACAGCGACTTGTTGGTCAAGAGTCGCTTGTACTCGAGCATCGTCACGCGGAAAGTGACCTCGTTCACGCCGTATCGCTCTTTCGCGGCCTCGACCTCGACGAGCCGCTCAGCTTGAAGTGCGCGGAACTCGTACTGCTTGTCAGCGGACGGGCTTTTACCCATTACTCACCTGGACTTCGGGCGAATCAACGGCCATATTCCGGACTCTCGCGAGGGTGTTGAGGGATTCCTCCTCACGACCTGCTCACTCAGCTTGTATATCAAGCTGAAGGAGATAAGAGGTACCTCGGAGCATGAGCCAACGCGGCGAGAAAGGTAGGAAGACCGCTCCGACACAGAGAACGATAGCCGGGATCATCTGGATCCCAAGTGGTGTTCGCCTAAACCCTTATCAACGATTGAACGAACCCGAATAAGCAGCAAGACTCGCCAGGCAGCACTGCTTTGTTTGGGGCTGTCCGCAGAGGCGCCGTTGATACCAGGATATTGTGTCCCGCCAATATAGTTTGTCCCGTATCTAGGAGCTCCTCAGCCCGGTCCAAGCACGACTGGGGGAGCTCACCCGATCCAGTAACTGATCAAGATCCCGAAGGTGATTGCCAATTGTTGAAGCGCGACGAGCGATCCTCTGATTCCAGGAGGAGCGAGCTCGGCGTTGAACATTGGTACGAGCATTGATAGCGCTCCAATAGCCGTTCCAGCAATGAATCGGCCCACTACACTGATCAGCGAGTTTTCACTCGTCAGTTGTAAAGAGGTTTACCGTAGATACAGGCGACATCTGAGTTGGCACCGGTCTGAGTCGCGGTCCCGACTATGAAGATGATACACCATCCAGAGATCGAATACTGGTCATGGTCAGCTCGATTCGGTCTAGATTGATAATATCGCTCACTTTTCGAGAGTAGGTATCGGCAATAGGACCAGCCATGAGTGAACCGAAGAACGCGCCGAGCTCTAAGCTGTATCAGCAAAGTAGCTTCATCTCGCTGCGTAACAAAAACCGACCCAGGATAGAAGTGAGAAGACCTTTCGTTTGTGAGTTTGTGAGCTACTTCTTCATCAGTGTCCGACTTCACTCGCTCGTACACTATTCCAAGAAGGAATCACTGAGTGAAGGGATAGACAGATGGACGTACAGTAGATTGGAACCGATGTACAAACTCCGCCATAACCTGCACCTGACCAAAAACACCTTGATTATACCTGAGCCCTTCCCATCAGCGGCCATTGAAAGTATATCGGAGGACCCATGCATACCCATAAAGAACCCCTCCTAACGAAGCAAACATCGCTAAACCCAAACATCTCCCATTCCTGAACAAACCCCTCCAACCTTGATTCTGCTGATTCGCTAGGATCACATCGAAACCACCTCCAGACGTTGCTCCACCGCCCATGTTGACTTGGTTGGAATTGTACTCGAGCTTTTCACAAGGACGAGTGAGGTCGGTCAAAATGATCAGTAGAAGAAGAGCACAGCCTTTTAGGCCTGACGCAAGCTTACGACTACCGAATCGGACTAGCTCAAGTAAAGGATACAAGGGTTTTACTCGCTGTCTTGTGACTGGGCGTATATTCGGCACAGAGGATTGTTGCGTCATTTTTGGATGGGGTTTTTGGCCTGGCTGCGGGGAGGAAAGCGGGGAAACAGTGGGTCCTCACTATCTCCCCCGAAGGGTAGTACCCTTGTGATCGAAAAACGATCCTGCTTGTGATCACCTGGTCCTACCGCCACCGGACTGCGATATGAACTCACCGGAGACGAGATCAGCTTTAAGTGACATGTACCGCTCGGGGTCATCCGATGCTGGTCGTTACATGCGTCCAAAGAACAGTCTCCGAGATTACCGGAAATGCGACGGGTATAATTCATCCGGCACATTCACATGCGCGGAACCTGTTTGAACCATAGACCGAGCTTCTTATTTCGTCACTCACATCACAACAGATACACCCAAAACTAACCCCGTGAGAACGCAAGGCAATGTTCCCAGAAGTAAAGCCTAGCTGACACTAACCGGACTCCCACCTCTACTGAAGTCATCCCGCCAAACCTCCGTCACTGGAACCCCTAATCCACCCAGCCCAATCCCCACTGGCTTCCCTTTCACTCCTCCATCGTGATTACTACCATTCATGAACCCATTGACTTGGGGAACGACCTTCCCTTCGCCCGAACTCCTGAAGAACGTCCGTTTCCGCCTCACTCCACACGGATCATCGTCCATACTTTCTGATGCGGGAGTGACAGGTCGTTTGGTTTTCCGGCGAGCTACCACCCCGCCTTGTCGGCGAGATCGAGCAGGATGAGCGGCTGTGAGATCTTCGTCTGATTCGGTGTCAGATGAGGAGGTGTAGGCTCCGTTGAGTTGACGTTTCCGCATGAGCCCTGGGAGAATCAGCGGATGTCTTCCCGATTGAATCGCATTGTTGATAGGCGAGGACATGCGGAAGACTCACTCCGTATCCGTGCATCAACTTCATCTTCCGGATCGCTCAACTCAGGATCTTTCATCCCCAACGCCTGACTCAACCGCTTCGAAGGGACTTGTTGCATCTGAACACCGGGAGCATGGGGTAGATTGCGAAGGTTCTCGAGTACTCGCTGTCTGAGCTAGAGTCAGCTTGAAAGCCTATACCAAACAGCTCAACCTACTTGATCGCCTCGATGTATTCTGGGGGATTATGGTTGTCTGTATTATTTGGAAGGACCTCAAGCTTGAAGCGCGGACCGTAGTACTCCATACTGCTGCCGTCAGTTGCGTTGCCGTGTTGAGGGTGACACGAACTATTGATTGTAAGGCAGATCTTCCGACAGCGTCTTGCCACACATCACAGCCGTCTCATACGTCCACGCTCGCGCTACGTTCTTCCTGCATGACGTCAATACTACTCCAAGCAGACCGGCGGCACTTACGTAGTATAGCCGCCGCCTCCGAGCATCATGGTCGGGAGATTGAAGCTCTTTACAAACCTTGCACACTCCGCATGACCTGGAAGATATGCTCAGTGAGCTCGTGATATAATGAGGAGCTCTAGTCACCAGGAAGAGTGAGGTTGAATCCGCCCAACTTGTCTCCCGCAAGCGAGTCGGCACCCATCTGGAGGACGATCGCTCCTGGCCGGTAGAGTTCGATGAGGTGTTGCACGACCTACCGGTGTACATCGCGTCAGCCCATGTAGTTGCATAGCAGGAAATAAGGAGGATAAGCCATACCGGCTTGAAGATAGAGTGGAACGACTCGTCTCGGATGCCGTCTCGCAACGGAACATTAACAGCGTAACCCTTTCCGCGCTTCATTCCGATATCCTGGACATAACCGTCAGTCCACGAACGAGCACACTGACCTCTGCCAGGTTGATGCTTCGAACAATGACTGACTCGTACATCGCCCGTCCCAGGGAAGAATTCGCCAAACCGGTGGAAGCTCGCTGTCATCACTCGGTCCGTGGTGTAGAACGCCTCTTCGACGCCATCTCCATGATGTACATCCACATCGATATACAATACTCGAGGATGTATCCTGTAATTTGATCAGCTTATTTCACGATGAGTCAGCATGCTCACCGCAACAGCTCGAGTATTCCAAGGACGCTAAAGCTCCATCATCAGCTTCGTAGCTTTCGCAATAGCGGAGGACTTCGAGGACTCGACTGACATATCGTTCACATAGCAGAACCCACTCGCCTCGGTCTTCTTCGCGTGATGCAGTCCGCCAGCCCAATTGATAGCTATATCCGCCACTCCGGAGTTCAGTCTCTCCGCGGCGCCTGGCCAAATCAGCAGAAACCCTATCTTTACCTCGTTAGACTCACCTAACGATCCACCGGCTGAGATCGAGCAGAACTCGAAAACCCCTTCAAATGCAGGACAATCCTCTCCAGTCAGACCTGCAACATATGAGCGACTTCCGGAAGACTCAACCAGCATTCAATTGAACCGCCTCGAAGGACCGCTCACATCTCACTCCACCCCCGGTGAGCGCCTCACAAGTCTCCGGTGTAACCTTCTCCAACAATTCGATATACTCATCCGAATGAAACTTTGTCATATCCCCTCTCGTAGCCCTCTTGGGCCGGAAGACTTGCATCCCTCGTCCTCTCGCACCAGTGATCATCGCTTTCTCCGTCCTCCTCCCTTCGCCATCCCGATCACCTCCATATCCATTCGAAAGTTCCGCATTTGTGTCCCGTGTTCCGTCGTAAGCCGGGTCTTCGATGTCGCCGCATAGTCCGTAGTTTACGATGAGATTGTGAGCCATACGGATTCGGTGGGGTTTCATTGGATGACCGAGGTAGTAGACGTAGTTACCTACGTCCGGGTCGTAGAAGTATGATACGCGTCGCGGGTTGGAGGAGGATGAGGAGGATGAGGGGATATCGTCGAGGGCAGCGAAGGATTGTGACATGTCGGAATGTGTTTCTTCAAGCCAAGAAGGTTTGGTAATTGTCGGATACTAGCTTGAGCTGGACCGAAGTCCTTGACCGGAAGGTTAGTGTCGCGGGGACGGGGAATTGGTGGATTGTATTATCTTCTATGCCTGCAATTATGTCGAGCAGAGCTACCTTCTAAGAGGAGTCGAGACGAAGGGATCGAGGGAGAGTGAAGCGGTCTCGCCCAGCCGATGACGACGAGATTTGCGTCTCAAATGAGGTGAGTGACTGGGCAATGTTTCCAGATAATCAGAACGATCGAAACAGCTGGAAATGGGTCGGAAAGACAAGATGCTGAAGTACCCATTCCGAACACGTGCTTTTCAATCAGTGACGTGTATTCCCCTTCTTCGACTCGCGTTGACCTCCACCTAGGCGTATGTCCTCCCCTTGTTGGCTATGCTCCCTTGTTCGACAAGGATAAAGCTAGATTTCTCAGCGTGACGGAGGTCGTCACAGCTCGATCACCAGCTGGAAAGCTGTTGGCCAAAATGCTGGTCCCCGACGGGAAGCTGTTCCGCTTGGCCCGGTTTCGACGCCTCGCAGCGCTCCAGTATCGTGGGAATACAACGAGAGCAGGGGAGGGTCGGCAAGTACGATCACCGCGAGAGGTGAGCTTCGAAGCAGCAGTTGTTCTGGACTACCCGTCCAGGAAGGTGTGCAAGCATGAGCTGACATTCCTCACAGCTGTACGACCACCTGTCCCAGTACATCGTCGGACAGGAGAAAGCGAAACGGACCCTCTCTGTAGCGTAAGCTCAGCCTTTCTCAAGACTCACGAGGTCTGACCAGCTCAGCGTGTTCAATCACTACCAGCGGATAAGGTCCCGAGCCCAGGTGGAAGAACCACCCCTTCCTACTCCAGCATCATCCCGACCTTCCCCTTCCCGACAACCCGAATCACCTATACCGGGTCCATCAACCCCATCATCCTCACTTCGTCGAGATCCAGCTCCTCATGTCCTATCGCCTCGTCAACCTGATCCTAGCCGCCCCGGAACATCCTTATCAGACGGCACGAACACAGAAGCACCTCGAATACCTGGTTCTGACACCGACCCTTCACCAGAACTCACCGCGAAATGGGGTATGCTCTTCCCCCTTGTCCGGGTACGGGCTGACTCACCACAGCGCGAGAAGGGTACTTCGATTCCCGTCCACCACCTCCACCGCATCCATCCTCTACAACCGAACCCCCCAAACGACGAAAAGAGGCGGACCGAGTCCGCTTACCGCTCTCAGCAGCGAATCATCTCGCTTTCTCCGAATCTGATCGAGGGGGAGAGGATGCGCCGTCTTTGATGCAGGTTGAGAAGGGGAGAGATGGGCGGGGAGGAGGAGTTGAGATTGAGAAGAGTAACGTTTTGATGATGTGGGTGGGTCCGGATGAGCTGAACAGTATGGACTGATGATGAGATAGTGGACCGACGGGGACTGGGAAGACGTTGATGACGCGGACGCTGGCAAAGATCTTGGATGTCCCTTTCGCGTACGTCTCCTCGCGGTCTTAAACTCTATCGTATATATGCTGACTTCCACAGAACATGTGATGCAACAACTTATACATCCGCTGGATGTTCGTGCTTTCCTGAACACTTCTCGCCTGGCTGACCCCGTTTAGATGTCGGAGAGGATGTGGAGAACTGCGTTTTGCGGCTGCTTCAAGAGTCGGAGTACGACGTTTCCCGAGCAGAGTAAGATATCGTCATTCAGGTAGCTTGAGCTAAAACATCGCAGAGTCGGCATAATACATATTGACGAGGTCGACAAGCTTTCTCGACGCGGCGCAGGCGAGGGATTCGCGACTTGGGGAGGAGGACGAGATGTAGGAGGTGAGGGCGTTCAGCAGGCCTTCCTACGGTTGCTAGAAGGGACCAGCGTGACTTTATCGGCGAAACCTCCTCCTACGAGCAGTGCAACCGGCGCCAGTAAGGCGGAAGAACCGGTCTGGGACCCGAATAACCCAATGAATCGGTCACTTGGGGCGTCAAGTGCGGGGAAGAAGGGTGTACGAGAGGGATTACCGGGTTTCGGAGGTGGTGGTGCGGGTGAGTCCGAGAACCAGAACCGGGCTGATATTCAGGCGGGAAAGGGGAGACTTTCGTCGTTGACACAACCAATATCCTCTTCATCTGTTCCGGCGCGTTTGTCGGTCTCGAGACGATAGTCAATTCACGGCTCGGCAAAGGTGTGAGTCGCCATCTTATTCCGTTCTATGCTAATATCTAAAAGTCTATCGGCTTCGGTGCACCGCTGCCCACACCACCTCCCGACCGGATGTCCCCCTCTTACTCACCCAATCCTGAACCTCTCAAAGGCCTCGCAACACCCGACCTAACATCCTACGGCCTCATACCTGAGTTTCTCGGCCGACTACCCATCCTATCTACTCTTCATCCCTTATCCATCCCCGACCTATTGCGAATCCTCACAGAACCGCGCAATTCACTGGTCAAGCAGTACATGTCGATCTTCGCATCATACGGCTCGGAGTTGAGATTCACGCGGAAAGCGCTTGAAGCGGTCGCGAAGGAGGGTCTGGCGAGAGGTGGTGGTGCGAGGGGTTTGAGGGGTGTGTTGGAGGAGGTTCTGGGGGATGCGATGTTTGAAGTACCGGGATCGGTAGAAGTCTCTTCCCTCGTTAAGCGCTAGCTGACTGGGATAGTCGGTGAGGTACTGCTTGATCACGGAGGCTATAGTGAAGAAAGATGAGCCTGCGCTGTACTTCTCCCGAGGACAGAGGTTCGCCTTCGATCGAAGAATCGAAGAGGAAGATGGGCCGGTGAGTGAGGAGGTTGAAGATGGATGGGAGGAGGAGGAGATGGTGCGGGCGGCTGGATGAGAAGGTACGAGCGGCGGGATGAGCATCTCTGCGTGTGGTGAATCGTATGTACGCATGTATTCTAGACGCAATGTATTTATTCCTGCATTCTTCTTACATACTAGCGCGGCTATGAGCGGTCGGCTGAGCGAGGTACCGGTGAGCTCCGATAATCATGGCAGAGGGGTTGATAGGGTTAACCTGGACTTCGCTTTCTATACTGCGTTTCTCCTCAGCACCCCTTCGCCGCCCAAATAAGTTTCCGTGTAAGATGTCGACAGCTGGTCTGAGTTCGGATCAAGGTGGACTACTCTTCCTCTATAAAATCTTCATCAGCTGATGTGTCGTCCAGCATGTATCACCCTCCCGCCGGTGATGTTGAACTACGTCCCTAAAGGACATTGGCAAGAAAAAGTCAGCTCTCTCCTACTCCAGCTCCTCCGCTGCTCTGTACTCTTGGGGAGTGAGTCGAGCCTGAGCTAATCTTTTCCATACAGGGTATAGGCGAACTAAAGACCTACGCCTCGACACCAGGGGAGAGCAAGAAAGCCGTCTTGTACATCTATGATATCGGTGGATTCTGCTCGCAAAACTATCAAGGTACGTCGAATGCCCTATCACAGCTCTCGATCATCTCCATCACGAGTGTTTACAGGACTGAAACCCCTCTGTTCTCGGTTTAGGTGCGGACCTACTAGCTTCGACGGGATTACACGTCTTCATCCCCGACATGTTCAGAGGGAAACCACTCGACCTCCCGAAACTCACCTCAATGCCTAAAGACGAAGCGTACGTCGCTCTTCCCTCAGCCTCTCCAACCCTCATAGGTCGAACCTCGTTGGCCTACCTCCAGCTCTGGCTGACCGGATCACATTGGGATCCATAGGAATGAGATCCGAACTACTTTCAGAGCACCAGGCGGACCTGGGAATATGGATGAAGCTGTCGAGACTTTCCAAGGAATGGTTGAGGAAGTTAGGAAGATGGGGTATGAGAAAGTCGCTGGGGTTGGGTTTTGCTGGTGAGTTCCAGCCCAATATTTCAGTCTCCTAGTCCTTCTCGGGATGCACTGCTTGAGGTGGAAATCAGGTAGAAGGGGATCGGATGGAAAGAAGCCGACATGACGTAGGGGAGGATCACTCGTCGCTCTGACACCGAGCTTAAACACTCATGTCATGGTGCATCCTGGGCAACAGGTTGATATTCCCGCCGCGGAGGAACTGAAGAACCCTACTTGTCTCCTACCATCGATGAACGAGGATGAGACGAAGGTGGGTCAAGAGTTCGCTCATACGATTGAGCATGCTAGATGCTGAGCTGACATGTTGGGATAGATGGAAGCGTTTCACAAGACAATGCTATCCAAACCATGCGCGAATCAGTGCGTGTTGAAGTGGTACAAGGACATGCCGCATGGATGGTGTTCCGCTCGAGCGGATGTGAGTGAACCTGCCCGAGCTGAGGTAATGCTCATGAGCTACTTATGCTAGCTCGGTTCGGAGAATGGGAAGAAGCAGTTTCAGGACGCTTTCGAGGTTATGGCGGGGTTCTTATCTAACGTTTTATGAGATGGGTAGCATTCGAGGTATTGCTAATGGCATACTCATCTCCAGGCTGACGGCTGATGGTATATTGACTTCCGGGATGATGCTTTGCTGACTTCGAGGCTGAGATGTACTGATCTCCAGGCTGAGCGCGTGGGTCACTGATGGGGCATGGCATGCGGCGAGCGGTGATTATCGAAAGACCGAATAGCCAACGGGCAACCCCGCTCCGCATTTGCCAACAACTCTCGGACGATGGTCACGCCATTCTGGTGATCGGTCTCGAGTGAAAGGTGCATTGCGTTGTAGCGAAGGGGACAAAGGATGTATGACATTTACATATTCCGCTGCAGAGAAGGTGTTTCCGTCTCATCTTCGATCATCGCCTTAGATAGATGAAATAACTCGCCTCCTTCTGGACAGAAGCTTTGACGACGAGCTTTTCATCTAAGCGGTCATCGGAAGCTGGCACCGGTTAGATGAAAGAACTCGCTACTCACGCAACAGAAGGTCGACAACGAGATCCTCATCTAAGCGGTCAGCAAAAGTCCTTGACGATAAGTTGAAAGAACTCGTTACCTACGCACCGGAAGCTCGTCACGATGTACTAATCTAAGCGGCCATATCGAGCCCACACCGACTAGTTGAAAGGACTCGCTATCTACGCGCCAGATGCTCCGCAGCGATCATGTCACCTAAGCGAAAATCGAAAGCCCGCACCGATCAGACGGAAGAAATCGCTTCCTACGCACCAGAAGCTCATTGACCATCAACCAATCTACGCGGGCATCAAAAGCCCGTCATTTATCGGTAGGAGAGAGTGGGGGAATTTGATGGCTAACATCTTACAGAAAAATGAAAACCTCCTTGTCCCGCAGAAGACCGGGCTTTGCTCGACCGATTACATTGATTGCCGAGACCGTCATCATTCACGAATGTTGCCGAATGAACATTTTCGCGTCCTATTTCAAATACTTTCGAGTCGCAGAACGCTTCTTTCATCAATCCTCAAGCACGGGGCGATCTGTGGCTGAGCCTTTCTTGGGTATTTGCAAGCACCCCAGCCGTATTAAAGGAGAGGGGCTCGGAGTCGAAAAAGTCCTCCCGCCATTTTCGAATAGCGGGGTTTGGCATTTCTCATCTATGCGGAATCTGAAAGCGCTTTCGACTTATATAAGAGCTGACATCTGATGGGCTTTGCTCGATGAGCTACTGCACATCTGACTATCTTTACTAACCCATAGCACCCCAATTACCCAGCGAGAACTCCATCTAGTCATGTCAACGGCCAAATCCGACAGAGCGGAACTTACACGGTTGAGCACTGATCTTGAAACCTTGTGCAAGAGTATCAAGGATTATAAATTGCTGGACGGAAAGACCGTCACTTCTTTGTGGACGTCGGTGGTGAAGGCCCAGCACCGCAATCACAGAAAAGGCTCTCTGATCAAAGCACTCCACCACACCAACACCATCGAGCATCAATCGCTCGCAATTTGCGCAGAATTGCTCGCAATTCGCCCAACACTTCCTTCAGATCGGGGCAAGATCATTGACTTGGTACTTGATGCTTTGGACACGTTCACCAAGAGATAAAGGACTTTCCGTGACACCCTGTAAGTATTTTTGCTCTGTATATAATATTGCTCGGCTGATAGGTTGGTTTGCGTTGGTGTAGGCTCACGGATCTCAAGGATCCGGATTCCGTAATGGCAGCTTCGGCGAACGAGGCGAACGAGGCGAACGAGGAAAACGAGGAAAACGAGGAAAACGAGGCGGGCTATGGAAGTCAAAAGAGGAAAAAGCCATCTTCAAAGACGAGTGAAAGGGCATCTACACCACCGAGTGTGACGGTATACCCACCAACCAGCTCAAGCGGAGCGGAGCAGCAGCTCCCGTCTAGTTGGAAGAAACAACGACAACACTCGCCTCCAAGCACTGATTCCCTTCGCAGGTCTTCAAGGGGTTCTTCATCTCGGAGCGCTGTCGACGAGACCAACGCAGCAATGGGCAGGTCAGACACTTCGAGAACCTCCAATCAACGTCAAGTATCAAAAGATCTGAAGTCAAAGCATTTGTTACCCCCGAGGAGATCGACACGCCCTCGTACGACACCAAGGTCCAGAAGCACCCAAAGGCTCAGCGTGCTTGAAGAAAGCTGAGCTAAAGAGCGTGGCGAGTAGCGTCGCTGAGACGACGCCAAGCAAAGAGGAGGATCTTGCTATACCTGATGATTTCCGTTCGCATGCACAATAGATGGTGTAAAACCGACCATGTGATGTATTGATATGGACGATCGTGGAAACTGTAGCAGCCGGTCAGTAGGCTCCCCTCACTGGCGTTTGTAGCAAGTCTTGCTGCGGATTGGTAAATCGTCTCGACGAAAATTCATCCAGCTTCCATTTCGTTTCACAGCGCAAGATGTATACCTAAGAGATTGAATCGTATCCACAAGCCTGATGTCGTCTCACCCTTCGCCACCCTCGTCCTACCCTGATGTACCCACCTCCCCATCTAAGATCTCCCACAGCTTCTGCACCCAACTGTCTACCTCCATAATGCCCCACTGCTCCCGCAGCTCCCCATCTGCGACATCACGCCTCTCCCTCTGTTGTCTCTCCCCTTCAAGATGCGAAAGATTAGTATTCCTCCTCCTCGCCGAACTTTCCAATGTCCGTCTTAAATCCCCGATCTCCTCCGTGTGATCCGGTTGCGGTCGTCGATTCGAGCCTCTTGATTTCGCCCTCAATTCCCTTACCTCCTGCTCCGCCTCCATCTTCTCCTTCATCGCCTTGCTCAGCTACACACTGGTCGTACGGTTGATATCCAGCTGGTCGAGGAGCTCCTTCTCCGCAAGAGACAGCTTGTCTCGCATCATCGCAAGCTCCTTTTCGTCCGCCGCTATCTGTCGTTTGAGCTCTGGCGTAGCCGCTTCATTGTCGTGCTTCGCCTGCCGTAATGCGATCAGCTTCGAACCGGCATCGGCTAGTTCTACTTTTGCTCCCCGAAGAGACTTCTCCGTTTCGACAAATTTGGCTTTGAGGTTCTTGTACTCCTCAATCGTCTCGCTATGCTCCTCCTGGAGGTTCTCGTGATCGCTGAGCCTCGCTTCCAAACGATTCGACCGTAGTTGCTCGGCGTCGTTGATCGACTTCGACTTCGAATTCTCGAGGCCGACCTTGACAACATCAAGCTCCTTCTTCTCTCGTCGATCATCTTCCTTGCAACCTCCAGCTCCGCTGTCCTATCGACCAAAAGTTGCCGATCTCTCACCCCGTCCGCCCCGCTTTGTTCGAGCTGGATCCTGAGCTGGGCAAGCTCTACCGTCCGAAGTTTGAGCGCCTCCTTCAACTCATTTGCCGCATGCTCCGACCTTGCTCTCAGCACTTCCGTTTCTGCCTTCGAGTCATTTCTTTCCTTCTCCGCCTTCCTCTGTCCCCCAATTGCCACCCCCTTCTCCATCTGCGCCCTTAACACCCGAGACTGCAAAGAAAGTTTTGACATAACAAACGCCTGCTAATTCGATCCCAGCTGATCGGCGCGGTTCTTCTCATGCATCTTACCTCGGTTTCCCTCTTCTCGATCCTCACGGCAGCGGCTTGAAGTTCTTTCCGAACGATGTCGAGGTGAAGACGATCGTGCTGTCCCTGAACCCGAACTTGACACCCCTAGGAACGCCCCTCATCCCTCTCTCGCTTGGTATTCTCGCGCTGTTCTTCCAATTCTGCCACTCGATGCTTCGTCTCGACTAGCTCCGCCTCAATGACAGCTAGCTTGTCTTTGAGGGAGGTCACTTCGTTAAGTCTCGAAGAGCCAGGTCGGGATGCTAGGTGTTGGAGTTCGGCATGGGACAACTCTGGTGGCAGTGGAGAGGTAGGGTGAGGTAGGTGTTGATTCCGATGGGGAAGGTGGGACTGTGGTCGAAGGCGGAGATGGTTTAGTCTCATCGACATACTGAATCTGTTCCGATGTTGCTGCCTCCTAAAGTTGCTCAACCACGCCAGCCTTTCCAGGCGTCACGATCCATTGGAGAGCGAACCGGCCGTCCCTGTTGTTGTTGCCTACTTTGTCTTGTGCAGTCCTCATCCGCTTCCACTCCTGCTCAATCTCATTTCTCGGCATCCAGCTGTCCAGCCGCTCGCCCTTTCGGTTAGACTGGAATTGATCGTGATCAGGAGGACAGTAGGAATCCCCTCCTCGCGTAGCAGCCAGCCCGGATGGAGGGGAATTGACTTCGCGGGGAGGAGGAGGAATGTCTGGACTCCGTGGGCGGTACGCAATTGTGATGCTGTATGGTCGAGGCGGAAGCCTGTTCGCGTCCAGCTCTTGGCGGACTCGGCGTTGAGAGACATGATCTATACCCAACAGCTCAATCAACAAGGAGTGTCTTAGCTGGTGAACTGACGAATGGCTTGGGCCATGGGGTTGTAACTCTTCCAAGTTGCATGTTGTGGTGGACCACGGCGAGACTGAGCGCTGATCAGTAGACACACTATACAGGAAAGACTACGGGGCTTACCTGCCATGACTGTATATTGAGAGGCCCGTGCTGATCAGTCTCGGACACAATGTAGTGTGAATAAGATATGTTATGAGTGAAGACGACAAGCAAGAGTCGGAACTAATATAGGTAGCGGATTATCGAGAACGGATGAGGAAAGGATAGTTGAGAAAGAAAGTTGATCAAAACTCGACTCCCCTTTGTTCGGCGCCTGCATCAGGTACAGCGCACGGGCCCGATGGTATCAATGCACATTGATCAGATGCCCCTCCAAAGCGATATTGTCAGTGACCATGACGCCGTAAGGATCAACTCAGAGAGCGCGATGCATCCTCAGACAGCCTTACAGGCCACGTGATACCAAAAGTACAGCCAGATAAGTCCTCCAAATCACGTTCGTGCTGACACCCAAAACATCCTTCGCCACTCCATTCTGTCAGTACTCGCGAAAATTAGTCAGTCACAAACGTTGGTGACTCCACAATTTAACTTTCTGTCACTTCATCTCCTCATCACGCTGCTTGCCCGAAGACTTCTCATCATCCTTAGATAACAAGAAATGGCCGACACATCTTTGACGACTCTAACACGCTCACGAGCAGAATAACCATTTCCCGGAAGCCCTCGAGACAGCGCGGGACCAGATGTCCTCATCCGCTCACGTAACTTACAGCGCCGCCAAGGGGTCATCGACCCGTTCCAACAGAGCCGGAAGTCCCCAACTAAGCGGGCGCGACTCCAGCCTCGAGCTGGAAGTCCCAGCTGGAGTCCGGTGACGATCCTAACAGCCCAAGAGTATCCGGGGGAGCATAGACGAACTGTTCAAGGCTCGTTTACGCCGTCAGGAACCCAATCGACACCTCTCCTGCTGGTAGTAATCTCCTCGGCGGGGAGATTTCGGCGATCTTCGACAGGTCGGCTATAGTTTGGACCAACGATCTGATCTTCTCAAGTGAGAAGGTGATTGTGGCACAAGCTCGATAGTCTCTGCAGATAGCGGACACTCACCCTCTCGACCAAGCGGAACCATACGAGGATCTCGACCATCGTCGAGGACGGTTCTTTCTCGGGCACTTGACGTTGGCTCGGACTCGGACAATTGGGAAGGTTGACGGGTTTAGTCAGAGCGGTACCGGTTGTTTTTCTTGACATGTTTTCCGGGATTGGGATCTGTTGAAGCTCGAGTCATTCTATACAAGACCATGGACATCTTGTGAACGACGGTCAATGGATTGGCAAATAGAAACGAAAGTTGTAGTCACGGGAGTCCCGATTTGCTCATCGGCGCTGGCTTCAATCAACTACGGTCTTAACCTGCCTTTGCGCTTTGAGATGGAGAGTTCAAGAAAGAGTTGAGAGGCTTATTGGTCGCATTGCCGTACTCACTGATTGAGCTTGAGGTTGGCTAATGATAACACTCCTACTTCAGATCAGTACCATCAGCCGTCTCTTTAATTTAGCAAAGCTTGCGCTTCGTACTCGGGAAAGCCTCTCGAACTCCCCAGCCTAGTCACCAAAACAGCCGTCCTGCCCCTACAACCCTCGTATCTTCCTCTCCCCTTCTCTCCCCTCCTCTTTCCCCCTCCCCTCTCTCCTCCCCCTCCCCTTCTTCCCTGCCTTCTTTCCTGAAGACTCCGCCTAGACCGCCTACAAACTATCCCTTCCTCCCCATACATCTCCCCTCCTATCATATTCCACAAGGGCTTCCCTGATCGCAATAAGCAGAGAGAACGACACTTCAAGCAGCTCAGCGGCGCAGCGGTCAGCGGTAATCCACCTCCAAAACATTCGTCTTCATCAGCTTAATCGACAGACTCCATCTCTCCCTCTCTCTTCTCCTTTCCTTGTCTCCGCCCGAAGACATCGTCCAACCCGCTCAACCCTCCTTCGCCCACTTCGGAGCCTCATCCTTCCCAGCCTCCTCAAGCTCATCGCCCTCCTCCTTAGTGGTATGCACAGTCGTCTCGGCATGTTCGGCCGGAGCGTAGATCGTGAACAGGCAGAGGGGGGTTGGGCCGATGTTGATGACTATGCGAGAGGAGCGAGCGAGCGAGTGTCGAGGAAATTCACGGAGTGTATGGCGGATAGCAGCCAAGAGACGAAAGCGTGTGAGGTAAGTGTGGAGAGGCTTTGGTCAGCACGGCCTAGGGGATTTAGATGTGACAGACAATTGTGCTTCGTCCCCTGAGGAACGATGACCATATCGCCAGCCTTGGCCTCCGTCTCCTCGCCAGCTACTATGACTTTGCACAACCCCTTTGTGAAGATCAAGTGCTGGTCGACGGTGTGGACCTATGAGCGAAACAAAAGAAGGAGACCGATAAGAGGGGAAGAAAGGAACAGGTGAGAGGTGAGCGGAACGACCGGGCGGAGGAGCGTGGAAGGAAGAAGTGGGAGCGGTAGGAGGAGAACAGCACTCGATTAGTACAGGGCGGAATGGGATTTGCTCGAATCGATGACCCACCTCCTCACCGATCTCACCGCCGACAGGAACAGTCATCACAACCAACTGGCTACTCTCCCCAGTCCAAAGAACATTCCTGAACTCGGGATATTGACTAGGGATGGCATTGATCGATTTGAGGTGATGCATCTTCTTGGGTGGTGGTGGCATTTTCGGGGCTCGATGCTTTGGCTTTGACTTTGGGGCGGAGAAGGTTTGGGACGAGGTGAATGAGCGGAAGGAGGGGTAGAAGAGCAAGGGTTGAAGGAGGAAAGAGCGAGATGAGGGCTTGATCAGAATTTGGTTGACAAAAAGTGCGATGGACATACTATGGGTTAGGTTCCTATTAGCGAGTGAGGGCGTTTTGAAAGGGGAGGACTTTCGCAGGGAGAGGAAGTGTTCTTTTGAGATATCAGGACTCGGATGTATTGTGATCGAGCGTATGACGTCAAACTTTCGGAACGGAAGCTATTCATGAAAGCAAAGATGCGTTTCGCCTAAAGTAGCAGATTCGTCAAGCCAAAAGTATGGGTAGTCGAAGTAACCATAGAGATGCAGTGCAGGGCGAGGTCCATGCGATAAAGGGAGAGGCAAAAATTCATCGGCCGTGCAGATATCAAGACCGCTCATCGGCTCTCAAGCGAAGACAAGAAGTCCGACAGCTAGATGGCCTATCAGCTTGAATTCATGTGTCTGAGCAGGAATTGCGCTTGACGCGCTCGTGCTTACCTTCAGGGCCCCCTGCCTAATCTGATCCCCCAGATTCTGCACATCTGGATTAGCCAAAACCCTCCCAGCCATATCCCTGATCCCCCTCTCTAAACCCTGGATAGTCTCATTGTCACCCAAATGCAATAGTCCGTCCCCACTAAGCGCTTCCGGCTCCTCATCCTCCTCCGGTCGGCCAAAGTACGCATTCGAGGAGATGGCGGTGGCGCCTGAGAACTGTTGAAGGCGGGACTGAGCTTCGGAGGATGAGGCGGGATCGTAAGTTCCTCGGCCGAAATACATGTCGGAGGAGATGCCTAATGGGTCAGCGCTGGCCACAGTGGTAACGTACCTTTCTGGCCGCCGAACTTGTCTCGAGCTGTACGTACGGTATCTTCCTGTTGCGTACGACTGCCTTGTTAGCCAATCCAAAGGGAAGTGCTCACGTCTTGACCACCGGCGCTGCTGCTTGTCCAATTGTCTGTCCGAAACCTAACCGTGTCGGAGCGATCACCTCCTCCTTCACCCCATTCGACACTGGCGTCGAAGTACTGCTCCCTCCCGCAGACTTCCGCTCCGCCGCCTCTCGATCCTTCACGGCTCTCGCTTCCTCCTCTTCCCGCTGCTTGTCATATCCCAACCGCTTGGCCCGCTCTTCCTCCTCAGCAGCTTTACGTTGTGCCGCCTCGAAATCGATCGCAGTCGTCGCTTTCTTCGCACCGAGTCGAGACACCTTCCCGCCAACAGCGGTCGGTGCAGTGGATGATGAGAGCCGGGAAGCTGGGGTAGGTCGTGCGGCTCCTGCGGGTGTACCGCGAAGCGACGAGGAGGTGGTGGTTCGAGCGGCAGGAGCGGCAGCTTTGTTAATTATCGAAGGGGGAGCAGCAGGTTTTGCCGGAACAGGAGAAGGTTTCGGTGCTGGTTTCTCCTTATCCCAAGTCGTAAAGAAATCTTCACTTTCCAGTGTCGGTGTATTCGCATTAAGCGGAGTAAGCTCCAACCCGTCGATATGGATCCCATGGGGATATCTACCATCAGCACAAATTCTCGCGAGGACTCGCACCTCTGCGCATCCGCTTCGACCCGCCTAGCTAAGTCCTCCTTGTACAACCCCGCTTGCCGGCTTGTGTATCTTGTCCGTGCATCGTTGTTCGCTGGTGGAAGGAGGGATCCGCCCCCGTGTTTGTTGAAGAACTCGGCGATGAAGGCGTTACCTCCTACTTTGAGGGTTCGGAGTTGTTGAAGAGTCCAGGTGTCGAGGTTGGTGGAGCTGGCCAAACAGATCATCAGTAATTCCCAATGAGAGCTGGAGGAGTCTTGGTAGGACTCACCGGACGAAGGAGATATGTACACCTAGATTACGATGGACAGAGGAACAATCGAGACATAGGTAGATGCCGAACGTGACTGATGTCCAAGTCGGGTTCTTGGCAGAGCAATCGAAACATGCCTGTAGAATCTTCAGCTAAAGAGGCGAGAACAAGCGTGCTACCAACCTTATTGGCGCTTTGAGCTTTGAGATGGGAGAAAGTCGCACTCGTCTGCTGCTTTGTTGGATCCATCGTGATGAGATATGGATAAGACCGACCGCCGAAGGGGACTTTTCCGGCGTAGAAAGTGTGGAGACGCGCAGATCAAAGGCGCGGTGGATGGATGAATTCCTTGTTGTGCCTTTCTAGGGTTTTATCCCAAGCTAAACGTGGCATGTCCTGAGACAGCTTTTAAAGCGATTGCTCTGAGACAACAGCTTACACGATGCCGACCCTCGTGCATAAGGGCTTTCAGAGTGCCAAAAATGGTTTGCTACACAGCTTCAGGTCCGGTTGTGAATGCATGAAAAGGAAATGAATGTCGATGGTTGCAAAGAATTGTGACCGCTTGGAAAGCTTGGTCCGAGGGGCGCCACCGAATCACTAACGGGGTTAAGTTTGTCAGCTGGACAGGTCCCATCCTTCACCCTCCTTGTTCATAACTTTGTCACCGATCACCCGTCCTTCACCTCCAATACAATACTGGACTGGCTTGCTGAAGCCGCCCTCATCCTATAATCCCCTTCGCTCTTCTTGGTTACCTGTTAAATCGTGTCCCATCTTCCGGATAATCCCGTTCCACTAAGCTTTGTCATCCCCTTCATAGGCCTCTCAGCATGGACTCCCCACCATGGATACATCGACCACCTTCACCGCCTTCAAACCATTCTACAAACCCACCTTCCCACCTCACCACAACGACTTTCCACCTCACCACAACGACTTTCCCCTCCCGACCTGGACCATCTCGACGAGCCTCCCATAACCCCACACTAGCCGAAGCAACACTCTCCCTCTCCGCCCTCTCCCTCCCTCTCGGCGCACCTCTCTCCCGTCAAGCATCCCACCCAGCTCCAGTACAAACCCCGACCTCCTCGACTGTAGAGCCAACAACCTATCCTGGAGCAGTCACCATCCCACCTGGAGCTGGTGGAGTGCTCTCACCCCCTACTCCCGCACCTAGCCCGACACCGAGGGAGAGATGGCCCTATATAGGGTGTAGGGAGAAAGACGAGATGGAGGTTGAGCAGGATGAGGAGGAAGTCAGGGACTTGATGAAGGGAAGATGGAAGGGGAAGGAGAGGGATGACGGTGAGTAGCGTTTCTTTTGTTATCTATGGCTACATCCGGGCTCGGGGGAGGAGCGAATCAATGGAGGGGTTTCGAAGCAAGCCGGTTGAGATCGGAATGTCGATCTCGACGCAGGTACACGTTGCAACTTGACTCTCAATTGGCGTCTTCGTCCCCAATATGTTGCGCTTTCTGCTTCTCTGCGCAGCGAGTGGAGTTCCGGGTCTGGATATCTCATTGAGAGCAAGCTGACCGAGACTCTTCTTCGTCTCCTGTTCTCTTCATATCCCTACTCCCCGTTTACTCGACTCATCACATCTTCCCGCCCCTCTTATCTCCTCGAAACACCTGGGACACTCTAACGCCCGATATCGAATCAACCAATCCTTCTCGCTCTCCGGCCAATCCTGACCTCCGCTCACTATGGACATACCCATCTTTGCTGATCCCGATCTCCTGGCCAACCTCACCGGCCCAACCCGCCATGTCACCTCGTCTCGCCAACATGCTCCGAACCTTCTCACCACAACTCAACGCTCCTCTGCCTTCACCAACCCTTGACTCCCGCGGTTTCGACTTCTATCCTCTTCCCATCCCTTCACCACCGCTTGACGACTTCCATGCATCAGACCCGGACGAGCTGCTGCGACGGTTCAGGGGACTGAATAAGTCACATCGGTTTGCTTTCCTCTCTGCTCTGGTGGAAGATTTGCGGTTGCATGAGGCGTTGGTTGTTTCACGGCGGATAGAGCCGAGATTGCGGAGAGATTTCTTGAGGGAATTGCCGTTGGAATTAGCGCTACATTGCTTATCTTTCGTGAGTGTCTGATTATGGAAGCAGCGCTGATAGCAGGTGGATGATGCCCGGACACTCGCTCGATCCGCTCAAGTATCGCGATACTGGAATCAGCTGTTGCAAGACGAGCAGACCTGGAAGGACATGTGCGATCGACACCGGTTCCGTGCTATCCAATCACCTATCCAAGCCTACTCCACCCAGACTCGTGCACCTCGGCGAGAGGTCTTCAACGGGATCTTTGGCGGCATCTCATCTTCGTCTAATCCCGCCACATTCGCTATGGCGACTCGCCGACCACCTTCCGGTGCAAGGGAGTTCCGTATCCCATCGATGAAGGAGAGGAGAGGTTTCGTCGAGATAGGCAGTCCATCGCTCTCTGACGTTTCGTTCAAACAGCATTTCAAGAATGCTTACCTGACCGGTAACACAAGACCTCCTTGTAACAATCCCTAGGCTAATAAGTGCAGAATCCAACTGGCTAAGCGGTGGTCGATTACTCGCCAATCACACCTCTGCAGATGACGGAGTAGTCACCTCCCTAGCTCTCGACGAACACTGCATCGTGATTGGTATGGCCAATTCCAAGATCCACATCTTCGACGGTCGAACAGGTGCTTTCCGCCGATCACTCATCGGGCACGAGCTAGGTGTATGGGCTCTCGTCCTTGTCCACCCATCAATCAAAGCCCCTAATCCCTCCTTGTCCGCAGAGAAATCCAACATCCGCCTACCCAAGGCGCCAGGAGCATACCGGGATGATGGTCAATCGAGACGGGCGAGCTTCAACGGTCCAGCTCCGGAACAATTCGTCCCGACGCAAGGGTCGAGTTCGGCTTTCATCTCCCGACCAAGCACTGCGCTCGGTTTCGGTGCCAGGCAAAACTCTGGCGGGAAAGGGAGGACGGCGAGGAGGATGAAGCAGAGTGATGTCTGTGGGTCTGCGAGGGGATGGGGGATTAAAAGGCCGTTGGTGGTCAGTGGGGGCTGTGATCGGGAGGTCAAGGTTTGGGATGTCGAGACGGGGTGGGTCCTCGTGCTTGACACAGCCAAGAAGGCTGGTTTCCTCGCATTGGACTGACGTCGGAGCAGAGAACAGATCCATTCTCTCCGTGGTCACTCTTCCACCATCCGATGCCTGAAAGTCCTCGATGGTCGTCCCGTCGCTATCTCAGGTTCTCGAGACTGGTCACTCCGCGTCTGGGATATCGAGCGGGGACTACTGCTGCATACCTTGACGGGCCATGAGCAGAGTGTTCGGTGTATTGAGATTGCCGGGAACCAGGTGGTCTCGGGGAGCTATGACTATACTTGCCGAGTGAGTCAAGCATCCTTGGTAGGAAATGTGCTGATGAGAGTAGCTTTGGAACGCGGATACGGGGGAATGCATACATGTGCTGCGAGGTCATTACCACCAGATCTACGCTGTCGCCTTCGATGGAGAGAGGATCGTCACGGGTTCGCTTGATTCAACAGTCAGGGTTTGGTCCGCTGCTACGGGGTAAGTAGGGTCTACTCCTTTCATCCCGTTATCTTGTTCCGTCACGACCCCACAGTTTGCGCTTGCTCACGCTCGCTCACAGCGACTGCATCGTCCTCCTACAAGGCCATACCTCCCTCGTCGGTCAACTCCAACTCACCAACGACCGACTCGTCACAGGCGGCTCAGACGGTCGAGTAATCATCTTCAACCTCTCCACCCTCGAATGCGTTCACCGTCTTTGCGCACACGACAACTCCGTCACCTGCCTCCAATTTGATGAGCGATTTATCGTCTCTGGCGGGAACGATGGGAGGGTCAAGCTCTGGGATACGAGGACAGGGACGTTTATCAGGGAATTGACGAGACCTTGTGATGCTGTTTGGAGGGTCGCTTTCAAGGAGGATAAATGTGTGATACTCTGTCAGAGGGGTGGGAAGACTGTGCTGGAGGTCTTGAGTTTTCGAGCGGGGGACGAGGGCGGGAGGAGGTTGCATGTCTAGCCGAGAGTTACGGTAGGGGAAGAGGCGAAGAGGGGAAGAGGGGAGGTCGAGGGAGGATATTGTTGGGATTTTGGTTGTAAGGTTATCTTTTGTTGTGCTTCCGGTATCTATGGACATGTTTTGGCTCCGAGATGGACATGTAGTATGCCCTCTGTTTCACGCTCGCTGCTTTTTGACGACACTGATCGTTTGAGAAAATCGTCCGGCGTCGGGCGAAGAAGGGGCTTTGATGCCATTATCACATGGCCTGAGGCCCGTGCGCCGTACCTGACTGATGATCCGATCAAACCTCGAGCCGTTGAATCAATAACTCACTTTCTCTCTTCTCTTCTTTTCTCTTCTCTCTTGTGCTCTTACCGCTCTTCTGATCTATTCGAGGACTCTTGCCTCGTTACCGTTGCCATCGCTTTTGCTCGCTCACAGCTTCGTATGCTCATTATAGGCTGGACAAGCGGGTGCGGGCTTGATTAGGCTCGGAAGTCGCACATAGCGCGATCTCTCTTCGACATGCAGCGTTCGAACCGGGTAAGGTCCCTCCAACTTGTACCCCTTTTCACTATAAGCAAGTACCAGGCTGAAAGGGTTCAATAGCGAGACTACCAACCTCTTCCGGCCCGACCTCAATCAGAAGGGTATAAGCTCCAGCGTCCTGGTGAACCTCAATCGCCTTAATCCTCCAGATCCAGATACCGTCCTGATTTGAGTGACCGCAGGTATGCCCTCCCTTCGTGATGGCAGAGGACCAGAAACTCGACATTGGACCATTGCCGGTACCTACCGCCCCTCGAAGCCCCGTCCTCCTCCTCTCCGAGACTCACGCCCACCTCCAACCGGTCCAGCAGCAATGCGAGGGAGCTCTTACCGCCCAGCAAGTCCGGCAGCTACGAATGATAGAAAGAGGACGTGTAGGAAGCGGGAGCGTTCACCGGATACATCTGGTTCGAGCATGAGTGGTGAACATGAACGCAATGAGGAAGGAGAGAAGAAGGTGCGGAAATGGTTCAAGGGTATTCCTGCTCGGAGGTCTCGTCGGGCTGAGGATGAAAGCGACCAGGTGGTCATGAAGGTGGACATCGGGCCAGTTCTCCGCAAAGCGAATACCCCGGCGCAGAACTCGAGGGACCATGCGCTTATTTCTCAAGGCAATGGCTTCATCGTCAAGCCGTCCCCTCCCTCGGCCCCATGCCATTCTTTCCCTGCTACGTCTACACCAAAGCAGCCTGCGACGCCGCCTGCCATATCCTCCCTCAACCTTTACAGCTCGCCCAACATACCTCCATAGTTCATCGCTTCACTTGACTCGCCTAAGATCGTACCTGGCGACACAGATCTCAAGGACAAACACGACCCCCCAGTCAAAGTACCAGATCTCATCGATACCCTTCCAGGCGAAACTCCATGTCCTGATCCCAATTCCGCTTCATCCTCCGAGTCAGCCACCAGCCTACGTCTGAGTGTGCCGAACACATCTGAAGCTCATCAGTCGGAGAAGGATCTACCCCCAGAAGCCAAACCCCACCCTTCAAAAAGCTCGAAGACCGATCCCTCTGATATACCCGTCGCCTTCACCAGCTTTCTCAAGGAGCGTTGAGGCTGCAGCGACGGAGAAAGCGGTGTCGAGAGCTGAGCTGCCGGAGCGACGCGAGACGGCTGCTTGGAGGCAATTCGACGAGGCCCAGGCGAAGCTGAAGGTGATGGGCGAAACACTCGAAACCGCACGACTCGCCGAGCAGGAGGTGACGTTTCTCAGAAAGAAGCTGAATGAGGCGAATACTGAGCTGGGAGAGGCGAAGCAGCTAGCTTCGACCTCAGGTGGGAAGCTGGAGGCGTCCTTGCGGGGAACAGCGATCTCTTCGCCTCGAAGCCGACCAAGCCTGTATCGAGAACAATCACCTCCGGGTCGGACGAGATCATGCTAGGAGAGAGTGGACAATCGCTCACAGATCGGTGAAGGCGGCTTCAGAGCGAGCTGAGCAGAGGCAGAATGATATCGTGAGGGAGATGAAGCGGCGTGAAGAGCTCGAGAACCAGCTGGAAGGTATCATTGCCTCGAGCCGATCTCAGAGGCTCCTAGATCAGGAGCGGTATCTACTGCACAGAAGCAGAGGTGCTCGCGGTGGCCGCGCATGGGAAGGCGGACACCGAGAGAGATGCACGTCGTGCAGAGTTACAGCAGAATGACCTGCGAAGGGAAGCAACGCGGAAGAACTTAGAGACACTGTTAGGGATTCGAACTCAGGGCAAAATCGGATATTCCGGGACTCGCACCCAGATTAACGTTGTGTTAACCATTACACTAAATACCCTTGGGAGTGTATTTCTAACAGACACGGACGACGTAGCTGGTAGAGGTCATGACTTATCTCGAAGAGAGGAGGATCGAGTTTTAAAAAAAGAATCGGAACTTACTTGCTGAGGCAACGAGTCAGGGAGGATCTGAATATCATGCTTGACACGAAAGGCAGCGACCTCGAGGAAATCGAGGGGACAATCCAGGCGCAGACGAACGAGCTGAAGGGTGTGAAAAGCGCTTTAACGACGGCTAACGGAGATCTCGAAAAGACTCGAAAAGCTCTGAGCGAAAACATGGACTCCCTCAATGCACATCTAATACGGACAGAGGATCTCGAGACTCGTCTTCGCGACGAAAAGGAACAGCTCGAACAAGCACTCTTCCTCCCTACTTATTTGATTGAGCGTATCGGAGGCCTTGAGAATGAACTCGCGAATGTACGACAGCACGACACGTCGTCCGTTCATCTTTTGATCAAGCCGGTGTCGAAGTGACGGATGCTCTGCCCACAATCGACGCCTTCCGTCAGGTGTCCCTCGATTCCAACGCCGACTTGACCTCCCTACAGCGGAAAATGGGGCCTATGAAGGAGGAGCTCACTATCTTCGACAGATACAGTCCATCTCGTATCAAGTGCTCGTCGATGCGCTCGAAACGAATCGCTTATCGTTCGAGAACCTGAGCAAGGTGGTGACAGAGAAAATGGCGATGGAAACCGAGCTGAGAATCTCCAAAGCAACTTCGTCAAGCGTCTCTAGGCATTCGATACCTTTTCGACAACAGGTGAAAAGGATCGAGCGGCTGGAGCAAGCCCTCGAGAGCTCGGAAGAGAGACGGAATATCTACCTATCCCATCTAGAGGGGGAAAGACGTCGTACGATGGACCGGGATGGAGCGATGTCCGACCTGAGAGAAAAGTGGGGAAGTATGGAAAGGACAAGTGTGACTGAACCTGAGCGTACTCTTGGCTGACCCGTTAGGGAACAGCATTTCGGACCGAGGATAGATACCTTCCCGAAACGAGCTACGATCTCATGCATAATAGACCCAATAATCAGCACAGGGTCATTTGAATCATCACCATCGATCTTGCTCAATCATCATCGAAAAGCTTCGAAAAGGCCCAAAGAGCGCCGATGCCCAGGGCAACTGACCCGACACCAAGAACGATCTTGTCCGCAGCGCTCAAACGAGACAAACTCCCTGAGCCCGCCGAGCGATCTTTCCAACCCCAATTGTTCGCCCCTGACTTGAGCAAATCTGAAGTGGTCTGCATGCTTGAACGTACCCATATTCCCTGGTCGCCCGGGGACTTCTGGGATATACCGTCAGCCAGAGGCCAGAGCTCGTCCCATTTGGAGACCACACAGGGATCACCGAGTTTGATCGAGTATCTGGACAGAGAGGCCTCAAGACTCCCGATCGCGAGTGCGAGTTCGTGGCCAGCCTGGTGACTCGAAGCGAACTTACGCGCTTTGTGAAGAAGCTTGGACATGTCATCTCTGCTCATGATGTAGTTGTGGTTGCTTGCGCTTGGATCCGACCTGTCGTCAACGGGGATCCGGTACGAATCGAAGTACAAATACATGTCATTCCCGGGTGGGCAGAAACCTGATGAGCAGTTTTGATGTGCGGAATGCGCGTCATTGAAGCCGCCTGGGAGGCTGTAAGAGTCGTGCACTGATGCCATGATATGCGTTGGATGCAATGTTCCGAGGATGGCAAGTAGAGGGTGATTGAACGACGTTGAAGAGGGATTCATCGCGAGCGGGGTCACTTACTGCTCAACCGATCCTTTCAATAGTCCAGACGAGGGAAGAAGCTGAATAATTGACGAGTAAGGATAATAAAGGAAGAGTGGGAGAAAGGGGATTAGGACTAAGTACTGGTTGACAGTCGTGTCTGACATTATGGTGAGTGGCTCAGAATTGTTCGAGAACAAACTCCGGCTGAAGGTCTATGCAGAGCTTCTCGAATCACGTAGGGTCGGAGAAAGCGCGTTTTCCCGTGGCTAGGTTGGAGAAGTGAGTGGCTTTTCCTGCCTCTTCAGCGTAGACGTGAGGCTGACGCTTGTCGGATAAAAATCCCCAGACCGCGCAGACCACCTTCTTGATCTCCCTTACCAAGGAGGGTTATCGACAATCACACCTGTTCTTCCGAACTCACTACCGATGACCCACCTCGGGCTGCCACCTCCTTGAGGCGGATAATTCGCCATTTCTTATTACCTTCTCCGAGGAAAGTGGCGAAGAGGTTATTCAAGGCAGAGACGACTCGCTCCATATCGCTATGAAGAAGTACAATGATACCCTCACCCGAAACAACAGCCGACCCTCGCCGAGCCCTACCACTACTTCCGTGGGGAGTGACTAAGCCGACCTCCAGCCGCCGCTCGAGTCAATGACGACTCGCTGCATATCGATCAGAACGTACTGACCATCAAGTCACCTCCAAGACAGCCAACCCTTCCTCCAACATGCCCATTCCAGACTCTGGTGACATCTCTCCCGACTCAGTAATATTCCTCCTACTCTAACTCCAGCGAAGAAAATATTACGACTACCGAGAAGACCGCCACAGCCACCACCGGAGAGCTCGCTAACGCCCGAACCCACATCAAGAGCGCCAAACCCAGGGTCGAGAAGGAAGTAACCAAGTACAGTGAAGTTCAGGCGGACCTCAAGGCAATGATCCGCCGATAGAAGCAGAGTTCGAGAGGATGCGAGGAGAGATCGAAGCTGAGGACGCGGCTTACTCCTCGCTCTAAGAAAAGTACGGTAAGCTTGAGGTGCACTTCTCAGGGATGATCTCGTGAAAAACCGGTCTGGAGGGTACGACGGAAAGTCTCGTGGATCAGGTTGAAGAGATGAGTCGTTAGGCCAGAGTACCGAGTCGGAGTTGCGAGAGGTGTGTCTAACCATCACTGGGATCAAACTGAAAGTTACTTCCCCCTGATCACCTCAATGCGACAGGCAGCTGGCAGATGTCACTGCGGAGACGGACGCTCACGTCGACGAAATCGATGAACCTGAAAGCCAGCTCGTGAAGGAGAAGAAACGTTTCGAGGAGATCACCAAGAGTTTGCAGTGGGCTTCTCTAGTCACCGGCGGCAAACAGACCAAATATCCGAAAGAGGGGATGGCACATAAGAACGAATTGAAGTGTGTGTGAAGAAGGGTGTGGTTTTGTCTAGAGGGAAAGACCGCCAACGCCTGCTCCCAATCCGATCTCCGTCAGGATCGAGTTGACCAAGACATACTTGGACGTAGACGTTGAGGATATCTTGCCGTCTGAAATTTCGAAGCATGACTCGTCAGTAATGCATGGTAAACGGAGCGGGTGGATCCCACTCACCCAGGCCTGCATGTGCACTGTCCAGCGGTCTCAATTTGATCATTCCTGCAGCACTGCGTCGCCGCCCAGCACTGACCCGATGGACAGGAGTGAGAGCACCTGAAGGGCAAAGGTGAGGGTGACCGGCGAGGATTGGACCAGCGGAGGAATCGTTATCATCGTCGCCGTCGGTGTTCGTGCTGGTTGGTGCTGGGGTGGATGTGATAGAGTCGCTGGAATACGCGGTCGAAGTAGGAGTGGCGAATACGGTGAAACTTGCGTATGAGCTCGAGGCTGAGCTTAACACGTTCGATGAGCTAGACGAGGTAAATGGACTGGACGAGGTGAATGAGCTCGACGAGCTGGGATAGGCAGGAGCGGCGGAAGAAGCGGAGCTAGTCAAGCAGGAAGAAACGACCGTCGAGCTGGATGGGCTGGAGAACGGGAATGGAGCCGGGTGGTAGCTTGTAGCTGGCATCGAAACGCTGTTCGGCAAGGCCCTGATCAATGTTCGACCAGCCCGCATTCGCAGGAGGACCGTCGTACACGGTTCGAGTCTGAGTAACGGTTGTCGTGATTGTGTTGGTCCAGATAGCGGTAGTGGTAACGGTGGCAGTAACGGTGACATGCTGTACCTGCAAATCTGTCAGTATCGAGCATTGGGTCCAAGAGATTAACGTACGAAGACGGTAGTTCGGACAATAACGACATTGGTCTCGGTGTTGGTAGCCGAATCAACCCCATAGTCGGCATTGGTGTAACTCACCCATACTGCGGTGGTCATACCGGTTTAGGGACCGTTCGACTGGCCAAACGAGTCGACGGTAAGCGATCCGGTGGGGCTGGCAGCGGACGGACCACGAGCAGAAGTAGGGGTAGAGGTTGAGCCGGCCGCAGAGATGGATGAAGTAGCGGTAGCAAATCCCGTGACCGGGAGGACGTCGAAGCTTGACATAGCGGCGGAGGGTCATCCTTCGTTGCCATTACCTGCTCCAGAAACAGTCGCAGTAGTCTGACCAGCTCCGCCGGTCGCCGAGGAGCTAGGGACGTCCTGGATGCCAAATACGCCAGATGACGACGAGGACGATCCAGTGAGCCAACACCGGTGGCAGAAGTACCTGGATTTGACGCCATTCGTCGAGGTTGAGCTGATAGCGGTCGATACAGACGAGGATGAGACGTTTTGAATGCCAATGGTTCCGGATGACGAAGACATAGCCGAAGTAGCGGTAGCAGAAGCAGAGCTGGAAGTAGGGACGCTCTGGATGCCTATTCCGCTCGAAGAAGCCGCCGCCGCCGAGGTAGGAGACGAGCTTTGGTTGTGCTGACCGTTCGTACCAGTCGAGCTTGTGCTACCACCGGACCAGGGGTCTGTCCGGACGTTGAAGACGACGGGATCGTGACGGGGATAGGTCGATGAGGCGGATGACCAGCCAAGACGGTCCCGCAAGACTGTCACCGCTTCCATCAGCACTACTTCTCTGATGGGAAAAGGTCAACTCTCCTCATCCTTCTTCTTCTGACCGAAAGGGCAGTTGAAACCACCATCTCCATCGCCAGTTGGCTGAGCACCTTGTGGGTACCAAGCGTCAAACCCTCCCAAGTGGATCTGCTCGGATCAGTACACTACCCCGCCATAGCCTTGATCCCAAACAGATGAAGACATACCTGAGCTTGAACCCATGCTTCGAGCCCAATGACATTGACAATAGCTTCCACATCCACATCAACATCCAACAAGATCCCACCATCCGAGCCCAAGCACGAACAACCCATGTCATAATCCCTCTCCGAGGAGCTCCCTTTCACGAGGAAACAAAGAAGCTCGGTAGGGGATGTTATATCGATCGTGACTCCGATTGAAGCGGAGAGGATCCCATCGACGTTGGCTGTGACTCCTGCTGTGAGGTTGAGGAGATCGTCGGAAGGCCGTTGGAGCTGAGGATCGGGAGGTTATTGGTCACTGGTGAAAGGGGGGAACCGAGGACGGGAAGATTGTTGGTCACTGATGAAACGGTTGAGCCGAGGATGGGAAGATCTTTGGTATCGGTGCTGTCGAGTGGGTTGGTACTGGTAGGAAGGGGAAGAGTACCGGGATTGAGTGTGTGGTAGACCGGTACCTGAACCAATACCGAGGAGTTCTCCGCCGTCACCACCTAGTCCAAACAGCGGCATCCGGAAACAGGAGCAGCCGCGATCAGGAGCGGTAAGAGCGGGAGAAGCCCTGCGAGTCGAAGCATCTTGAACGAGTATCCAGACTAAGGGTAGAAGGGGTAGAGGGGTAGAGAAGGGGAAGTGTCGTCGAGGCGTAACCGAAGCCGAAGCGAGGGCGGACTGATGTCGACCTGTGAAGAAAGAGAAAAGCGAAATCGAAGCTTTGGTAAACTCGGATAGGCGAAAGGCGAAGTTGAAAAGGGTCAAGTTGGATCAATTCAAGAGAAGAGTGCTGGTAGGTGTGTGAAGAGATAACAGGGTTTCTTTCGAGACTGCGAAAAGTCAAGACGAAGCGAATTGGAACTATCCATAGGAAGTTGAAAAGCAGAACTCGACAAGCGAGAATGAAGGAAGCTGCAGGTTGGAGACTGAAGACGAAGCTGAAGGAAAGTGAGGAATGGAAATAAACTCGCCTCGACTGATATATAGTAGTCGAGGGTCATGTTGTGTACCTCTGTAGACCAGACTGGCCGCAAAGACTTGGTCGGAAGATGGACGGGAAGGTGGATTTCAATTTCGCCTGGGCCAAGTTGATGGCCTTGATCATTTGTGCATCGTCATGGCTTGTTTTAGCGGATTGGGCTATCTTGCAAGGGATAAGTGAAGCATTCCTGTGAGATGACGACGGACATGAGCAGATGAAACGAACCAAGGAACGAGACACGGCATATTCACCCCGAACATTCACCTCAGAACCTGCTTTGAGACGAGACTTATCAGTAATCCTCAACATGTCTCGTGCAGTGCAATGATCCATTATAATTCTACCTCTACCCCGCTACAAAATGACAGCACTTCCGGATATTGTCCATCAGGACGCACGGACACCCGACAGCACAATCCCCGCCTAGCCGCCTCCCTTCAATCAAGTGATGATCACTGGGTTTCCCTCCGCGTCCTTCAGCACAACGAGCTCGCATGAGATCGATTCGCCGGTATCCATGTATGTAAGGCTGGTCGGGTCGATGTTGTCAGTCCTGAACGAAAGTCAGCGAAACCCTCCACGGTATATGGGGATCCCGTCGGGGCGGCATGGTATGAACACCTCGCGAGGTCACAACGCTGCCGTGGCGGGATCGATAGAACCAAAGAGACCACCCACTTGATGCCCATCTTCTCCAACCAGCATCTTCCAAGCACCACATCGAAGTGCTGCTCCTCGCTGATAAGTGCAGGGTGTGAAGCAGTATGCGAGCCGACGGTGATGGAGATGGGTCCGAGGGTTTTCAGTCCGGCATACCCGCCTTGTCCCATAGCATACTGCGAGAATCAACGAGGGTTGGGAGAGGACATGGACAGCCTCACCTTCGCTGGAACGAGGTTGTGCTTTTGGGCAAAATGCCGTGAGATGTAGACGTATTTGTATCCGGGTTTCAACAGCATCCGAACTGGGCCGCTCAGCTTGACTCTCCTCATGAGCTGGACACTCACCGTTGGCAACCCTGCCGACTCGGCCCGTGACAGTCCGTACTGCTTGATGCGATTGGAACTACACCTCAGTCAGCTCCATCACCATCAACGAGGAGAACTCACATCAATCCACTCTCGCTTGATGACCTCCGACGTTGGCTCCGCATCATCATCCCCCCATTTACTTCTCTTCGACTTCCCACTCATCATACTCATGGCCGTCCCCTTCTCGAGCGTACTAGCTGCGGTCGGAGGGGCTTGCACCAGTCTTCCGATAGGTGCGGACGTCCCCGCACCAGCCTGTGCGTTCTCCGGGATCCTCGGTACAGCCCTCACCGGACCGAGTTCCCAACCTTCCGAACCTGCAGCTTTGATCGAACCTGCGCTTGTGCTCTCACCATTTGGTATGGAGAGGGTCTTCACAACTGGTTTGGGTTTTGAAGCCGATTTGGAAGCTGATCTGCCTTGGCTGAAATCCGATTTGGAAGCCTTAGCATTTGCTTTCGATTTGATAGCCGAGGAGGCGGAGGTATAAGCGGGTGGACCGGGGGAAGGTGCGAAGTGAGCATGGGCTCGAGGGAGGTGTAGATGGATCGTCGCGGACGGTGTGGAATCAGGTGGGAGTCGATTGCGCAGAATTTGAAGGTCATCATCTACAAGATCAAAGGTTAGCTTCAGCTTCATCCTGTGGAGGAGTTTAATCTCGCTGACCATCATCGAGCGACCATCTTCCTCCCTCAAACTCGTATATCAAACCGGCTCCATCCTTGCCTTCCGTGACCGCATTCGCATCCTCCATACTCAGACTCAACTTCCCTAATATCCGCTGAAGTAACTGATCCTGACCTTCGTCCGCTACACAACACAAAGATCGTCAGTTCAGTTACCACCCTGGATTGATTACGGGAGGAATATGATCCACCAACCCTTGTAAGGCAGAGCGAAGGTCTTCGAAGGCGTATGGACGTTGTAGATGAACATCGTCGACCGGAAGGTATCTGTCAAAGGAGTGTGATCGTCGTACCCGGTTTCGGTAAGAGTAAAGAAAGAATCGATGATCAGTGTTTTAAAGAGCGATAATAAGGCCTGGATTGGGAGAGGAAAAGCAAGCGCCGAGACGGGGAATAGCGGGAGACTTCATGTCGTCATCGGGTTCACGAGGCACGAGCATATTCTACTTCCGGGCTTCCGGCCAGATTTAGGCATGTATTTAATCTGGAATTATCGGAATTAATCCGGGCAGAATTTCAGTCATCCTTTGATTAATCTGGGCGTTTTGGTCAGAATCTATCCATCCCGAACACCTCTCAAAGGCAAGTTTATACACTCAAGAAGCTCCAGATCCTGTTGAAGAGCCTCTCTACATGTTCCATAAATTATTTGAAGCCTTGTCGAAGCCTTTCAGGCTGTGCTCACCAATCAATTTGACGTCATTGATGTATTTCACACTGTGTGGATGGTTGATCAACCCCATCAAACCACTAATGCCCAATCCCCATGAGATTGATTCAAACGGATTTCATAACACTTACTTCATCTCTTCGGAGACTAAAACGTTGTTTGTCGACTCATCTAGACCGCATTTGTCCCATTCGTGCCCCTTTGCATCGCTATTCCTCCATGACACCACTTTGATCAACTATTGACTTTCCTCGAGGGATGTCAGGATCAGCTCCCAGCCGCCAAGGTCCCGGCCGTCCACCCAATATCTACCGTTCATACCAGTCCGCTTCACAGCATGAACCTGCCCAGCCTCAGGAAACATTCGGTTCATTCGACGCAACGTCAAATGGCGCCGAACTACCTCCTTGAGACGACCCACACTCCCCGAGCCCATCACCAGATCGGTCATGTGATCAGTTTGAGGGTCGTTTGAAAAGAGCAAGAGTTCCTGAGTCTCATCCAACGTCTGAAAGCAAGCACAGCTTCCCGTTTGAGGCTCGGGAAACTCGAGGAGCTTTGGCCAAAATGTCGGTTACAAAGCGTTCGATATCTTCAAAAGCCAATCCCCATCAATTCCAGGCCTTCGCAGAGCCAGTGTACAGAGCTCTTGTTTTCCAAGGCTTTCTTTCATTGCACCAACTATCAGCTGCGCAAAGACGAAGAGTATACAACATGCTCGTCGGACATCTCAGACATTCCAAGATTCTTCAGTACACAGGTGAGCTATCTGCCCGCTGTACTGTACATGCTGAGCTCCATCTAGTCTCTTGATTACTCACCCATATCAAAAAGCACGCAAGTGTCTTCGTTCTTGAAAGTTTGTTGGATGGATCCACCCGGGTTATATCCTGGTGACTTTCGGGCCAGGCTGTCATGAATATTACATAACCACTGGTAATATCATAAAACAAGATCACTTCCTTCTACCAATAAGCATTGACCGGAGCTATCTGGCTCCCGGCTATGTGGTTATATAGGCGTCAAGTCTCCGATATGACACGCAGCGAAAGTATCGATCGGCGAAGTGATCCCAAGGCTGTACGAAGCCCAGCGCTTGTCTGTAGAGCACGGTGTCCGGGGAATCTCCAGAGACTGGGTGGCTCAACTTCGTCCACATCGGTGCGTTCTCCTCATCTTGACCATCTTTTGGTTCGAAGTTACGGATAGCAAAGACCTTTTTTACCATAGCATTTGCTAGGTGATTCAGATTGAGACTAAAACGCCCAGATTAATCAAAGGATGACTGAAATTCTGCCCGGATTAATTCCGAGAATTCCAGATTAATTGTAAATGTCCGGTTCATGACTTGAGCTCGACGGGCACCCTGGGTTTAAGTTATGGTCTTCGCTGCTCCGTTGTTCCGCTTCTGGATCAATATTATAGGTGAGTCCACTTCTGGCTGTCCACATCACCCGATGAAGAACCAATCTGGTAATCCGCACCTACCCAACTTGTATCATCCAGGCAAACCGCAGCGCCAAGCTTCGGCAAGGTCCCGCGATATGGGTGTGGAAGAGGAGAGTTAAGGCGAGACTGAGGGTTATCCTTCCTATGAATCTTCCCGAACCTTTCATGCTAGTCCGAACGCTGACTCGAGGTCAAGAAGGCTTTACATACCGCTTCTCGATGATGTCTCGAATGTATTTGTGTTGGCGTTCCATCCATCCTTTGATCCATGGTCTTCCGATAAAATGATACGACCGATCCCTCAATTACTCACGGATATGCGCACTCTTTTTCCCTACTCAATACACATACCTCATCACCTTCCTATCACATCCAACGATGAACAGTTACATCAGCAGTGCCAAGAGCGCCGAAACAGGGAGCAAGAAGAGGCCAGCCTCGACGAGTCCCAGCAAACTCAAGCCTGGATCGGGGCGTTCACCACGACGTGGCAGAGTGAGCTCGCTAATCTATCTTCTCTCCTTGTCCTCCTTCGTTGCAAGCAAGACTGATGTCACTCACTAGACCCCAGAACGCTCAGCGACCCCCAATCCACGCTCCACAGTACGGTCGCACGGAAGGACAGGGTCACATGAAGAGAAGAATAATACCGAAGGGGCGGGTGGAACATCAGCTTCAGAGCGAGCGAATGACGGTGGAAGGAGTTGAGGTATATCAGGTATGTCAAGGCTCGGCGAGCAGAAGATGACATTGTTTGAGGGATTCAGGATGTGTACGATATCTCATGGCTGTCTATAGGCAGTTGAGCAATGATGGTGAATAGGTGAATGCATACGTTTATTTCACGACCGAGTACGCACATGTGGTGCCAACATGATGAAGTGTGGCTACGAAATTTCTCACAACCCACGCCCCGCCATCACTCACGAACACTCCCCTTGCTTGCCGATCTCGTCCGCCTCGCCTTCGACTTCATTTGCGAGGATGCCGGCATTGCCGGTGAAGCTGATGGACCCGCCGCCTCTACATCGATGCCGAGGATATCATCGTAGTGATCGCCGATGAAATTGTCGTGATCGGGTTGGTCGAGGGAGGCGAAACGAGTCTTCAGCTTCAGAGCCTCGTTCGGGAAGCTGTCGATGGAGTCCGGCCCGTCCATGACGGACTTGCGCTTCTTGATGATAGACCTTGGCCTTGAACCGGAGGTAGGATGAGCGGAGGTCTATACGGCAAGCATGTTAGTGGGAAGCGAGGTCCCCATTGGACCATTCACGAACTGCGGGTATTCCTGCATTGTTCGGAGCCAGGGCTTGAAGCTCGACCTGCGCAAGATGAGTCAAGATCGACAACTGCTCAAGCAAACTCACAATCTTAGCTGCCTGCCTCTCGATGGTTCTCACATGCTCCTCCACCCGCATCTTCTCCTTTTTCAGCTGATCGTCTTGCCTTTTGAGCTTGTTTTCGTGCTGATCAAGTTAGTCGCTGCGACATTTGATTCGGTGAATTCCTTACCTGTTTCATGAGGTTGCCTCGGGGAGTAGTGAGTAATGAGTTAATATCCGCAGTATCACATACTCTGATCTGCCATTTCTCTTCGGAGACGAGCTATTGAGTCGTCAATGATTGTCATGGTCTGACGTTGACTTACACTCCTTCGCTGCCTCGAGATACTTTGCCAACTCTATCCGCCTGTCAGTCTCACCCTCTAGTCGTACTGCCGCTCACCCATCTCGCCCTCCGTCTGAAAAAGTCGTCAGATTCGTCGTGACTAGCGGTACGAGTACTGTACCAAACGGTCACCCTGGAAGCGCTGGAGAGGGGTCTCTCTGGATAGCTCGCCATGAGAGGATACATCCGCGTTCAGCTTCTTGATTGTCGCCTCTGCATCTGCCAGCTTGCTTTTGGTCTCTCTGAGTTCGCGAATCGGCGATCCAGATGGCGGAGCTTGGTTGGCTTTCAAGGTCGCAAGCTCATCGCTCAGGCCCTGTTTTACTAGGCGGATCGTTGCCAGCTACCTGTCAGCGGGCGGCGTTCAAGCAAGTCACCCACCTCCTGATCGTTCATCCTGCCATCTCCCTTACTCTTAAGAGCTTGTTTCAAAGCGACCTCCTTTTGTATCAACTGCTCCCGGATGGCGGCCCTATGGTTCTGTTCATTAGCTTACAGCCTGCAGATACGCTCACCTCCTTCAGCAGTATGCTGCTCTGCGCTTTCTTGAGCTCCGCCTGGACCGCCTCCAACTCTATCTTGTTTTCATTTGCGTGAGCTTTCTCGGCGTTAATCAATACCTTCCCGAACAAACCATCAACGATCACCGGGAAAAATCTATATCGAGGACTCACCTGGCGTTCTTGCGCTACAGCTGAAGCCACCTGTTCGTTTGTGGAAGACTGGGCTAGCGCATCCATCAAACGCTGATTGTCAGCGCACTATGCTATGTGATCGTCTCCTACCTTACCCTCGTTCCGTAGGTTTTGAAGCGATGTTTCCAGCGCGATATTCGATGAAGTCGCAGATAGTAGCTTCTCTCCAGCATTGGCGAGTTCGATCTCTCTTTTGACGAGTGCCGAGGACTTGACCGCGAGCTCCTGCTTGACCGTTTGGACTTCCGCCTGCAACTTCCGCTGATTTTCATCGAGGGACGTTTGTAGGTTCGCTTTGTCCTTTTGCAGACTAGCCTGTATGAGCACAATCCCTGATCAGACTCACGTCGTGATCTCCTCTGCTGCCCGACTAAGGCGGTGTTCCCATTCTGTAATGGCGTTTTCATGCTGTATCATTACCGGGTTGAGGTAATCGCGGATCTGTGCGATGACCTGGTCTTGCGACATCGTACCACGGAAGGCTGAAGGAATGAGCAATGTCTTCGGAGCGCTTCTCACCGTTGTCTGCTGCAATGCGCTGATCACTCAGTTCCTTCAGATCCCTGATCAGTGACGCAAGCTGTACCTGAGCAGCATGGTCCTTCTCTTTCAGTCGGTTCTCCAGGCCAGCAATGCTGCTCCTGTCAGCTCATTCACCAGGATACAATGCGTGCTCACATCGCTTTTGATCTCTCGAACGCAACAATTGAATTGAACGCATTGACCCGTTTGGACTCCTTCAGCTTGGCAGCAGTGTCCTGCGCCTCGTTAAGCTCGTGACGAGTCGAGCTCAACGTTTCCCGAAGCTTGCCGTGCTCGAGCTCGAGCCTAGCTAGCGCTTCGTCGGTCTGGGCCTTCTTTGCTTCCTGTAAAGATCATTAGCCAGTTTGTAGAGGGGCTCTTCACACTCACAAGCTGCTGGATCTGCACCTGGTCGTCCCTGAGCTGTCGGGCAATGTATCCAACGCCTGTGAACCCGTCTTGATCAGGTTCGAGTTTGACCTTGACGTCGTGATTTATCGAAGCGACCTCGGAGCTCGATGGAGATCCAGCCGTTTGCTGTATCTCGGGCAGATCGTGGATCCCTGTCTGTTGCTGTCCACGGAGCAGTTCGGTTCGAAGACTGTCCGAAGTGGAAAGGCTTCTCGTTGCCGGCTGATCGCGTCGATGCTCAACGTCGGATACCTCTCGAGGAGGATGTTGAATGTATTGATCGTACGCCTTGCTCTGAGACATGACCGAGGGCTGCACGTACTGATTGGGCGCTGCACGGATAGGGTGGACAGGGGGCTGAGCTGAAGAGACTGCTAGAACTGGAGCCTCGAATGAAGCTCGTTGTTGGCGCAGTGGAGATGGACCTGGATGATGCGCTGAGTGGCGATTCGAATAGCCGAAGCCACCCGGAGCAGGGATATTAGGCTTGTTCTTGCCGTTACCCAGTAGAGCGGAGGTCTTGCTCCGCTGAGGAGTTTCTTTGGCTCGGCTAGTGACGGGAGCGTGAGGGATTGAGGCGTCGGCCCTCGTTGCGATAGGTGAAGGAGACGGAGACATTTGATTTTGGGTATGCAGGAGATTGCTTGCCAACTGGATGGCATCAGCACAATAGCTGAGTATAATAGAAGCTCACCGTAATGGGGATGGACTTATCCGTAGGCGGCACCATGCAATCTATGCTGTGAACAGCAAATGATCGGGGCTTGTTGATGGTTGCTGAGGTGGCAGACGGATAGATAGCTCTCGAGTTCGAGAGAACGAAGTCCTCGTATTTGTTTTTCGTAAAGCCGGGTCTGGCAAAAGCAAAGTTGATGTCGCGCTGGCCAGCGGACATCGTGTACCTCGTAAGCGCTGGCGAAGGTCAGCGGAAGAATCAGCATATGGTGATCGCACAAGAAGGCACGAAACAATCGATCATAGAGATTGCGGGTCTAAATCTCAGAGTGATTGCAGTAAACGAAGGTTGTCGGTAAAACGGAAGACTTGGACATCATCGCAAAGCAGAAAGGGAGCAGGAAGGGGATTGGCCAGGGAGACGAACGCCAAGGCAAAGATGGTTGATCACGACACAGAGGAGTAGATGGCTAAGTAAAATGAATACCAGAAAGAAGCCCGAGTCATGAATACAGATGGGAAGAGGGGGAAGAGGATGTGATAAGGCTGATGGACGAGTCGCCACCCTCACCCCCTCCCATGGATCACACTGCTCCAGACACCACGGGGGAATGGTCTGAAGGTATGAGAGATTCACATGAGTTGCGCAATTGTGATGGGAGACGAGTGATCTGGAAAAGAGAAATAGCAGCGAAAAGAGCAACGCCAGAATGATTTGATGGGAGGATCGAGCTTAATATTCAGGGATGCTCGCACGGGCCTCGCCCATACATTTCTTTCCGCATTCTCTCGAATATTCCCTTGCTTGATTCCCTTGCTTTGACCCCACCAGTCTTCCTCGTTTTCGAGTAGATGTTAGCTTTCCAGCAGGGTTTGAGGTGAGCCGAACATGTCAAGAGACCAGGACTCAACGAGTGCTGACGAAAGGAAGGAAGCATGAGTGACACGTCGATCTCGTCAGCCGCTCTCCTCACCCCTAAGACCGAGACCTTCCTCCTTCCGCCTCCGCCTCTCTTCACTCTCAAAGCTCAAGCTCCTATAAATGACCCCTCATCATCGAAAGCTCAACTGCGTCTCACCCTTCCCGCTGCTCCACCATCACCTCCTTCGTCGTCCTCAGCCCGATCCATTCGAAGCGGAACTACCGAAGAAGAAGGACAGCTAATCGATCGCGCTACTATCCTGGCCATCCGCCTTATCGAGCTCTCATGGATGATTGGACCTGCAGATATAGAGAGTGTGCAGCAGGTGGGGATGCTACGGTTCATAGCAGGAGAAGGCTGATGTGAAGAAGCTGAGGTAAAGTGATAGCTCGCTTGGCGAAGGAGAGGAAGGGGGAGGAGGATGACCCAGTGAGCGTGAGGGTCATCACCACTTCCTTGCCTCTCGATTGGGCAGACTTACAGGAGGGAGAGCAGCTCGATAACACCAGCATGACCACCCTCGGCTCCCTCGTCACTGACTACATCGCCGCCAAAAGATCGTATCGTCACCTTCTCCGCCTCTTCTCCCATAATCGATGGTGGACCTAGACTCCTTCCTGACCTTCCGCATCTTACGTACGCTATCCTGATTAGTTTCATACCCTCCACAGCGCTGACATTCCCTTGGTCGACCGTAACGCTAAGCTTCACCGGCTCTCCACATCACTGCACCACCTGATATCCACTTTCCCTCCCTACTCCGATCTTAGGAAGCGCTTATGTAGCCTGTACGAACGCGTCTCCGCATGGTGTATCGACGTCCAAGCGATGCTGGATGAGTACCCGCTCAGACGCGAATGCTGTAGTAGCCTACTTTCATGCATCGAATGTACCTGTACGAACCTACAACACTGCGTCGTTCTCCTCGCCTTCGACTCATCTTAGCGGACTCCAGTTCGTAGGGACTAGGACCTGGGACTTCATCGTCCGCGCCAGCTTGACAGTCTATGAAGAGATCAGCACCTTTCCACCTACTTTGCAGGCCCTCGGCTGCCATGGATGATGAGGGATGCAGCTCACCTCCTGCACTGTGTCGCTCCATCCTCCAACGGACCATGCCTTGTCCCTCGTCGCTTTCCTCGTTTCCATATCGCTAGGCCAAAATCAGCCCAGTTATACCTGGTGAGGAGGACTCACGGGTACTGCCAAAGATGATGAACCTCGTGCAACTGTCCAACCTGAGAGAAGAACGCTCCAACCGGTTCCTAAGCAATCAACCATCATCCCCCATCCTTCTTGACCAATCCGTCCAATTTAAGGACCCAACTCACCACAAACTTCGATCTCGCCTCAAGACCTCTCCTCCAAGCCCCTTCCCACTCCAATAACTTCCCACACTGTAATTGATAACTCCTCATCTCAAATATCCCTCCGCCCGGGTAACCCGAATCTCTCGGTGGTGAACTAGGCCAGAAAGAGAACTCCGACATGATCTGGTGTTGTCGCGTTATCAAATGGGGTAGGATCGCTTTGTTCTTCTCTACCATATCCTATGGAATCCACCTTCAGCTCGACAGACCCGACCAACCAGCCTAAGTCTGGAACAGAACGAGTTAACTCACCTTATCATCCCTCAAAGCTCTTCTCGTCAGATCGAAACCCCTATGCCCCTCATACTCGAGTATATTAGTAAACTCCCCAACACTCCCAACGATCGTCTCCCAACTCCCTGTCAACTTTACTCCACCTAATTCCCCACTCCTCTCCATCAACCCGCGGTAGTAGGCTTCGGCGGCATCGAGGTATTCATCACGATGGGAAGGGATGACGGAATGAGTGACTTTTTCATGGACGTATTTCCCTCGACCGACGAGTTTGGAATGTTGGCCTGAGGGTGAGGTTACGAGACCTTCGGCTTTGGCTTCTTTGGAGCCGTAGAAGAGGGACTAAACCCAAGGTTACGGTATCAGCTGGGGCGGAGTTATCAGGAGGTTTCGTGAGAGTTGGGAAGGATGATGTAGGAAGAAGGATGAAGGAAAGTGGAAGACGCGACTCACGGCGAAGAATCCTGTACCGTCTTTTTTGGGGTCTTCAGCTGGGTCTTCGGAGGTTGGTGTGACGCCGGGTTTGACCTCGGGACGGAGGTGGGTGGAAGTGAAATGGATAGAGCGAGTAGGTGGAACCCTCAGGTTCGCCGTACGCAAGAGTCTAGGGGCAGTAACGTGTGGTCGTACCATGATTCCTCCTCCGGCTTTTTACAGGTTGAGAGAACGCGAGGCCCAAATCAATCCTAGCACCCCGGACTTGGCCCCGCTTCAACCCAACCACACCCTCAAAACTCCGGCTATTCCCGGCCAACCCGAGCGGAACGGTGCTTTGTCCTTTCTCCAACCCGCTCAATCCTCCAACCTCTATACGAGTGGTAAAGGTTGACTCTCCAAAAAGGTACATATCTTACTCCTTGATTGAGCTTCCTCATCAGTGAATTGATCTGGGCTCATCATTCGTTTTATATTGCCTTTTCTACCATGTCCAACTTCACGACTCGACGCGTAATTGGGAACGAATACGACTTTCGTCCGCCTTGATGGTTTCTTGTATAGGTCGCTCTTGTTTCGGCCTAGCTCAACCCACCTTATCGGAATCATGAAGACGTCCTGCTCCTCCTAGACTGAGCGGGGTTGTATCTCTCGTGGTGCCGACATCTGAGCGGTACCAAACCAGGTGAGCCCATCGCAACCGGGACCACCCACTCCCGGTGAATCAAGGTGTTCTGTGATGGGCTGCAAAACGTTCAAGCTGATATCCCGCAGCGCTATGTCCGGACCTCACCCTCTCCCACCAAACCCACTAAATCACGCTCGCTCTCCACCTCGTGACATCTCCCCTCCAGCAAGAGGCTTTAGCAGGTCCGGCTTCGCTCCCATCCCATACCGACACTCCGAGCTCCCACCCCCACCTCGAGAGAGGGAGAGAGAGTTCCCCAGACGAGACCTTGATCCTGAGCCGGAGATTGAACGATGGGAAAGACGGATGGACAGGGAGGATTGGGAGAGGAGAGCTCCGCCTCATTGGGAGGATGATTATGGTGGGTCCCGACTGTTAACCGAAATGCATCGATTTCTCCCGACTGAGACATATCTGCCGGGGCGCCGGGCCGTTTGTAGCAGCTTGAAAGACTGACGCTCTGTAGACCGCCCTAAACGCCGACGCTCGCCCTCACCATTACCACCGGTCCATCGTCCCCGCCTTCATTCCCCTTCCCCTCCCCGTTATCCCCCTCCACCATCGCACAACCTCCCCGATCCAGCATCTGTCGACACCCTTCTCTCCTTCCGTCAGTTCGCAGAGTGGTTTCGCGCATCGCATCCGCAGACCGCAAAGGCAGACGAGGAGGAACTCCGGCGAGTTCGCGAACAGCTCGAGAATGGTTCAGCTCCAGATGGCATCGGGAGGGAACGAGTGGGGATGGGGAAGAGGTATGAGCGATACCGGAAGGAGTATACTTCACGTCAGGTGAGTGAATCGATCCCGAAGATCCCGAAGTGAGCTGATTTCTAGCTCTTCGCTCTCTACCTCACGCATAAGGGTTCGCCTTGGTTTATGGAGCGGTACTCGAGTCAGACAGCGTATATCGCTGAACGTCGAAGAGTCAACCGACAGGGCCGAGTGCCGAGTTCTGAAAAGTACCTCGACGCGCTGCGGGCGGGGGAACATGATGGCGTCTCCTTCGACTTTACAGGTGAGTTTAGTACCATCATAGGGTTCAATGCCGATGTATCGCAGAAGCGAGCGAGAAGGAGCGGACCGAGAAAGAAGAGCCGGAAGGCTTGGACCGCGCTCTTGGCGATGGCGATCATGCCTCGGAAGAACCGTTGCGGATGGAGGTCGCGCCGAAGGAGCGGCAGGTCTTCGTCAAGACTGTACCCCCGACAGCGAGCAGGAAGGAGCTTGAGGCTGTGGGTCATACACAATCTTAGCTATTGGCAGCTGCTGACTTGGTAAAAGCTGTTCAGCCAGGCCGAAGGCTTCGAATACATCGCTCTTACCGAGCCGGCGACGAAGAAGTCGTTCCATCGTGTGGCTTGGGCTCAGTTTGCCGATGGTGTCGACGTGGAAGCTGTGGTACGACAGCTTGACGGACAGCGGGTCAGCCTTCCCCTTCATGGTTGAATCTTGGCTGACTTCGGCAGATCGAAAACTTCACCTTCCACATGGGCGTCAATGCTACCCCTGTCGTCGGGAAGATCAGGGTCGCGCAGCCAGTCGCCAATAGCTTAGAACGGCTGCTCATCGACGGGGAGAAGACCAAGGCACTAGCACTCAAGCTCGAAGAAGACTTGACGGGCGATGATGAGGACGACGTGAAGCCTGAACCCGAGGAGGGAGAGCGGAAGTTGCCGGGACTAAGGGAGAAGGGGAGTATTTTAGTTGAGGAGACGATCTCTCGTGTACTTGCCAGTCAAGGACTGGATAAGGAGGAGCTTGACGCCGAGCACCGAGTGCGGAAGGTGGGATACTTCATCACTTCCTGTGGCCTTCAGCTGATATGCTTTATTGGACAGGCAAAGGTCACGCTTGACCACTGGATCTCATACCTCCGGCACGGTCTACATACTTGCTACTACTGCGTCGCTCCGATGTCTTTCGCCGAGGAACTCCACCGAAAATGCGTCGCTCATATGCGGCCGCATCCCAGGTCGAAATCAGAGATTGAGCCAATCCCTGAGGCCGATGGTGAGATGACTGGCGAAGAGAAGCGAGATGAGGAGAGGGAAGATGCGGAAATGCGTGAAGCAGAGGATGGCGTGAGAACTGAGGTCAAGGAGAAGCAAGCGCCGCGGAAGCAATTGTTCCCGCCAAAGTCGCAGGACGAGAAGTGGGAGGAGGTGTTGGATGGGAAGCTCAAGCCGTTGTTGGGGGATATTGACGTTACTGATTACGGCGGACGGGACATCGAGGAGTGAGTACATGCTGCTTGCTTGGTCGATAAAGTGCTGACAGTGCACCTAGAGAATCGAAGAAGATCTGCGCTCCCTTGATTAAGCAGGAAGAAGCGAGCAAGTACCGATGTAAAGAGTGTAACAAGCTTTTCAAAGCGCCGGAGTTCGTCATCAAGCATATCGCTGTGAAGCATCCGGAAGTACTCAACCCGAAGCTCGACGAGGTAGGTGTGAATATGGAAAACCAGCTTGTGCTGACTGAAGACAGTTCGCTACACTTAACAACTTCGTATTAGATCCTCAGCATATCCAACCTGTCGCAAACACTCCTGCAGCGGTGAACGATCGAATTATCGCACCAATCCAACCCTCACTTCCCCCGCATCAGCAGAATTACCCTCTAGGTCCACCGATGTTCAACCCCTCTTTCAACGGGAACAACGGTGGCGGTAACGGTCACCCCAGACAACCAGGAATGGATATGGTTCAACAGCAGATGATGATGATGATGCAGATGCAACAGGCGATGTTGATGGGTATGAATGGGAATGATGGGGGTGTGGGTGGTATGGGAGCGCAAGGGAGGGGTTTGGCAGAGAGGGTTGGAGGGTTTGCGGATGCGCCCTTACCTCCTGCGCCGGTTGGTAGGGAAGATCCGAGGGCGAAGAGGGGGAGAGTTAATTATAGGGATTTGGATGAGCCTGGGGGAGGGGGAGACGGGGGTTTGCCATACTAGCAAGCGAAGTGTTATCACATAGTCACGTGTGTACCTTGGCGTGAACCATACTTGGAAAGGGGTCCGTTGGGAGGGTACTGCATGTGAAGGGACCATGGGTGACGGTACGATGTTAAGGTGGTGTACAATGTGTCCGGTCTGCGAGCTTGACTTTTTAAAGTGGAGCCGAGTTGAGGTCGGCAGCACCTCCATCTTCAGCTGGTTTCTCCTGCTCTTCACTGTTCCAGATCCTGTTTTGCGAAAAGGGACGTCCATGTCCTCACCTATCATTTGTAATATCGCAGTCGAGCTGTCACCTGGACCGAATTCATCACTACAAACCATGACCTGCTGATCCACCACCTCGGACTCTCGACGCGATATCGCTTACACAGCTCCTTTGTTTTCCTCCTCCACTGCTTCTACGATTGCCTCGACTGTCCTCCCACCCACCTCTACACCAATTATGATATGATCTGCATCTGACTAAGATTTTCTCGGCCCCTCATGCTTCTGAACCGGTACATACTCGCTCCCAGCGGGTTCAGACTGACATATCCAACAGTCTTGATGACCGGTATAACAGGTGTCATAAGTCATCCATTCCCTGTCCGACCTCCTACCCGCTACCTAATAAATCGTTGTCATCCCAAGCTGATACACTCTATGCTGGCTCCTGGTGTGGCTCTATCAATCCCTGACCAGAGGCAGAATATGGAAACTCCCAAGTGTCCTCCGTTCCCCCTCCAATTCAATCCCTCTCGTCTCTTCTTCCCCTACTCGCACTGTACGCTTCTTCAACGGCCAATTCGGATCAATCGTCACAGGCCCTCTCGAACATCCGTCGACCGATTGGGGATTGGAGCGCCGGGGTGAGAGGTGTAGATGCTGTCGTACATCCCGCCCTCACCTGTGGCTTTTGGTGCTACAGGATCATCGGGATGAGCATCTTGGTCCGGTCCGGCTTTGCTGGGAACTAGGGGTTTTAGCGGCTACGTCTAAGGAGGAAGAAGTTGAAATGTGTCGCGATGGTTGGTAATCGTGGTAAGTACAATCCCTTGTTACCGTCGAATCGCCTCCAAGACTGGCGACTCTTGGGAAACGGAAGGGTAGGGAAATGGAGCTGATGCGCTTGGCTGGGGCGGTTGGGGATTTGAGGAGTTGGAGAAGATGACGAAGAACGATTCGGAGGGGTGAGTCTTGGTTGCTTTATCGTTGGGATCTTCCCCGACACCTCCGGCCTTTTTATCAAAAGCAACTCCACTTCGTACCGCCGTCCTTCGTAGACGCAAGCAATGCTGGCCCCAAGGAACGGTGCTTTCGCTGCGTGGTGCCTCTACTACATGAGCGCCGAACCAGTACGCTTACGCCGAGGAAGCTGTCTGGGATATACAGAAGGAAGTGGGTCATGTTTTGGCATCTTGCCGCAGGGATAATCTAAGGTCCGCACAGTAAGCCTTGGATCTCTCTACTAATCAGTTCGGGTTGAGATCTGCTAATATAAAGCCTACTTCAACCCCTCACGTCGCTGGAGTCGGGACAGGATGTCGACCGAGTAGAGATGGGCTCTGATGGGTGGGAAGGATAAGCGAATTGCTGAAACGTTGTTCCCTCACCTTGTCAATGTGAGTGGTCCTGGTCGGCATTTTTTGGTACATTGATAAGCGAGCTAACGCGAAGTGTGTCGTAGGTGAGGGACTGTGCGAAAGGGCATTACCAAGCGGTAGTTCGGAAGGCTCAAGGACATTTCATCGCTTTTGCAGGCAGTGAGTCCCGGACTCCCTACACCCAATTGCAGTCCTCATCAACCCCTCTACGGTGAATCGACTGGAAAGCCGTAACATCGTGCTGATACCGCTTTAGCGCACGACTACCAATAATTTCGCCGATATGCTCCCCACTATTTTCCCGGAGGAATGTACCATCGAGTCAACGAGGCTACAATTAGGAAGTATATGTACATGGATCCTCCCGGGGGTGTACACGATCAAGAACGAGGAAGTCGGTCATGGAGCGGGGTATCACTTTTAAATAAACTAGCTCAAGGAGGAGAGGATAAGCAGTATCAGGTGATGGTTGGGGCAGGTCGACCGAAGGTTGAGATCGCGGAGCCAGGCTTTTGTGAGGGTTTTCGGAGCTTGAACAAGAGGGATTGAGGTGAGGAAAGGTAATCTTTTGGTCGGAGGCGGAAAGAAGTGATGGATCTTCATACCCTTGTCAGCTGGTGGAACTTTTCAAGTCTTCGTCATTGACCTTCCGTTTCTCGCGATTACGATCGGGATCTTCGATCTAGCATCTAGCATTATGACTTTCTTCCGCATCTCCTACCGCATAACACGTCATGCCAAAGCCATGGACATCTCTCGGTGGTTTATTTTGTTTACGCTACTAATAAACGCCTAGGCACGGGGAATGGCACTAGTCACTCCTGAAGGGCGGTGGAGGTTTGCAGAGTGGTGGAAATTCCTTGCCTAAATGGAGATACAGTAGTTGTTGATCAAGCTCTCAAACCTCATTCTTTTGATACCTCAACTTCTTAGAGAAACCCTCGTTCACCGGTAAATACCATCATCAACCGAAAGATTGACACCTACGAAGAACGAATACCGATCATCTCGATAGCATTCTGGCGGTCGATCAAGGTTCCAAGACGAAGGAGAAAGACGCATCGGTATGACCAGAAGTAAATTTCGCCAGAAATGTTTCTCTTGAAGTCGTAGAGTCACTGGATGTGACCGTAATGAAATGAGGTACATTAGTCGAAGTTGGCGACTTTCACAAGATAAAGCCTTTGACGAGGTATAGCTAGATCTCCTATTCATGGACCAAAATGTGCTGCGAATCGAGCCAATCGCAAAGTGATCCAGACAGATTGTGAACAAAGGATGACTGAAATTCTGCCCGGTCATGGGTTGATCGAGCGTCAGAATCGCTTACGTAAAGCTGATCTCTCGCTAGCCGTGCCTTTTGCGTCACTGCGCGATCCCATCGGAATTTCTGAAACTTCCTTTACGACCAAGAAATCTCGCCGATCCCAATCTTCATCGACTACTTCTAACCTATCTAGCTTGATACAATACGATGCAGCGCTCATCGACTACTTCTCGATCTGGTATCAGCTCACAAGACGGTTCAGCGAAGATGCCTCGGAAACGTGTACTCGTGGTTGGTGCTGGTGCGGCTGGGATGACTTGTGCCGATGGGTTGGCACAACATCCCGATCGGTTCGAGGTCACTCTCATCGGTGGGTCCGGCGCGTGTCCTCGTTGGGGTATGGATGTGCTAATAAGGATGTCGCTGTAGATGCTCAGGGATACTGCGGTGGTCAGGCTTTCTCAATCCCGATCGATAAGGAGAGATTCGGAGTCGAGTGGATGAATCAGGGTGTGCAGGGTGGCAGCTACATCTACCAGTGAGCTGCATCAGCTGGCGGCGTTCCACTTGCCGACCGCTTCTGCAGACATACATTCCATCACTTCCAGAAACTTGGGTTCGAAGCGAAACCGTGAGCTCTCGCTAGATGAATGGCTGGACCGAGCTGAACAGAGCAGGGTTGATTTGCAAGTATCCTTCGGCAAGGGAGATATGGTGCGTTCATGCCTTGCATCTTCAATATCGCATTCCGCTATCCTCATCCTTCACTCACTCAAGCTTTCCTGATCGAAGCGCTGACCCCGCTATCAGTTCTGGACAAACCTGTTCCCAACCAAACTCGTCGACAAGCACGCCGGTGACATCAAGCGCTTCAAGTTCGCCATCAAGTTCATCCGTTGGTTCGAGATCTTCTTCGCCTTGATCCCGATCAAGGTCACGCTACGAATGTTCTTTCTGAGTACCGAGTTCATCAATTTCATGATTTACCCCAGGTTCGTCTGCTTCCATTGCGCGGAATCAGTAGCTGATATCGCAAAAGTCTGGCATTGTTCCTTGGTACCGGCAACGCTACGCCTAACCTCCCTACCATCATGATGGAACGGCTCTACACTTCACCTACGTACGGCATGTGGTACCCTATCGACGATAAGAGCCTGTCATCGAACCTTCCTCCTATGGTTGTGTTTCCTGAGTCGAGCGAATTCTACTCGAGATGGCAGCGCCATCTGGAAGAGCGCGGTGTCAAGGTGTGTATTTTCCGCTCTCTTCCGGCTTCATACGCGTTGCTATGTCCCTCGACTCCTCGCTGATCCCATGTAGGTACGCCTGAATACCGAGCTCGACGCCATTCACACCCGTACACCGAAAGTCCGAGTCTCCCTACGCCCCCGTCGTCAAGAGGAGGATTACCATAACACACTCGCTGCGGACCACGACCTTCCTTCGCAGGTTGAGGAATTCGACGAGATTGTGCTGTGCGTTTTGGCCGATACCGCAAAGAGACTTTTGGGTAAGGAGGCGAGGGCTATCGAGAAGTTTGCCTTAGGGAACACAAAGTGGAGCGACGACGTCACCGTCACTCATACCGTAAGTTGATTCTTTTTGTGATCCATCCGTTGGCTGATGGGGCCGCTAGGATATCGACTATATCCGCAAATGGTACACTATTGACTACGACTCGACCCAAACGGTTAGCCAGTTGTCAGGACGAGACGACTCAGCACGAGTACGGAAGGGAGAGAAGGAGTTCCTTCCGTAAGTCTGCCGCTCTTCTCTTGACCAGACCGCTTACTCTACTGCAGGATGTACATGATCAAGGAAGTTCCAGCGGATTCACGGAAGCTTGTGAGTATATTCAGTATTTCATACGGCGTTTGCAACTCACCGTCTAATAGGAAATGTGCTTCGACTGCTCTGCTTTCCAGTATCAGCTCGACAAGGTTTGTGATTGGGCGAATTAATCTGGTTGTTGCTGATCGACATACCGTAGGATCTGCCGAAGAAGGACCACATCTTCCAGACGATCTTCCTAAACAATAAGCACGAAGAGACATGGTCAAAGGATGAGATCCGCAAGGACAAGATCAGTGCGTGTATCCGGCTTTTTCTATTCTCAACCGGAACAATAGGCTGATCGATTCCCCTTGTCCAGTCCGCGAAGATTGGTGGCATCAACTCTGTCATAGCTGGACACATTACGCCTTCGTCGTCCCCTTCGTCTGGCTTCTCAACCGGAACTCGAAGCATACTACCTATGCTGCTGCATGGACGATGGTCAATGCGCACGAAGTGGCAGTGATGTCCGGACAGGTGAGCCAAGCACCTCTTTTGATGACCTATCCTGACTGAGCTCAGGCCGCTGCATACAAGCTCGGAGCGGATTATCCGAAGGAGCTTTACGATAATGACTTTGCGAGGTTGTGTTTCAGGCTTTACCTCGCTTTGGCACATGGGATGCTTCTGAAGGAGAGCCGGACGAGCTGAGAGTGAGCCGAGGATAGCATGGGGAAGCGTGGTTATAGCGTATTACATACATACGTCTTGTGTAACCGTAGTGTCATTGGCAAATGAAACGGATACCAGAGCACCCGGTTGAGGCGAGATCTCCGAGGAGAAATGATTTGGGATATTTAATCTTTCTTGCCTGTTTCGCATGTCTAAGCGAATGATGTCAGTGGGTTTTGTCTCTGGTGTTATCCTGTAAAGATCATCTCGAGCCCAAATCGTCGGACAGCATGATGCCATCCATGCTAATCGAAAGAAATCAAAATCAATCACCTCCTCTGGACCGTCTGTTAAGCTATCAAATCATAAATCATCATCCTCCTCACCCGCCTTCTCAACTTCTCCAACAAACTCCTTCACAGCCTCCTCCAGCTGCTTCACCAGTTCCTTCCTATCCCAATCCCCTCTTCTCCTCCAAACCTTATCGAAACATCCAGCTCGAAGCTGTTCGAGTTGGTCTACATTCAGCTGGGAGGTAGTGTGTTTCAGTTGGGCTGCCAGTTGTGCGACTTGGGCTTGCGGAATGATGAACGGTGGGTAGTTGGGAGGAGGTGGGCGAGTTGAGGGTACAGTGGCTGAAGCCGAAAAGGCGTTCTGGATTGACTCGATGGTGGCGCTGGTTGAGTGATTAAATGGGATAGGCGGAGGGATTGTCGCCAAGGAGGCCGAAAAGCCCCAGCCAGAATCCACGATGAGGTCGTCGCCATCCATTCCTTCATCATCCTTTTGCCGCTTCTCCGGTCGTCGCTCCTCCCCATCCTCCTCTCGAACCCGCTTCAGACTGCCAGACTCAGCCAATCCCGGACCATCTTCCAGGTTACCATTCTCTGCATCTTTCTCCTTCCCTTTCTCCGCCTTCCTCTTATCCCGCTCCGCCTTCCGAGCTTTCATCCTTTCCTTGTACCTCTCAAACTCCGGCGTCCACTTCTGATCAAACCCACTGACATGCAATTTCGCATTCGCAGCCATCTCCGCTACCCGAGATTGTCGATCCGGATCGTTGAGGTGAGCAGCGTTATCCTCAATGAGGAAGATATCGGAGAGGAAGTCGGCTGGAGTGAAGTAGCGATGGCGAACGAGTTTGCGCTGGAGGATTTCGATATCGATATCGTGCGCTTGCCAAGTTGGCTTCGGTGGTAAGAGAGGAGCAGAAGTAGCTGAAGGACCGGACTCAGCTGAGGGATTGGCAGGATGGGTTCCGTCGCCATTGGGCTGTGGCGCAGCGACGATGGCGTCCTCGGCAAAAATAGGTTTGGATGGAGGAGGAATCCCGTCCACCTCGATAGGATCCATAGGTGGCAGCCGCGGAGGCTCTATGGGAGCCCCCTCCGCCTGCTCCTTGATCCAAACAGATACGGCCATAGCGTCTTCCTAAGCGGCACCCATCAACTCCACTACATCTCGTTGGACTTTGAACTACCTTGACCGTCGCAACAACCTTTCGATACTTCTTCAGGAATTCCGCTACCAACGCGGTGAAGCTGACAACCAGCATACTCCTCGCGTTGTTGTCTCGCTCAAGCTCTCGAGCGAGTTCCGCTTCGGTCGCTTTGCGGGGCGGTAGTGGAGCAGCGAGAGGGAGCGGCGAAAGGACTCGCTTGCGTCGGGGGAGTGCATCTGGGAAGTCGGAGGGTGGGCGTTGAAGGGCGTCGACGAGCGGGGCGAAATATTCTGCGCGTTCCTCCTACGGATATATTCAGCATATGTTGCTGAATCGAAAAGGGACATACAGGAGTAGGTGGGATAAGCTCGATCCGACCTTCTTTCCCGATTCCAAACCATCTTCCCACGTCCAGCGGGAGATCCTCAACCGCCCCATCGACTATTGCGAGCAGTAGGACAGGATCGGAAGCGGGTATACCATCGAGTAGTGCTTGGAAGGTCGTTCGAGCGGCATCGGAAAGGGTCGAGGCGAAAGCAGCTAGGAAGGGAATGAACAGGATGGATGGTTGATGTCGTTTGGCTTCGACGAAAAGTTGGACTAGGGTGGCCTCGATAGTCTGGATCTTGAGTCAGCTCTAAACTGCCCAAACATGTAGGCTCAAAAGACTCTTGGCTGTAAGGCTGGAGAGCTTACCCTGGTCGAGTCTCCCATCAAGCTCCCTAGATCTAGGCTTTGCACGTGAAATGCCTCGAGATGATGCAGCACCGCGGGTCCGAGATAGGCTTGACCCATCCCCGCAGAACCGTGTACCAGTATTCGAGGTCGAAATATACGGAGCTTGTCGAGCGCTGAGAAGTAGATCAGTCGATACTTACTCGGAAGATCATGTGTAGACTCACACTGGACCATAAGATGTTGCTCAAACCCCTGTCCCTCCTCTTCTTCGTATTCCGCATCCTCCAGCGATGTTCTCGTCTTACTCGGAGGAACAACAGCATCGACAGCGGTCTTGAGTCTCTCGAGTGGCGCAGCGAGAAGGGGAACGAGGTGAGAAGGGAGTTGAATTGCAGGAGAAGCGGTAGATCTGGCGGATGAGGGGACGATTTCTGTCAAGATCGTCAGCGAGAGTTGGCGGGAAGCGGAAGTAGGAGCACTGACTCTTGATAGAGAGCATGAAGTCTTTTGGTTTGACCTCGATACTCCCGGGATTGAGCAGTAATCTATCCGTCGACGTGTAGATCTGGGGATAGCGACGTTGAATCGCATTCAGAGCGGCTTCCGTGCATAACGCCTATATCCCGCACATCAGTGGAGTCGAGCAAAGTCCATTGGCAACTTACCCGGAGATCAGCTCCTCCATACCCCTTGGTAAGCACCGCCAACTGATCCCAGAACTCCTCCGATGGCTTCGGGCTCCAGCTTCTGGTATTAATCCCGATAATCTTCTTCCGGGCGGTCTTACTGGGAAGAGGGAAGTAAAACTCGCGGTCGAAACGGCCTGGACGGCGAAGAGCGGAATCGACAGCGTCTGGTCGATTTGTCGCACCGATCACAATGACTTGGCCTAAATTGCTCTTCAGCTTCAGCTTGGGTCGGGTTCGAAGTGCAAAGCTGACCTCGTCCGTCCATACCGTCCATCAGCGCCAGTAGAGTTGAGACGAGACTAGCATGTATTTGATCCTGTTTGCTACTCCGCACTGGAGCCAGTCCTTGACAAGCCAGCTATCAGCTATCATGATTCATATCTCAGCAGAATATGAAGCGTACCGTCAATCTCGTCGAAGAAGATGATACTAGGCTGAGCAGCTCTCGCCTCCTCGAACAGCATTCGAAGCTGCCTTTCTGCCTCACCGACCCATTTCGATAGGACATCGGCTCCTTTCCTCATGAAGAATGCTACATGGAATATGAGCCAGAGATAACCGGTTGCGAATGCCTAGCCTTACCGATCTTGGTATTGCCAGTGCTACAGGAAGCTGCCAGAGCTCTCGCAAGTAGTGTCTTACCTTGAATATCAATCAGTACATGTTAATCTAGAGTAGCTAAAATGACTTACCGGTACCTGGCGGTCCATGGAACAGCACACCTCGTGGAGGGGTGATACCGAATTGCTGGAACAGCTCAGGATAAAGTAATGGCAGTGCGACCATCTCCTTCAATTGGTTAATATCTAAGAACATTCTTCAGCTCGTCTCCCCTTGTGAATGCGCTGTGAGGATACTGACGGTCGTCTAAGCCGCCGATACTATCGAAAGAGACATTCATATCCACCCCAAGCGGATCCGCATCGGCCATATCTGCTACTCATTAGCGCTTTTCCCTTTAGCTGCTTTCCGCACAATGCAGTCGTAGATTGCTTCTGGGCTCATAGCTCGACTCACTTGACTTCGGGTTGATCCTCCCGAAATTCGGGACATCTGTCGGTGCAGTCGGCGGTCCCAATCTCGGCGGTCCTGCTAAGCCAGGTGCAGCTCCTCCAGCCGGCATAGCGCTCTTTATTGGACTGGCAAGGTCCATGTCCTACCAACTCATCAGTCCCGAACCAATACAGCTCCAGCCAAGAGGGAACGACCCACTGAATCCGAAGTATCCGGAACTCCCATCGCTTGAGCCATATCCCTTCCCTTCGTCGTCCACGGTAACCCCTTTCTCCCTGTCGCAGTGGCAAACCTTATCCCCCTACCGCCAGGTCGAGCCGCCCCAGATATCGTATCCTGCATCTCCGCAGAGAGATCCAGCGGAGGAAGCTCATAGTTGATCTTACTTGTTCTCTGTCGGAGTTGACGAACCGGTTTGTCCTGATCTGAATCTGCTCGTGCTGATTTGCGAGTACTTCGTCGAACTGGACCTCGAGCGGATAATCGAGTGGCGCGACGCGGAGGGGAGACTGAGCGGGACTCGAGATCGTCATCGTCTTCCTCGTCGTCGCCGAATGCACGGTGAAGTGGATCTTCGGAAACTTCCCCCTCCGTCTCGTCACCGGAAGGTTCGAACGATTCCGCATCAGCCGAAGAATGCCTCGACTTGTCCGCCTTAACCTGGGCGTCCTCTCTCTTGGACCTCGACCTCTTATTCGTCCCATTCGTATAGCTCGGTCCGGCATTCCCCATCGATCCTGAACCAAGCGAGTTCCTTGTCGACCGTCCAGGAAAAGAGTTTCGAGTCGATTTACGAGGAACACTTTCCACCTCAATCTCCTCCTCACCATCCTCTTCATCCGGATCCTTTACCCTCCCCCTAAACCTCCCTCCATTCCTTTTGGACTCACGTACGACCGGACTGGTCTCCTGCATCCTATCCTCAAAATCATCTTCCCCCTTAAACTTCGCAGGCGGCCTGACAGCTCTCCCACTCCTTGTCCGACCTCCTTCCTCAGGGTAGACCGGTTGAGCCTCCTCGAATATACCTAGCATATCCTCACCATCAGCATCGAGATCAAGGTCTTCCTCATCACTATCCTCGTGATATGCTAAGATATTTCGTTGAGCTGCTAGGCGGGCACCTCGGATCGGTCGAGAGGAGGTTGTTGCGGGGCTGGAGTAGGATTCTTTTAGTTGGTTCAGTATATGGGAGAGGGGAGGATCGGAAGAACGAGTACCGGTCATACTGAACTCTGGTTCGGCGGGTTGACAGTCGGGTCGCTTGATCGTCAGCCGGAGTGGTGGAGTTGAGGTTGAAGGGGGATTTGCGGGTGATGAGGGGGCAGGTGGTGGATGTAGGAAGGGGAAAGAGCTGGGTGAGATTGAGGATATGCGTTGGATGGCGAAACTGACTGACTGGGTAGGGGACAGGCCTGCCAAGGGTACGATAGGTGAAGGTGCTGTGGTGGTGGTTGAGGTGAGTACCGATAGTCGATTGGCGGGGTTCTGGGCGGGGGGAAGCCGCCTTTTGGTGAAGATGGGTATCCGTCGCTCGGCTGAGGCGGATCGGGATAGTAAGGATGTGAGGGCTGATACTGATACACTGGGCTCGGTACGTATGCTCCACCGTTGAATGGTGTTGGATTTGGGTTGTAATGGTAGACTTGCTGTTGCGGTGGAAGGTAGTAAGGTACTGAATGAGTTGGGTAATGCGGATCGGACATGGATCGGTTTCACCGTTTTCAGAAGAGGTATTCAGGGAGAAGCCTCTCGTCCGAATGGAAAAGGAGGTTCAGGACGAGGTGATGCAGAGACTTTGGAAAGCAGGTCGGATAAGAAGAAGTCCAACGGGTTTCAGGGACGCGTCGAAGTGAGCACAATGAACTTGTGATTCCAAACGTGGCGGTGATCTCTTGGCAGCCTTTTTGATCCCTTTTTACCGACACCCATCTTATGTATGCAAGGGGGTGTAGTCAATAAGCGCTCGGTTCGCAGGAGCACACCCACAATGAAGTAATTGCATGTTGCGCATGGTGGGAAGAAAAATATATCAGTATATGCAGAAAAGTACCTCCACTTTCCACTACTGACATCATTTCAGAGACTTACACTCCATCTTCAACTTGTACATTTCTTGTCAATTGTCAAGTAATTTCGGTCATTACATAGTTGTAGCCGAGCGAAGCTGTTTGTTTTCTTTCCATCGCATCGCCTATTCCCTTGTCATAATTGGTGAGCTGCTTGAGATTCTTCCCCATCTCCCCGTTGGGAGCGACGACGTTCCAGATCAAGTCTGACGATATCTCCAGTCTCCTCGGACGCCTCTCGCGACTGACCCCGCTGCATCACAACATCACATGCCCCGTCGCTCAGACTCCCCACCCCACGTAGAATCCGTCCCTCCTCTAACCCCCTCCAGACCCCGAAACCCCACTTACGCTTCTGTAACCGCTTCATCCTCCTCACGACCACCTGCTCCCACCGTGGAAATGATCCACAACAGCTGGAGTACCGAAGATGTCGATCCCTCAGAACGATTAGACGAGTTGAACCCATATCCTCCGATCATACCGCCTTGGCGAAGGGAGGCGTCGTCCACTGGTACCGGAGGTAGCGCGAATTCTAACGGAGTCGGTACTGGCAACTCAGCTGAACCAACCCGTCTGACACCAATGTTCACCCTCGATGAGCTCCTTGGAACCACCAATACCAATCCTCCAGCTCGACCACCAGCACCTCCTTCTTCCACAGCTCCAGCATCCACAGCTCCGGCATCCCGAGCTCCAGCAACGATCACTTCCGGAGCTCACCGACATTACGCCAACCCCTTCAGTCTCCGAGGCTATCAAGACATCCGGCCAACCCGCGAGCGTCAAGGCTCATGGGATGGCGCCATCGACGCAGCTCGTCGGAGGGGTTACATTGTTACCCCCGCCCGCCCATCTTCCAACGAAGTGGGTCCGATGGCCACTGCTGCTCAAAGACGGAGAGGGCAAATGCCATCTCACCAGGATATTCAAATGACTTATGATCCTGATGAGGTTCTACCTGGACTGGGGGATGTACCTGATCAGGATAACGAAGAGGAAGAAGGTGATGATGAGCCTCATCCTTGGGTTGTGAGGTCTGTTTCGAGTAGAAGGAGGTTGTATCAGCATGAAAATACCACGGGAGATGATTTGGATGGGTGGGGGAGGGCTGAAGGAGTGGGGTCAGGGATTTTGAGTCGAGGTGGGAATAACCGGAGGAGAAGGAGTATAATCGAGAGGAGGGAAAGGCAAGTGGAAGCGGAAGAGAGGGTTGGGCTTGAACCGACGAACAGCGATGTTGCGAGGGGGACGGCACCACTTGTTGTTCGGAGTAGCGGGGTTAGAAGGCAAAGGGAGGAGAATGAAGAGGAAGTCATCGCTGGACTATCATCGAAGCTTCGAAAACGACGGAAACTCGAGTTGGACGTCAAGGTTGAGCCGATATATCCAACTCGACCCGCTTATCTATCCTACTCAACTCTGGACTCTTCCTTTCCAGTACCTGGCGCTTTCGCACCACCAACCCGATCGTCCCGACTCGCCTTGACCACTCTCCCCTCGCCAGATCGCCCACCCCGCTCAGTAATCACATTCACCCACCTTCCCACACCTCGCAGGTCCGACGCCGACGCCGCCTCCCTCCGAACGATCACCCCAATACCCGTAGGCTGTGGTGTCCACTATTACGAAGCGGAAGTCCTACATCAAGGCGAGGAAGGGTTTATGAGCGTCGGGTGGATGGAAGCTGGGGGTGAGTTGGGGAGGTTGGTCGGATGGGATAAGGGGAGTAGGGGATGGCATGGGGATGATGGGATGAGCTTTGAGGGTCAGGGTGCAGGGGAGGAGTATGCTGGGAAGTGGGGAGGTGAGCGAGCCCGTTTAGAAGCTGTTTGAAAGAGGGCTGATGTGGATAGCTGGGGATACGGTTGGTTGTGGGATTGACTTTACGACGGGGAGGGCGTTCTTCACCAAGAACGGGAAGTTTATCGGTGAGCCGGAGCCGATTCGAGCCTTGTGTAGAGTCTTACCGGGAGACTTCCTCAGGCTACCGGTTCAGAAATCTCCAGGCCGGCCTGCATCCCGCCATAGGCTTGAAGACACCCCGCGAATCCATAGCCATCAACTTCACCGGACCATTCGTATTCGACATCGACAATTACGTCCGAACGGTTCGGGATCAAGCTTGGAACGAGGCCACGAAGCCGAGAGAGTTGGTCTCGGTGCCGAGGCTGTGCGATCAGATCGTACAAGCTGGTCCATCTGGCTCTTCCGAGAAGACGGCAGTATCGGAAAAGGTGGAGGAGCAGGAGCGACTGCCGAAGACCTCTCCGCTTCGAGAACCCGCCAATAAAACGACCGCAGCGTTCGTGCTCGACTACCTCGCTCAGAATGGTTATGATGCGAGTCTAAGCCTTCTTCGTCATGCCATGATGCGGAGAACTTGGCTCATTCCTCCATCTACTCTCACTTCCAAACCTATTGGTTCGAAGGCGAATCCAGCTCGGCTCGTGGACTTTTCTTCGGCAGCCGCAGCTCTCAATCACCTTTACAATCAGATCCTCAATCCCAAATCCCCGATCCCGTGGAGCTTGATCTACTCCTTCGTTCCTTCGCGTCATTCGATCTCCGAATCCCTCTCCAACCGCCTGCGGATACACGAGTTTATCCGCCATTTACGACGAGCCGACGAACTTCCCGAACCCGAAGCGGAAGTGATTGACCAAGAAGCTATTGATCTAGGCAAAACACTGCTTGGCCGATCGAAGGAGGAATCATGGGCTAAGGAGGATAGGACATTATTGGATCAGGCTTTTGGATTGATTGGGATCTCGGTTGGGGCATGGGATGTCGGGCCTAGGTCTGTTGCGGGTGAGGAGAGGAGGAGGATCGATGCTGATGAGCTGATTGCGAGTATTCAAGGTGAGTTATATCCCTGTTTCATATGAAAACCACCTCCTCGAAGTGGAAGGCTGATTATGATATGTCTGTAGGGGTTAGAGGGATGAAAGAACGCTCCTTCCTGGAACAAGCGATGCGGCAGAGCGTTCTTGTAGGGAGGAGGTTGGGTGAGACGGATGGTGATGCTGGTTTGGTGGATTTGAGGCGGGTGTGGGAAGAGAAGGTGAAGGAAGTGGAAGGGGTGAAGGTGAAGGGTGAGCCTTGTGAAGGGTCATGAAAGTGTGTAGGGGATGCATGTCATTTTCTGACTGGCGCGGACGGAGAAGCGAACGCTCAACGATTTTCCACGGGCTCATGAGCGCAGAACGCAATCACGCAGCAATTCACTAACGCCGGTCCCATTATGGAATGATGGAGTATTGACCGACCCGGAGGACATATACAACACGATGAGTTGTTCACCAAAGTGTATCCTCTCATATACATCTTTCGGATCCTCAGGCCCATGTCGTGGATTTTGTTCATCAATACTTTGGAAGATTCGAGATCCGCAAAGCCTAGAAAATGTATAGGCGAAATCAAATGAATCCTGCTTTCGAGGCGAGGGTTCGGACGACGGAAAATTGCTATTTGGGATTCATGGCGAAGATCCAGAGATCGATGGTTTTGCAAGCAAGGCGGAAACATGACGTTGAAGCTTCGGGAATATGGGTGTTATTATTCTCCTCCAAATAATGAGACGAGACGTAACAATGGCTCCTAAACTAAAAATGACCTTTGAAATTGCAAGGAAAACTGTCTGTCTGACTAAAAGTTGAGTAAAAATGGCTCAATAATGTTAAATATATAATAAACCTTTAAGATTGCAATAACAACTTTTACTTTTTGGTTTACAGGTATGACTGAGGCAGGACTAAATTAAATGATTAATATATAATCATGTTTGTAGCACATTTTAAGGAAAGGTGGAATTATAAGTCATCGATTAGTTGTTTAAGAATCGATACGACTTTGCTGGAACGTTCACGTGATCTGAATCCGACTGTTCCTGGAAATCACTTCTAAGAACCTTCTTTTTTCCGTTTCAACCGCAAACCCATCTCCGTCAACAAGGTTGGCCAAGATTTCTCCAGTATAAGTTCGTCCTGTTCTGCTCCACTGGAGCAATCACAGTTACATCAGGATTCTTTTGGCTTCGCTCTTTCCGCAATTTTTGAGCCAGTCCATCTCTTTAGGTGATCACAGCCCACCTTTCCCGCGTCAAAGGCAAGGAAATTTCTCGAACGCCTCCCGTGCAAAAACCGGCTTTCTCCCGCCTGAAAGGAAAGAGATCTGTTTGAAAGTTTTTGGTTTTTCGTTCTAGATCACCGAGGAGGGGGGAGATGGGGGTTTGTTGTGGGAGATCTGGATGATGGATGAGCGTTTGTGTTGTGAGCTTCCTTACATCGTTAGCACCACCCTTCTGAAGCAGTGATCATCTCTTTGATCTGACAACGTTCTCATAGACGATTCATCCCATTCCATCCCTTACGCAGTATACCCTCACTCGATCCTGTGGACTCAACGGTCCAGCACTACTCAACTGGACGGGTTTCCCCTTACTCCCATAGCAACAACAAGCCTCCGACCTCCGACTTCCTTAGTCTTGCCGCTCATCGGGAAAGCTTCTTCGTCGTCGAGCGAAGACGTCAACCCGGATGATCGACCCAAACGACAGGGCCGTCATAGCATGGATCGAAAGCGCTCAGACGCATAAAGCCTTGATATTCGCTCCATTGGTAGTCGGGTGATTAATTCCCAGCTATGAATCCACCTCACCCCTATTGACGAGAAGATGATCAATAGAGCCGGTATCGACTGTATAATCTACGGAGTAATCACGAGTCAACTCGTATACTGGCATATGAGATGCTCAGAGAAATATAACTGGCAAACTCGAGTATTAGCCGTAAGTCGCAAGTCCATCACCACGAGTTGAACCACTGAAACCCCCTTTCTTTTACGCAGTACTACCTCTTCCTCGCCGCGACTGGACACACGATGATGGGTTTGGCATACGCTTGTGAATCTTTGGCTTCCGGTTTCGGGGATTACATCGGTTTCGTCACGGTCGGAGCCAGATGGGTCAACCATAATTTCGCTTTCGAGACGATCGTCCTGATCCCCATCGAAGCAGGTTCTCATACCTCCGCTCCATCCTCTGTGTCTAGACAACACTGACTCGAACTAGTCGTTCTACAAACATCGAGCTTATCAGCTATGGAACAAGTCGAAGACGCTGGTCGTCGTTCTCGTCCTTGTTGTATGAGTCCGCTTTGGCTCGCTCGCAGCGTTCATTAGACTGGCGCTGAAGTGAAGTGTTTTGACAGGGCGGTCAATTTCGGCCTGGGTGAAGCTATGCAGATCGCCGCACCGCAGGACTACCTTTACGCAGCGACAACACCCTTGTTGTACGCTTGGGTGGGTTTATCACTTCCTACGAAGAGACATGAGCGAGACTGATCAACTCAACAAGGTTTCAAGCTATCCGGGATCTGCGCGATCGATCGGGACTCTCCACTCTGATCATCATCGCCCTCCTTCGGGCCCGAATGGGATTCATGCCCAGTGATCAGATGGTTTCGAAACTCGTCAGCTCAGTCGAGCTCGATCCAGACTATTCGTGAAGCTCGTCATCGCTTATACGACCCGGATACGTATTAGGCTTTCAGCCGAATTTCAAATCCTTCCTAGCTTTGCGTATGTACTCTACCTACCTCCTCGTAAGTCCCACTGATCACAAGCAGTGCTCTCGGTTTCCTGATCAAAGTTCTCGCCTGGCCAAACTCGCCTTTCACCTACCTCTTCTGGTGGGTCACTCCTTCCTTCTAATTCTCCAATATCTCCATTATAATCTTTCCCCATCGACCTCTCTTCACTAGAGATCCTCAACTGATGCTGGATCCCGTATTCTCGTAGTGGAGCACCGAAAGTCTGGGTGATCTGCGTCTTACGTGGTCCTGACAGCTCGTCATTCGTTACGGACGAAGCAGTGCTTGAGGCGCAGAGGGTGAGTCGAACCGCGTACCTGCCGACTCTGCCGTCTTCTCAGTTCACAATCTGTCCAGTCTACAAACACCATGATTTGGGACTGCGGCGTTGAGCTTGATGCTGACAGATTGGTCGTCACGATCAGCGAAAAATGACATTCCGTCTTGGTCTCTCCGATAAAGCAACACTCGACTCAAGTCACAATCCGACTGAAAACTTCGTGAGCGTGAGAACAAGTTCCTTTCGATCGCCGAATTCATAGTACTAATGAGTTTTGGGGTTTTATTGTTTTATTGTTAGTATTTGAGCGCGGGGAATGAACCGATGATGGAGGCGAAGCGAGGGAAGAGTCGGTTTACAAAGGTTGGGAGGATGGAGCTGATTTGGTGATGCCGCCATCGGGGTTATTGGAAGTTGCTTATCTCCAGAATCATGGGCGGCGGGGTGGTCGGGGTGAGAAGAGAGGAAGAATGGAGGAGGATGGGAGTAAGCTTTGAAGTGGGTTTGAAGCGGATTTTAGTCATCATTGGGATGGATCTGGTCAATTCTCAACGGGATGGTATGAGGATCGAGTACTGATACTTCTTGGCTTTGAAGTGGTCCATCGGTGCGTCAGACTTGAGACTGTATACACACAGATTGACTTGGTGATGCAAACTCGATCAACTTTGGCACCGATACCAACAGGTTGATGATTCAGCTTCAGAAAAAGGCAGTGTGTAAGACCTAGGGTACAAGGGGTTTTCGGGATAGCAAATTTTCGCGGTGCGAGATGAGACCTGCACTTGAAGGCGGCATGAGTTTCATGGTATGGATATGACATCTATCTGTTAATACGTCTATAAGTGATCGGATACAAAAGTATACAGTTTCTGATTCGATCAACTAGCCGTCTTTGACCTCTTACTCCTCAATTTCCTATGTAACAGGTACGGTCAGCAACTTTCCCTACATGACCACGGAAGGAAAAAACTTACAGTAAGAGGAAGACAAGACCATAAGACGATAGAACGAATAGGCTGAATACCCTCATCAGCGTCGAAAATCCATCAATCCACCTTGACCGTGAATCGATACTCTGAGACTACTCACAAAGTTATGCAGATATCCCTCCAACCGGCGATATGTCTCCCCAAGTTCAAACCTTTGAGGTACTGATTCCCCTGTGAATAAGGACAATACTCGCAACCGCTCGTCGCAGACTAAATAAAACCATGATCAGCGCTGGGAAACCTAAGTCGCGAGATAGATGAACACGGGAAGGGAGGGTTTGACTTACCGGGTTGTTGATATACCCCGAGTTATCTTTCAAGAAATCGCTCATATAATTGCCGCATGTCTGACCGGAAGGTGGGTCGAAGATACCGTATTCTTGTTGTTTGCATTGGACCTTGACACCCCAGATCGGGAAGACTGGGGGGGGGTCAGCGTAGGCGCACCAAAACGATAGGAAGCAACTCACCCAATAACCCTCCTAGGAGATAGGTGAAAGGGTCGAGGTATGAGACTGCTCATGTCAGTAATCGCATCTCGTCCATCTCGGTCAGAAAGCTCACTCCAATACCCTAAGCCAGATCAGCGGAGTTCAATGTCTGAAAAAGCGACTTACGCCAGAAAGCAGTGATTTGCGGGTACGGTACCAACACTCCCGAGAAAACCACAAGAACAGCGATGAGAAGTGGGTTGACGAGCGCCGCAAAGACCGCGTTGGGTGCATAGGCCGCCACAAACTGCCCGATACCGGTATAGAGGAACTCGTATAGGGTCATCTGGAGATAGACTGGTCCTGCTACGCTCGGAGCAAAGCTGAATCCGACGACCGCGTACCTGTATCGCTTCAGCCTGGTTGCTCTGGCAGGGATTGAAGGACTCACCATGGTGCGAAATACAAGAGGGCACAGACGAGAAGGTAAGGTACTTCGGCGACGATCTCGCCTGTAGACTGGTCAGTACGGAGACGAATGATAACGCTAGACCCACCGAAGACAAACGCTTGCCAGGAGTAGAACTTGGCTTTCTTCTCACGAGCTGCACAAAATGATCAGTGCTGCCCCATGCGTCTCAATAGGTGTAACTCACTTTCGAAGACATCTCGATTCGCAATGAACTTTGGCTGGGTCTGGGCAATGACACCGGCTAAGGGGGACCATCAGATTTGACCTGGCGATGGAGAGGCTTTGGACATACGAGCCACGAAAACAAATTGGAAGATGGTGAAAAGACGGTTCTGGAGATCTTGATACCTAGCACATCGTCAGTCGAGCTCGGAACCGGAAAACGAGAAGAAGGCTGACGAGTTTCCAAGCATCCAGAAACTGTCCAGGTCAGTATATCTTCCCCCTCGCCTTTCACGAATCAAGCTCACCTGAACCCGTTGAATAGTGCGGAACCTAAAGGCAACAATCAGCATCACCGACCTGAGTCCGTTCGCACTACTTACCGATATGCAAGGCCACCTTGTTCATCACATACTCCGTATTCCTGTACAGCTACCTCATCAGCACCATCTCAACCTCTCTGAACTCACCTGCACCGTAGCCCGCTTCGTCACCAACTTCAACTGCGTCCCCACTGTCGAGGCATACTCGAACCGATCATCGTCCCTCTCCAACTTCTTCCCAGAAGTCTCCTTCTTCAACTCCTCAAGCTCTTCAGAGCGAGCTTTCGCGTTTGGCGAGTTCCGCCAGATCTCAGCCCAGTCACGACCCTTGGCAAGGTCACCGGAGACGATATCGATCATCCTCTCGGCTGGGTTTACGTTTTCGGGGATATCGACGCCGTTCGCCGAGAAGTAATCGGACAGCTCGGTAATCGCGCCAAAGTAGACGGTCTGATGTCAGCTCTGTTGCAGTCGAAGTGACTTACCTGACCACCAGCTTTAAGGAGGAGGAGGTTGTCGAACTCGGCGAAGAGTGAAGCGGAAGGTTGCTAAGCCATTGTGAGCCCATCTCCTGTGCTCTGTACTCGAAATATCCCATCATACTCACATGGATGGTGCACAAGACAGCCTGACCTGCGGCAACAAGCTTCCTCAGGAAAGTCACAATCACAAACGAGCTCTGGCCATCGAGTCCAGACGTCGGCTCATCGAGGAAGAGCAGGGTCCTGACAAGAATAAAATGACATCAGAACTTACTTGAAAGTCCGTTGAGTACAACTCACGGCTTGCTGACAAGTTCAACACCGATATTGAGCCGTTTCCTCTGCTCAACTCCTAGACCCTGTCCAGGTTTCCCGATGAGAGCGTCCTCAATATCCTGCAGCTCGAGCAGGTCGATGATCACGTCGACATACGCGAGCTTCTCCTGCAACAGTATCAGCTATGCTCAATATCACCTCGCCATGACTCACCTTGTCGGGCAAGGATCTAGGTTGCCTGAGCAACGCCGAGAATTGGAGCGATTCCCGAACCGTCGCTTCTGGTTGGAGAACCTCTTGTTGCTCACAGTACCCCGTAGTCCGCTGGAAAGATAACGGTAGTTTCTGACCGTTGATGAGGACTTCCCCGGTGATCTCGCCTTCGGACTTGCGTTGAGCCAGCACGTCCATGAGTGTCGTCTTCCCAGCTCCGGAGGATCCCATGAGAGCGGTGAGTGTACCGGCTTTACAATAACCAGAGATATCATCGAGCAGCTGGATGGGTTTCCCGCCGGCTGAAACGGTATACTTGAGGTTCTTCCATGTAAATGCGCTAGATATGAGCTCAAGCCTCAGCTGGGTAAGACTCACGTTTCCGTCGAAGCGACGTGCACTTCACTGGCTGTACTGACTGTCCTTGTCGCTTTTGCATTTTGACCAGGCTTCTCCCCAACCTGAGCATACCCTTGACCTTCTTCCTCATCCCTTGGTGCCGTTCCATTCTGATTGGCCGCTCGGATAAACTTCCCTCCGCCACCCCGCTTGTAGAGAAGCACCGCACGATTCGATCCAGCGGCAGGAAGACGTTCGGTCTGAATAATGCACAGCGCAAGGCAGAGTATACCGAGAGCAAGGATGATACCGTAATTTCGCCATACGTGGGAGAGGTAGAACCCGAACGCGGTCTCGGCGTATATGGTGCCTGATATCACGGTGGATCCAGGTGAAGCACCGGCGATAGCGCAACCTCTTGATGAGGTACCGTATCCGGGACCATAGGGGGCGAGCTGCGGTGCGACACATTGAAGTTCGAGATTGGATAATTCGCCGATGATCAGAGCTTCGAAAGCATAGAAGACTGGGTTGAGCCATCGTAACCACGCGAACCAAGGTTTCATAAATGGGACGTAGATGATGTATCCCGCGTACTGCTTCGTCAGTAGCATCCATCAAGGCGTACTCACCGTGACGAGGACGCTAAACATGAAACCCGATACTTTCGAAGCATTGTTGAAGGTATCAAACGACTGCCCGACGAACCGGAAGAATGCTGTAGTGACGATGGTCGTGGTAAAGATAAAGAGTAGGTAGGTGAAGTAATGCCCTGCGGCGACCTTCAACCCAGTCATGAAGTAGATGATAAGGGTGAAAATGACGAGCTGGATGAAAAAGATAGGTAGGTCGCCGATGGATTGAGCGACGATGACGGCGGATGGGCGGTACATCGAATAACCTTTGTGTTTGGCGAGTACGGACCGGCCGGCAAAGACGGCGGTAGTCTCGCTGAGAGTGACGAGGGCGGGAACTGAAGACGTTAGCGAGGTGATTTTGGTCACGGGAGACATACACAAAATGGAAAGGAAGACAGTGCCTCCTCGCAGAAACTAAGTGGATCAGCGGGAACTCCTTTCGAACTCAGGAACACTCACCAATCCGCCAGATGTTTTTGGTATCATGTAGAATAGCTATGACAATGAGCATAGTGGTGATAAAGTCATGCGGCTTACCGATCCCACGATCAAAGCTTGTATGAGCGTCGTACCTTGTCTCGCCCATAGCGTCCTGTCCATCAGCCGTATCCCAACACGTAGCTCACCATTGATCCCCCCATCTCTGCTGATAATCCCTGATCAGCGCCGCCCTGACCTGACCCGCATAGCTGATCCTCTCCGATCGACCTTTCTGGGCCCACCTCTGCTTCTGAGAATCTATAACCTCCTGAGTCAACTTCGTCTCTTTCTCCCTCGTTTCCTCATCCGCAAGATGAGCCTCCACCTCCTCTCTCATCCTCTTGGCGATCTCCGACTTCTGATAAGCCCTGGCAAATTCCGCTGGGGAGGTCGGGACGTGCCCGGCGTCATCTTTGATCTTGCGCTCGTTGGTTGCAGTGACGGCGGTGAGGAAATCGGCGACGTTCGCCCCGGGATAGCATTCGAATCCCATGTCCTCGAAGTACCCTTTCGCTTCGGATCTAGGACCGTAGTAGATGATCTGACCTTCGGCGATGACCGTTACTTTGTCGAAGAGGTCGTAAATCCCGTTACCGGCTTGGTACAGGCTGACTATCGTGGCGTTTCGCTCGACGTCGGTGTGGGTGCGCATGACTTTAGCGTAGTTCAGTGCGGTGTTGGCGTCGAGACCGCGAGTGGCGTTATCCCAGCATTGGATTGATGCTCGACCCGTCAAAGCCTCGGCGATAGACACACGGCGTCTCTCACCACCTAGCCCGTCAGCCTTGCAAAATTCTGGGTTGACTCACCAGAAACACCCCGGGTATACTGATCGCCAAGCTTGGTATTGGCAGTATGCTCCAATCCGAAAACCTTCAACAACTCCCCTTTAGTTTTCTCCTGCCATTCCTTATCACCCATCGCCTCCCCACCTACCTCCTTAGGTATCCTCGCCTTCTCAGCCGGAGTATTGTTCCTCAGAGCGAAATCCAACGTCGGTCCAACTTTCAGATCGGCATAGAAAGTATCCTCTTCGGAGCAAAAGATCACCTCATTCCGATAAGGTTTCAATCCTTTCTTCCCCATCGTCCCATACCTGATGTCCCCATCGACTCCAGCGTAACCATCATGTAGACCTGCCAAGGTTTCGAGGAAAGTCGTACAGCCCGAGCCAGGTCTTCCAACGACAAGCATCATCTCACCAGCTCTGACCAATCCACAAAAATCCTTGAGCAAGTATCTCTGCCCCTTCCTCAATCCCGGTTCACCCTTCCCAGGTTGGGGATCGCCTTCCTTCCCAACCATCCCTTCTCCACGACCACTTTCACCTTCCGAACCGAGACCTGCTTTCTCCTCTGCTGCAACACGGACCGAAGCGAGTCGAGCGGCTTTCTTTTTGTACTTCCGTGTGGTCCAAGGTGCGAGGATCCCACCCATATCCTGACCGTAGATGACATCGTTTGCACCACCTATCCCGCGGACGGAAAGATGGTGATAAGCGAGTGAGAGGGATCTGTTCGGTGGGAGATTACGGGAACAGAGCAGATCTTGATCGTGCTGATTACTTCCTCAGCGAGGTCAAAGGGGTTTATGTTTGAGACTTACTTTCAGGACATCGGCATATGACCATTTCTCATCGGTCGGGTGAGATTCGCCTCCTTGCTTTTCTGTCCCCTTGGGTCCCTCACTCGATGATTCGATCGAAGGAGTCTCGGTCTCTGCATCGTGGGAAGGCGTGGGGGTGAAGGATGACGACTTGATCGAGCGACGCTGATCTTCCGGCATCTCCACAATGGTCTCCTCGTAACCTTCGGAAGAATGATGATCGGAGGGAGTGTTGATGAAGAGAGGAGGGCCGAGGTCGGAGCTGGAGATTGGGGAAGTAATACTATCCTCGATGTCGGGGATCGCGGACATGTTTGGTTGTGTTAGAGGTGGCTGTGAGATATTGGGATCGCTAGGTCCCGAGGAAGGATCGGAAGATGGCTTCGTCAAGCGGGCAGGGGAATGATCAACGCCCGCATCCGCATCGTGAACGAAGTCATGTCCGGTCGCTGTAATCGGTAAGATCGGCGGTGGTGCCAATATCGGAAAGCTCTGGGGGGACATGATGGATGCGTCTAAAACAAAAACGTTTCCAAACCAAGAAGGCTCTATAAATCAAGAGAGATTATTTCAACCTCAAATCAACTATATACCCAGCTTTCAGCGGAATCGAAACGGGGGATCTCGACCGAAACCGAAGGATGATTATCGTAATCAGATTTCTCATTTCCGAGATGTAGCGCGACTCCAGCGATTACGCGATTACCGCTCGCTTTTCTTTGGCTGCGGCTTTCCTTGACCGCGGAGAAATCAACACCGGTACCGAGGCTTTGGCATCGGGCCCGAGTGTGGGAAAAGCCCTTTGCATGCCTAATGTCAATCGTGCTTTCGGCGCAGCATGAAACGAAGCTGGACGCCTAATTTAACAGACTGTCTGTCACTGGGTGATGACCCGTAGAATTGGTTCCGTAAGGTACCCGCTTTAGCCCATAGCCAGAATTGGTTTTGGGTTTTCGTCGATCTCACACCCAACAAGCCAAAGCTGAATTTCTTGGCTACACCGCACTACTGCAGTTCTCGGACCCATAACGACTCCAATCACTAGCTGATCTCAGATTTGTCCTTTCTGCCTCGGGCGATGGATCGGCTCCGTCGTTTCCCCTTCCGAGCAACAGCCGCAGTAACCGGTCTCATCACCCTCCTTCTCGTCCTTCATTTCGTAGTCCAGGTCAACCTCCTCCCTCTGAACACCGATAAGACAAGATGGACGGAGCAAAGTGTTCGGAAATATACTTGGTTACCTAAAGCGGATTACGATATGTGAGTGATTGATCACGCTTCTCCAACCTTTCAAGTGACCTTCCTGCTTTGTCGCATCCTTAAGGTGAAGTGGCTCAAGCTTGTACTGACGTTCCTCCTTAGAGTCGTAGCATACTTCAAAGAAGGTAACGAGACCCTCTCCACCACCATCCAAACAGTCGTCGAAAAATTACCCCTCTTCACGCGACATCGAGTCATCATATACGCTAAGAATGGGATTCGGTCAGAGGAGGCCGTGAGCGAGTTGATGGAGTTTGCGGATGAGGTGGTTTGGTTACCTAATCTAGGTAGGGAGGGGGAGACATTTCTGGTGAGCTCGAGTGATTATCCTTCTGATACCGGCCTTTGTCGGGAAGAAGCTGATGCTGGACAGACACATATCACTCGGCATTACCAAAGCGCATCAACCGACCTAGCGAAATACACAATATTCATGCAAGTGAGTATACCGTCCTTCTCCATTGAAAGCGAAACTCCGTGGAAAGTGGGACCTGTCGAGACTGATGTCATTAGCCCCACCTAGCTTGGCAATGGGTAATGCTACCCCGCCTCGAAACCCTTTCTCCGAAAACCGGATTCATGTCCCTCGGTCCCTACATCACCCAAACGTGCGGTACAGATCTCCAAGGTAACGAGTTCCCACGTATGGCGGATATCTACAGCGCTTTCATCGGAGAGCTTTGTCCACCTTTTCCTGTCCTCGTAAGTCGCCTCCCTCATACCCTTCCAGTCCCCTTTACTACCGGGTGTGAAGATTGGACCGTCAACGTGGGTCTAAGGGATTAAGCTGATTGACATTTGGGGATTGTGTTTTAGTCAACATGGGCAGGACAATTCGTCGTCTCGAGAAAGAGGATACTCGAAAACAAGCTGGAGCAATATCAGAGATTACTTGATCTGTTTCATGCACCGCCGGATCACTGGATATGGAAAGAGGGTTGGTGGAATAATGAACCGAGTAATCCGACGTTGGGTGAGTGTTTTGCTCAGCTTCTCGCCTTGTCGCAGAACCTCGCGAAGGGGTTCAGGGATGGGGATCATGTGCTGATAGAAGCCCAGGTCATGCTGTGGAGAGGACTTGGCCTGTGATATTTGGATGTACGGATGTGACTATCGCTGAGAATTGTGGGGAAGGGAGTGGGCTGGGATGTCAATGTTTGGACCCGTGATAAGGGCCGCTCATCTTTAGGATTAGAAGCAAGATACCTGGTCATTGAACATACACGACACTGGATACCCTTCGCGGAGACAATCTTACTGGAACATGTATCGACGTTGTGTATTCAGGTAGACAGTGAATTACAAGTGATGCCGTGTATGCAATCTACAAATCTATCCGTCTACCGTGTATAGATTTCCCACCCGAGCGAGTCCCCACGTACAGTTCACAATGATTGTCCGCGTCCGTTGTCATATCAACCTCCTCTCGGTATTCCGCCGTCCATTTACCCAATCCGTCTCGTTAAGGGTCATCTCAGGTATCCCAAGTAAAGCATTGTCAACCGCCTCGACTCCAAGCATGAACTAACCCCAACACCAACCTCGTCAGCACCTGGTTCGGTTCGGGGCGGCTTTTTCCCGTCCCGGTTTGGGGTGGGAATAGTGGAGACGCGACTCACCGAATGATCTTGATTCCCACATTCATACTTCCAACTCCCGAACCTTCCTCTCGATCGGATATTGTAATCATCCTTCAACTTCGGTAAGATCTGCTTCAACGCTGCATCTCGGCCTAAGGTCGGTGTCGGACTTGCCAGGCCAATCAGTATAATCTTTTCGAGCTAGACACGATACGACACAACTCACTAGCCATGATCGAATCTCCTTTCATACGTCGAAACAATCTCATCGGAAGGTAACAACAGCTCAGTGGCGATCGCACCTCTGATCGTCTCCTCGAGCAGAGTATTCAATCTGACAGGTTTCTGCTCCGATTGGCAAACTTCAAACATCAAGCTCCAATATGGTCCTTCTCGATCACCCCCCTCGAAAGGTAATCTCGGATCTGCCGTTCGTAACGTCCGTAATTGAGTCTCCGGAGAGGGGTGATTGTTTGGGGAATAGTTGGAGAAGATGGTAGCTCGGTAGAAAGGTGCATTATCCTCTGGGAAATACAGCCAACCTGTCGTAAGCATTGTCCGACCTCTAGGCTACTCACATTTATCCCCTATCCGATCCGGTCGAACCCCACGTATTCCCAATCCAAGTATGATAGTACTCGAATAAACCAATCCCTCCTTCGCCGCTACCCTCATCTTCCCGAGATCCACCGCCTCTCCCTTGCCATTTGATACCTGAAGTAACCGGTCCAGCCCCATCGTCGAAACCAGATTCCCATATCGTATTCTCCTTCCATCTCCCAGCTCCACAACTTTCCGTACCACATCGATCCGCTCTACCGTTCCTTCCTCTCCTAACCGGAAGACCTTAGCCGACAACTTTTCCGCCAAAGCCGTCCAGATCCCTCCTGTACCTCCTCGAGTCGGAAAACGAAAAGTTGCGTTAGGTCCCCAATTCCCAGCCGTCTCTTTTGTCAAAGCGTTCTTCACCACCAATCTGAGATTCGGAGCTGCCACCCTCTCTCCAAGCCATTCACATTGCATCTGTCCAAGTGATCAGCTCTAAACCTCTCAAAGCTCAGAGCCCAACTTAGGAAGGAAGGTGACCTACTTGAGTGGTCGGTACACCCCATACCCGATAATTATAAGGTCTCATGAAAGCATCCGCTATCCCTTCCCCCATATTCCTAACGATCCACTGATCAAACGTGGTCGGTTTCTCTCCAGGTGTCTTTGCACGATGTTCCACAGCTGCTATCAATCCGTCGAGACATGTCACCTGTAGGTCGAGGGGGAGGTTCGAGAGGTTGTTCTGGTATGGATCTGACGGGTTCGGTCAGCTTGTGAGGTATGAGGGAGGAGAAGTGGGCTTACATGGGACCCAGGTGTTTGCTGAACGGACATAGCTGACCCGTTGGTGGATCTGCCAATCTTCAGGATTGGGTAAAGCTCGGTGGATCGCATCGTCAAAGTAGGCGTAGTGCCTAGACTTATTCAGTTGAATCTCTAAATGCGAAAGGATGAGTTCGACTGACGAGAAGATGACATGCCCGCCAACGTCGAAAAGGAATCCCTCGGGTGTGTCGTCGGTACTAGCCAATCCACCAGGTTTCTCTGCAGCGTCGACGACGAGATAAGGTCGACCAAGCTGTTTTAACCTCGTCGCTGCTCCTAGTCCGGTCTAAGAAAAAACGTAATCAGTGAGAATATTACGGGATCACTGGGGAAAGGACACGCACAGGTCCAGCACCAATGATCAACGTCTCAACCTCCTCTTCCTCCTGCTCGAGATGGCCGTCCCCATACTGAGATGCATCTAGTGTGCTCGACACTCGCTCCGGCACTTGATCGACATACGGCATTTCGCAAAATTCGAGGACTCGAGACCTTGACCAAAAAGCCTTTTGATCAAAAAGTCAATCCAAAAGTCGCCCGAAACCC
>JAABUH010000248.1_pt1 | contig 82953 bp, 78 predicted proteins | sample 5559121 | NCBI WGS metagenome assembly JAABUH01 (sample SAMN10711871, study PRJNA513364) | rock metagenome | isolation source: Antarctica rocks | place: Antarctica: Victoria Land, Battleship Promontory nord | collected 2015-12-28
CAATCATGCCCCCCAAAGTATGTGAGGTAGTCAGCGCATCGAGGTTGATCCGAGCGAAGAATTCGATAGCAGGTAGCAAATCCACCCATTCGCCCCGGTGGTAGGGCTGAACACTGCTGCTAGGGCTAACCACTGCTCCTAGGGCTGAAAGCCTCCGGTAGGGCTGACCACTGCTGCTAGGGCTAACCACTGCTCCTAGGGCTGAAAGCCTCCGGTAGGGCTGACCACTGCTGCTAGGGCTGAACATAGGTGGAAACAGGTAGGCCCCGGGGCATCAACCTCCCCAACCTCATTTACTAGGTCAAACCTTGATCTTTTTCGATTATTTCTGAAGCACTGAATTCAGCTCAATCAGAGCTACAATTATGCCTCCCAAAGTATGTTGAGTAGTCAAAGCGCATATGTTGATCCGGGCGGGGGAAGAGGTACTACTAGGTTGGCGGTCAACCAGCGCAGTGAACCTCCCCAACCTCGATTACTAGGTCAAACCTTGATGTTTTTCAATTATTTTGAAAGCATTGAACTCAGCTGATTCAGGGCTACAATCACGTCTCCCAAAGTATGTGGGGTAGTCAGCGCGCAGAAATCAATCCGGGCGGGGGAAGATGCTGGCAGCTGGGAGACCGAGCAGCCCCAACCCTCAATATCCCCGACCCCATTTGCTGGGTCAAACCTTCATATTTTTCCGGAATTTTTGGACCGTTGAACTGGCCCCGATCGGCTCTACAATCTTCGTCAGCGAAAGTTCTTCATCAGAGGGCATCTAGTAGAAGTTCGAGGCAGGTGGCCGATCGGCCGGGGGGCAGGTGGCCCCGCTAGCCGGATGGGGTTTGGCGGCGGGAAGCTTTCCCTGGGCCACCTGCCCAGGTGACTCAGAGAATCGTGTCGGGAATAAGAGGTAGTGAGATTGCATCTCGCAAAAATGAGAAGTCATGTTGTCAAAGCATGAAGAACTGTGATCATTTCTTTGACATTGATATGCTTGCTACTCAAATGAGTGTTAAATCAATTAGAAAATGCTTGATTGACAATGTCGAGAAATAGAGTACAAATGCAATATAGAAAGTCATATCGAAGCAACAGAGAAAGCAAACAATGAACATGTGCAATGATCATGCTAGTAGAACGATACTGTATAACGTGTCTTTTTCTCTATCTATAAGTCGTAATGACATCTATATGTACACTTGAAAAACACTCTTCGACTCTTTTATCATTGACTCAGATCTCAATCTCTTTTCTCTTACTAACTATCTCGTGAGAATGATGCAAGCAGTTTCACGACATTCATCTCTTATCTAATTAGTGATCATCTTTTGATCACTACAGAAAGAATCAAGAAGAAAACAGAAAGAAAACAGCAAGAGAACAATCTATTCATCAACGCTCGAGAAAACAGAAAGAATACAATCTATCATTAACGTTCAAGCAATTACTTTTGAATGCTTTCATTTCTCATCTTTCATTGACTTAATATCATTCTTGACGCAGTAGAAATAGAATTTAGACTCGTAGACTGCAATCTCTGTCTCTTTCATTCTTTCATGAGCTCTTCTCATTTGATTCAATGCAGATTTTCGATGAAATTCAACAAACTCTTTTACTTGCTTCAAATTCTGATCAAACAAAAGACTTCTCTCTTTCAACATCTTCATTGAATTTCAGCTTCAAAGATTTATCAACGCATTTAAAGTCAAACATACTTCTTGAATTCTTATGATGACAGAATGATGAAATGATACTCTCTCTTGTTTATCGTTTTCTAGTTCAGAAGAGATCGCGTCAATGAGTCTTTAATCTCGTAGTGCGATGATCACTTCATTCTTAGTTTCACATTTTGCAATTTTCATGTTGACTTCATCTTTGAAGATCGCTGTGTGATAAATGAGCATTGCAATGCGTTGTTTGTCAGATTTATCTTTATTATCATGTGATAAATGTGACATTCAGAAATGAACACTGTTTGCGAAGCAAGACTGATCTATTCATTTCAGATCTGATCTTCGCGAATCATTCTCATTGAACATCTCGAGTACTATGCAGTGAGTATACTCATTCGTTGCTAAATTTCGCTTGATCGCTTCTTTTCATCATTTTTTCATGTGAAGATGTAAATCAAGAATGAATTCATTATCTTTGTCAATTGACTCATCTGCAAACATTGCTGTGCTCTGAATTCAACTTTGTTCTCTATCACTCATCAAATCATTAACATTCAGATTCACATGTTTTATGAGTTCTGAATCGTTCTTGAAAGTAATCTTCATGAAATATAAGAAAGTCAGAAGATCAATTTCATGATTCAATCAAAGAATCACAGTAATAAGATAGTACACTATATTCTGACGTACTAGTTGTTGCAACGTGATGTACATAGTCATTCTCAATCAGTCGTGATTTATAAGATCTAAGTCATTTCTCTGATATCATAAGTACATGTTTAGTTTCTCTCTTATCAAGACTCATGTATTGTCATTCAATATTCAATCAAACACATTTGATAACACTATTACATCATTTTTCTTTCACTTCTGATACTTGATCTTCTTTATGAACATGTTATGAATCAGAAACGTATCAATCTTGTAGTTCTGTTACATATGTGATCATAGTTGAAATAGTTGTAGTGAGTCAATGAAGCGAAAGAAACGACTATCTTGACGAAATCAGTCTGCGAAAGTGACATTGATTTTCACGAAATCTAGTTGAAATTTATAGTCATATATGATATTTATACGATCAATAAGTATTTCAAATGACAACTCATTCATCAATAGCTTAAGTCTATTTTTCAGCTTCTGAAGATGTGAATAATATACAAATGTTTCTTCATTCTTAGTTTTGAAGCGATATTCTCTCAGCAACTTCATTATCGCGATCAAAGATATTGAATCAAGATAATCAAGTCTTTGCTTTCATGTATGAGACATTCATATGCAAGAGAATGCTCTACTCTCTTTTATTTCTCAGATATTTTCAATGATTTGATAACGCGATCGTTGAACTTTTGATCATACGCTTTTTATCGCTGTCACAATGATAGCTTTCTTGCAGACACTTGCAGTATCATTCATTTCTGTTTCTAAGCTGTACTGTAGAAGAATCTTTTCATTATTCATGATTACATCTAGCGAGAGAGTAAATCTTTACTCGTCATATTCTGCTAGCTTCGAGAATGTCGAAGCGATCAAGATAAGAAAATGAGAAGACATAAAAAGATGTATGCATGATGTTCTTGAAGAATTTAACGACGTGAACGAAGCAATCACGTCAAAAGAGATTGATGTGACAACTCTTAATGATTGATGAGATTTTATCATCAAACTTCGCATCACTGACATCAATGAATTAAGATCTGAAATCATTACTACATCGCTTGCAGTCAACATAAAGTATGAATCTTCATTCTTCAACATTACTGATGAGCATCTTGATTGCAACGATAGTATTGATGATCTTGATCTTCTTTTGAAATCAAACTGCGAGATTGCTGATGAATTAAAAACAGTCTCGACATAATCTGTTTTCAAGATCATGTCGTTGATATGCTCACATAGCAAGTCAGATTCTACTCATTTTCAGTTCATGTGGTTTAACTTCTTGTTCATTAACATAACTTCAATCTGATTCATGATCAATTTGTTGAAGTCTGTGAGTTGTAAGAATGAGAAGATCAAAACTTGATCTCTGCTGACAATTGTCTGCATCGCTCTATGATATACTATCTGCTTCATCATTGCTTTGATCAGATGCTCATTCTGAATTCTTGCGATGATCACACGCATTTTATTCATTGCTTCTCTTTTTACTGAATACAATGAAGAATCTTTCTTTGAAATTCAAAGATTCAGTAGCTTTGAATTTCATCTATTCATCATGATTCTTTTTGTCTCAGTTATATTTCTTCTCTCTTTTTCAATTCTCTCATGCTCAATATTCATCATCTTTCATTCTTCTTTCTCGCTAGTCATTCTTGAATAAAGTGAATTGTTATCAAGAAATTTCACGAAGCTGTACATCAGATTCTTTACATTGACGTGTAATTGCATAATAAGATTCAGCTTGACTGAAGACTATTGACAAGCGAAGATGACTAGTCAACTTGACTCGATCAATGTTGATCGCTAGAAAACAAGAAGATTAAGCAGGAAAAAGAGAATAAATAGATCGTTTTTTCTTCTGTTTTTCTCATCATCTCTTTCTGTTTCTTCATCTCTTAGAATTCAGTCAGAAACGCGCTTTTGTCTCACTCACTCACTTCATAGACTCAGTCGCTTAGATAGAGAGAGTGCTTGACATCTCAGAACGACTTTCGAGACAAATTTTAGCTCTGAAGATGGTTCAAGATCGTCAAGTTTGCTCTAACACATATAATATATATTCGTTCAAACGAAGATGATGCTCGATAGAATCTATTTATCTTCTTTTTTCTGCTTAATCTTCTTGTTCTTTAGCGATCAACATTGATCAAGTCAAGTCAACTAGCAGTCATCTTCGCTTGTCAATAGTCTTCAGTCAAGCTGAATCTTATCATGATTTATGAAAATACTAATTACTATTGATAAATGTTTTCTCAGTTTAGTAATTACTATGTAATCAAGCATAAGCTTTAATCAATTGCATTACTCTGTTACATTATCAATAATATCATGAATTTTGCTTGAGAAATTTCTATCAGTAATAATCAATATTTTCATGAATCATGAGTTTTGAAAATGTTGATCACTATTTATGAATTTTACTCAAGAAACTTCTATCAATAGTAATCAACATTTTCATGAATTTTGAAGATGTTGACTTTACTTGAGAAACTTTTATTAGTAGTAATCAGTATTTCTTCTTATTGAATTCTGAATTTTTGATTGCTTAATGAATTGAATCAAGAACTTAAATTGAAATTTGATTTAAGATTAAACTGATTACATCAAGTTGAGTACTCAAGTTTGAATCAAGTACTCGACTTGAAAAGTATTAAGTTGAATTGAAATTTTTTTAAAAAAGTGTTGAGTTGAATTGAGAAGTTAAATTCAAGAACTTAAATTGAGTTGAGAAGCTTGATTTGACAATTCGATTCGAAAACTCAATTCAACTCGACAAAATATTAGATAAATGTAAATAGCTTGATCAAACAGTTTACATGATTTCTCTTCATGACTTTCTATCATGTTTTTTCATCATAACTCTCTATCAAAGTCAAACGATATTCATGTTCTTCTTCATGTTTCTCTTCATGTTTCTCTTCATGTTTCTCTTTATGTTTTTCTTTATGACTCTCTATCAAACGATCTTCATGTTTTCTCTTCATGACTCTCTATCAAAAAGATAATGCAAAAAGATAATGCAAAAGTCGAAAAAATTTCTATATTTAACTTTCTTGACGTTAAGCTTAAGTTCTTGATGAGTTAAGTTGAATTGACTCGATTTCTAGTTGAATCAAGTCGAGTCAAATTGAAAATATGCTCAACTCAACTCAAATCGAGTTGAAAATGTGAGTAACTTGACTTCAAATCGAGTTGAATTCAAAATGTCAACTTGAAACTGAACTCAATGATCAGTCTACTTAAGATTAATATCAAGCTGAGTCAGAATGTTGATATTGAGTATTTGAGTCGAGTCAGAATGTTGATATCAAGTACTTAAGTTGAGTCAGAAAGTAAATATGAAAACTTAACTTAATAATCAGTTTAAGAATAATTCAATTAATTCAACTGCATCTTCATGATTCATGAAAATACTGATTACTACTGATAGATATTTCTCAAGCAGAGTTTATAAATATTGATTCAATCACATCTTCATGAAAATATTGATTACTATTGATAAAAGTTTCTTGAGTAGAGTTAACATCTTCAGATTTCATGAAAATACTATTTATTACTAATAAAGGTTTTTCAAGCAAAGCTTATGATACTGTTGATCAACATCTTCAGAATTCACAAAGATACTGATTATTATTAATAGAAATTTTCTCATGAGTATTGATCAGAACTCATGAAAATATTGATTGTTATTAATACATGTTTTTTCAGTTTAGTAATTACTACATAGTCAAGCATAAGCTTTAATCAATTGCATTATTCTCTTGCATTACTTTGTTACATTATCAATAATACTGTGAATTTTGCTTGAGAAATCTCTATCAGTAGTAATTAATATTCTCATGAATCATGAATTCTGAAAATGTTGATCACTAATTCACTATTTATGAGTTTCACTTGAGAAACTTCTATCAGTAGTAGTTAACATTTTCATAAATTCTGAAGATATTGATTCTGCTCAAGAAACTTTTATCAGTAGTAATCAGTATTTCTTTTCATTGAATTCTGAATTTTCAATTGCTTGATGAATTGAATCAAGAACTCGAATTGAAATCTGACTTAAGATCAATATTGAGTTGAATTATGAGATTGATATTGAGTATTCAAATCGAATCACGATATTGATATCAAGTACTCAAGTCAAGTCAGAAAGTAGATATAAACACTCAACTCAACGATCAGTCTACTAACATAAATCATGTTAAACTATCATAAACTAAAACAGAGCTGATGTTGACACGCTAGCGACCTAGCGCGCCTTCGTGAGTATAAGACTCTCAACGTGTTTCATCTTCTTTCTTCTTTAGCTTTGAACTTTTAGTTAGAATACACTTATATGATTCGCTCTATGCAGATTCATAATATGTGATATCTTGTTTTCTTAAAGAAGAATTAATAATTTCTAGAAATATCTGTTTGAAATTGCTGAGAAATCATTCACGATAAACATGATCGTTCTACGATTCTACTAAGCTCTGCGATGTTACAGAACATAACTTCTCGATTATTTATGACTCATATATTCAGAGCATCTGTATTGCTTGATCAGATCATGATTCTTCACAATCATTTACATCTGTTTTGAAACTCTAAAGAATATCAAGCTGAACTTGCAAAGCTTGAGAATGAAATGAGTCTGTTCTGTTTTGCTTTGTTTAGAAATTCAACTCACGAGCGAGAAACGACTTCAAAGAAGCTGCAGTTGTATAGTTGACTCAACACACTCATACAAATATGCAACATTCTCTTGCATCATTCAACTATCGCAGACAATTCATCAATTCTGTTACAATCGCTCAAGAATGCTGAGAACAATTCTGACTTTCCCTACTGTCTTGATGCCATGCGTCACATTCTCGATACTTTCAGAAACTTAGCTAAACGATTCAGCGATGCTGTTTTCAACCCATTTTTGATGACGGCTTATTTTCTATGCTGCCGTTTTCTCTCTATTAGCTGACACGAGCACAGAAACCAATCTAATCGTGAGGATATCGATTTTGTCCTGATGCTTGTGGATCGTGTTGGAGAAAAATTGTCTCCATTGGTCAAAAAGTTCCGTAAAGGTATCATGCGAGATCTAGCGAAAAATCCCGAGGAAGCAAGACGGATGCGAGTAGGCACTGAAAGCTATCTTGATGTTGAGTGCTTTTAGACACCTGTTATTTCAGTTTTGCGCCAAAAAGCTTTTTATTTGCAGCACAACGGCTAAAACTCTTAAGACTGATTAGAAATTGAAAGATTTAAGACCAGCATTAAATACACAACTAAAGAAAACGTTCGCAGCGCCAGTGCTGATTTCCAAGTCAGCAGCTGACGCTGCAATTTTCTCCGATGTTTTGCTTCGAAGTTTGGAAGGACGGCTCTGAGGAAAGACATGGTTAGACTAAGGTTACATGGTCATACAGCTCTGGCCAAAAAGTTTTATTTTTTCTAAATGAGCGTTCTTCTCTCTATTGTGTCTCAGATATTATCGGACTTCGCAAATGAGAAATATGATATGTTCTAGATGGAGACAGATCGGTATTTGCTTCGATCAAAAGTAGTTTGCGTCCACCATATTTGCAGAAATGCTCTCTTTGATATCCAACTCCTCAAGCATCTCACACGCATTCACAATCTGCTTCTCAGTCGATCTAATCTGTCATATGAATTAGGTTCAATTGTCAACAGTAAGTGGCAGGCAGATTGTCTTGACGTACATGCTCCTTGAAGAACAGATTGAAGTGGTGACCGGGAATATCAAGAACAGCTTTGATCAAATCCGAGCCAAAATGTTCCCAACCAAGAAGGTCGCAATGCCAGGCAACATCAACTCTATAAAGTGTATTAGGGTTGTCAACCTTAGATACTAGCACGTAGCCTTGACATCGAAGGAGAATAGTTGGTGGCATTAACAAGACTCCTACATTATACCCTTTAGGCGGAGTTCTATGTGTCATAATACTCGCTACTAGAGCCGTCGCCTGAATCGGTCGTGATGGTCTCTGAGGAAGGCATACATTGAGAATTGTCGTGCCTGTTGGTGAACACGTTTTTCAGTCTGCGTTTTGGATCCACGGGAGAAGAGAAAGGGCGCTGTGGCCAAGACGGCATAATCCACTCCTCGACCATCTTCGATAAGTCTTTCAACATATTGGAGACAAGTAGCCTGATTTCCGGTTTACAGTGGTCGGAGAATATGGGAGCATGAGACACAACGTTATAGATCTGGCTCTTCAAGGCTCCGGGGAAAATGCTATCTATCATGACCAGACCAACGACGGTAACATCCGCTGAATCGCGGAGAACGCTCGCGATCTCAAGAGAGAGAAGACCTCCAAGCGACCAACCTTCCTTGAGTGTGAGCCATAATAACTTCTGGACGTTGAGAGGGACAAATAAGACGAACCTCCCAAGAGCATCTTCCCGGCTGTTATGACAGTACGGATCAGGTCCGCGTAGACCCCGCCGATGGTAGTAACTCCACCTGCCCAGCTTTGGCCGGAGTAGAAACGTGGATTGTGTATGGTATAGACGATGCGCTTAAGGGAGCCCAGGCAATGGTAAGAGAATGTGGTTCCACCGCCATCGTGGATGAGAACTAACGGTACGGCCTCTTGCCTGGATAGGGGAGCGACCTGTGCTAGAAATAGGTTTCTCTGCATTCAGCAAGCAACATCTATTAAGATAGATGACTAGGTACTGAAAACACATGAACATGAGTGCTTTTGAAACGAGAGAAGTTGGACTGCTAAGGAATACTCGTAAACAATGCATAGCTGGATACAAGGACCTCGATGGAGTAAATGTCAAGACGGCACTCCGGTCTACTTCCTTCTCCTGCCGTCCTTCGACCCCCGACCCAATACCAAAATGTTCACTCGATTCCGGGACTTCGACTATCTAGGTGCCGTTCTCCAAGTAGGCTTCTTCGTATCTCTGCTCATGGCCATCAACTTCGGCGGAACAATCTATGCCTGGAATAGCGCTCAAACCATCGCTTTGTTCGTCGTTGCTGGAGTAGTGCTTATGGTATTTGCTCCGCAGCAGACCTTTACAGTGCTTACATACGCCAATGGTCGGATGTTTCCAATTCACTTCCTCAAGATGAAGGAGTCAGTCTTGCTGTTCATACTCATGGCTGCGAACAATGCAGGAGCTTTCGTGCTCATGTACTACATTCCGCTATACTTCCAATTCACCCGTGGAATTGGTTCGTTGAATTCAGGCGTGAGACTTCTTGCACTCATTGTCATGATTACAGTCACTATTATGGACAATGGTGCTGTTATTTCCAAGACTGAATACTACCAACCGTGGTACATTGTTGGAAGCGCCCTCATATTGATTGGTGAAGTTCTAATGTGTAAGTCAAAGGTGTAAACCGCCATGCGCTTTCAAACTTTGTAGAAGCTAAATGATCTGCTTTCCTGACAGCTCGGATTACCGTTACAACCCACGCTGCAAATATTATGGCTACGAAGTTTTGCTTGACGTAGGCGTCGAAGCTTATCTTCAGGCCGGCTACGCCGTGATTCAGGGCGTGCTCGATCCCTCGCATATGTTCTACGGCGTCACGTTCATGTTGCTCGATTAGTAGTCCGTCTCGGCTGTCCCTTTAGGCCTTAAATGCTAATCTATTGCGTAGGTCAACTCCTTGATATCGCCCTCTCGCTCTTCATCTCCGGTGCCGCATTCGTCAACACCGCAATAAACGGCCTCCAGAAAATCCTTCCCAACGTACCCCGCCAAAAGCTTCAAGCGGCGATTTCAGGCACGAGCGAAGGATTCTTTGAGACACTCGATTCTGCGACGAAGGCTATGACCTTGAACGTGATTATGAGCTCTTTGCAGAAAACGTGGGGCGATCTGGACATTTTCCTTTTTCGAAAATACAAGTGGGCTAACTGGATTAGATTCACTCTTGTCTACGTCGCTGGTGCGGTAGGCTTGGTGGCTTCTCTATTCCTTTCGGTAAGTCATCTTTTAATTCACCATTGGCACATGGTTTGCTGACTCTGATGTCTCAATTGTAGAGAAAGAAATTGAACCTGAGACCTGCTGCTGAGAGGTAGGTCGGAAGTGAAGATGCAGCTTACAGCTCGTGACACGAAGAAGGATTGGTCTGACAACGTGTGGAGTGGCACACTAGAATTTACTTTTAGACTGTTGGATTGAGAAGAAGAAAAATACTTGGAATTGTTGTACGAGTGCACGTTATCCCAACAGCTGTATGGGAACGTTCGGTTTAAATATGCTCGTTCCTGGGGAAAAAATCTGTGACGATCGTCAATGCGAAAGAAGTATTGATATTTCTAATTACCTCTGCCAAACAGGCGAGGATTCCTAATCTTTGCTATCGCTTCATCTTTTGAGGCACATCTTTAGCCTAATAAATTTCATTTAAGGAAAGTGAAAAGGTTTGCTAGGTCATTACACATGCTGAGTAGCATTTGTTGCCATTGTTACTAGAAATTTTCTAATTCGGAGCCTCACTTCAACAGCCTACCACCATCACTCGATATCATCGCCCCGGTTGTAAAACCATCCCTCATGAAATAAAGGTACGCCTCCGCCAGATTCTCCGGCGTCCCCACCTCTCCAACCAAAGTCCCATCACTAAACCCTTGCAACACCCCCGGCAACTTGTCCTCTGGAATTTCGTTGAACAATTCCGTATGCACCGCCCCGGGGCTCACCATGTTGACCCTCGTCGGCGCAAGATCCACCGCCAGGCCCCTCGTGATTCCCTCGATACCAGAACCCCAGGCTGCGATGAGCGTTCAGCCTTTGTTGGGTCGGTGCGACATGGTGCCTCCTGTCAGCGTGATCGAGGACTTGGGCCCGGGCGCGAGGTATTTGGGCGCGAGTTTGGCGAGGATGAGCGGACCGAGGAAGCGCACGTTGCCCGAGCGATGGATTTCTTGGACCGTGGCTTCCGAGACGGGGACGATTTTGAGGGGGTCGCCGGCTGTGAAGACGATGTGGTCGATTTTGGAGCTTGCAGCTGCGAATTTGAGAAGGGTATCGAGGTTGGACTCGAGGGATTGGGGCTGCGAGAGGTCGCACGTTAGGCCATTGAGGCGGGAGTGCTTGTCTGGGTAGGCGGACTGGAGGCGCGAGAGGGCGGTGTCGAGTTTTGGCTGTTTGGAGCCGGAGATGGTGACGTGGGCGCCGTGTTCGAGGGCTGCTTCGGCGACGCAGAAGCCGATACCGGATGTTCCTCCGAGGACTAAGATGCGGGAACTTTGAAGTTTGGAGGTATATTTGTTGGAGGAGGAGGAGGTGGTGGTGGTGGTGGTGGTGGCCATTCTTAGGGAAGGTGTAAAGGGAGCCCCGAGAAGATACAATGTAGGTGTATTGATTGCTGAGAGGCGATGACGACGAGAGTGTGTAAATGCAAAGATGATTGCCATCCGGCAGCCAGCACTGAGCAATTGCTTACACGAGCATGGAGCACTCGGTCTCAAGACGATATGTCCGAGATGGACTTATGGTAGAGGAATCCCGATGGCTAAAGCTAGCCTTGTTTAAAGCCTTACGTTGAATCTTCGCACAGTGTTTTTACACGCCACCGGCCAACATATTAATCGAGACTCCCATGGAGATGGCTGTGTGCAGTGTGCCGTCGTTGGCTAGGGACGGGGAAAGGTGAACAGGTAAGTCTTATAATCTTTGCTGGTTAGCTTCGCATTCGCAGACAGCGACGATCATATCTCAAACCTTTTACAGATTGTCACGAGATAGGCGGCTCAACCAAGATTGCTGGCGTCCGAACAGTGCGATTGAACATTGTCTTATACTTCTAAACAGGTTTCCAGAAGTACTCGCCATGTCAAGCTTGGTGGAGCCGCTGCAGAAGTCGAGTCACGCAGAGACAGCCTAATCCCTGCCCAAGCTATACATGTTTCGTTGGCATTGAAACTTGAAAAAAGGCTGCACAAGCCAAGGCGCGACGGTGTTTTTTGCTGCTGTCTATTATCTGACGATTGCATGCCCCGAGAAGCATCCTGCAGCCTTCATGCGTCACCCTGATTGAGAACCATTCAGCATAGACAGCCGCTCAGTGTTTACGTTAAATCGAGCCATCCGGTTCTGCCAACAAGCTTTCACCAGCAAATGCGCCCCTGTCAATCACGTGATCGAATATCAGCCAATCAGATTGGGTGAGCCATACGTGGCGGAGCAGGCCCTATATTATTTAATCACCCAGTCTCGGAAAACACCATAGCTGTTACACGGTTTCAATGTTGAGGTTGGCAGGTGCTTGTACTAACTTCAGAGCCCAGTGGCCGCTCAAAATTCCTACACCCTGCCCGCGGCTTTTCCCTAGGAATTGTTGCTCATCCCGTTTGCTCACTATGCGGACGGATATCTCTTCGACGGACAGGCCGCAACATGTGTACCACTGGCTGGACGATGTTGAGGATCTTGAAGGATACTTTACAGGAGGTTACCATCCAACACATCTCGGCGACGAGCTTTCGCAAGGCAGATATAGAATAGTTCATAAGTTAGGTTTCGGTAGTTATTCGACAGGCATGTAATCTTCATTCACTTTACAAGCCGTTTGCGCAACAGCTAACATGTTCCTCAGTATGGCTTGCCAGAGACCAGCGAGAAAATCGTTACGTCGCATTGAAGATCATCGCCGCCCACGCTTCGGGAGCGAGTTCAGAAGGCTATATCCTACGGCATCTTCGCTGGGGCGACCCTGAGCACCCAGGACGAAGCTACGTTCAAATTCTCTTCGACGAGTTTTTCACGAATGGGCCGAACGGAAGGCATCTCTGCCTGGTGAGCGAACCTGCCGGATGCAGTGTGGCCCAATCAAAGGAAGCAAGTGCGAAATGGATGTTTCCAATCAATATTGCGCGAGCTGTTGCTGCCCAGACAACGATGGGTCTGGCATACATCCACTCTTGCGGTGTCACTCATGGAGGTATGTTTCTCGCGTCTCTGTCAACTCAACGCGTTTAGACTAATTAGTTGCCCTCGGTCAGATCTGCATTCTAATAACATCCTATTCCAAATTCCGAATTTCAATTCTTGGACCGTAGACGAAGTCTATAAGAAATTTGGTGAGCCTGTCCAGGTGCTGAATCGACGACTTGATAATGGTACACTCGGCCCAGAGGTGCCATCATATTCCATTTTCCCTGCCGATATGGTAGTGCCGGCGGACCAAGTTAAGGACAATAAGATCAAAATATCGGACTTCGGCGAGGCCTTCCTCACCAATCCACCCAAGAGCCTCCACACTCCAATGTTGCTACTTCCTCCTGAAACGTTGTTTCTCGAAAAATTTGGGCCCCCAGCCGACATTTGGACACTTGCCTGTACACTTTTCGAAATCCTCGGCGAACGTGCTCTCTTCGAAGCTTTTATCCCAAACGAAGATGACCTTATTGCAGAGATGGTCAGCACCTTGGGTAAGTTGCCGAGCCGATGGTGGGACCGGTGGCAGAAGCGACCGGACTACTTCTTGGAGGATGGTTCTTGGAATCCAAAATTCAAAGGCTTCATGTCCCCCGTCACAAGGCCCTTGAGGGAGCGACTTTGGGGCATGGGTCGGGGTCAAATCCCAGAGCAATGCGATTTCTCTCCAGAAGAATTGGCGAATTTGGAGAACTTGCTGGTGAAAATGTTGATGTACGAGCCTTGCGATAGGATGACGGCTGACGAGGTAATGCGGTCAGACTACATGCTACGGTGGGGTTTCCCGGCCATAAATGTAATCTGATCTCCAGTTACTATCCTAATCTGCATCGAGGGGCCAGCAACAGGGACTTTTATCTACAACCCTGTTGCCCCACTTGTACTCTAATTAAATGCCATTTATGTTCAGCTTAAGGCTCCTGATGATGCCGAAGTCTCCCCTCATAACACTCGTCGTCCTTCACGCTATGCCATGATCTTTGCATGTAATTCTAGTAATGCGTGCACTAAGCAATGGAGTCTGGCTTGTGACGAAGCAATGAAGGGAGGGCAAATTAGAATCACAGTTCCGTTTCTACACTCACGAAGAGTCGTAAGCGAATTGAGGTCGTGTCGTAGTTGTTGAAATATTCTGCAGTAAATGCTGATATTGCGGCATTTGGGCGGTGCCTCTTAGGAGCGTGTTACCGTCATTACGTGTTCGTTGTCTGCTCACCCTGTTGCTTCTACGAAGCTCTTTATATCGCATCTGTATTCTATTCCTCGACAACGTGCAACAGCGCTACTATTGATCGAAGCGATGCATAATATGGTGGGAGTTGAAAACATCGATGGTGAATGGTGAAGCAATTTGCCGCAAGTCGAATCACAAGTCGAAGTGAAGTTTGATTTATGATAGATAGCCTTTGATAGATTACAGGTTATTTACAGGTTATTTACAGATTTTCGGCTGCTTTGCGATAGCAGAATGATTAACATTGCTGTAACGTCATAAAATTAGAGAGTCAAGAATCAGTTTCTGTGACATTACGTTTCAAGGCCTTATCACGTCGTTACCGTAATCCGTGTTGACTATCAAAACGTTAAATCAAGTTGACTTTCAAAAAGATATAAACGGTTTGAACTATGTGACGTACTATGGTAATTAACCGTATGACGCTTACTTAACCCAACCGTAGATTCACCGTAAAAAGAATCCTGCATGAGTCGCTAAGGTAGTCTTGCAGGCGAAAATCACGCTAATGTAATGCAACCCGATTCCTAGTGACGATTCTTCGCTTGAAGTTAGGCGAAGCTGACTCCAAATGTTTGAAATTGATTATCTAATTGCTCTGAGATCCGATCGGTTTGTGCTAATACTGCAGGTCTCGACTGGAAATCTTTATGACAGTCGGGGAACGTCTCATGGTGAGAGCGTAACGGAAAGACCAAGATACCGATCCTTCTTAGAGCAAGAATTGCTGCTGCCCACCTGTCCATTAAACATCTCACTACTCTCAATCCCTGACAGGTCTTGCTCGAACCTTTAGATGTCCGTTGGGGTAGTGCCCTACAAAGCAGTCTTTCCAGACCATGTTCTCCTTACTGCATGCTCGGTATAAAGTCAGCCTCTTTCGCCACTTTATCAGGGATGTTTTAATGATGCACCCTTGTACACGGTAGGAGGAGTGGTTTTCCAATCTCAGCCAGAAATTTAATAAGGGAGAGGCCACTTACGTCGTTTCAACCAACTCTAAGTCCAGCCTGCGAAAAACATTTGCGTATGCAAGATACAGCTCGGCATATGCAAGATTGGGGGCAGGACATGATCGAGGACCGCGGGAAAAAGGCGTAAGGTGTTTGTCTAGCTCTTGGAGTGCTTTAGAGGGGAGGAGCCAACGTGAAGGATTAAAGGTGGTAGGATCTGGGAAAAGTTCCGGGTCGAAATGCTGGAAGCGAACGGACATGCCTATTCTAGTCTGGCGAGATTTTAAGTCCCAGGTGATCAAGAGAACGACGGGAGGCGAATGTATGACATCGGGTTTGACTTACCCCCTCAGGTATAAATGTTCCTCCAACCTTCCTTCCTCCCGGCGGTACGATCCTAATAAATCCGGAGGTAATGTGCGGCGCCATCCTTAAAGACTCCTTGCATACAGCTGTAAGATATGGCAACTTCTCCAGGGACTCCAAGTTCGTCCCATATATTTGATCCAACACTGGCCATGCTTCTTTCAATTCTTTCTGCAACCTTTCCGCCAACTCTGGTTTCTCTAGCAGATGATACGTCCCTTGGACGAGTGATGTACTCGTCGTGTCTGTGGCTCCAAAGACAAGGCTCAGAGATTCATGATAGAGTTCGTGCAATTCTAGATTAGGACGGACTCCCTTGAATGCATCAGGGGCCAACAATGCCTCGTAAATGACTGGATGAGACGTGTCCTTCAGTCGCTCTGGATATTTGATTAATTCCACGATCTGAGCCACGAGCATTTTCTGGAGCTTCACGACGCCCTCCATGGCTGGAGCTATCATAATTGTTAGCCAGTCAGGGAGTGAAGCTGAGATTCTTCGGAGGAGCGCAAAGTGTTTCATTGTGTTCCAGCTTAGCGCGGCGGACTCCATGGCCTCCATCATTGAAGCATGGAAATTCGGAGCATTTAGCGAGTTGGCGGATTGGGCGAAGCAAAAGGATGTGATCGTGTCAAGGGAGTAGCAGCGATAACCAAGGTATAAGTCCGAAACCAAATCCTCTTCATTTTGCTTCAGCAACGCAGAAACGAGATCTCTCGTCTAGTAGTTTGTCAGCTTCTTTGTGAATATTGCAGAGTTTTTGATCTGATGGTATACCTTCTCTTGGACGACGTTCTCCATTGACAGAATGCTTCGCTTCGAAAAGAAAGGAAGGAGTAGTTCTCTACGAGGTTTGGCATCGACGACTTTAGCTGTGCCGAACGTTGCGTGTTGCTGTCCAAATGCTGCGTACGCGTCAAGGTCTTTATCCCATTTCTGGTTGTAAATATCATGGTAGGCTGAAGCAGGACTGCTGACAGACAGCTAGGCACCTTCGAATTAGTCAAGGATTTATCACGAGGATAGGTGCATATCCTTTCTTGATGGGGATATCGAGTACCTCGTCAGGACTGATCCGTATGATGGGCCCGTAAATGGCGTGCAGGTCTACAAGTTTATGGTACAAACTTGTCCCCTTCCCCACTTCCTCGTATGTCTTCCACCAAGGTGTTACGGCGGCTAAAAGTGGTCCTGGAAATTTCCTGAGAGGATGAAAGAAGACATTGTAGATTGAACGACCGAATTCAAGAACGACGAAAGCTGCAACAAGCCCAACCATGAGCTTCTTGATATGCTCTAGCTCCAGAGCAGATTGCCAAGTCCGTACAGGAGGTAGCAACCCCATTAAAGCGTGGGAAGCCATAAGGAGAGCTTAGCTTGAGGCGTAGACTCTGAGGCGTTGAAAGTCTACGGAGAAAGAACAAAGGATGAAGGATGAAGGACTAGATAATTCACCGCCGGAAGACACAAAACCAAGATTAAGAACGAGGAGGTAGCTGGAGTTGATTGTGTTGCTGACCAACAATTTGTAAGAGTATCGTGCCAAACTTACTCGCCGCATTTGGTGCGAGCTGCAGAACGTGCAAAACAGTAAGCATCCATTGAGGGAACTCGGTCGCACGTAGTGGTGACAGAGGCCGCCGGTGCAGTATCATAATCAAGAACGTGGTCGCTACTGCAGGGCACGTATACCTTGTAAGCTGCAGAATTGAGCAGCAGGATCCACGTCAAAATCAGGTGAGGATTGAAAGGCCTTCTGGAGCAGCACAAATCACGAAAGTGGGGGCGAACGCGCTAAAATCGCTGACAATAAGCTGCATCATCCGCCAGGTGTCAGTCAACTGTAGCATCGAGACAGCAACGACTACACCACCATCACGATGACTATCAACTTCTATCCTCCAACTGTTGCAGTTCTAAGGTGGATTATGCTTAATCGAAATATATGCGCCAATTGTGATACCCACGAGGCAATAAGCTACAGCATCACCAAGACGCTTACTGACCGTTGCAAGTAAGCCGCAACCGTTGGTGAGGCCGTAAGCTGCAGTACCGTCAAGTACTCTTGCTTTACCATGGCCAACATGCTACGGCTTCGATATTTTGGGGGAAACGATTACATGCATGAGAGGCAGGGGACTATGATCCTGTTCTGAAGCAGTAGACAAACTCTCTCGATAGAATACTATTCTTCTCCCTAGCTATTGAAGTGTCTCATTGTCGCTCTAAACCTACTCATGATAGGCAAATAGAAAAAACGATGACTATGTTATTCTCTACCACCAAATGCTGTTTTACTACGCAAAGTATCTTCAGTACTTCGTCGCTTGTCTCTGCTCTGATCGCTTGGACCTTATATCTTGTTTTCCTAGGAGTGTACCGGTGTATGGTCTTTCACTCTACTCTGTCTAAAGCGGTGCATACAAATGACGGGACTCCTCAGTATACTTCAGTCCCCTCGCCAAATTCCCTGGGCCAAAGCTAGCAGGTAAGTCACCGCTTCATCTGGGTGTGTTTTCATTTTCGCCTGAAGTCCCTGTCTAGAGGCACTTTACTCTATGAAGGAAGCGTTCTTTGCTAAGTCGACTAAAGCTCTCACAACATGGCACCAAGCATACTACGATATCTGGTTACGGGGTCAATACATCTGGAGGGTCAAAGAGATGCATGCAAAGTACGGTTAGTTAAATTCCGGCTATTCTGCTGCTAAGTCTTACTGACAAGAAACTCCGAAGGCCCAATAATTCGAATAAATCCTCACGAGATCCATATAAGCGATCCAGAGTATATCGACGATCTCTATTCAGGTCCTTCAAAGAAGCGTGACAAGTTCAAGTTCACTGGTAGAGCAATTACCCGTGAGTGTAGTCGATTCGAATAACTCTTATCATCCGGCTTACATCTAAGAAAGTTCCTCAATCCACTGTTGCAACCATGCCGCACGAACTTCACCGAAAAAGGAGGGCAGCTATGAATCCTTACTTCTCCAAAGCAAGTGTACGACGACTCGAACCTATTATTTTGGTGAGCCTGGAAAAATTACTAGGGCGCTTAGACTCTTGCCGCAAATCAGGAACAACAGTACCGATGACTGTGGTATACAAAGCTGCGACAAGCGATATTATTACAGGGTATTGCTTTGGAGAATCTACCAACTATCTAGACAAAGACGATTACAATGTTTCATTCTTTGAGGCAGTCGAATCCCTCTTTGAAATATGTCATTGGATGACACATATCTCATGGGTAGGTCCACTCATAGCAGCTGTGCCGATCCCACTCGCTGCCAGGGTGCTGCCCGGAATGGATTCTTTGGTCGGCATGCAGCGTGTAGGTCGAAACACAAGTCGTAGTCCAAACAGACAGCTAATCGGTGGGCAGCAATGGAAGAACCAGATTGAAAAGATTCGGGAGTCTAAGGATCAAGGATTTGGTGAAAACACCGTTTTCCATGGCATCCTCAAGAGTAATCTTCCAGACTCCGAAAAAACCTCCTCCAGACTACAGCAGGAAGCCCAACTTCTTGTTCTTGCCGGTCAGGACACCACCGGTGAATCTTGGTTTTATTCCATGCTCTCTACACAGCTAATTTGTACCAGCAACAACGTTATCGGCCATCACCTACCATCTGCTTGCTAATCCTGGAAAGCTGAAGCTCTTGAAGGAGGAACTCGAAGTCGCCATGCCGGATCTCAATCACCCACCAAGTTGCGCTCAGGTCGAACATCTTCCTTATCTCACAGCTGTGATCCAAGAAGGCATCCGCTTACATCCTGGAGCCATCATGCGCATGCAAAGAGTCTCTCCCGATGAACCTCTGTATTACGGCAACGCCAGCAACACCAAATGGACGATCCCGGCCGGAACACCTGTAAGTATGGACGCGACGCTGACCCAAATGAACCCAACCATCTTCCCCCAACCAAGAGAATTCCAGCCTGAGAGATGGATCGGCAACCCGAGGCTCAATCGCTATCTACTATCGTTCTCCAAGGGGACGAGGGGATGCCTGGGGTAAGCGCTACACTGTCATCGCCAAGATCTCATACTTTTGCTGACCCAATGCTGCTCTAGCATCAACCTCGCGTACCAAGAGCTGTATCTCATCCTTGCTGGTATCTTCCGGAAATATGATGTTCGTGGTGGCACTTCCACACAGGGTGCGACGTTAGCCCTATACGATACCATTCGAGAGAGAGATATAGATGCGGTTGCTGAAATGGTAATCCCTGTGCCTGCACTGGGTAGTAAAAGCCTCAGAATTAGGGTCTCGTGACAGCTATTTACTTAGGTTTTTTGAGGAGATTCAGATGGGAATTCGGTTCATCTGCATGCACGGATATGATTGCGGTGCTATGACATGTTACTCGGTCCGAATAAAGGTAATACCGAAGTACCTTACTTATATGGATGTGTGGCTAGGCGGGCTGCAGCCGCGCAGACGGCTATGTACTGTAGATCCGTACCGCGTAATTAGATAGGTACCGATCGATACGATACGGCTGTAGGGTCCCAACCCCCCATATGATTTTGGTTGAATTTGTCCGAGAAGTTCCACCTGTTATTCATATGGTATCTACATTACGCAGAGAAGGATTGGAAACAGCAACGCCTTATACCCAATCTTGCCCGTGCGCCTTTCAAATACCCAGCTATCCCTCGGGTTATACGTAAATAAAGCACTAAAGGGCGCGAACATTGCAATTCTATCGGGCATCACATGCAGAGAACACGAGCAGATGTTTTGTCGCGATGCTTGGGCAAAATCTGCGCCTAGAAGCAGCTTCCCAAATAAAAAAGACTTCAGACTGTGCCTTCGGACGCAAAGCACTCTTTTAATTTATGCAATTGAGTCTATACAGTGAATGAACGAGCGAAGGTTTACTGAATGCTGGTTGATTCGATATTTAAAGCGATGAAAATAAGAAAACCACGAGCAGTGTTTCTCTGAGACCTTTTGTACTTCAGCTACGTTAATGCAAGTCACCAACTAGGGGAATTTTACTGTTTCTCTTTCAGTCGCTATAGTAAATAGCGAAGATTACAGGTCAATCTCACTGTCGTCAAATTATGAAGACCTGAAGATATAGAGTCAAAACTTCAATAGATTCCTGTATAACTTCATTTCTAACGTCACCCCCCCCTAGTGATGCCGCCGTCGTCTTTTGAGCGAAACTCCGGGCAGTAGACTTGTTATACCATAGGAAGCCAGCTTCCTCAAGCGGTCTTCAGTGGTCATAGGCAGATTGCCCTCCTCGAAATACTCCTTTGCCTCATCGAGCTCATCCTCGTCGTTTTTATCTAAGCCTCCGCTTACTAGTCAATTAACGTAGGCCTTGTTCCGCTGATCGGCAAGTTTCTCAGCAGCCCGCTTCGCCTCTCTCTTCTGTATAGCTTTGTCTTCCTTTGACTTCTGAAGCGTAGCCATTGCTTCTTTCATTCCCTGTCGCCGGATAGAATCATTACCACTGCCTTTCCATGCTTTTGACCGTCAGAATCGACATCAAAAAATTGAACATCTCAACTCGCTGGCATAAATTCGTTCAGAAGGCTTATTTCGAACCCACGCGTTATCGATGAAATCTCAGTATACATATTGCCAACTTTTCCGCTGTCAGATTCACTGACTTCGTCATTTCAAACAGCTGACGCCGCTAAATTGCTAGATTCGTCGACGTATGAAGCAATGTGAGCATCGATCTCGTCGATGAAACCGAAATTGTGAAAGCGATGAGGTTGAAGAAGACGACGACAGCGAGGTCAGCATAGTTCGAAGTGAAGAAGATGAGTTTGAACATGTCGATGTTGACAGTGAGCTGCTATAGTGATTATGATGATTAGCGACAGAAAGGTCAAATAAAGTGTTGAAAATAGAGAAGATAATAATCTTCACCTTCATAGAGCTAGTATTAGCGTGTGCAGAAAGCTCTGCAATTCTTGACATTCATTTTTGCGTTTACCTCACGTTTCTTTTGTATGAAAAATTCGAAAATTCAATTTCATCGCTCTTCAATTGCTCAAAATTGAAGCTATTCAGACCTCTTTGTTTGTTGATGTTTCTGATGTTCTTGTAATCATTTTTATTCAAAATCTCTTAATGTTGAAGTCAAAATCTATCTTTGAATGATTTTCTCATTCTCTCTAAAGCATTCAAAAGACGTAGAAAATCGACGACTTGAACTGAACAGTCAAAGATCATTGATCGAGCTGTCTCTCTTGATCATCGTCGTAAACAAGCTTTCATTTCATTGAATGTAAATGAATCTTGATTGTTTTCAACTTCTTGACAATCTTCATCTTTTGAGCAATTCTCATCTTCTGAATCTCAGTTCAGTCTTCACTTTCTTGATGATCTGAATTTTCTTCACTAAGATATTCATGATTTGATTCATTCAAATCATCATTACATTCTGAATATTGAAGAAATGAACTCAACATTTCTAAAGATAAAGCTGAAAGATCAAGATTTTTTTCAGCTGCAGAAGTTACTACATATGCAAAGTTTTAAAAAAAACGACAGAATTAAGCTGATGCTGCTTAAAGATTGAAAGATAATAAAGCTCATGAAGAAACTTTATGATAGACAGAAATAAATGAGCATGATGAATAAGAAACTATATATCATTATTATCTGAATCATCAGACTAGAAAGAATTTAAAGAATTTGTTTATTTCTGAGCTTAAAGTTATGAACTTTGAAGATCAAGTTGATGATTCTATGCTGTTTATATCAGTCTGTCTTTATGTAAATTAAAGACTTGAATGATTTAATCACATTGCTCAAATGCTGACTTTGAAATTTCAGATCCGAAGCTTCAAAAAGATTTTAAATAAGATTATTAACATCAAAGATGATGATGTTAAAAATTGAATTATCATTAATTGAATAATCATCATTAAAGCTAATAAATCAAGAATCATTCAAAAGCAGCAGTTTATTAATGACTTTAATGAGTTAGAATAAAATAAGATCTTGCTCGCTTTAATTGAGAAGAAAGTTATTGACTATACAATCAAAATAGAAATTAACGCGAAGATTGAAAAGTTTACTTGTAAAAGATTTGCTGAAATTGTTTCTGAAAATTCTGAAGTTGATGAATCTCGTCAAAGATACATTTACATCGATCATCTTCTGAATTGAGTTCAAATCAAAGCAGATACACTTGCTGATGTTGATAATTTTAATAAAGCATTGCTGAATTGCTGACAGTGCAGCGATGAGCATTATAGAAACCAGAATGACTTCTGTTTCGTGAATTTTGCAGACAAGCACTATAATATAAATCATACTCAGTAATCTTTATGAAGTAAGACAGTATTTAATGTCAAAGTAAATGTCAGTATTGAATGATTTTCTATCTTTTTATATAACTTCTGAAGTGATAAACAGAGCTTTATTATCTTGCTGTCTCATTAATCAGATATGCATGAGAAAAGATTGAATGTTAAAGCAGAGTGAGTGAAAAAGAAAGATTTTATGACGAGATTTATGAGATTCAATGAACAGCGAATGAAAATGTGAATGAGTAAGACAATGACTGATCAGATAGAATGAATGAACTTGCATCAGAAAGTTTCAGAATCTCATTCATCATTTCAGTAATTTTCTCTTTTGCAATGATCATCATGATAACAATCATTTATTTATTCTTTCTATCAGTTATCTTATCAATCATGATAACAGTCTTTACAATCTTCTTCATGATAACAGTCTTTACAATCTTCTTCATGATAACAGTCTTTGCAGTTTATTCAATGACAATAATCTTCATCATCTAAATTTACTTTTTCTTCTTCTTCTTCTTTTTCTTCTTTATCATCTTAGTCTGCAATTGCAACTCAGCAATCAAGTTTCATTAAAGAATCAGAAGAAATAAAGAAAATATTTGATCAATTCTTCACCTGAAAGATAAACAAGATCTTATGTCAAACAATTAAACAAAAGCTCACAGAGATGAAAATCATAGTGAATTGTCAGAGACTAAACTAGAAACTATTAATATAAAAGAATAATATTATTATTACTACTTAAGATGATCATGATCAATCTGAGTGACTTGATAGAATCTAGATACAAAACAATACATCAAATAATGTATAAAATGAAAGACAAAGAGTGAAAGAAAAGAATGAAAACTTAACTTTTATATACATGAATTGAGCAGAATCAAGACTAAACAATAGTTTTATAACTTAAGATTGCAAAGATTTACACACATGATTGAGATGATCAAAACAAAATTACTGAGACTAAATTAAAATGATGATGACTAAATGAGTGACTTGATTCATTGAATTGCAAAACAGATTCAATGAATCAAAATTATTTAAAATATCAATGATTTATGTTTTAAATTGAATTGATAATCTGACATCATGACAGTAACTTTTCTCTTCAAGACTGAGCTTCTGCAAGATGATGAGAAGAAACAAGATGAAATGAGAAAGAATTAAAGATAAAGACTGAAATGAGATGAGAATTGATGTGAATGCATTTTAATGTGATGAAGTACAGATGAGACTGAAATAAATCTAAGTTACATCTGAGTCAGATTTGAGTAAGATGAGATGAGATGCATTTTAACATGATGATGCACAGAAAATTAAAACACATTTGAATTACATCTGAATCAGATTTGAGCGAAATGTCTGAGTCAGATCTAAACAAAATCTGAGTCAAATTTGAGTAAAAGAAAGATGAAATGCAGTTTCATATAATGATGCATATGTAAAACTAAAATACATTTAAGTCACATTTGAATCAAATTTAAACAAGATATCTGAAATAAATTTAAGTAAGATTTGAGTCAGATTTGAGCTGAGTTGAGATGATGAAGATTGAACTTAAAGTTCTTGATATTAACATTGAAACATCACACACGATAGTACATGTAATTCTTCAATGACAAAGTTGATGAAATGATATTCATTGAATATTTACTCACAATTGTTCAGAAGATTGAAAGACTTTCAAGTAAAGAAGTGATTTTCTCAATCAATGTAATACTTGAGCAAAGATGAATTATAGCATTTATCATGCTTGAAGTTTAATATGCTGTTTACATATTAAAATCTTTTATCATTCTCAATGATAATGAGTTTTCAAGATTTCTGACGTTGATTTGAAAGAAAGTCACTTGTGATATGATTCAAATGAATGACATGAAAGATTAAGTGAACTTTCATAAATATTGAAAAATTCAACTCAATGATCAGAAAATTATTCTTGAAAACATGCTTGATCTTGAAGAGATCAACATTATAATCATTTAACTTAATTACAAGATGAGTAATGCTGAAATTGTAAACATTCAATCAAACTTCATCTTCAACGAAGTATTTAAAACAAGAATGATGAAAGAGATTGACATTGAATTCATAAATAATTTGAGCTATAAGCATCTCATCACATAGATGCTCAGTTAATTTCTTCATCTTCTTAATGAACTTTTCAATATTGATTAACTTGTTTCAAGTTTGAGATGTAAGATTTTTAAGCAAAGATTCAAAAAACTTGAAGCTTAAACATGAGTTTTGACTTAAATTGATCAAGAAGAATGATGTTAAAGTGATTAATAATGATGTGTTATTGATGATAAATTTAACTTTAAAAAGTTACTTAATTCAGTTATTCTGCATGTAGTTGACGAAGACTTGAAGATAATGCTTCATGATAGTATTGATTCTCTTGATTTGATCATCGATTTCAAAGTGATACATTGTTGATAATTTAACATTTATCTTCAACATTTTACACATATGCTTTCAAACATCAAAGATGAATTGTGTGTTTTGATCAGACATGAAGAACTCAAGTAAATCATGATGTTTTCAAACATAAGCATAGAAGCAGTTGATAACTTCTTCAACTTTCATAGAAGTGATGAGAATTAAATGTCTCATTTTGATAAGATGATCAATGAAGACTAGAACATATTTATATGTGATATTCATGAAAATATTAAGCGATAGAAAACTTACATAGTTCATGAAGATATCACATCAATGATGTTTGAAAACTGAAAGAAAACACAATCATTCTTGAGTTTGTTGTCTAAAGAGCTTAAAACATGTGCATACATGACAGTTTTATATGAAGTGTTGAACATCAATAAATTCAACTGATCAGTTCATAACTTTTTACTCTTTTTGAATGATTATTGATGATATTATCATGAGTGAGCTGAATGATATGAAGATGTAATTTATCTGAGTTGAGCACATACTTTCTTTCTTGAAAGTATAGATGATTCTCGTATTCTTTACACTTAATTAAAGAAATCTTGTTATGATGTTATATTTCATTGCAAAGTGCTTCAATTATCTGAGTTGCAAATTTGTTATTAATTTCAACTTACTTTCATAATGTCTGAGTGAAAATGTTAATAAAATCTTCATCAAGATTCAGAATGTCTTGATTTAGCTAAGACTTGATGTTTTCAATGTTGAATTCTTCAATTTCTAAATTCATGAAAGTTAAAATTTGCAAGAATGTTGAAATAACTAAAAACAAATATAACTGAACTGAATCTAGAATGATGATTTGTGACTGAAGCTTCATGACTTTAATGTCAAAGATGTTGAAAGTAAGATTCTTAATAATATTGAGATCTAAAACATGAATTTTCAAAATTGTTTAATGTTGATATTAATATCAAGAATCAAATATATTTCTCTTCTTAAAGAAATCTTTTGAGTGACATGTCAAAGCATTCAACTTATTATTGATTTTGTTGAAATGATAAGCAATGTGATAGTTGAATTTAGATAGAAACTCATTTCAACAAGCTTGATGATGATTCAACTGCTTAATTGACATGAAATACTTAAGTTTTTTATGATTCATGATCATCTTAATAGAATAGATAAAGTCTTCAAGCTTTGATTATCATTTCTCAAAAGTGCAAACAAGAATTATGAGTTTTTTATCGTAGATCTTGTAGTTACATTCAACTGAGTTATGCTTTTTTGAAAATTAAGCAACTGAATGAAGAATCTCATTTTCATCATACTGAAAAAGAATGTTTTTAAACATATAATTTGAAACATTGATTTCTATCACAATCTTGTGATCTGAATTATAGTGATGAAGAATAATCTTGAAAGTGAAGATTTTCTTAAGAATGTTGAATGCAATCTAACATTTCTGAAATCAAACAAAGAATACATCTTTTCTGATGAAATGAGTGAGCGAGATAGTTATTCTATTATAGTCATAAATGAATTTTCTATAAAAGTTCATGAAATTTAGAAAACTTTAAACGTCTTTAATGTTAATCAAGATGAATCAGTTGACAATGATGTTTATCTTAAAAAAGTTCATCTTGATTTCTTTGATGATGATTATCAATTCTAAATACAAGACTTAAGTGACGTGAAACTTGCATTTGATTATATTCATCTGAAGATTTGCTTCTTGCAGCTTTTGTAGAATGAGCTTGATATGAATCTTGTGCTCAAGTTCATTATTGAAATAAATCAAGATGTCATTCAGATAAGTTGTATAGAACTTATTTAAATGTTTACAAAGAATATTGTTGATGTACTTCTGAAATGAGACAAACTCATTACATAAATCAAAGAGCATGACTAAATACTTGAATAATTCAAATTGAGTGCAAAAAATGATGAAAGCTTCATCTTCTTCTTTGATTTGAAGTTGATTGAATGCAGAAATGATATTTAGCTTGATAAAGATTTTAACTCAATTTAAACAATTCAGCGTTTCTGAAATCAGAAGCAGAGAATATCAATTCTTGATTATAATAGTATTCAAATCTTGATAGTTTACGCAGAAGCAAAGTTCTTCTTCAAATTTCTTGATGAAGAGAACAGAGATGATCATTTGAGAGTGACTGACTTGAATGAAATCTTTGCTTAGATTTTCATTCAGATAACGTCAAAGTTCTAGAATTTTATCATGATTTATATTATACAAAGCAAAGACTGAGAATTGAGCATCTTTTTTAAGATGTATGACATGATTGTGAGTTCAATGCAAAGACAAGATATCAACGTTCTTTTTAAAGAAGATGTTTAAAAACTTGAAATATTTGAACGACAGAATTGTGACTGAATCGACATTCTTACTTTGTTAATAAACTTCAAGATCTTCTTGTGTCATAAATGCAGTTAAATGAAATTTCTTTTTCATTTGATGAAGATTTAAATAAAGATTCTTATCATATATACTGTCTTAAAGATGAGACAAGAACTGAGCAAGAGTTGAACTGTTCTTTGAATAAACAATCAAAGTCATGTGACGTGACTTTGATTCATCAGAATTTAAACTAGAAGATGAGATTAATTCAAAATTCAAGAAGACATTGATTTTCTTCAAAATGACATTAAACATTTCAATGTTTTTGACATGAGTAACGTAATCAAAGCTTTGAATTCTCAACTTAACTATGTTAAGTTGTATAAAAGATTGATTGAATTGATTTGCTTAAAAAACAACAGAAGTTCTAAAGAGAAAAGAATTTTGACACTTAATTTTTAATGAGTATTTCTTTTGAATGACTTGAAGAATACAACTAAAGATTTTTTGTTTCAGATAAAAAACAAGACTAAACAAGATTTGTTTCTTGTGAACAAGCTGAGTATTAGTTTGCTTCTCATGAGTCAATGAGAAGTTAGATTGCTTCTTGTGAGCAGATGAAAAAATGAGTTACTTCTTTTAAGTGAATTGAGAACTGAGTTACTTCTTGTGAGCGAACTGAAAACTGAGTTACTTCTTTCAAGTGAATTGAGAACTGAGTTACTTCTTGTGAGTGAACTGAAAATTGAGTTACTTCTTTCAAGTGAATTGAAGACTGAGTTGCTTCTTATAAGCAAACTGAAAACTGAGTTACGTTTTTCAAGTGAGTTAAGAACTAAATTGCTTTTTGCAAGCGAATTGAATGTTGAATTACTTCTTGTAAATGATCTGTAAACTGAATTGCTTCTTGTGAATGATTTGTAGACTGAATTACTTCTTGTGAATGATTCATGAACTGAGTTACTTCTTGTGAGTGAATTGAAGATGAGACTGAAGAAAAGTTACTTTGTTAACTTCAAACGAGAAATTTTCTTCTTGTTGATTAAAATCATAAATCTTGATGAGAAATTGATAACAATAATTAAGACAGAAGAAGAAAAACAAGATGAGAATATTGTGTTCAAAATTGACATCAATAACGTGATGATGAAGTCATGATAAACTCATGATGATGAAGTATTGACTTAATTCAATGACATAGAAGAATAGTCTTTTGATGTGTTCATCAAGAATTATTGTGATTTCAATAACATAAGTAATGTCATTGATTAAAGTAACTTGATCATCAAATTCTTGAAGTCTGCAAGAATAAGTTAATTGATGCAAGAAAAAATGATGTTGTTGCGTGAAGAATTTATTCATAAAAACATAAGCAGAGACTTCACTATTAATCAGAGCGAAAGTGAGAACTTTAGATTAAGCTTGACGTAAAATACAGAATATTATCATGTGATTATCTTTGAATGTTGAATTGAATTCAAAGAGTTTCAAGACAAATTTAGCAGAAAACTTTCTATATGATTAAAGTGAGAGTGAAAAGATTGAAACTAATAGACAAGATGATATATATACAGATCTTTGAGCGTGACTTAGTTCAGAAACTAAACTTTTCTTGCAAACAGCAAGACTTTTTCATTTATACTAACAACATCACTGTCATAAATGTTCATGATATGCAGAGTGAAGAACTTCTTATTTAAGCATTCTTTAGCAATTTTGCTTGAATGTTGCAATTTGCAATAGTAGCACAGCTTTCACTTATTGCAGATTTTCTTGATTTTAAAAACGATGAAAGTCTTATCTTAAATGATGACAATGACAAAGTTTAAATTCATTAACTTATCAAGAAATGAAAGAGAAAGAAATAAAAATACTGTTGAAACAACAGTCACAGAAGTGATGATCTTTGAACTCAAAGAATTACTAATCAATGCAAAGATGCTCTTGACTTTGATGAATGAAATGATTAGATCTGTCGTCAAGTTCAAGTTGCTCAACTCAACTCAGATTGAGTTTCAATGTTGAGTTGAGTTGAGAGAAGTCAACTCAACTCAATCGAGTTGAGTCAGACTCTCGATTCAACTCGATCAACTTGACGAATTGACTTGAACTCAATTGCAGATCTACTTTCTATCAAATTCTCTATCAAAGTGATCAAACTTTCTATCAAACTTTCTATCAAACTTTCTATCAAACTCTCTATCATGTTTTCTATCATATTTTTCATCATATTTCTCACTATATTTTTCATCATATTCTCTATCATGTTTTCTACCATATTCTTTACTACATTTTCTATCATATTTCTCACTATATTTTCTATCATATTTTCATCATATTTTTCACTATGTTTCTCATTTCATTTTCTATCATGTTCTCTATCAAATTTTCTATCAGATTGATTGCAAAATTGATTGCAAAAAAAAAAATTGAAAAAAAAGGGAAAAAGTATACTATTTTTAATAACAAAAATCGAGTTCAAGCAACTCAACTCAAACTCAGACTTGAATTGAATTGACTTCTCTCAACTCAACTCAATTCTGACTCGACAACAGATCTAAAAATGATGATGAAGATGAAGTTAGATTGATGATGCTTAAGCTGCTGAAACTCTTCATTAATGTCAAAGAATGCTTGAACTCATTGATGAAAGATGAATGATCAAGTTTTATTGAAATTTCATTAAACGAAGATGATAACTTGAATAAAATAATTGACATTGTATTTCAAACAGTCAATTAATAAGAAATCTTTCATCAAAGAACATTCTTTCTTTTGATAAAAGAAATTGTAGTAATTAATAAAGTTATTTATGTTTTGCTTCAGAATTTCATAAAAATATAAATGAGCATCTTCTGTCTTGAAAGAGTTATCATAGCAATGATGTAACTTATGTTATCAATCTGCAAAAATAAAAATGATACAAAGATCATTAATTCAATATTGATTCATTAGATTGTAAATTTTCTTATTTATGATGAATTATGACTCAACATAAACAATTTTGACTCGATGAAAGAAATAATGATCATCATTCATGTTTATGTGCTGTATCAGACTCTGCTCTCATGCATTCAATTGATCTTTGTTTTTCTTATATTTAAATATGTTGAGAAGCTTCTTAAATCTAGACTAATTGCGTCAAGTCGAGTATTCGACTTGAAAAGTGTTGAGTTGAATTGAAATTTTTTTGAAAAAGTGTTGAGTTGAATTGAGAATTTGAACTCAAGCACTCGAGTTGAATTGAGAAGCTTGACTCAATAATTCGATTCGAAAACTCAACTTGACTCGACAAGATATTAGATAGATGTAAATAGCTTAATTGAACAGTCTTCATGATTTTCTTCATGACTTTCTACCATGTTTTCTCGTCATGACTTTCTACCAAAGTCAAACGATCTTCATGTTTTCCCTTCATGTTTCTCTTCATGTTTCTCGTCATGTTTCTCGTCATGACTTTCTTCATGTTTTTCTTCATGTTTTTCTTCATGTTTCTCTTCATGTTTCTCTTCATGTTTTTCTTCATGTTTTTCTTCATGACTCTTTATTAAAAGATAATGCAAAAAGATAATGCAAAAGTCAAAAATCGGAAAAATTTCTATATTTAGCTCTCTTGATGTCAAGCTTGAGTTCTTGACGAGTCGAGTTGAGTTGACTCAATTCTCAGTCAAGTCGAGTCGTGTCAAGTTGAAAATATGAGCAACTCAACTCGAGTTGAATTGAAAATGTGAGTAACTCGACTCGATCTTGATTTGAGTTCAAAATGTCAATTCAAAACTCAACTCAACGATTAGTTTACTTAAATCTAAAAGCAATGAAGACAGTAACAAAGTTTGCAAAAAAATGAATGACAAGAAGAGATTGATTGTTTAAGATTTATGTGATGATTTGAGTTATTATTGCAAGAAACTGAGAATTCAATTTTATATAAACTGAAGAACTGAAAATGATGAATAAGAATGAAATGATGATATCATGTTATTGAACTTGATTTTGAAGCTTTTGCATTACATGAAAGATCTTGACTGAATTTTCGATCATACTTTGAGCAAACTGCTTAACAGCACGCTCATCATTGATCAAGAGATTGTGAGATGACTTCATTTAAGCAAAAGAATAACTAAATGAGATTTCAACATATGAAAACATTGCAGAAAGTGTTGATCTTTCATAATGTCAAAGACTAGACTAGAAACTATCAATATAAAAGAATGATATTATTATTACTACTTAAGATGATCATGATCAATCTGAGTGACTTGATAGAATCTAAATACAAGATAATATATCAAATAATGTATAAAATGAAAGATAAAAAACGAAAGAAAAGAATGAAAGCTTGACTTCTATATACATGAATTGAGCAGAATCAAGATTAAACAATAGTTTTATGACTTAAGATTGCAAAGATTCATGCACATAACTGAAATGATTGAAACAGAATTGCTGAAACTAAATTAAAATGACGATGATTAAATGAGTGACTTGATTCATTGAACTGTAAAACAAATTCAATGAATTGAAATTATTTAAAATATCAATGATCTATGTTTTAAATCAAATTAATGATCTGACATCATGACATGAATGCTCAGATGTGATTTATGAATGATTTGAAAAATATGACAGATTCAACGTCTGCTATTTATCAAACTGTTATATAAGTAAAAGTATTAAATGAAATGACTTGTATCTTTAAGAAAAATCTGAAACTCTTCAAGTTAATCTAACGTAAGATTAAGACTTTATTAAAACTGAGTCGTTAAATAAAGTCAAATTTTTGAATCAAATTTCTGATTTTCTATCTTTAATTCTTGTTTCAAAGCTTTGATATTTATTTCAAAAATATAATTTGAATGCTTGAAGTACTATCTTGAATATTTATCACATTTACTTTGTTCAACAGCATAATGAAGAAAGTCATCAAAAATGTTTTCAAAATGAGATTATGTTTCATTAAAATGTTTATGAACTCAAATCTTTAATACATTGAAGATGAGTTTTATAAAATTGTAATTCAATGAATAGAAAGATAAATATCACATTTGACATTATCAATAATAAATCATCAACTCAATGAAATAAATAACTTATTTGACATTCATGTGAAATGATGAACTCTTTAATTCAACTATTGCAATGAACATTTATATTATTTATGATGATCACACTTCTTGAAGTCGAAAAGAAATTGCATAGAGATAACAGTTCATCTGCTAGTCATTGAAAGAAAGTCTCATCATTGAATCAGCTTTCGCGAATATCAATGCAGAATAAATATTCATCTTTTGTATAAATTGAAAGAACATTTCAGCAATGTTCTTTCATTTTGAAGACTTGATAGTGAGTTAATTGATCAATGAAAGCATAGACTTGATGATGTCAGTCTGTGATCTCATTGAATAAAGATTCATTCATGAACATGAGCTGTTCAATTGTTAAACGAAGCATGTTTGCTATTCAATTCAAATGAAGCTCATCGTTTTGTTTGACTTCTACACGCTGTTCTTTCTTATTACTTCAGCGTCTTCTCTTCAGAATTCTTGATATCGTGAATTAATGCACGTTAATGTCTCACTTCTCTCATATGTATCAGATCATCTTTTTCTGCATGATTCATGACTGATCTTCAAGATAGACTATGAGATTATTTTCAGCTGTCTTAAACATCTTGCGAGAAGTCTCTTTGAGACGAAACTGAGATTTAAACGATGATGAATACATGAAGATATTCTCTTGAATGCTATACATCGTTCTAGAACAACAGTGAACTTCTTCGACGATGACGAGAGATTGTCAATGAAGTAGTAGAAGTCGTACGATTCTGAAGCGAATCGCTGCAGATAGTGGGTCGATCATAGCTGAAAATGTGTTAAGAACGTCAACAAACAAAAAGGTCTGAATAGCTTCAATTTTGGGCAAATTGGGCAATTAAGAAGGCGATGGGATTGAATTTTCGAATTCCCCATACAAAAGGGACCGTGGGGTAACGCAAAAATGAATGTCAAGGAATGCAGAGCTTTCTGCACACGCTAATTGCAGAGCTTTCTGCACACGCTAATAGGGCTGGGGCCGGTTGGTAGAGTTTTCACCTTCCACCTCCTAGATAGCCTCCTAACAGCTTCAACCCCATACACTAAATGCCTCATATGACCTCGTGTTTCAACATAAAGAGGCAATAGCAGGATTTACAGTGGAAGGAAATGGGGGGTGGGAATGCGCGACGCGTCTTCTTTGTTTACGTAATAATTTGTAAGGCAAGCATAGGAGAAGCCCCAGGCCTCCCCTGTGTAGTGCCTCTTGGCTTGCATTAACGTAGCTGAAGTGTAAAAGATACCTACCGTTTCTCTTTATCTGCTGATAAAGAATCTAGCCGGAGAGGAACAACGTTGCGAGGAGCACCTTGCCACACCGCCTTTTCCGTCTATCAGGGTGACGATACTGGTGTGGATGGGACGATTGGCTAAGGTATGTGTAGTCGGACGTCTCAAAGACGCGAAGGAGCTTTCTTCCTGGACTTCAAATGTCATGAAGGATTCGAACGCGTTTCATTGATATTATTCCCAGAGATAGCTTCCTCCGCTACCCGCATCAGATTCCCCGGTGAGCCGGCCAATCAGGCCCCCGGTAGCTACAGATTGATACCGTACCTAACCCTGACTATCAGCGATAACGCAACCAGTCACAACTCTCGTATCAGACGGCGTTCCGAGCCTCCCGAACTCAGACGGCATAGCTCTCGAGCGAGGTACCGGCAAGCGCTTGTCTGCGAGATCTAAAGTGAAGATTGGGCAGGACTCAAGTGACTCTCTGCAATCGAAGAAGATGATATCTCAACCATGAAATTGCAGTAAGCGCCCAACGACAAGTATCTATGTGATGGAAAGCCACCAACGCCGGTCAGAAAAAGAACCTTTCAACAGCCAGTATAAAAATCAACCAACTAAACCAGACTCCCTAAATCAAGAAACATCAAAAGAAGATCGACGCAAGATTCAGAACCGCAATGCACAACGCAACTATCGTGTGTCTCTTTGTCTTGCCCGCCACACTTGATGGAGGCATTTCTTACAGCCTAAAACAGGGAAAAATGTCAAGCAACGAGACAAGCGTCGCGAAAACGGCTACACCGCAGCTCTCTCCTCTATGCTACCGATACTGGGCGAAGTAATGATTCCACAAACGATCATGGAACAAACCGAAACAGAACCCCCTTATTCCTCCTTCTCTGTGCCTTACTCGACGTCAAACCTTCCCGTGAGTGATGGGCAGTACCTAACCGAAGCAGAATTTAGGACAGATCTTGCGGCATTTGACTATGGATCTCCCTCTCCGTCTCTCTCTCCATCTTGGCGTCCGTCGTCTTCAGGTAAGCGTTGATCGTATTCCTACTTTTTTGCTCGTCCCAAGCAAGGTTCTCTCTACATGTTTCATGTGCATGGCGGGGCTGATCTTTTTCGCGGAAATCCAAAGATCAAGGACTTTTGACGTGTGATAGTTGTGGCATGACGCTACGAAGTGGCAACGTTACTCCTAGTTTCATGACCAGCAGATCCTTCGCTGGAAGTGGCATTATCACTCCGTCTTCATCTGCGAGTATGAACATGGTCGGGAATGGCGCCAACACCCAAGGCTCTATATCTTCTACGAACACAAATTCTTACAGGGATGGCATCATCATTCCTACTTCTTCGACCTTACCAAGCATAAACTTACCGGTGAGTCGTTCCTCCGAAATACACCGAAGCCTCCAAAAGTACGGGCAATATCATGCAAACGCCCTTCACTAACAGATCACTCGAAATATCATTAGTGCTGCGGAAATCCCTCTCCAAACGTACAACCGGAACCCACCCTCATCTCCGAGAAAAGCGCGGAAAGACATAGAAAACAACCACAGTTAAAGCCTTCGGATGTATCCACCACAGCGACCGCTAATCTCGGCAACCTATCCCAGAACTCCTACAAAGCCACCTCAATCCTACACCTAGAGAACGGTCCAGGAGGGACGACGACCCTCCACATCGCGTCGTCATCCGGGCACGAGCTCGCGGTGCGGCTACTGCTAGGACGTGGGGCCAACGTGAACGCACAAGATGACTCGGGGCATACGTCATTACATCTCGCTATCAGGAACGGACACAGGGGCGTCGTGCAGCTATTGCTCGGAAACAACCCCAACACGAACATAGCCAACCGCGTGGGATGGACGGCTTTGCATCAAGCGGCGGAGACGGGGGATGAAGCCATCCTGGGCCTTTTGATCGATCATGGTGCGGATTTACATCAGAGGGTGGTGGAGGGGTGACGTGGTTGGCAATAGACGCGGAAGGACAGCGGGGCCTTCTTTAGAACCAACGAGCGTCGAGGGAAGCGGGGAAAGGAGGTCGAAAGCCACTTCCGGCGACCGGACAGAGATGATTAGACCTACCAACCACGAAGAGAAAAAAACCCCTTGCCCTCCCAAGTTGCCCACAGACAAACCACATGACCTCGCTCGTGAGAATCACATCGTGCACGACAGGCAGCCCCCAAAGCCGACCGAGCGAGCTATGGGACCACGTACGACAAGCGTGGCCCAAATCCCCCTCGAGCATCCGCCCGTCGTGCTCGGAGCTCCCGGCCAGAAACCGTAACCTGGCCAAAGAACCACGGTATGAATACCACTTCTGGAGCAAATCCCCGCGACACTCAATTCCCCCGGCAGCTTTTTCCTTGCCCGCCAGGGCTTCCAGACTTCCCCCGCCTACGCCAAAGATACCGTAGTGAGGGGTGCTGCGCTCGATGACCCATAGCGTTGTAATCCCCGTCTGTTTTTCTGCGGATCACCTTGTCTTTCTCCCCGTCCGGGTAGGGGGGCGGGCATTCCGGCGCCCCGGCAGACATACCGGTGGGTGAGACTCGTTGGGGTTGGTAGATCTGTCCGAGGGTCAGGGCGAGCGGAAGGGGATTTGTAGCAGGATAGCATGTGATGGGGTTTTTCTCCGGCGTGGTAGGTAGGACTAGGCTTTGACGGCACGTGCGCGTGGTTCGTTGTACCTTGACCGGTTCGAATTGCATCACGGATGATTTATTCTCACTTGTATCTGGGAGGAAAGTCTATGTGAATGAATCTAAGAACGCTAGGAAAATCCCTTCCCCCCTCCTTTAAGAGATGAAAGTCATTGATCTAGACGCGGGACAAGCAGACGGACTCAGGCACGATGCGGAACCGCCGGGTTCAGCTTCCCGATGATCTTCTCACACAACGAGAACAGCGACGTCGCGTTGGTGATGTCAAGCGTGGTGAGCTCGACCCCCAACTCGCCACGCGCCCAGTTCCGGAACTCGACCGCCGACAGCGAGTCCAGCCCGTACGCGGACAGGGATTTGGCCGGCTCGAGGCGCTCGTCCAGGCGCAGCATTTTGGTGAATTGCTGGTTGACAATGTCCACGGCCGCGGGGAGCAGAACCGTTGGGTCCGCGCCGGAGCGGTGCAGCAGAGTGAACGCCTGGATGTCCTTGGAGCTATCGGTGCCGGCTTCCCGCGCCGTTGCAGCCGAGAAGTCGCGGATGAACAGGGCGCCGAAGCGGGCATCTCGTTGCAGCGAGGAGTCGTCCGGTTGGGGGACGGGGATGCCGGTGATCAATTGGGCGGCGCTGGCTTGGTTGATGGGCGAAAGCTGTTGGAGGATGGAGTAGCGGAGGATCTGGTGCAGCGCGGCCTCGTTGATCCCTTTCCACTGTCTGGTGTCGAAATGGCCCTGCATGCCGCCCTGTTCTGCGACGTAACCCACGTCTTCAATGAGGCCCAGGTCCGTGGAGTTTGCTGGCAAGCCCAGCGAGTGGCGATACCGGGCGAAAGCGTCCAGGAAAGCATTGGCTGCCGCGTAGTTGGCTTGACCTTTCTGCCCCACCACGCCGGAAATGCTAGAAAGCATGGTGAAGAAACCAAGTGGCTGTTCCTGCTCCAAGGCTGCGCGATGGAGATTCCAGGTCCCTTGCACCTTGCTCGAAATCGTGGCGTGGTACTGTTCCACCGTCATGATCTCGTACGGTTTGTCCTAGATGGTTTAGTAAAAACAGCAAAGGTCGTCGACAAATAAACACTTACCCTGAGAACCATCGCTCCTTGGATCACCCCTCCTATAGGCACTGTCACTTTTTTGAAGGTCTTCCGAACATCTTCCCAACTAGCGACGTCCGCTTCAGCCTCCCGGACTTGGCAGCCCAGGGCGTTACAATTTAGAATAACCCCCTGAGATCTTTCGTCTGAGCAGCCACTACGAGACATTGCTATCAGATGCTTGGCGCCATGTTGTGCCATGTGAATTGCGAGGCTACCGCACAGTCCTTTGAGTCCTCCGACGATGAGATAGGACACATCGCCTCGTAGGGCGAATTTCAGATCAGACGGTCGTACCGGTACCTTGGGACTAGCCTGCTCACCATCGCTGATGACGATCTTGCCAATGTGGCGTCCACTGCGCATGTACGCGAAAGCAGCCGGTATGTTATTGAAGGAGAAGGTCGTGATCGGGTGAATAGGGTAAATACTCCCCCTTTCGACCAGATCGAAAATTCGAGTCAGGAGACTGACAACTACTGTCAGTGCCTCGGACTCGGGCTTCAAATCAAGCAGTACGTCTTACCTAGCGATCAAAGCATCCGATATTTGCTTGTACGAGAAGTCTACCGCTCTAAAAGAGCAGTTGCGGTCGAATGGCTCCATGGATAGATAGTTCCGATCCATGATATCTTTCTTGCCAATCTCGACCATGGAGCCGCCGTCCGCACATATTCGCCACGACTCATCCAATAATTCTCCGACGAGAGAGTTCACAATGACATCGATGCCCTTACCTTGTGTAGCCTTTAAGATCTCAGACGCGAACTTTGTCGTTCGTGATGAGAATATACGCTTGGGGGATATCCCGAAGGCTTCTGTTAAGAAGTCTCGTTTTTCATCCGTACCTACTGTGGCATAAATCTAGGCATGCTTGCGTCAGCACTCTTCGGGCTCACAGTAATCAGGAAAAGATGCAATGCTCACCTCCGCCCCTGCGTGTTGAGCGAGCTGGATGCAAGCAATGCCGACACCTCCAGCTGCTGAATGAATGAGAACAGACTGATGCAAAATCAGCTCAATGCAATGTGAATGGTATACCGTAACACCGAATGTACCTGGCCCTTTTGCAGACCTCCAACGTTGAAGAGAGAGTATACAGATGTCAGATAGACAAGCGGAATAGTAGCTGCGTCCTAGGGTGCACTTCAGCAATTGGAGTCAATCTAGTGTGTGCAACTGCCTTACCTCAAATGACAAGAAGTTCGGTAAGAGATGAGTCCTCTCCTTGGGTACTTGGATTCTGTTGGCGAAAGTACCATTCCTCAATACAGCAACGCGGTCCCCAACTTTGAAGCTAGAAGCTCCAGTTCCCACTCGTCTAATGATGCCCGCGCCCTCTAGCCCAAGAAGATGTTCGTTCTCTGGGACAATGCCCATCGTCACCGCAACGTCCTACTCGCATGTAAGCCTTTCTCCCAGACAGCCGGCAGTGCTTGAGTATATTGGCAACCCATGCATCAAAATCCTAGGAATGCTCATCATTCAAGAGTGCAGAAAAGCCGTCCCTTGGCTAGAGTGCAGTTGAACATGATTTCCACATCGTGAATAAAAGAGTAGGCTTACCTTGAAGTTCAGACTGGCCGCAAATATCTCAACCTCCACGTTGTTGTCTTGAATTGGAAGTTCTACAGCAGAAATTGCTGAAAATTGCAGGGCGTCAAGGGTACCAAGGCGCTCAGCCCTCAACATGGCGACAGGCTCCAAGTCATGCAAAGACTCAAAAACAGGCTCAGCGCCACGAACCTCATTCCCGTGGACTTTGTTAAGAGGACCGTCGGGGAGTATCCTGCTTACGTATATAACACCACGACGCTCAACAAATTCGCTTTCCACTTGGACCTTAGGCATTGGCTTTCCCAGAAACACTATTAGGCGACTGATGGCTGAAACTGTTGCAACGCCTTTGCCAGACTCCACGTCAAGAGTGACGAACTTGAGGCTCTGGTCTTCGGCGCGAATTGTCCGGAAAAACCCATGCACGAGGGCATTATCGGGTTTAGTGACGTCTAGTTGCGAACCCTCCGTGAGCCACAGAATCTCGCAACGTTGAGCGACAAGGTACTTGATTGCTTGCCACTGGTCGTGCGATACAGTCGCAAGGACAGAAGCATCAAGCTCGTCTAATATCAAGACTGTGCTCCTCGGTGGAAGATCTTGGAACGGATATGAGTGCTCTGTAATCTGCCACCCAGAAAGTTCAAGTGCTGCTTTCATATCCAGACTGGTTTGCACCGCGCTTGAAAGGTGGACAACACTGATAGCCCTAGTAAAGGTAGGGGTAACAGCATCCAGAGCTTCCGCTGTGAACATATACGCTGATCTGTATGTATCACTCGGAATCTTTAACAGGTTGCTAAAGCCAGAAGCGTTTACGAGGGATACTAGTGGTGTCTCATCCAAGCGCAACGGGTCATCACCATCCACGATGACCAAATCATTGTCATCCGAGTCCGATCCGCTGAGAGTCTGACCTTGCTCTATAAATAGCACATAACCTCCGTCAGAGAGTAGACCATGTGCATTTCGTACAATCGATACCATGGCTTCTTCTGGCAATTCAGGTAGCTTGATGATGGCGAGATCAAAGTCTGTCTTGTGCGGAACGAAGTCAGGTTTGCCCAGGTCGAGTAAGCTGAACGAGGTGTTTCTTTGGGCCTCGTAGCCTGTCTGAATATCTATCAGAACTTTGGCATCCGATGAAGCAAAGTGGTACTGTTCGTAGGCCGCTCTGAATGAATCGTGCGACTCGGATTCTTCAAACCATAGATTTGACGTGTCGGTTGGGCTCAAGTTTACTTCGACAACTTTCAGGGCTGGTTTCTTGTATGCGATCAAATCGATGATTGCGCCGAGTCTGGAGGTTGATCCGTCAAGATCTAAGTCAAATATCTGGTCTTGCGATAGAAAGCTAATGTCAGGTCTCCATGTGGAAAGGTTGTACGTATGACCATCAAGGACCAAGCCAGTATCAAGCTTGTGGTAGCGAAGCCCTGTAAGCCGAAGTAGCAATGCTCCCGAGTCTGGATCATGCACCGAGCATCCAGAAATATAATTTTTACTCTCTTCTAGCCGTCCTCTCCCACTATATCGCGAATTGGTGACAGATATGCCTATTTCAGGCAACGAAGCTGTTCGGTTAATTATTAGATCGTCGATCGTGGCTGGAACCAAGACTGCACTGATCGCGCTTCGGTGCCCCGCCCATAGCGATGGAGTGACGGTCTGGAAGCATCCATCGATACATGCTGGATGCATTGGGTATGGCGACTGTGGTGCCGATGCTGAAGCAGGCTCGGTGAGTGATACGTGAGATCGACTTCTTCGTTGCCCGGCAACAGACTCAACCTTAAGCTGCTTCTCGAACAAAGGCCCAAAGCCATATCCTACGTTAGTCAAGGCCGCATACCATAGGTGGCCTGGGGTTGTGTGTTGTAGGGGCGCCAGATCAGCTTCGGATGCTACTACTACTATGTCAGCAAATGTCCAGATCAATGAAATTGTAATTAGTTACCCTCCGTAACAGCCTTTTCCAGGCGGATTAAACCGTTGCAGTGCTCGCTCAAAACATTGTCCCGAGATGAACAGACCGAGAAATTGTACCACGAATCTTTTGCTCCAGGATGTGCCGTCAAGGACATGGACAAAGCCGCTTCAAGATTCTCTTCTAGAACCAGTGCCTTCTTGAACGTGACATTGCGTAGTCGGTAACAGAACTGGTTGGCTGAGGTAATATTTGGAACACGATCAGTGCTCTGTTTGTGTTGGTAAAGGCCTTCAATAGCCATTGCAATGTACCCTGAAGCTGGCATCAGGATGTCAGATCCCATCTTGTGGTCCTTTAGCCATGGCAAATGTTCAATTCGCAGCAGTTTTTTCCATACAGGTGCGTGCCAAGGGGTGCCGAGTACTTTACTCCCAAGCAGATCGTGATGTGGAAATTCTCGGAAACGCCAGTCTTTGCTGGATTGACTCTCATGCCAGTACTTGTTTGAGTGATTCCAGGCATAGTTAGGAAGGTCGACGATTACAGATGGACTGGATCCGACAAGGCTTTGCTCGTCTTGGTTGACTTTCTCCATCGAGATGGAGCCACCGGAGATGAACATCCGTCCTGCCACATCTAACATTTCCTTGATAGAGTGTTCGCCTCTGCTTGAGGAAGCACAATACTGGATGTGCGAGCCTTCCCCAGGTAGGATCCTCTTGATCTGGGATATAGGACCAGCCAAAGCTCCACTTGGTCCGATTTCGATTAGAAAATCGGCCCCCTCTCGGCTATACAACATTTTTTGAACTGCTTGGTCAAAGCGTACAGGAGAGTTCATGTTTTCCTTCCAGTACCTAGCATCACAGCTCCGGTCCAACTGGCGGCCACTAACTGAAGAGAACATAGCAACCTCACTTTTGTCCCGCAACGGTATCTCGCAATTCTGCAGAAGCAGATCTTCGTAATGATTACTGATAGCGGCCATGAACTTCGAGTGATACGCAAGGTTGACCTGCAAAAGTCGAGCAAAGTGACCATCTCTGTCTAATCGAGACTTGATCTTTTTAAGTTCCACAACATGCCCAGAGAGTGTGACACTTCTAGGACTGTTGAAGCAACCGATCTGTACCAGGTCTTCCGAACATTCAATATACTTTTGAGCTTGATCAGCACCAAGTCCAACGGCGAGCATACCTACGTCGACTTGGATTTTGTCCAGACAATCGCAAGCAGCTCGACCTCTATAGTAAGCTACTTTGATAGCTTCTTCTGGTGTCAAGAAACCAGCAGTACAGGCCGCTACTATTTCGCCAGATGAATGACCCACGACAGCTTGTGGATGGATGCCCCAGCTTTTGAAGACGGCAAGCATGATAAGCTGAAGGGCGGTCACCAGGGGCTGAGAAAATTCGGGAAGGCGGAGGTGCTCCGAGCTTCGAGGTTCGACCAGTTCATCTGCGACGTTAGATGGACTTCGATTGTCTACGGAGATTAGATCTTACTTAGTAGTGACCAGGCAGGAGGTGTTGGCAGCTTCTGAAGTACATCATCAAGGTGCCTAATCAAGGTCTTGGCGATTGGAAAGGTCTCGATAATGGCCTTCCCCATCTGCGGCCATTGCGCACCCTGGCCTGTGAATACAAAACCAATTCTTGGTGAATCTGTATTCTTCTTCCCAAACACAAATGCGCCTTCGTCGAGGTCGGTACTTTGGGAAACCACGTAAGCGCGGTGGAAATGACGACTTCTTCGCTCAGAAAGAGTATATGCCAAGTCGGGAAGCTTAACGCTCACACTTGGATTGATAAGATGATCGCTCACTCTCTTGCAGTATGCTCGTAGGGAACTCTCGTCATTGGCCGAAAGAACCAATGTGAAAGGTCGCGCAGAGATGCTGTCAGCAAATATATCATCGTCTTCCGAGATAAAAGATGAAACATGAGTAGTGGTAGATCTTTTCAGGAGAGAGTCGGGATCATCTAATATGATATGAGCATTGCTTCCTCCATATCCGAAAGAGTTGACGCTTGCTCGCCGGAAAGCTGCTTTGGGCCATGGTATTGTCGTCCTTGTGGCACGTACGTTCAAGGCTCGAAAGTCAACTAAAGGGACCGTCAGGAGGTATTTCTTTTCTAGACTTCGACTTCAGCTTACTTTTAGGATTTGGTGTTATGAAAGTGGGATTTCCCGGAATTAGCCCTTTTTCAATTGAAAGCACGGCTTTCAGCAATCCGGAAATACCAGCAGCGGGTTCTGAATGCCCAAGATTGCTTTTGATCTATGAGGGTGTCGTAAATCAGTACGAAACGACTAGATCATGAAGACGAAGCTGTGATGAGAGAAACTCACAGAGCCAATGATGAGTGGTTTATCCGGGGAGCGAGTCGGTGCAAAAACCGAAGAAACACCCTTGACTTCCATAGGATCGCCAGCTTGTGTACCCGTACCGTGGCATTCCAGATATGCTGTATCGTTGAAGTCAGATATGTTGGCGTTGGCGTAAGCTGCTCGAGTGGCTGCAGCCTGAGCTTCAGCATCTGGACTTGCAATCCCAGGCGTTCTCCCTGAAATACACTTAGCAACCTGATGGAATGCGTTGTCTATCATTTAGAATACTAATCCCTTCCCATGACGGGCAGAAGGGGATTCTTCTTCTACGGCGAACTTCACTTACCATCGCTGTTTGTTGCTGAGCCACGAATAATTGCTCTTATAGGATCTCCGTCCCTAACAGCATCTTCTAGTCGCTTCAAAATGACCGCATTCACCGCTTCGGCTTTGATGTATCCATCAGCCTTGATGTCAAAAGTATGACATCTACCAGTCTTCGAATGTGCTGTTCCTATAGCACCACCTATAATTCGTGAGCTAGGACTGACCACTATTGCTTTACAGTGCAACATACTATCCATAACGTGTTCAGGACTTTGAAAACATGATTAGCCTGTTCCAAAGGTAGTTTACAACTCCAAAACGCACCTTAGGTATAGATTACTTGCCGCAACAATGGCTCCGCTGATTTCCTGTGTCTGCAGATATCGACATGCAACATCTATTCCCACCAAACTACCCGAGCATGCTGTATCTATAGTCATACTGAATCCTCATTAGAATATACTTTTTCTCGTTCGATAGATCCATCAAAGTACCTAGGTCCTTTGATATTAAGAAAATGACTAATCCTGTTACTCAGTATTGCACGGCCAATCCCAACCTCAATATTGGGAGGTCTGTCTTCCGGATCTCTAAGTTGAACGTCGGCATAATCTAATTGGGGACAATTAGATGATGATCATCCCGCGGAAAGAATATCCTACCAACAGCATAGGAACCCACGAAGCAGCCCACTTGTGCACCATCTAAAGCTTCAAGGGTAACACCTGCATTCTCGAGCCCTTCGTATACTACCTCGAGAAGTTGACGCTGATTAGGGTCCATAGATATAGCGTCCGTACGTGCGATCTTGAAAAACTGCGCATCGAAATCTTGAGGGTTAATGTTTTCAAGGAACATTCCCCCTGGCGGTCTCATGGTCTTGGGTTTTGCTGATCCATCATGGTGGCCTCTCAGATTGAATCTTGATTCCGGGACATCAAAATCGGCGCATCCACCTTGCTCGAGAAAGTTCCAAAGAGCGACTGGAGAATTACTGTTCCCAGGAAGGCGACATGCCATACCAGTAATAGCAATAGGGTCTTGAACATACTTACCCTCGGAGGTCGATGAGCTAGCAGAGGCTTGGTTCTCGCTAATTTGACTGCTGGAGCCGTTCACGGCCATTTTGCAACTTTGCTGCAGTAAATGGAACAAGATCTTTGCGGCCCTTCGAAGTTAATGTTCTCTCAGTGGGCAAAATCCGATTGAAGGGACATGGAACGACCTCGAATCAACCCCCTGTATATGTATTCAGCCACCCTCGAATGTATAATACCGTGAACAGTCCTAGAATTTTGGAGACGGCAATGTTTGTGCAGGCGAACTTACCATTAGCACTCTCGTTCAATGTGTGAGATAAGAAAGGCAATGAATAGAATGCCACGTGACGAAGATGCAACGGTCACGAGTAAAATCGACAAGGAAAGTCGGTGGTTGATGGGGGCTCCAGAGTAATTCGCGAAAACTTACAATAAGCTGCAGTAATGAAGCGTACAGCAAGCGATATACTGCGTGGATGATACTAGGATAGTAGGCCTAAGTACTAAGACGCCGAGATACCAGAATCTTTGACCAAACGCGTAACCAGCGCTTCCGCCAGAGAGAAAAACAATCCGTCAGTTAGGGCTGTCATAGAAAACATCCCACGACAAGCTAATCTTTTAGTGCAGGATAAGCTGCATGCTGAACCAGAGCTGACCATGTCGTCATGCTAAGTCTCACGTTAATGGGCCGATCGATGTGAGCTTGTAAGGTTGTGCTTATTTTGTAACTAACTCAAGGCTTCATCAGTCTTTCTCTACGATTGAGCATTGATGCTATGAACGGCTTCAGGTAGTCTCGATGATTCCACGTAAGGCACGAATTCTCTGGCGAGAGGAAGACGTAGAGGGAAGAAAAATTTAACTGTGTGAAATCAAAAACGTGGGTTTTAATAATTTTACTACTTGCCGATTGTTCTTGACGGAAACATACATCTTATCCACCAACTATAGATCTCTCACATACCTGACAATGTCGACCTACCACGAAGACGTCGATTTTAATACCCTCGATGGACTCATACTAAGAGGGTGGTTGTATCCCGCCAGCGCACGAGGTCCTGCAGTTATAATGACACCAGGGGTGAGCCCACTCCACCGTGAAATATCAGCGCTCTTACTTGAGACTTTCATGCCTTAGAGAAAGACTAATTGGCTCTTAGTTCAACTGCGTCAAGGAAATGCTCTTACCTGAGGTAGCTGAGCAATTTCAACTTAGGGGTATCTCCGCTCTCATATACGACCCACGCAGTATTGGTCTTAGTGATGGGATTCCACGCAATAATATTGATCCGATAAAGCAGGCTGAAGATTATTCTGACGCTTTGACTTTCCTCAGCACTCTCCCGGTAGTGGACCCAAATCGCATCAGTTTCTGGGGCATGTCCTTCTCAGGTACCATTGCCCTCTGCGCCGCTGCTCTTGACAAAAGGGCCAAGCTCGTCATAGCCGTTTGCCCACTGGTGACTTTTTACACCGAAGAGAAACTTCCTAGGGTTCTCGCCAAAGCCATGAAGGACCGACAATCTCAAGTCAGAGGCAACGCTCCATTTTCTCTGCCACCATTCACGAGCACAGGCGAAAATCCAATGGGTATGGCCACTGGGGGGGGCCTTGAGGCCTTTGAGTTCATGATCAACGTCAAAGAAAAAGGGGCCGCGAATTTTGAAAATCGTACCACGCTCCAGTCATATTACAAAATCGTGCAATGGCAGCCTCACGGACTGATGAGATTTGTCCAGCCTACGCCAGTAATGATGTTGGTACCGGAACTGGACATGATTTCTCGGTCAGAGACACAGATTGCCCTGTTCGAAACCCTGTCAGGTCCGAAGAGACTGCATATTGCGCCTGGTAAAGGGCATCTGAACGTCTTGAGTGGGGACGACTTTCCGACGTTGCACAATCTACAGGTAGACTTTATATGGAGCGCCCTTGATGGAGCTTTGTCGTAAGTGGTGAAGAACATAAAGTAGAGGAGTCCGGAATGTCGGTAGATCTGCATAAATAGAGTTGCGAGAATAGAAATCACCAAGGGTTGAAGATGGTACATAGAGTAGTAGGAAACGACCGCTCTTTCCTCCAAACGAACAACTAGACTTCTCGTCATCGTGCAAAAACAACAACAACAACAACAACAACAACAATAGAGATTTTGACTCGAGCTTCGTTATAATGCTCGCTGGATGAAGGGGATAAAGCAAATCGCCATGGGAAAACGCTCATTCTGCTTTGCGACAATACCTGACGTAGCGTTGAGTCTGAAGACTAACCCGGGCTGTCGGTTATTGTCCACTGGAGTTCGGTACCCCGTGGTCAAGGATGGCTTCAGCGACCAAGCTCCAGCCTGGCCTGCATCCCACCCGATGCTCTGGGTGTGTATAACCCAATCGCTGCAGGGTAGCCCGGGAGTGCCCGTGGTCTCTGACATACCTAGGATGTGCTGGGAGGAACGCGTCGAGGCTCCAAGACAACCGATAGGGCAGAGCACTGCAGGGCTCGGGGAGCTGAGTAAGATGATGGGCAGTACGTACCTCCGTACCTCCGTATGCAACATTCCCTTGGAACGCACGGAGTCAGCAATCTTGTCAGCAATCTTGTCATGAGATGCCCTACGGCGTACGGCTTATCGGATGACTCGAGTTCATGCAGCTTCAATGCAGCTTACGTAGATCACTCTGGTTTGGGCCCACAGGGGTAAAGCAAAGGTAAGCACAGGGCACGACGCGGACGAACAGCTAGGGTGTACGCATACGGAGCAAAGAAGACGCACATCTTGGCTGGCTAGCGTAAGGTAAGTTAGAGAATAATTGATTATCATACCATGGAGTCCGTACACGCCAGCCTAATATACCATGCTGGACGATTATGCCCGGGCGTGCCGGGGCAAGTCTGTGTGGCTCGACAGACGCGCTAAGCGAGCGGGAAACCGTAAAGGACTGGTACCTTATTCCATACAGTGCTTACCTACCTACCTTCCACGACCTTTCCTTACTCTCCTTGCTTTTCCTTCCTCTTCCTCATGCGGCTGGCTGTCATCACATCGTCATACGATCCTTCTGTGCTTCCAGCAAGATGGCATGACCTCTGACCAGCGAAGTCAGGGTTCAATCAGAACTCGACACGTCGCTGTCTGCAGGGTCTGCATGGATGAAGGGGCGGAGGACGCTGCCCAGTGTCAGGACCCTTTGTCGCGCCCCTGCCTACCACCTGGAGGGCTCAATACACCGTCACACATGTGACATGACAAACAATCCCCCAAGCATTCCGCGCTTGCTTGCAGATGGCTTAGCAATGCATTCGAGATCAACAGTGCCAGTACAAACTGCTTACCTAGCAATGCACTCGAGATGGTCTGTAGCTCAAGGTACCTTACCTTATGTAGCAATGCTGATCAATTCATCCAAATGGAAGATAAAGGTACAGACACTCGTGGGTCAAGGCGGACTTGTTCCATCGCCGTCATCGTCGTCGCAGTTATTCCCTTCTTCTCCACAGTCGACCCCTTAAGCAGCTCGACAAGTAGTATCCCCGAAGGAACAGTTTGAGGGCATCATGTCTTCGACCACCACAATCCTGATCACTGGGGCAAACCGAGGTCAGAAAGCAAACCACCGGTTCCCTGTGCCCCCTTCGACGACGGCTACTAACGTTGTTGTATTAGGCATCGGCCACGCTCTGCTTGCTACATATCTAGCTCGACCTCGCACCACTGTCATCGCTGGTGTCCGTGATCCCAATCATGCCACATCCAGGGAGCTGTTGTCCCTTCCCAAAGGCTCTTCCAGTCGTCTCATCGTCGTCAAAATCGACAGTGCTTCAGAAACCGACGCCGCAGCCGCAGTTAGGCAACTGCAATCCACTCATAACATCACAAATCTCGAGCTTGTCATCGCCAACGCCGGCATCGCTCAACGCCACTCCACTGTGGCCGATACGAAGCCAGCAGAGTTCCTAGAACACGTCGCGGTCAACGTGGGCGGTCCAGTCCTGCTATTCCAAGCTGTTTTGCCGCTGCTGCACAAAGGTTCGAAATTCGTCACCATGAGCAGCTCTGCTGGTAGCATTGGCGGGATAGAGCTCAGACCCGTCCCAAATGCTCCTTATGGTGCCTCGAAGGCCGCGCTCAACTACATCACCCGCAAGGCTCATTTCGAACACGAAGATCTAATCATTTTCCCCATTGATCCTGGGTAAGCCACTTCGAAGTCATTTACTAAGATGAAGAATCTGTTGCTAAGAGTTTTGCGTTCAAAGATGGGTCCAGACAGATATGGGTAATCGCGGGGCCGTCCACTTCATCGGCGCTGGCGCCACAGCGGAGATCACAACGGAGGAAAGCGTTAAAGGGCTAGTCTCAGTGGTACGTCATTTCTCAATTCTCGACAAAGCAATCCGTTGAGGGGTGCCGCGCTGATGATGTTACCTTCCAGATTGATGGTGCTACAAGAGAGAAGACATCAGGGCATTTTCTTATGCACGACGGAACTGAGACTCAGTGGTAGAGGAAATGGGGGGGAATATCAAGTCAAATCTCTCGTTGGAGCTATCTGAGCTTGACAAGAAGAATGCTCTTGGCACAAGAAGACCAATCGAGGCAAAGGAAGAACCGTCCAAGGGATGGTGGGACCGGCGGGTACGGCCGGCATCAATGTCTACCGTGGAAGCCTAGCACCAACTGCAAGTCTATGCCTCACCTGAATAGCATCATTTGTACTCCGAGATAAATTCTAGTGGTGGCCCTAGCTTCTTCCAGGCTCAGATTCGAAGACGGAATAAATCGTAGACAAGACCACTTCATCTCCTCTCTATTCACCGGTCTATTGGGGAACTTCTATACCTCAGGCGATCTGAATGTTCATTTCTCGTTAACACATGCGTATTTATTAGTCTTATTCGTTTCACGTGACGATGCGAACTATAGCGAATCGAACTCTGCGCATAGAAAACAGCTCGTATTCGTTAACGAACACAAGGTAACTACACAGTCATTTTTTATGCAGTAGAGTGTAATTTCTCGACAGCATGACTCTATGTTATTCGAGACTTTCTTACCATCTCCTTTCCACCTGGTGTCGACCATCGAGCACACAAATCTGTTGAGGAACAAATCCTCACCTTTAAATATGCACACGAGCCTTCTTTTGTACCAACGCAGAAGAAACAACCAGCTTATTGGTGTATCGAGATACGAAAGACGTCAGAAACGCAAATTCTATTCTATAAATTTCATCTAGAAGAATATAACACGCGGGGAAAACCTCCGTCTCTCCAACATCCATCACTCCATTGGCAACTCACATTCTTCCCTAATTACCCTTGGCACAGCAGGCCCTCACTTCCGACTCCAACACGGCTCCCCCGGATCCACGCGCCATCATCAATCACTCACGCCGCGCGGCATAATCTTCCATCCTCAGCCACAATCCACGCATCGGAGCCGACGGCCGTCGTCGCATAAAACAAATCGTGTCCATCATACGCCGTCTTGACCGCGCGCAACCGATCATAATTGCTCCCATAGAAATCCCTCTTCCACGTCACGAGCTGGAAATCGCCCTCGTTGAGATAGGTCCCGGAGTCCGGGGTGATGTCCTCGAGCTGCGGGACGATGACGTGGGTGATTTCGTCCTCGCGCGCCACGTTGGACGCCCACGGCGCCGTGTAGTTCCACGCTATCGATACGACAATGTGCGCGGCGCTGACACGCCAGGCGGGGAGGACGGCGTTGGAGGCGGCGGTGTTGGAGGCGGCGGCGTGGGTCGGGGTTTGCGTGAGCCCGTCGATGAGGAAGCCGGCGTCGGTGATGTTGCGCAGGGCGGATGTGAGGGCGGCGTTGTCGCTTGCGACGAGGCTCTGGGGGATGAGGCGGCTGCCGAGGATTTCGCCGGTGCCGTACTGGCCGTAGGGGAGCGGGCCCAGGTATGTGGTGAAGTGCTGGAGGAAGCCCGGGAGAGAGGTGACGTTGTAGGAATAGGTCATGTTCCGCTTGTCGAGTTCGACGACGAACGGTTTGAGTTCCGCTTTGACTTCGGCAACGGACTTTCCATCGGAGGTGTAAGGGCCTAGGTTGAATGCCTCGCTTGTGATCGTGAATACGGATGAGGCACCACCGGCATCGCTGAGTTTGGTGACCAAGGGCAGCCAATACCCAATAGCATCCCAGTACGTGGCTTGAGAGATGCCTTGGGAGGAAAAAGAAATGCTCGCTCCACCCACCACCCCATCTCGGTGAGCTTTGGCGGTTAACGACAGCACCACGGCATAAGTTCCCCCGCCGCCTCCACTGAGAGCCCAGTACAAGTCGGAATATTGGGTAGGAGTCGCGACGAGATACTGCCCATCTGCCGTCACGACCTCCCACTCAAGAGCTTGATCAGCACCTAGTCCATAAAGCGAGCTAAGGGTTGAATGACCGCCTCCCTGGGTGTAGCCACCGGCAAGACCGACAGTCGGACATGTGCCTCCTACGACACGGACGCCATTCGCGGAAGCTGCCTCGTATGCCTCCCACGCCTGTACACCTGCACCCATCTTGATAGCAGGCCCACTGTATTGCTGACTTGTATAGTTGACGAAACTGATGGATTTTAGGTGATGTGTCCAAATTCCCAAAGCACCTTTCCCAGTGGATTTTCCTAAGAAGCTATGTCTTGGTCAGCAGCCAATCCTGGAAATTTCCCGTAGGATCAGTACAGCTGATGGAATAAAGATTACGAGCCAAGCTGGAGGGCTCCATCCTTACATAGTCACCTAGGCAGTGCCGACCTCCGAGCCGCAGACCTCAAAGCTCGTGAAAGCCATTGATTGTGGCCCACCCGCCGAACTGCCTCAAGAAACAGGGTTTCAGAAGGAAATGAGAAGGGGCAATGAACTACTTACTCGTGACCTGTGTTCTTAATGACGAGTCGGATATTCGCCTCTTGGGCAAACTTGACACCGGCAAGGACATCTTCCGCCGAAGTCACATTGATCGAGTAATCCACGAGGTTTCCGAGTGTGCACGGTGTCGTTTCCGGGGTATAAGGACTACAACTGTTGCCTTGGAAATAGGGAAGCATGATCGCGGATGGATAGTCAAATCTAACAAGTCAGGATTGGAGAACCTCCCCAATACGTCAAAACAGGCTTACTGGTATTGCGGCAATGCCCAGTTTGCGGAGAGAACGGCGCATTCGGTTGCATTATAGGTGGGATCATGGCAGGGCGACCCTAGAGGAACAGTTGCGATGAGTCTCCCTTGAACAGTGCTGTTCAGTTGCGACCATGCTTGGATACTTGGCCAGCCAGAGTCTCCAGGTAGATAGCGGCACAAAGAGCTGCTGCGGCTGTGGACGACACCAGCTAGTACGGTAGGGAGGGACAGACATGCTACTATTGCCATATCGAAGCGGAGATGGAGCTTCATGGTTGTTTGTGTTTTTTCAGGATCAGACAAAATCTGAAGAGAAGTGTAAGAAATGAGAGCGACGGAGTAAATATAGTTCAACCTATCCAGTCTATCTGACGGCAGATCCCAGGATCGGGAAGCAGGTACTAAATGTTCATCGGAGCTAAAAGCTTGGGATGTCAGGGCATCCACAATACCCCCGACAAAGAGGGTGATCTCATCCCGGACACGGCAAAGGTTTCAATGAGATAGTCAGCAGTGGAGAGCATGCTGACACCACATCGTTTCGCGAAACATACAAGGAAGATTCGAGCCTGGCTGACGCCCACGAAGAAGCGGGACCGCCAACATCAGCATCCTGCGGGAAACAAAACCCGGTCTTTTTGCATTTGAGATATGAACATCAGCCCAGTGCGGCTCGGCCGAAAACTTTGCCTCAGTCCCCCGGGGTGGACAAGAGTCATGGCACCACAAGCGGCACCTCCCGAACACGCTAATTTCAGCTATCAGAACTTGTCAAATCTTTACCCATTTCTAGCTATGAACATTATGTTGGAAATAGGGGAGATGGTAATCTCCGTCTACATAGGGCTGGTAGGGCTGGGGGCCGCTAGTAGAGTTTTCACCTTCCACGGTTCCACCTCCTAGATAGCCTCCTAACAGCAACAACCAAAATATCAACCCCCATATGACCTCGTATTCCAATAAAGACGAGCAAGCAACACGTCGACATAGTGAAGTAGAACATTTGCTTTGACAGTCACTTGTTCAATGCATCCGATTACTCAAGTCGTCACATAGCTGACTTGCTGTCGTGCCTCATCTTCGCTGTTGCTCTACTACCTAAACTTAACCCCTAATACCTCGACAACGTTCTTTCTTAACGTATATTTAATCAAAACACGCTGTTTCTGCTCAATTTGCGCTCAGACCTGTATCGATAAGATAGCTGGACAAGTCTCGATCGTGACGAAGCCGCAGTAAACACACGTCTGAGGTACTGAGGCAATCGGGGCCAAGATAAGGCCCAGAGGCCGCCATGGAGCGCCAGAAACTCTTTTCGTCTTTGCGGCTGCGTGCATGGGATGAGGGGTAGCCAAGTCGCCTTTCCTGACTAGATTCAGAGGGAGGAACGGTAGGAATAAGTAGATAAGTTTACCGGGAGTTCCTGTGGCGATGTGGGTCCTGTGGCTGTCAGGCCGATCTTGCTGGTTAGTAAATGGCCCATATCTCGCTCTTCATTTGCCACCAAGCATGTTCGCTTCTAGGCCCATCTTAAGCTCAATTTACTCCCGCGGGTAGGTCTTGTTTCAAGCATATGTTGATTCTGTGATATCATGTTGGGTTGAAACTCGTGCAAGAATGAGGAAAGATGAAAACTCGTTCTGCAAAGAATGAGCCCACTAGTCTCACCTACACTCGGACGATAATCCCACACATCCCATTTTTAAGATCGTCAAAAGCGCGCTCCAGGGGCTTTCCGAAAGCGCTACAATTTATAGAAGATTTAGCGTTGAATTCGGTAGAGCGAAAAAGGGCATTTGCAGAATCTACAGGACCCCTTCTGCCAGCAGACCTCAGATACAACATCGCATAATGTAAGATGAAAATATAGTGGGATCGTGCTTCGTACAAACCCCGCTTGTTCAAATAAAACATTCACCCTTGCTCAAATCTGTGTTGCCAGGTCATCGTTGATCGTAGTGTTTGCATCTTGTCCTTTTGTTGTTCTTTTGCCCCCGCACTATTGTACTTTGTCATATCAGCTATCTCATACTTTAAAAGTTTCATCGTTCAAGCCTCTACCATTCGGACATACCCCATCAAACGCGTCGATACTCGATCTCTACCATTTCTGAGACCAAAGCAGGACCTAAAACATGTCTCCGAACAACCACCCATCTCTCTCAGGCATTCCTACGGAGCTTCTTGACCAAATACTCGAATATCTCCTTCCAGGTGGGCACAAAATCGCTCGAAAGGACCCTTCAATTTTCATGTCAGCAGCAGGGATCTGATTTACATTCCAGTTCTCCGCAAGTATTACGGTGATGTCTGCCATGACTACAGCGATTGCTACCCGAACTTTTTGTAAATAAGCCGCCAGATTTATAGCGTCCATCAGGATCATCTACGATCGTTCCTTTCTTATAGGGATCGATGAGCGGGGATTGTGGTTCACCGGGTTCTTCAAGGCGTCATAGTTCGAGCTTATTGGGTTTCCCTTCTCCAAAGCAAAGCAAATCAGCCTCCATTTGAACCTCGAGGATAACATTGCCATGATAGACGTTTTCAAAAACATATGCGGCTGTTATAGGCGGCTGAGTCAGAAGTCCGGTCTAAGGTCTTTTCGAATTAAATTCTCCATGGTGAAGCCAGCAAGCTGGTCCTGGGGCAAGTCCAAAAAATTATGTTGGGGTCTTGGAAGAACGCGTCTGTGTCATTACAAGAGCCAGGATCTTAAGAATGTGTTGCGACATGTGGCACTCTTGCGCAATGTCGGCGAAGCCAAGATCATTTTGCCCAAGATCAATCAGGACGATCCGGAATTGCAAGCACTTGTCCATGACTGTGAACAGGGGATGATGACGCAGAGAGAACAAGACGCGAGGAAAGAGATATTGAAAGACGATGCACAAGCTGCATCTCGCGAGGGAAACTCGCTAGATGAAGCAGGGTTTGGCCCAACGTTTCATCAAGAACAGAGACTTGAGGACCAGTGGGACAAAATGCTGCTGGACATAATGCCCGTTGCCGGGAAGACTGCTGCCTGCGGATACTACGGATGAAATGCTTGAGAATCGAGACTGGCCTTCGTGGGAATATTAGAGATACAGGCTATGCATACTCCGTACATACGAACCGGTTATGTTTCATTGAGCGACAAAGATGCATTTTTGAAACATTCGCGATCGCAATGCATTTAGGATTGCAATATTATCTTTGAAAGCCTATCGGAGCAGAGTTTTCTCTAAAAGAAAAGGTATTCCGCCCACTCATCTTGTGTTCAAGCATATGAAGTAGAAAAAGAAAGATGTTGTTCATATGTGAAACCGTATTACTACTCAAAGGCTCTGCTCGCTTACCTTACGAATCCCAATACAGATGACTACATAGTTGTAAAACATCGACCTATTGCTGCTTGGTATCTTGTGCTGAGCCCTTTGTAGATGATGTGTCTTTTAGTCCACTTGTACTCTAGGTAGGTAGAGTAGAGGAGACGAAAAGACTGAAAACGCGTCGCACCAAGATACCTTATGCTCGCACCAGCTACCCTTTCTGGACAAGCGGCTCTGACGTAGAATCGGTGGACGATCCTGGTCTGGTCGAGGGGTCGAGGCTTACAGTCCATCGGCAATTCGGGAACCGGGCTGGCCCCGGACTGGCTTACGTGCTTACCTATGCTCACTACCCTACATGCTCACCACCCTACATGCTCACCACTCTACTCACCACCCTACATGCTCACTACCCTACCTGCTTACCACCCTACATGCTCACCACCCTACTCACCACCCTACATGCTCACCACTCTACTCATCACCCTACATGCTCACCACCCTACTGCTTACCACCCTACTCACCACCCTACATTCTCGTCTACCTACATGTTCAGCTACCAACCCAGCTACCTACTCGTTCGCCTAATCACCAGCCTACTCGCTCCAAAACATGCTTCAAAACATGCTTCATGCGACGCGTTCGAATACACGTCATTCGCTCCATGGTCTACTCCATAGTATGCTCCATTCATGCTTCATAGCACATGCTAATTAGCTCAATAGAAAGCACCCTCCATGACTCGATACCAAACTTTCTACGAAACTCCCTATCGAGCTCCCTATCGAGCTTCTTACATGCTTTAAAATACGCTTCGGTCGGGCGCATAACACACGTCAAACAGTGCTTTAAACAATGCTTCCTACATGGCTTCCTACTTGCCACCCTACCTACTCACCTACCTACTCACCTACCTACTCACCTACATGCTCATCTACCTATATGACTCCCTACCAAGCTTCGAATTGCTTTATATTCAAGAACCAAATTTGATTCCTACCGAGCACCAAATATGGCCTACCAAACACCCTTCATGACTCCCTTCATGACTCCCTCCATGGTTCCCTACTAAGCATTCTACATAGTCAACAATTCGTTTAAATAGATGGTTAGATAACTAGTTAGATAATCAATTCATTGATTTATTTAATGATTTGTTCGATATTTGGTTCATTGGTTCATTTAATGATTTATCTAACAATGACGCTCGAAGCTGTGCTCAGCGAGTGCTATTGTAGCCCGAGGGCTGGTTGAACATGCGCAGTCTAGCCCCAGGAGCAAATAAAGTTTACAAAGACGACGATATGAAGACTGCACTGATTGCTTACATGATGATCGTCGAGCTGCAAGACTACGAGGCTGCTCAAGCGTTGCTTACATGCTGAACGAGTGCAAGTTCATTCTTCCTCTAGATTCGATCATTTCGTGAAAGAAGCGACGATCATCACTTCTTCGAAACGCGGTACTTGCTCTGATCTATTGAACTCGATTAGTCAAACAATCGAACATCGATTCTATGATCAAGATGAGCGATTACTACCTTGGCGGATACGACGTTCGGAGTGACATGAAGAAAGCTGCTACATGTTACCAGACAGCAGCAGAGACACATCAAAGCGCACAAGCCCTCTGAAATCTTGGCTGAATACACGGAAACGGTATCGACGTCGAGCAAGACTTCCACCTCGCCAAGCGCTTCTATGACTAAGCCCCGGAGACAAATCAAGAATCCTACCTCCCCCCCTATTACCACTCGCTCGACGGTGTCGACCACGACGACCTTACCGACCCCACAGCCCCCGATCTCATGCCTGGAGGCGCAGACGACTACTACGACGAAATCGATGAAAGCATCATCGTATCCCTAAGCGTTGTGGCGCTGGCGACCGCGCTGGCGTTTTTGATGTATTATCGGCAGCAGCGGCAGACGAATCATCGAAGAAAGTTGAAGAGGCGGCAGCAGAGGGTAGGGGCTGCACCACCTGTAGAGGGGCAGCAGGCGGATGGGGGGTTCTTTCCGCCGCCGAGGAACCCGGGGTTTGGGCAATGGGTTGCTGGCGGGGTGGGGCATTGAGGGGGGTGTTTGGCAGAATCAAGCTTTCAAAATCGAAGCATGTAAAGGGTGCGAGTTCAGAGACGAGCGTGGTGAAGTGAACGTTCAAGAATGAGACGGTGTTGAATATCAAGCAGAAGAAGCATTCGGTACGAGTGATTGTTTGATTGACGTTCACTCTAGGCTCGCGTTCTAGGCCTTTCCATATTCGCAGCTCTGCTGTTGTTCTCTACTTTGAACTCTGTCTAGTAGTAATAGTGACTGACCGCTGCTCTTGACAGACAATTGACCACTACATAACCTACTCCGTCATCGCCTCTACACCAGCCCTCACCTATTCCAGCGTCATCTCAATCATACGACTCTACCCCGTCACATCTGGCCCTCACGAGTCCTCGAATTTCGTGCAATGATCTGCACACTTTTCTTCCGATGCAGATGCGGGGGTCATTGAGGATGCAAGGTTTAAGAGGAAGGAGGCGCTGGCGGATTTGGCGAACACTTTGAAGAAATGAAGGGGGACTTGAGGTTGAAACCTCAATTCGTGCTGGTTTTGGAAGCAAAAGTGAAAGGGTATCTATCTACGAAGGTATGTGAGCAGCTTTTACTCGCTCCCAGCAAATTTAGGGGAGCTCCTCTTAAATGTTTTTGCTTTGATTTTCGGGCAGGCCTGATGGCGAGAACATTAATGTAGTTGGATCCTCGGCTTGATTGAGAAGAGAATCTGGTTATCAATTGAAGCTTTTTTTCCTTCACAGGGTTGTTCGTTGTGGAAGGCTTGAAGACAGTCACGGAAATTCCAATCGTAGTTTCATATGCAATGATTATACGGTGTAATGATGTTTTGGAATTTCATCGCATTCGATGAAATCTGTCTTGCTGAACCCGTCTTTGAACTGTTATTGCTGTAGAAAGTACTCTCGTACTTGTCCTAGGTCAATGCCGGCCGACAAGTCCTGCCGGGTTCTAGACTGCCACCGGCAAGTTTTGCCGGGCTTTAGATAAAATGTCACCGGACCAACAAATGGCGACGGTGGACCAATGGCTTGCGTTTGTTTGGTAGGGAGCATTGCTAAATGATGGGGTTGAGTATCTTACAAGACAGTATGGCCCTATTTGCAGGCTATCAATGACTTGCAAACATCTGCAACGCTCTCGACTATCTACTCCCACACTGCTCGTACCAGCAATATATTTAGGTTTGCTAATGCTACCCACAATGTTACTGTGGGGGCCCCTTTCAGCTTGACAAAAAGAGGGTCCTTTGCGCAAAGAGGAGACTAATTCAGGCAAGAGAGAAATAGTCAACGTATGGCCGGACCGATGTGTTCGGCAGGCTCTGGAACCACATCGCTATCGTTTCCGGGATTAAGGGATTGCAGCTGTTACTTTGAGGATAGGGTAGCACGTCCGCGTACGAAATTCAATCTCAAAAGTCAGGAAGAGAAATCCTCCTCTGTCCATGGAAACATACTTACCGATGTTGCGGCAATGCCTGATACCATGTCGCTGCGGCTTTCTATACTTCCCAATAGCCATCATTTTAACTGAGCTATAGGACTTGCTCAGATAGGGATGGACGACCGGCTGAGATATGATAATGGCCGCACAGGTCTACCTAGCTCATCATCACATCTTATCCGGCCTTTCGTAACGAAGCTTCAGCCTGAGGGCTGACGCTGACGAGAACAATACCAAGACAACAAGAAACCCAAAACAAAGGCCGATGGTGCCAATAACTGACATCCCCTTCTGCCTATATGATTTTCGGGGTTCGTCACTTCATTTTTTCCGTAAGCATTGCGAGACGCGGCGAGAGAAATCCCTTCTTCGCATCGTTTCTGAAGCCGTTTACATTCCCTTAAAAGACAATCGAAATCGAGCTTCAGTCTTGATTCGGCATTTAGAGCTATATCGTCGTCGACAGAAGGTGGCCAGTCTAACAAATGACGATTTTTGATCCATTCTAGCGTCTCCTCATTCTGTTGCCAGTGTTGTTCCAGAAGCCGGTGGTAGTATTTGAGGCTTGCCGCACATTTGAAAATATTCCCGACGCCCTCTGCGCTTGAGAAATACATATCAAGATCTGTTGATATTGTAATGAGAAAGCGAAGTTCGGATGTTACGACAAACGTAAAGACTTCGTGCAAAGCATAAAACGGGTCACGGCTCATTAGCGATGCTTTCAGAGTCTTGCCATAGTACCTTGGCAGCACCCATGCGCTCTGCTTTGATCTTCCTATGCCAGAGGCTTCACGTGCTGATGCCATCTTAAGTTCTTTGAGGCCAATCCAAGGCTTATACATACAAACGGGGTTGAAGCGGTATTCTCCGTGCTCTGACCATGGACCAGGAGGGCTCTCTGAAAGATCTCTACCGGAATCTAACCATACGGCAACTTCTCATGCATTTAGTACGTCACCAACCGCAAGGGCGAGATTACTAACCCACCCAATGTTCGGGATTCGACTTCTGTTTTCCAGCATATATGGTTATTGCTTGCCTAATGCTGAAACGGCCGCATGCATGAGCTGAATATGACCTGACAATTGAGTCCATGGGTCTCCAATCTCGTCCGTTTTTGAGATCCCGAAGATAACCTTGCATGATCTCTCCCGAAATTTCCTGTGCTTGGTTGATATCTGCGGGAGACTGATCATCAGCCACGCCAGTTGACATATAGGCCATCTGGAAGCATGTCCTTTGCATAGAAGAAAGCAAGATCGGTGGAAAGTCGTCTGCAGCCTTATCGAAGGGCAACGGACTCTTCGTCAGGAAGCTCAGATGCCTATGATAAAACTCCGGATCGATGCCATAGTGTGCTCCTAATCTACTCAGCCACTCTGCAGATGGATATCCGGTTAGGAAGAGGAGGCAGTTCGTGCTGGCTTGCTCTTTCCAGATGCTCTCAGCCATCGGCCATGAAAGCTGGGTTGCGGTTGGTGAGGGAGTCCTACTAAGATTGTATAGCCATGCGAATCCTGAAAAATCTGGTAATACAGAGTGTATTGTGCTTCCAGGCGTGTCCAAATATGGCCTTCCCAGGAGCGAAGCGAGATTCCCGAGATCTTGGCCTGAATACAAGGACTCGGTAATCGTCCTCCTACTGTGAACGGATACGAGTCTGGCATATTCTTGGGCAGTTACTATTTGACATTAGCTTTGAACGCATTATTCTCGGGATTAAAAAATTGTGGTGAAGCTCACAGTTCTCAATGGATGCGGTTCTAATTGCGCTGAGGTAAGGTGTACTACTTTGAGATAAACTGACACGTAACCTCGGGGTAGGCTGACGGGAAGCTCCTACAAGGTCAGGCTGAGCGCTCATCGTTACTTGGACGGTACCAGTACCATTTTAGAGGGGCAGATTCTCGAAGGCTTTGACAAGTGTACCTGCCTGGCCTCTTGAATCCAGATCTCGATAAAGCAAATTCATCGACAGGCGGTCGTTTGCTCCAGCTGCCGCGACCAAAGAACTGTTTGATAAAGCAGTCGATCCCTTCCAGGCCGACCTTTCGGCCACCTGAAAAACCGAGCATTACGTTCATATCTTCTGTTTTTACTCGTTCGGGTGGCCGAGATACCGTCAGATCCTAGCCGTAGAATGCAAGGCGTTCATACAAGCTGAGCCTAGATTGGTGCTCATCTTATCAAACAAGACCTCGAGCATTCCAGGTAAATCAATAATAGAGGGCTATCTCGAAAAGTCAGTCAGACGCTATACAACTCGGGCGTCGTATTCCTGCACATGGCGCATACTAACCGCTGACAAATTTCAAACCCGGCATACCATCACACCATCTCATGAAAATCCCCTGTACGAATCCAACGCCGCTTCTAATGGCTGTGCTTGAGGCTCTGGACTTTCCCCTGCGAAGGTCTAATTGCTACAGGATATAGAGCACCTGTCGATCCAAAACCTTTGCTGTACACATGACAATGGCAATTTCGCAAGACTTAGAGGCGTCGCTATACTTTCTTTCCAGACATCCCTTGTATAAGTCCCAAAAGCCGTACATTTTGAAATACGCTTCAGAAAACCTTCCAGTCAGCAATTATATCACGGAAAAGGTTGAAAATGTGCCTATCAGAGACCTGAGAGGCATCGAAGACGAATTCACCTTCAGCAAGCATGGATTTGCGATCCTCGACCTTGAAAGTACGCTAGACTATGACGGCTTCCAGGACGAAAGCACAATTCTAGACGTTTACTTCAAAGAGGTTGCCGACGCTTTGCTAAGCTATACGCAGGGGGCTTCAATACATTTCTTCGACTTCTTAGTATCAACAGCCGCTGTTACCGTGTAACAGAGAAGACTAAGCCTCGTGTAGGTCCGTAGGACGCATCCGTCATGGCCAACTGGAAATGTAGAAGCCTCTTCAAGCGATCAACCTGCCATTCGAACCCATATCGGTACGTATTGTCCCCAGAACTTTTGGACCTTTGCAACAAAACGCTCACAGAGATTAGACAGCTCACCGAAGTCGGCAACTGAGATGGCTGAAATATTCAAGGAGATAGACATGGATGAAACGTCGCGGCATTGTTCACAACAATGGATATACATCAAGTGGGGCCGCCAGAGAACAAAGTAGCCTCGCCGTTGGTCCTCGCTATTTCTAACATTCTCAGTGCTTGGAAACCGCTGAAGGGCCCTGTCCATGACTGGCCACTTGCGATATGTGATGCGCAGTCCCTTGACGTTGAGGATCTAATTCCAGGGGACGTGGTGTCTATTGAAAAGACTGAAGAGAACATGCTTGTCCACTACAACGCCAGGCAAAAATGGTATTACCTGAGTAACCAGCAGCCCTCGGAGCTTCTTATCTTCAGACAAGCTGACTCAGACCATCGCCACGGTTGGTACAGTAATAATTCATCGAGAAAATATGCTAACGGAGATGCAGGGCTGCCTCATGCTGCCTTTGCTAATCCTTTACCGCCACCGGAAAATACAGTCCTCCGCGAAAGCATTGAAGTCAGGGCAATGGTATTCTTCGAGGATCGAAAATAGGAAAGCTGGTATGACATTGCTCCCTTTTCCCAGCCTATGATTCTCCGAGTGCATCTACCTGGCAACGCAACGATGTTTGACCAAGGCGACTCTTCGCTGTCTTATGACGCTGCCGCGAGCTATAGGACTGTAGTTGTGTACTGATGAAATTTTTAGAGGTCGAAGTCACGGCGCATGAGAGCTCAGGAAAGAACAAATATTTGGGTGGTAAACTAGCGCATCACTTGTTCGTATATTGCATAGAAACCTTCACGAACTCCAATGCCTCTTGTACAATTTGAATCTACATCGAGCCCAGAGATCAAGAACCATATCTCTGAAGAGACCGACAGTATTGTAGCCAGATTAGGCCAGAAAAGAGATGCAGTGCGGGTATGTGTTCGCAGCTTGAAATGGAATCTCGCGGTCTTGCTTCTACTTTCAGCTCTTCCATCAGTACCAGCGAAACGAGAAAGTATAATCGCATACTCCACAGCTAAGAGAGGGACGAAGTGGATCCTCAGACTCTGCCAACCGAAGTCGTCACTGGAATGGCATTCGACCTGGGCTTGGACCAGACTGGGTGGACCTCGTTGGACTTGGTGCTGGTTTTAGCTCCCAAGATCACTAGATAGTAATGGGTAACGCTCACTAGAAAGTTTTGACTAAGCTGATCTTTGAGACTCCGATCGACGCATTCTCGTTTGACTGCAAGGCTTGGTGGTTGTCGAGAAAGGTGTCAAGCCACACCTTTGAGTTTTTGGCGCAATGTTCTTTCCATGACAATGGCTGCTTTCCCTGTCCCAATAATCGGACCCTCTCCTCGTTCCAGGGCTGGATCAAGTCACTTGATGTCGTTCCGAGAACCTGAATAGTATCAGTCGCTAACTGGTGGCAAGGAGGCAAGGGGTTCTACCTCTGGTTGACGCATGAAGCCGGAGTGGGAATGTATGCTCAAATTCTCGAAATTGCCTTACAAAATCTGTTTCTTACTGAAACAATGCTTTGAGTTGGGGTCGAGGATAGCGATGACGATGGTTAGAAGCAAAAGGACGATGGCGAGGGCGAAGGTAATATAGATACAAGGTAGTATGTACCTTAGATAAGGAGATGCTACCCCGCTATGCATTCCCAGTTAAAACGGCAAGAGAATTATCACCCCCTTACCTTTCAGGCCTTTCGGGCACACGTGCATTCCATCCATATGTTCACCGTTGGTTGGCTTGCTGTGTTGGACCTCTGAGGAGTTAGCTGGCAACAATGGTGGGCTCAAAAGCAGAGGGTATTCCCCAGCGGATACTTTGCATCCGTCACTCACCTCGTGCCGTCTACGAAGCCGCGAATTCTTCTTCAAGCTATGTCTCTACACGAAGTCTTGACGTCTCGGTCGTCCGACCCAGGGCTCACGTAAGTACCTGTTGAATTACGAAACTACACAGAAACTGAATGCATGCAGCATTGTTTATCTACATGGAATATCTACCCCGGGAGCTGAGGAATCTGATCAATGGAAGAAGAACATTCTTGCTCTTGCACCTCCCAACACCAGCTTATACGGCTTCGATCTGAACTTGCAACTGGGAGGCAGCTTTCGAGCCAGCGACCTCTTGAAGAAAAGCTCGGATCTGCTGAATTGTATAAATCGGTTGCACGAAGCGACTAAAGTCGATTGATGAAGCCTAATGTCGTTGTCCTCTTACTCACTTCTATACACAGATGGAATATCGTCCAATTGTTTTCTGCTGTTACAGCATAGGAGGAGTGCTACTGAAAAAGGTATTTCTTTTGTCAACCATGTTGAATCACATAGATTTTTGAATGCTGGACAGGTTCTCTCGGATGCAGCACAGCAGCTTACTCAATACGACGAGCTGCTGAATTATATCTTAGGGATTATTTTTCTTGCCACCCCAAACTTTATGAAAGTAACAACAGCTGCTTTAATTGCATGGTTTCGCATTTTGCGGTCATCCCCTCGTTCTTACGGTGATCCCGAAGGAGATTTGCGCACCATCCGGTATTATAGCCAGACCTTCAAAAATTTGGACATAAAAATCCCCATCCTAAGCTCATTCGAGGGAAAGAAAACAAAGCTTACTGGGTTTTTTTGGTTCGCAAAGCATGAAATCGTACGTCATCAGCCAGCGAGAACGTTGCTCCATCTAATCAGTTAGTAGCTGGTAGATGCAGAGCTTGCGAAAGTTTCTGCAGAACATGAACGACTTGTCGAAATGGACATAAGTCTGGATATGGTATTTGACAGAACTGACGCTACCATACACTCTCAGATCCGTGACTACTTAAACGAGGTTTTGAGGGACGGCCCCGATAGAATTAAAAGGAGTTCTCGATTTATGAGTAAGTCTTCTACACGGACCCTAAACGCTGGCTTACGACATATGCAGAGGGCAATGAAACCCAAGAGGCTACTTCAATGCGATCCTCGAGCGAAGACGGTTTCATTCGCCGTAGCTTCAATGGTCAGTTCCTCAGTCTGATTAGAGTTTAATTGTACTGAAGTCTGACTAGAAAGGTCGTCTGGACGTCTCTCCCCACTGAGTGCTAACACAAAAGCTTCGCAGCTGACTACGCCATCATCACAAAGCTTCCAGAAGCCAACTGGCTTCCTAACCCCTCGGTGGTCTTCGGATACAGAATCAAGCTACAAAATAGTTGATGGAACGGATCTCCTGGCTGCTGCCCCTCAGGTGAAGCTCCCATGCTACTACACCGGTCCGCACGTGAAGGCGAATACAGAATTTGTAGGGCGTCTCGATATCATAGACAAGATCGATGATGTCTTTCAGCCGGGAGTACCTGCTACTGACCAAGACTCGCTTGGTGCAACAACATTTACGATCTTGGGATTGAGTGGCATTGGAAAAACCCAGATTGCGGCACAATACATGTTCTTGCGAAAGGACGAATATGATGCGATTTTCTGGCTCCAAGCCGACAGTACTGTAAAACTTGATGGAGATTTTAAACAGATTGCCATACGTTTAGAGCTGGAGACTCAGGAGTTGTCAACAGATTCTAACCTAAGCAGAGACTTGGTGCAAGGGTGGCTTGCACGACCTTTAAAACCTATGACACCGGCCATAAGTTCAAGTAAGACACCCGGGCCGATCATGGCGAGGTGGCTCATGATATTTGACAACGTGGACCAATCAAGCATTCTCGATGACTATTTCCCTAAGCATGGCCAAGGCAACGTTCTGATCACGAGCAAAGATCCTCGGATACGTGAAGCCTATGTGCACCGAGCAATGGTAACTTTACCCCCACTCTCAGTCACAGAAGCAGTTTGTCTGTTCCGAAAGATGATGAAATTCCAAGATCATCAAGGTTCCGACCAATTGATGACAGAAATAGTAAGAAAATTGCATTGCTTCCCACTCGCGATCCTCCATATGGCAGGTATTATTCGAAGCCAAAGACTATCCCTGCCTGGATTCTTGAAGATTTACGACGAAGATTGTAGTCGCCAGGAATTCTACTCAGACGATAGCGGCCTTGAAGCGGAATCTATACATGGCTATAGCAAACGGCTTACCTCATTATGGTCGCACGATACGCTCGAAAAAGGACCGTTTAGTATCCTGAGCGTCATCGCGTTCTTGGATCCGGAAACCATTCAGGAGGACATATTTCTAACGGACATAAAAAATATCCCGCTACATGGATTTCCATCAAGCCCGATAGACTACCGTTCTGCCCTAAACCATCTTATTGAGCTGTCAATTGTCACCGTGCACGTCGATAGAACCGAGCTCTCTACTCATCGAACCGTCCAAGACGTAATACGAACGCAACTTCACGACAACATCATGCACGTCAAAGAAGTTTTCAAGGCTACTGTCCATATGTTGTCCTCTGTCTGGCCGTATGCTGTACCTACAGTAGATGGGAGTTACCAATTACATGGACGACGAACACGGTGGGATCAGTGCCCAGGAATTCTGCCCCACATTGGGTCATTGCGGCATTATTTCGAAGGAGCGGAACACAAGCATAAATTCGCAACGCTGAAGTTTGCAACGCTTATCATGGAAGCGGGCTAGTAATTACCGTCAGTGACTAGATATGCGCGAGATAAATGCTAACGTTTCCCGTCAGTTACTTATATGAATCGGGAAATCCACAGGATTGCGCCAAGTTCATTGAAACAGCCTTTGCAGTAGCAGAAGAATGCAGCGCGGATACAAGAAATCTCCGTTCAGCCCTCCATAACTTGCGAGGTAGTTTAGCTGCGACTAGCAACGACCGAAAGACCGCGGTCATCGAAAATGAGAAATTCTTGGAAATTGAAGAAGAGCTCTACAATGAAACGGGTAAAGTCACCAGTAGGCTTGCCTCAGGGTACAGCGAGGTTGGTAGAGTCAACATCATGAGGGGTATGTTCGAGGGTGTAGGTGATCTTTTTGAGAGATCTATAGAGATTCGTCGCGAATTGCCTTCCTACAGCAAACTCCAGCTATACAATCCTGTTCGAGGCCTGGCAATGATGTACTATTACTACCACGACAATGAGATGGCCGAGGAGAAGCTCTTGGAACTTTTGCATGACAGGGAGCGTGACTTCGGCATCAACGACCGCGAGGGTGGAAGGTACAATTTTTCTCTTTCTATAATACTGAAGCAATTGGTTAAGGCGGGATAGGACTGGTTCTATTCTTTACGAACTTGGAAATGTCAAACATGCTCAAGGGGATTATCAAAATAGCTTCAAATACCATTACCGAGCTTGGGAACAGTGGAGTGCTACCGTAGGAAACCAGCACCGCAACACGGCAACTGCGATCTACAAAGTTGCATGCCATTACTCGACCGCTCGGAAAGACGTTGATGCTCTGTAAGAATCACTTCAATTGCCCCGAGTGGAAGACAGAGTATGAGCTAATCTGGGTTTAGTCGCTTCTTGCAAAAAGCACAGGTTTCATTCCGCAGGATCCCTTCGCAACAGCCAGAGCTTGCCCGAACTCTGTTCAAGCTCAGTGAAGTGTATGAGAGATTGAACAAGCATCTAGAAAGTAAGAAAGCTCTTACGGAAGCATGGAATATTCGAGGTTTAGTTTTGGAGGGATTAGACCAGCGGCCTGCGGAAGAATTAGAGGAGTCTCACTTTGATGATTGCATCGAGCACTGGTCGAGATAGGTTGAATATAAGCATCATCTGCGTAGGTTCTCCGTCATCGAGTTTCGTGTCCGTTGATTGCGATTTTACAGCGTGAGACCGTTCTCCCTCAAAGCATGCTGGTTTTACCAGAGCAGGGGCCACAGTCTGTCCTGCTATCGTGCAATATTCTGCTCACACTTGATACATCCACATCCGTATCGTTTCAACGACTCGTTTGTACCTGACATCCGTCCTACTCGTAAAAGCCGTCATAGCCTGACGTTTCGCCGATATATTGGGGCCTGACTTCTCGAAGAGAGCGGTTGATTCCACCATCTTCTCGCTTTTGTCGTCGATGGTCTTGACATCTATTTTCGATCGCAGGAGAAGCTGTTCGAAATCAAGCACCGTGGTATGGGAGGCCACTGTCGTCGCTGCCTGCAAAGAATTCGAAGTGGGTTTGTTGATCTTTCTCGGCTTACCCAAGGAACCTGCAGTTATATAATCCGACACCATCAGTCCGTCGCCCGAGTAACTGGTGCTGAAAAAGATGATCGCAAAAACGGAGGATAGAAGGTCTTTGAGGTATGGTGACTTTTGGCAGATGAGAAGTGTGTCTTGAACGATATGGCCCCCAAGACCTTCGGTGACGAATATCATTGGCCGATTCCGATGATCTTTTCGAGCACCCCAGAGCAAGTCCACAAGTGCTTTCGCGCTTTCTCCGACGGCATGTGGTATAGCGTCGTCCGTGAACTTGGAGCTACTATAACCAAAGGTTATGATACGAGCGCTAGGGATGTCTACACCCAACTGTTGGGGCCAGAAGAACGTGTTATTCTGATCAGTCCAAGTCTGGTGCGCGTTACCGTGCAGCCCGTGGACGAATATAACACTTGGATACATGCCATCAGCATTCATTGAATCTGCGAGGGTTTTTTTGTTTGTTACCTACTCAATGATTCCGACCTTGGGGTTTGATACCGTATAGATAGTGGGTGGTTCTTCAAGCGGAAATTTGGCCTTTTCTAGATTGAGGAAGGGACGATGAGGCTTAGGGGATTGTTTCACCAATGGTCTCTCTAATTGGTGATTAGAATTTACAAATGTTTCTGACTGAATTGTGGGAAATGTTAGGTTACACACGTTCTAAGGATGTTATATCCTCCATAGTCTCCATTCTGCTTGCATTATGTGGTTGAAGGGTATAGAGGAATTCCCTGGCAAAAGCTGCCGCTGTGCTCGCAGCGTACTTTTGCCAGGACTGATTCTTGTGGGAATCAGAGTAATCCGAGATGCCCCGGATGACGAGACAGTGTTTCTGGTTCATCACCCCAAACGCTTCCATTTCAAAACATTTCGCGTCATGATATTTCTTGCTTAGAGAGTCTCTGGTTTCAGCGTCTGTCATGATCGAGCTTCCCGAGAGAATGGTACCTTGGTGAAATATCAGGTGGTTGCTCTTGCGGGCCTTTCGCTGAACTCTGGAACTAGGAGCACATGCCGAACAAGTCTGACCGGAAACGTGAGAGTAGGTTTTGTGATAGAGATAGTCGTCCTCACATGGTCGAGAAAAGCCTTCTAAGGATTGGCACACCTTTCTGAGATGTTCTTCGAATTTGGTCTCAATATAAGCATTCGCCAATAGGGCGCCCAAGGCATTCAAGACTATCCAGTGTGGGTTGTCCAGTCTGCCCAGTAATTCGCCATCACCTCCTTTCTCGTGGCGGACATAGTCATACTGAACCACGGCCGGATGTCCCGTTTGTTCGGCCCAACCCACCACAACGTCCCCAAGGCGAACGTCTTCGTCCGGATTATCAGGCTGAGGGTCACGAGGGACTCCTCCACCGACGCCGACTAACAGGTGTACCCTCATTTTTGGGAAACTCATACTCAGCGGCTGTACCAATCTCGCCGCAGAAGCCCCGCCGGGCTGACCAGGCGGTAAGCATGCAATGACAATATTGTGTCCGTTGATTGAGCCATATGTGTATGTGTTTTCGTCATATTCGCTCAGATCACGAACAGGTTCATGTCGATAGTCTAGCATCTGCTTAGCGGCAACAAGTTCGCTTTTTGGCAAGGCACAAAGCCAGCCAACAGTGTAATCATAACGAGTGAGGGTAGTCATTCTTCAGTGTCTGGTGTAGTATGCCAATGGTTGGTTCTGCTCAACTCGACCAGTACTTAGAGCATAAGAGTGTGTCCTGACCAGTCTTGGCTCTCTGGGTTCACTCTGCGCACGCCGAGAAGATTGACACGTCTTATCATCCACGGGGCAAGAGGCTGATGCAGGCGGGCGCAAATGTACGCGGCCCATAACGTTTTGCAGACCGGGAATTCAGGCCAGTAAATTGTGCCGCTGCAGGATAAGAGTCAGCTACTTCATACTAAGACGATATGATTGGACTTGCCCTCCACACCCAAATCATCCTTGCATTGATTTCAAGCGCTATCATAACAATGCGCCTTTCAATGCAGAGCAGAGAATTGAGAAGACGCTGCTGATGAGCTGACTGCATATTTTCCAGGCGAAGGGATGGAAATGCCTACACGCTTCGGCTCCGAGCACCATCGGAATGTGCTCTTTGAAGGCAAAACCTAAGGCGACCTTCAGGCGCATATGATAGTGCGCCTGCCTTGCAGCTTTGGATTACAAAGGTGCACGATAAGACTATCGGGCTACCTTAGACCAGAGCTTCACGGAGCAGTCGCATGCGCGGCTGAAAATCAGAGTTTTCATGCCACAATCATTAGGCTTGGAGGCCTAGAGGCCTGGTTATAAAAAGGGAGCACTGCTTGTAAATTTGCCTTTCATCGCCTTGCATTCGGGCAAACGAGCTTTCAATGGTTTTTCGCCCGCCCACCCATTCCATAGACTCAGTCGCATGGGCAGAGGGAGTGCTTCGCACCCGGAAGCAGGATCTGAAGCCTTTTTGGCCTAGGAAGCTGCATCTAGGCGTGGAGTACACTATGGCAAAACACCCCCCTTGATGTCCTCTGCATATGATGCCTGATAAACCATATTCTTATGTAGCCTCGTGTTACCATCTCAGCCTTTGCCACTTCTTCTATAAAACAGGGGCTCCGGAACTGAAAGAACGGATGTCAACCACCAAAAAGACTTCCTGGTTTGGCGAAATGGCTTATGGTATATTTGCAGAGCATTAGCGTTATTTCAGATGGTAATGGACCAATCCCAATCTCTAAAGCAATCGCATGGAGCGAGTTTTGACGGAGTCAAGCTCGACAAAACCAAGGCTGAACCTTTACGCACACGGCTCGAGCTTTCGGATGCTGAAGTAGCTCGTCTCTTTCGCGATCTGTGGCGAGTAACTACTGACGATAACCGCTTGACACTGTTTGGCTTTCGAAGGTTCAGGACCGCTCACCTACTGAATCTACGGTTCTTGGAAGCTGAGATCGACCAGATAGATCATATAATCTACCAGGCTGGACTGAAATTAGATGTTCCTTTGGCGAAGGAGGATAGATTAGGACTGAGACATGGGAAAAAGGACGTCAACGCCCTCGGCGCAGAAGAGACAATTGATAGGGAATCAGTCTTGCACCTTCGGCATCTTCTTAAGGAATACGGTAATGCCTACTTCCCGCACACATGAATTATCTGTACATACTAACCTCAAGCGCTTTGCAAGACGATGGATTGACTTCATTCAACCAGCTCATGCTCATGGAAACCTTCTCCCTCGCCGACAATAGCTGGCAATCCAGCCTCCGAAGCGATCTCAACCCTTACGAAAAGTATAAAACCAGACTCGTCCGCGTCGACCTAGCCCATCGCAACGGAACCAGAGATCTGCTTCGACATAGCCTTCGAAGATTCCTGCGAGCTATGTGGTTCTTCGTTCGCTCGCCAAAGATCATGGTGGATGACCCCGAACATGCTTCATCTTCTTCCTCTGCAGTGCTGGAATCGCGCCTGAAATCATCCTATCAGAATACCACTCGGATCGCAGAAGTCATCACGCGTCTTTTTGTAGCATTGCTAGCCGCTGCTTTCCTCGTCGTCCCGTTGGTTATCTTATCGCATCAACATACCGGCGAAGCTCAGCTGGCGACTGTCTGTTGTTGCATTTTAGTGTTTTCTTTGCTTGTTTCTCTTTTGTCCCAGGCGTCCAATCAAGAGACAATGGCCGCTTCTGCGGGATATGCTGCTGTTCTTTCCGTGTTTGTTGCCAGTGGGGCGAGTTCTTTCAGTCCAACGGCGTAATACGTTTGGGTAGAATAAAGTGCGAACGTCATGGACTTTACAAGTCGATTTTGCTAATTTCTACTTTGTATCTCGTTTCGGTCCCGCTTTCTCTATAGCTGCGTAACCCAAAAGCATCTTTTTTTCCCCTGCCGGAATCGATTGTTATCTGTCTGTGAGTCAATGCTTAGTACTTACGTTCCGGCCCCTGCCTAGTACCTAGAAATGACTCGGATTTTCACCGACCGAGAAGAAGTACTCTCCTGCACCGGGGTTTGTAGCAAACCTCAGGTGTCATCTCACATGAATCCCATTTGCCACCTATTATGCGGATCACGGGTTGAACACGGAAAGACCAATGGAGCACCCTACTGCAGCGACCGTAGTGGAAAATATCGTCACCAAGGCTCTGAACATGAACGACTCCTCTCACATCCTATAGAATATCACCTCGAACGGGTTATTTCACTTTGACCGCTTTGGCCATGAAGACATTCTCGTGTGAAATCCGGATTCAAAGCGGAAACTCGAGGTCGAATTCGAGCGGGTGAGTGTCATGTTTATTGCTTAGGAAGATTTATGTTTTATAACTATTATGAACGCAACATACGTAGGAAGACCTATCAGACGAATCAGGTCGTCCTCAAAGCATCCTTCCTCACTCTAAGCGCAACCAAGCACCGCCCTTCAAGGGCCCCATACACAACTATCACCACAACTACCACCACAATCACCCTTCTCCTCATTCCCTCTCTCCTAGATAGACTCCTAACAGCAACAACCTACATACCAAAATGCCCCATATGACCTCGTGTCCCAAGAGGGATATTGTTGCGCGGGGAAATGAGGCTGATCTTTGGATTGGCGGGAAGTAGGAGTTGATGTGGTGAGTGAAGTTGGTGGGAAGTTTGCATTTTCACACTGCTAGATTAAAACTTCCGACGACGCTGTGAGCCTGGTATTGTGCACCGTTTATAAGCGGCAAGACCGAGGCAGGAAGGTGGTAAAACACGGATGATTGAGGTGTCGAGCGATCAACTCCGTCAAACGACCAGAGAATTTGCGCGAGCCACAGGCAAAATATTACGGGTGGAAATGCGAGATACTCTGGCCCGCAACGTGGGTCTGTTCTTGACGTGGGGAGAAGCAAGATTCGCAGATAGCTTTCATTGACGAGTTCCAAATCCGCGGCGGTATCAGATCCACATAACGTACAAAACCGCAGCAACTAAATGAGTGTGCTGCTACAGACCCCCCGTCCCCTTCCTTCGTCCATACCCCACCTTCATCTCCCTTCCGGATCATCCCACCATGAGTTTCCAGACCTCCCACCACCCTGTACCAGCATTCCCGGTAACGGGTATCTAGTCATCGCCTTCGCCCTTGTCCTCGTCGCCCTTGTCGTTCTTCTTGCACTTGGGCTTCTTCCACCATTTGTGAAAGTCGCCGTGGCAAGAGTCGTAGTACCTGGACCTTGTGTTAGCGCAATTGTTTCGGAGTTGGTAAGGGATAGTGTGAATGCGGATTATGCGGAGTAAAGGGAAAATTCTGGGGAAGATGAAGATACGGATTTCAAGAGGGAAAGAGAACGGTTGCAAGGGAGGGAGACACGTACCCGCCGTATTTCCGACCACAATCATCGTCTTCGTACTCGCACTTGTAGCACTCGTCTTCTTTCTCGGGGCAGTACGGCTTGGGGTAGCATTGGTCGAAGGACTCGTAGCAGGAGTTGTAGGATCTAGCGAGAGGGTGTCAGTATTGGTGAAGGACTGAGGAAGGTGGGTGTGGATGAGGGGGATGTCTTGGGGCAGAGATTTAGTCGGTGTGGAATGGGAGAGCAAGGGGAGGCAATTGTTGCAGAGGTGGTTTTGGGTATGGGTTCATAGGTGAGGCTTGGGATAAAAGAAACGATGGTAGAACTAGTGGGAACGAGGATGAGTGATATCGTACCCTCCGTATTCCTTTCCGCAGTCATCGTACTTGTACTCGCACTTGTAGCAGCTGTCATCCCACTGCTGATTGGGCAGGGCAGAGACGAAGCCGGTGCATAGGAGTACGGCGAGGCTGGCAAGAGCTTGGATCTTCATGATTGCTGGGTTGTATTTGTAATGAGGGTGGCAGGTAATAGAAGTTGATTTTCAAGTCTAAATGTCTGACTATTTGGGTTGCTGGAGCGAGTCAGGATGGAGGTTGACCTTGGGAAAACACCCTCATCTTATAGCCACCGTTCAATTCGCTTACAAGAGCTTGCGATCAGGCAGAGTCTTGTCAATACTTCGTACAGACCTCCAAGCAACAGGCTTTTGGGAAATGAGGCCCAGAATGCCCCAATGCTGAGACACGGCAACTGCCAAACCAATGGAATATCTGAGCACCCGGCATAATTTTTAGACTTCAACCTTTCTTCTCATAAATTCCGTTTTTGATAAGATTCCGAGCATTGAGTTCACGACGAAGCCAGAGCAATGCAAGGAAACGCAGTCATTGTGCATATACGAAGCTGAAAGCCTCCGTGTAGAACAGGAGAAGATCTCGATGCGAACGGGACTAGATGGGAGAACAACGGATGAAAAGACCGTCAAGTAAGGGCCAGCTTGACTGGAGGCTATCGGCAAGCGGAGGTGGTTGCTACCCGGCTGGCTCGGCCAATGTCGGCCGCTAGGGAACAAGGAGATTAAGCGGGGAAAAGGGGAATAAATAGGCCGTTAGGCCGTCCTCCCCTATGTTTCCCCCTTCATCTCTTCCTGTTTCTCCATCCCTTAAGATTCAGCCAGAAACGCGCTTTTGCCCCACCCACCCACTCCATAGACTCAGTCGCTTAGATAGAGGGAGTGCTTGACACCTCAGGGCGGCTTCCGGGGCAAAATTTAGCCCTGGAGACCGCCAGGGGCCGTCGGGTTTGCCCAAACACATATAATATACATTGGTTCAAACGGAGGCGATGCCCGATAGCATCACACGTGTTGATCAGCCTCGTGAAATTGTATTTGGGGAAAACCCCTCATCGGTAGAGTTATACTTCAGCTTCGCCGTCTGCGGAAGCAAATAGTAAGTAAGACAGTTGAAAAAGACTAGCGAAAAGGTATAGAGGAAGCTCTGACTGAGAGATCGAAATTCCACAAGTTGCCATCTATGTTCTGCTGACTAGGAGGCAGAACGCAAGTCATGGAGGCGATCTTGCCGGCCAGGCTACTCTAAATAAGTAGAAAAGTGAGATTTGACAAGTTTCCATGGCTTGATCTGACTTCGATGTGGAGAAGCTTGAGCCGTTCCTGTTGAGGTCCAGGATAGTGATCGGCCCTCCCGTCCAGCGACAACACCGATCCAACCCGCAGGTGCTGACTTTGCAGGGTTAGCAATTCATTGCTGTTCAAGCCTATCGATTTCTGTGGCTTTGACTTCATGTCTGAGGTTAATTGTTGCCGACAGGGAAATTGCAGTAGTATAAAGTTTGCCCTAGGGAGTGGATCAATAAAGAAGCAATTCAAGGCGCCTTAGCGCAGACAGTTGTAATGCGGCAGAACTATTGGGTAATCACCAAAGGCGTATGACCATACGATGCTGGATGTGGTGCAGTTCGCATACGGAGGCATGTCGCTACATAGCCAGTGTGCAGCGACGGCGTGGATGTGTGGGGGATCCGCATTGGAGGCTCGACATTGTGGACAGAAACGAGGCCCATGTACCCCACAGTCCAGACAGCTGTAGCAGCAGCATGACTGCACGAAGTGTTCCTGAACTCCAAAGGTTTTCTGGGAGAGAGTTTGCAGTAGGCGCATGGGGAAGCCAGAAATGGAAATGGGGCTTGGTCAGACGAACCTTAATAGCTCAGAACGGTCAACCTTTGCAGTGGACATCCTGGATTCTGATCCTGATGCGCAATGCCACATTAGAGCAGCCATACACGTTCTGGCATGTGCCGAGTGGTCAAGAGGTTATAGTGTGGCGAGTTGTCGAGTTGTCGCGTCGATTTGTCGCGTCGACGTTGTTGGAGATGCTCGGCTGTTGGTTGGGCTTTACAAGGTTCAAGTATCCAAAGTACCCGACTTGGCGTAATTCTCAGCACTTGTTCTTACATAATCAGGCAAAGCGTACCTTATCCGGCTTGCCTCAGTTCTCAGACGTGCCAGCGTTGCTAAACCCGGAGGCGCTTAGCGTAGGCGCTAACCCGAAGGGGCTTAGCGACGCTGGCACGTCTGAGAACTGAAGTCTGAGGCAATATCCAGCTGGCTTGGCTTTCTCTTGACTCTCTGGACACTACCTTCCTACCTTATGATCTGCTACAAGTAGCTGGACAGACATGTCCTCGGACAACGTATTCTGCACTCTGTCATGCAGCCATAGCTGATCCAAAGCGACTCGGAGGCCTGGAAGACAGGCCTTGGGCTGAGAGTCTCAATCTTCATTAGTGGTCACTCCCAATGACTTACTTTTGCTTCTCCATCATCCAAGACGTAAGTAGCCATTGATCCTCACATAATTATATTGGACACTACTTACCACAAACAGGCTTCTTCGACTCATGGCCGAAAATCTTCACCGCTACATGGATGCTCCTCAGAGTCTCTCCTCCTCGGTCTGGGCCTGATAGCTTGACCGCTCCTCTTCGTAGCCCACATTTCAGCCAACAGCGTGGCTTCTAAGTCCTCCATTCCTCTATTCCTCCATGTTAGTCCCCAAGTAGCTGACAATTGTACAGCTCAGACCGCCTATCTCCCGACTCTGGAGCATTCAGGATGGTATAGCGGCGTGTGCTACCATGGGTCCGGGCTCAGAGATCAGGCTCCAGTTTATGTCTTGGCCCTCTCGAGCTATCATTGAGGGCATATCAAATTAATAGCCAACCAGGAAGCGATTTCATCAAATTCACTCTACTAAGACTTAGGATGAGATGTTCTGGCGGAACATGAACGCCTTGGCGCGCGAGATAATATTGCCTCGATCCGAGCTGCCCTGCTTGTACGGGCAGAGGATTTGTTGTTGCTTTCCCCATGTTGAGAGCTACTCCCACTTCTTTCTAGCTCTCCACCCACGGACCTTAGTTTCTGACAGGCATCGACAACTTCAACGTTTGCTTTGAAAATAGGAATTGGACAAGATAGTGGATCTTCCTTAGTAGGACTTGAACTTTAATCTTATATTGATATCTCTGTATGAACTGACTAGTTTATGACCTTGCGCAGACACGACTTTGATTGAAACTCAATGCATTGATAAGAATGTCTTCGTTACCGCCGGTGTTGGTAGTCGCAAGGAGCAATGCGAGTACATGACAGCTCGCTGTAATTATATAGAAAGACAGTTCTTAGATTATGCAGCACAGCTTCGAACCTGGCTCCCTGTATTATCATGGGAAAATCCCTATGCAGATACTTCAATTTTCCCGGGACTCTGGGCGGACTCTGGTATTGGCAGCAGAATAACACTATACAGCGAGAAAGAGCTGCTTGAAGACGACAGCAACTTATCGAAAATTATCTTTTCAATCCTTGACCGGAAATGACAGATTAGGCGCGACACGAAACCCCACAGGCCGTTGTTGCCATTCATTTTTATTACTATGGAATCCATACATGTCCTACCAAGCTTGCGCATTGCTAACAACTCGAACAGCCGAGATCGTACGTGCGAAGCTACCTGGCATGAAAAGTTGCATTGGCTTAAGAACAAGTGATGCTTAGAATTGACTTCAGAGGTTCAATTCGTTAGCTGAGTGACGACGACTTTATCAGAAAATGTACAGCACAGCCTTGAATGGGATAAGGATTTGATCGAATAATTACAATTGACATGTCCCTTCGCAAGAGTGCTCGCCGCAAGAAACCGCTAGGACTACTATGTCAGATCTCGAGGCCGAACACCACGCTCCCGCCAGGTCATAAGAGGCCACATGTTCGCAAAACCACGTTGGTTCTATCTACGTAGATGTATAGGTAAGGTTGGAAATCCTCATGTTTCTCTAATGCAAGCCAAGACGGATGGTACTTTGCCACCGAATAGCGGTCAAGACTCGGCCTGTGACGCGCGAGAATCGCTTGAGGAAATACATGCACTGCTACAAGCAGTCTTCTTATTTGATCCATTACAGTCGTCCCCAGTCCGATGTTTTCTGAAGGTGGAACTTGCTTGGATAGGTAGACAACGGTGTGCGGAAGAGTATCTCATCTGGAATAATGTTGTACGGATCACCGGATACTTCGAAATCCGATCGCAGGTTGTTTCAGAGGGCGGTGTGAGTCTTGGCAAGAAAGATATCTGACCGGACCAACGGTGTGATCGAAACGTGCAAGGCTGCGGGGCAGTCAAAGTTCAAGTGAGCTACCAGGTATCCATGAACTTTAAGGCTGCACACGCGCGACGTGCCCTTATCCCGGTCAAGTGTCTATTGGGTTTCAAACAGCCTATGAATCAACATCAATCACCGGTATCTATCCATTCTAAATCCCCCGTCCTAGGGCTTGAAAAGATCATCATCTGATTTGCCAGGTTCGCGGAGTAAGCAAGAAACCACCCCACTGTAATCGAGGTTACCGCTGCTGGCCTCATTGATAGTATGGGTTAGTCTTCCCTGTGGTACCGTGGCTGTGTAGCTGATTGGTTTGCTTGGATGAAGGCCCTGAAAAAGACTCTTGCTCACGATGTTATGCTGACATTGAACGTTAGTACTGCTCGCAAATTGGATCGAATATTCAGGGCTGGTGGCGAGACATCGCCTACTTTGACACGTTCGCATCCTGCCTACGTTCAGAGCGGACTTACTAACTTGGCTCCTTCATCGATAAGCATTTTCCTTCACTCTAATGTATCACATCCTACATCCCAACGTGATTAAATGAAATCGCCAAATTAGGGCAAAGATATCTGATGCTTTCACCGCGAGCGTTCATACTTTTTGTAAGATCTGAGGGTCATAAATTTCCGTATGTACTACCTTTCTTGATGCTGATTGCAGGACTCCCTAGGTAGAGCATCATTCTTGACGGCGTGCGTCATTACATCAATTTCTTCTCCCTACGAATTTGCACCCTACTGGCATACGCCAAACCCTACGCCTACGGAATTTCTGTCAACAACCGGACCCCTCGAGGCCTCAAGTTGAGAAACTCCTGTGATGCCTGCAATCTCGCCAAGGTCAGGTGTAGCAAAGTCCGCCCCACGTGTGCTCGCTGTCAGTCTCATGACATAAAATGTGTCTATGATGTATCTATGCGCTCCGGTAATCATCCAGCATACGAAAGCAAGCACAAGAGCCACCACAGTCAAGACACACGGTACATCAACGTGCTGATCTGCCAGATGAACTGTCCTTACTGCCAGAAGAGGATACTTCCATCTTCGAGGAGTCTGCGTCATCGATGATAGATCCGCTAGGCTCGAATTATAACTGGATGGATTTCTTCCAGAACGCAAACGACCTGGGTAATCCTGAAAAAATTTCGTCTGTGGATGATTCAACTGAGACTCATCGGAACTACCTTCAACCCTACGGCGAAGGTCCTATTCATGGCAGTCAGGCCCAGCTTACCAGGAGCGATATCCAGAATCTGCCTCAAGATAGATACCCCACTCAGCCCCAGATACCGCCTACAGCGTGGAACACGTCTTTGGGCCCTGAAAAGATCCCCGAAGACTGTGCTCGAGCCTTGCAGTCACACTCGTCAGCCACTTCTCCCTTGTCTTGTTTCTGCCACCAGAAGATCTTGCAGCTCCTCTCCGAACTCTCTCAAGGCCCCATCGTGTCACTCTCCTTTGAAGTCGCCTTGAACCAAAATAGGAGGACAATCTCTCGGTGTCACAGCATTCTTAGTGCTCAAGACTGCTCTAACCATGATGCCACCTGCATCCTTAAATTTGCAGCCCTTATAGCTAAGGTGATTACCGTCTGCAAATCTGTTTATCCTCAATGTCGCCAGAACCCTCCTTCGGAATCTTCAACCTGTTCTCGAAGTACCACCTGGAATGAGGGTGATGGGACTAGCATCTTCAATTTAGAGACTGGAGATATGGAAAGCGCATGTGCATCAGCGAGTGTGAGCAAGCCTGGGTCTCATTGGAATACACCCTACTCCTCTGCCGTCTCCCTGCACAGCATGGTGTCGGAGAGGAGAAATACAGTGCCTAGTCGCCTGAGCCTTGGAGCATATATAGCAAACCACCAAGACGAGGAGGGTATCAAAGTGAATGTATTTAAAGGCGAGGTTTCCAAAGTCGACAAGCTGATAAAAGCTTTTGGTCGTCGATACACCGGCGAATACTCCCAAACACAGTATGAGGCTAAGGTTTGCGAAATTATGGTGTGTGTTTTGGAAAAGATGCTAGTAAGCAGCCTGGGGCTGTTCGACAGAGAAGAATGATTCGATCTAATAATGTGCTAAGAGAACTTGACCGGACGTACCCTGCAGCAGCGAACTCATCATTAGCGTGGTGAAGGGTTCTCATTGTAAACCGGACGCACTACGATCTTTCTTTACACTCTGTCTTGAGCCTTCCTCTTCAAGTCTATGCTTCAAGATTGTACAAAACTCTTTAAGATCATGCAGCCGGTATGTTGTTAATCACTGATGATCATGCGAACATAGATCTCAACTGTTTTCAACTAACGATCGTAGAGAGCATTTCTTTTTGTACTAGAGAAACGTGAAAATGGCCGCGAGCAGGTATCTTGCTTGACCAAGTGGCCCCTACACTCCGGATTCGAGTTACGATATACCCCTATCACATCTTGGTTTTCCAACTCTCCAATTGTACCAGTTGTCAGACATGCATTGCAGGCTAGAAACTCAGCGAAATCGTGTCGCAAGTCCACTCTCCGTCAGACAACCATTGAAACACCCATCATTACCATATCTAGACGCAACAAAGCTGGCAATTTTCCCGAGCAAGTTAGTGCTTGCAAAAACCCTCAGAAATAAAGACATGCGTACAGACTAACCTGCTCTTCCATACAAAGCATGTCCGCCAGGAGAAAGAGCGAGCAGACAATCCCATTTTTTTGGCGAGATAGGGCAGTGAGCTCAAAGCTTTGATTAGACACATAGAGAACAGGATCAGACTCAGTACGGAGGTACTCGTACAGACTTCCTCAACTTCTTCAATGACGTCAATTGACCATGCTGAGTAACACAATCGCATTATGTCTAAATCATCTTGGCGATACCCACCTGTAGAGTAACAGCAAAGGAAAGACCAATGGCACGCTACACTTACGCTCTGTGACTTTGGCCACATACTTGTCCGCATTGAAGAGGACTAGGAAGCTGCTAGTTCGAAGACGTGAGAAACGAATCCGGCGGTTGAGGAGTTTGATCACTTCTTTAGAGGGAAAAGAATAGCTCAAGACCTGTCAATCGAGCATTCGAAGGAAGACTGATACGGGGACACGAGGGACAAGGGGAAGAGCCGCTTATGCTCTATGATTTAGCTCCATCTGATAAGATATCATCCCGATGTTAGCCATCTACGGCACGGATAATCCGTAGCAACTACGGAAGTATTAGCGTGTGCAGAAAGCTATCTAATTCTTGGCATTGCATTTGTCGCGTCCCCCATCAAATTTACACTCAAGTTCAGACATCGTGAGTACCTTTCACCTATTTTCCACCTATTTTCGTGTTACCTTCCTTCAATAGAATAGGTAAGAATGAAGCTATTCAACTCTTTCGATCACTAATCTTTCATGCAGTTATGACTGGTCAACTTGCCCCGGCGCTTCGCTCAAAGATACTTCGCCTTCTGTTATTACACTGACGACCTGACGTCATCGCTGAAGAAGTTCATTGTCATTTTACCACTGTTTATAGAATACAGAAGAATCTCTTCATCTACGGCTCTTCGTTCAGACCTCAATTTCGATCCAAAGACGCTCCTCGAAAGATCTTTCCGGTCGCTGAAGACTCTCTAATTACATATCTGGAGCAACAGCCATGGGCTATGCAGAAAGAGATGGTGTGGTTTCTATGGGAGGAGTGAGGTATACATGTTCACAGGTCCACGATATTCAGAATTCTGAAAAAGAGACACTGAAGCAATAAAAAGGGACAGCGTGTGAGCATCAGACAGAACGATGAGCTGCGACTAAACTGGGTTGCCGACCTGTTGCAGCTGACGGCTGAGCAGCTTGTCTTCGTTGACGAGACTCTCTTCAACGAGACTACGGGGTGACGTCATCAAGCCTACGCACCAGTTGATGAATCAGCTCGCTATCAAGCCTCTAGAAAGAGAGAGCATTGCTGAAGTGTTCTTTCGGCTTACACGATAGATGACTATCTACTCTGTACAGGTATTCGTGAAGGCTGATTCAACGGCGAGGCTTTCTTTCGATGGCTAGCAGATGAACTGCTACCTCTATGCAGTCTCTTTCCGGCCCCGAAGAGTGTAATCATCATGAATAACGCCAGCATACACTGTAACGCTCGTATCGAGGAACTCATTACCTCACACGGGTGTGAGATACGATATCTGCCACCATACTCTTCGGACTTCAATCTCATTGAGCTCAGTTTCAGTGTGCTGAAGACCTGAGTCAGAAGACATTTCGAGGAGATATGGCCTCATTTCGAAGGCACTTTTGGTGAATTTCTGCACTATGCAGTAGCAAGAAGTCGCTGTGACAGGTTTCCAAAGCAGCATTTCAAGCATAGTGCCGGGAGTTATATCTTTGAAGCTGATATTAGAGCCTTGAAAAGAGATCTTGAAGCTGATACTATAGATTTTGATCGATAGTGTCTGAATAGCTTCATTTTCACTTATTTTGAAGATTATTTGATGCGAGAATAGATGTTGAGGGGTTGAGATGTCAAAAGGTCTATACAAATTTGGTGGGGGGCGCGACAATTGCAATGCCAAGAATTAGATAGCTTTCTGCACACGCTAATACTACTCTCTCAAACTCACAGGCTCGAGAGGTTGCTTTACGGCCCCAATTCTTGTTGAAAGATGATTACTGCATATAGCTTCTAAGTTACGAGTAGTGCCATCATCAGAGATAGTATGCTGATGTA
>JAABUH010000249.1_pt1 | contig 82812 bp, 119 predicted proteins | sample 5559121 | NCBI WGS metagenome assembly JAABUH01 (sample SAMN10711871, study PRJNA513364) | rock metagenome | isolation source: Antarctica rocks | place: Antarctica: Victoria Land, Battleship Promontory nord | collected 2015-12-28
TCTCTTGATCATTCATACAGCTCGCTACGGTCTAATATACGTCTCGCACGAACTACGTCTCTCCTGCGGTCTCGATCTCCGTGCCCGCATGATGACAAAGCATGTGTGACCAATACTCCAACAGTAGCTACTATGTATCCGTAGGTCTGTCCAAAGTACTCCATGCTTCCCGTTCAGGTACTCCGGATCAAGCCACTCGTGAAGTCCACGACACGTTCAATAATAAGTCGATCTTGATTTCAAAGAGATACTCTTTGACAGCACTGAAAACGAAGAGCTAAGTGGTAAGAATATACCCGTGCGCTTGCCAGCGCTAGGCTGGACATTCACGTCATATGTGCAAGAGGGAGAAGGATCGGAAATAGCTCGCTGCCTGGAAAAACAAGTTCGCGGCCAGATATTCGACACCGATGGGCCAGTCACCACTGCTCAATCGGATGCATGCAAATTATTATCCAGGTCTTTGCTCAAGTCTTTCGTCACTCGAAATCATACCTGAAGATGATCTGGACAGCGGGTTGGCGGTTCAGGGGACTAGCGTGTCCGGCAACCCAATGATGCTTCGTCTCATAAGCCAGAGGTTTCATCATCGACCCATTTGTCCAAATCCGTCATTCTCTCCTTCTCATGGATCTGAGTACGAGGCAGTCGTCGTGTGGAGTTCGTCTCCGCGAGGTCGTGACCACCTGAGTCCCTTGCATGCTTCGCTTGGTAGGAACCACCGCGACTTCCATGCCCAGCTTCCCGAGACCAGTCTGTGCGGTTCTGGTTAACGTAGCTGTCCAGTTGCTCCTCGAACTTCCGGTGAGCTGCTCGCTGTGTTTCCTGTGCCTCGACATCGACTACCTCGGGTGTATCGACGTCAATCACTTCAGCGCCTACCGACGACTTCCTGCCGGGTCTCGACGGCTTCATCGTGTTCCTCGTATGGGAAGTCTCGGGCTTGGCCTTGGCCTTCATCCTGCTTTCATACGCGGTAGGAAGGCCTCCTTGAGGGCCCCTACCGAGGCTTTGGATGTCGCCTGAGCTTTGTTTCCAAGGATGCGCACGCGTGGTCCTTCGTGCCTTGGTCGTAGCGGTGATCTCATCGCTTGCATGTTCCTCACTGCTCCTTGAGGAGCCCGGATCCTTGTTCGTGGACTGCTTGCCCTTGCGGCCTGCATGTGTAGTTTTCTCGGTCGAGCGCAAAGTCCTCTTTTTCGGTTGCGCGACTTCACCTGTCATCAACTTGCTGTTGTTCGTTGGGGGCGTATCTTGGCTCGACGAACGAGTGCTTTTGTCCTTGGAGCGGGTTTGAACCATAGCGAAGAGCTGATCAGAGGGGATGAATTCGTCAGCGAAGCTGTTATTGCTAGAAGTATCAATGCGGAAAGAAGGAAACTGTGCGCCACCGCCAGCTATAACAGAGGATGAGAAGACCGACTGGGGCTTAAAGGAGCGACAAGCAATGGATCGATTGCGCGAGAGGCAGCCAATAGTCAGTACAGTCCTTTGTTGGAAGCGTCGGACTCGTTCCATGCTCTACCTATCTATGTGTGGCTCCTGCCTGTCATATCTCGTCTCGTTGAATCGTACATTACATTATAGTCCTTCCGTCAACTGCTCCGGAGGCGTTTCTTCCCAGCATATCTGGTACACCTTGTCAAACAGCGGATATCCTTCGATCCGATTGCGCGCTCTCAGGAAGTTGTGGATCTCTTTCGCCTTGTCGGGGTCAGAACAAAAGCCGGGCGAGAAACGAGATGCAAACCGTATATATGCCTTGCAGTTCTAAGGGAACACTATCAATACCAATCTTGCAAGATGAAGCACAAAGACCTACTTTGCCCGCTCAATAGCTCCTTCTCCAGCTGATCCCATGGCTGTGGTATGGTAAGATTCCCCCTGAGGGTGGTTACCGATGGCTCACTTTCTTCTGGGCCACGAATGCTTCGGCACATTTCCGGTTCCGTCCCCCGAGACCTGCGGATGTAAGCGATTCTCGAGGATGAGATGGCCATGCCTTCCTGACATGCTTACATAAACGACTTACAAGACGTGATGAGGTCCGCCACACCAGCGCTCTCCTTCAAAAAGGTCTCTTCCTTGACATTTTTAAAGAATTCCTGGCAGAAGTCCTTCATCTCCATCAGTCCGATCCGCATAATTGCAGCTATGGAGGACGAATATCAGCAGGACCACTTGTCATTGCTGAGAAATGTACCTTTTGAGTTGTTGCCATATCCCAGACCGTCTATCAATCCCGCTGCAACGGCGACGATATTCTTCAGTGCTCCGCAGAGGCTGACCCCGGCAACCTGTGCATTTCTCAGTCGGGATGAGTGTAAAGATACACCAAATAGTTGAAAGTGGCTGAATGGCAGATCTGCGCACTCACATCCTCAACAATGTTGACACGGAATGTAGGCGTGGCTGTCATGTACATCAGCCCGTCTGCTTTCAGCTTGTTCTGTTTGGCAAGGACGAGGACGCACTGAACAACTTCTGCCACATAAAGCCCTCGTCCTTATCCTTATACCCAATAGTCGTCTCCGAGAATCGGTCGGTAGCGACCTCGGTAGCGATATTGGCCCCACTGAGCGCTGAGCATGTCACCCCGAGACGCTTCTCGATGACGTCGGCGAATATGCTGATGTCTGAACCATGGACGTCAACGCCCTGATAAGACGAGCCACTTCAACGATGTCCAATCCGACGATAGAGTACACTCACCTTGATGAGTGAGATCGCTTTGGCCCCCTTCTCAACCTTCCCTTCCAGATCGTCCAGCGTCTTACCCAAAACTGACTCCAGCATGATCAGCTATTATCTTCCGCATCTTAGGTCTTTGGGAGAGCTCACACTGGTGAGGCATAACGAAAACCAGCGCCGTCGCTCCCTTCACCGCCTCCCCAATATCCGGTATAGCAACAACATTCTCGGGAAGCTTGACGTTGGGTAGGTATTTCCTATTGACATGGGTGGTATTGATGATCTCGGTCAACCTCTGGCCTTCGAACTAAGATGCCCGACGAATCAGCCGATTAGGTTTGAGCTGAAGAAGCGGTGGGCCCACCTCTTCTTCAAACACCCAGCATGGGACGCGGGAGTCGAAGTTGTCTGAGTGTTTGGTAACGTTCTGTCCAACTATACGAGCTATAGCCGAACCCCTTCCACCCAGCCCGTGAGTTACACGCCCAGTTATGGATGGAAGAAGCCAAACTGACCAGTTCCCAGAACCGATGATGACTACCTTCTCCTTACCCATGATTGAGTAGACCCGAGCGGAAGTCCGGGGTGAGAGGTGGAATGAACTGAGAAGGTAAGCTCGTCCAAACCGAGCCGGAAAGGATATAGTGCTTCTGAACAGCTTGAGCTCAACGATTAGGAGGTATATTTGACACGTCCAGAAAAAGCTATCTCTGGAGAACAGGTTTGCGGCTAACTTATGATTGGGGACCCAGATGGAATGGAATGGGGGGAATCTGAAACGCGTGCACGTGGCCGCAATAACGTACGAAAAAGAGACTCAATGAGATGGGATCAAAGTCGATGTGGTAGATAGAGGGCATGTGAGTTGCAGTAGCATCTGACGAGGAAGTCGGTCTCTTCTGCACGTTGCGGTTTTGGCGATACGATGAGGAACACATGATCACACCACTCCATGCAGTATGACCAGCTCCTTCTCGCATAACGCCACAACCACCTCCTTTCCCTGTGTCTCCACGCAAGCAACTCCAAGCAGAGCACCTCGCTCCACCCCGCTGACCCTAATTACACCCTGCTTGGCCGAAGTCGACGATACTGGAGGATAGTAGACGTATGCATTTCCTGAAGCAGTCGAGCTGGAACCAGCATCGAAAGCTAAGACCGTCGTCCCCTTCGATGTCGTCAGATGCCGGACAATCCGGAGATCTCGCTTGCTCGAGAGGACGAAAGCTAGTGCCGGGCTCGTTGACTTCTGCTTCCATGGCGTTCTGCTCGGATCGCTGGAAGGTGGGTCGAACAGTAAGCCGTCAACAGCGGATTTGACTACGATACCAAACTGGTTAAGGGGAATCGAAAGAACCGATGTCGGGGCTCTCGACCAGCTCGCATCGCCATCTTTGATATACCCGACCAGTACCTCCCTTCCGACCTTACTTCCTCCGCTAGACTCGGCATAAGCGCCTTCAGGCGCTTCGCCAAAGTCCTCCCCATCTTCCAGGTCAAAATCGATCTCTTCCCTCAATAAAGCGGGTATAGCAGGATGATTCCCCTCAGGCTCGCCAGGTTGTCGTGTTTTGATGCTGTTCAAGGTCTGTTGTACAGCAGCTATGGTCGAAGCTGGAATCGTCTCGGGGACATCATCCTCGTCTTCGTCATCCTCATCCGAGGGGGAGAAGACACTGGGCCATCGGGTGCTATCGCCCAATTTGACGAGATCTAGCTCGAGTTGAGATTTGAGTTGATCGAAGGTCAAGGTCGAAGACGCGAGATCAACGGGTGCCCAAAACTGCTTCGTAGGATTAGTTTGGAGCAGCGAGGATAGCGCTGGTGAGGGTGTAAGGGCGCACGAAGGGGATAGTGAGAGGGACAGCGAGTCGGAGTTGAGCTGGATTGATATGTCAGACCTTTTAGTCCCAGCGGGGAACGGTATGATGACGGAAAGTAAATCGAGAGTTTGCGTCCAGGAATATGGCTGTTCTGTTAGTCTTGCTTGGTTGTCACCGTTCGTTGTGTCTAGTACGATGTCGGTTGCCGAGGGTTCGGAAGCCGGTGCGCTCGCTCCAACGCCCAGTCTGGTATTCCGCTCGGCCTCTTCTCGCTTACATTTCGCTTCCTCAGTCTCCTGCGGTTCGTAGCCAGGGGGCGCAGAGTACTCCTCGCCTGAAAGCAATAGCCAACCATTGCCAGACCACGTACACCAGAACGGTAGATCTCCACCACGAAGTGTCCACAGGACATCCAGCTTCTCGACCGGGGACGTGAAGATGGAGGTCCGCCTTGTCGGGTCAACCGAGACCTCTAGTAGCTCGAAAGCGGTCGTCTGGCTTCGATACTTACCGGTGTTTGAAGGGATGATGGATCGTGTTAACAGGAGGCGATGATCGGTTGGAGAGACCGAATGCACTGCTTGCAGAAGGACAGGTGTCACTTCGGAGCTAGCTGATGTATGGAAATTGTAGCAGGCTGTGAGCTCGCCAGAGAAAGTCGCATCGCTTGGTGAAGTCGTTTCGAGGACGTATAGCGTTCCTGAGCCTGTTGAGACTGCCCAATGCGTAGGATCGAGTGGCCGAACGGAGGGATACTCTGCAGGGTGAGAGGATGATGATGGTGACAAGGATGAAACCGGTACGGGAAGTTGGGGCAGTTGAGTGAAAGTGGGTTTCAGATCCGGCTGATCTATATCAGATTCCTTCTTCATTCTTCCAGACTGATGACGCACACCAAGGACGAAACCGACTACCGCCCAATTAGCGTCGATATACACCCCTCTTCCACCTTCTCCAACCGCTAGGTGATCCCATGAAATCCTTCCTCGTACCTCTTTGAAGGACAGATGATGCTGATTGTACCCAACTCGACTCTGGGTTGCGCCTGCTCCAGGTAGGGAGATGGACGAGACGTCGGTATCGGGATCAAGTGAATGTAGACGGTACGTCTCGAATTGGGGGCATAACAGACAGCGGTTTGGCGGGAAGAGATATGACATAGCAACGGATCAAGCCTTTCCAACAGTCAGTGTGTCGAAATTTGGATGATGTTAAGAGGGACACATACATGCTAGCATCACCCTCCACATCAGATTGTTCAGGCACATTTATTTCGTACCTTTCCTACTTTCCCCTTTCTTCCTGGCATTCACTCCTTCTCCGGCTCGGAACCGAGCAGGCAATCGAGTTCGTGCCAAGCGATACACAGTGAAGCTATGCGGGGACAGCAAACTTAAGCACATCGGATCGCGGCCTTGTCAGGTGAGTCCTAAGAAAATCTCGGTCTCGTCTCCGCCGGAAGTTACTCAAGTCAATTGCGACACTCCGGCAGATGGCATTGGTCTCATTTATGCAGATATCGATCTTCCAAGCGCGGTATGACGATTATGATGCCCGAAATTCCTCCACCTGTCATCCTTACCCCCAACGAAACTCTCCATGCGATCCCCCTACCACCCCTCGCATCCTTCCTCAACTCCCTCACTGCAGTCGATCATCTACTCGAGCTGAGCGATATCCTCGACCGCTTTCGGACGCCGAAGAGTTATCATCGAATCGATGTGAGGGCTTTAGAGAGTTCTGAGCTACCGCCCCGCAGTCCTGCTGATTTCGAGAGGAGGGAGGAGAGGGAGAAGGGGGAGAAGGGGGAGAAGAGGGAGAAGGGGGAGAAGGGGGAGCCGGTGGTGCTTGAGCCCGGAGTGGGGGTTGAGGAGTACCTGGCGAAGAAGGCTGAGGGAGAACGCAACGGTGTGCCAGTTCTAACGGGGGCCGCAGAGGGCGGCGCAACCGAGACCAGCTTGGCGAACTGTTTGCCAAGCGCTGTGACAAATGGTACTTCCTCAATTATCGACCCTTTCCCCATCGACCCCTCGCTCCTCGAGCTGTCATCAATCCAGCAGAGTCTGAACGGTCCACATCATCCCGAATCAGTCAACCGTGTCATACCACTCACTCCGTATACCGGAAGTACGGTTCAAGCTCCGTGCACTACATCACCTATCCGACCGAATCCCTCACCTCTACACCCAGATCCCCCAATTACCCGACATGATCCAGCAGCTCCTTCTCCAACCCATCGTCTTCCACCACCAACACCGAGCAGACAGATTCGTGAGCTACGGCTAGACCTCCGAACACTCGACGCTGCCGCCCTCTTCGCGCTTGAGACATGGCGACGTCAAGCTCTCGGCTTGGAGAAACTGAACATAGACGTACCTGATTCTATATGGTACAAGGACGACTCGCCTACTCCCCCACCATCTCCACCACATCCTCCACCTCTATCAACGAAGACGACAGGACAAAAGAAACGTGGTAGACCAAGGAAGCATCCTTTGCCGCTGAAGAGTCAGCAGACAAAAGGCTATGAGGCGTTGTTGCACGTGCTGAACGCGAACGGGATCGAGGTTGCCGATGCTGTGGAAGGCGATCTAACCGTAGCGGAAGCTACTATACTCAGCGCACTGGACGAGTTGGCACGACATGACGAGCTGGCGCAGACGATCGGCGCAGACCCAAATATGACGGATGCCAAGCCCGTCGACATAACGCCCACAGCCGAGGATGCTACCCACGCTGAGACTGCAACTAGACACATGCCTCAATCGATCGAGCCTCGTGCAGTCCAGATGACGGATAGTACCGCGATAGCTGGACCGTCATCACCACCTCATCAGCCTGAATCCACACGATCAACTCCGGGCGTCATCCTCGACGACGCCTTCAACGAGAAGGAAGAGCGAGATCCGGACTTTCAGCCCCGCCGATCGAACCGGTTCACGCGATCAAGTGTGAGTAGCGAAGGAAGCGATGCACGCAGAACGAGGAGAGGTCGACCGCCAGAGAACGATATAGAGACGCCGAAAGCCACAAAGAATGTTACGACTAAGCCGCCGTCCCGAACACAGGGAGAGCGGCGGTCTAAGCCAGTTGCGGATACCGTCGAAGCGGGGACAGCCGCACCCGACGAGCCTGCGGATGCGACGCTGGGAGCGTTGCGGCGAACGCTCGATCTGGTCAATGCTGAGCCACCGGAACCTGCACCCGTCCCGAAGAAGCGGAAGATGATCATGAAAAGCGTGGAGTTGCCATCTCGAAGGCGAAGTATGGTACCGAGATCATCCGAGAAGACCGAGAGAAGGGTTCGTACGGGATCGGGGGGCTCAGCGAAGATCGTGAGGTTCGCCGATGACGATGGAGTCGTTGATAAGGAGCCAGAGATAGTAGGAAGTGGAGACGAGTGGGGTTGCCTCAGGGGAATCTGAGGCTTTATGCATCACAGACTGCATCTATGATTATTTAATGAATACTATATATGCTGAACTCCCGCATCTATATTTCTATTTACCAGGTACAGGACCACCCGATCAAGCGATACTTAAACCCCTCATCCTGCTTTCAACCTGCATCTCCTCGACGTCTGAAGCGGTCAACCATTCTCCTTCTTCGCCCGATCCTCTGATCCAAGGGGTCGGAGCTCTCATGCGGTTCAAGCTGTAACCCAGTCCGACCATTGTGGTGGAAGGAGAGGGGAAAGAGTCGAAAAAGCCTGGTTGGATCGGTGAAGGGGCTAGGAATGATGTATTCCCCTTGAGAGAAGGGGTTACGGAACGTCTTGGATGGAGCATGGTGTATGCTTTCGGTTTGATGGTGTTGAGCACGATTGAAAGTGTGGATCGAGTGGTGTGGAGTAGATGGATGACGGGTCGTGGTGGAATGTGGCTCCGAGTGCGGGCTTACCCGGGATTCCGGTGTGTCGGCGAGGAGCTCCGTTGGGATGGCTCGAGATGGGATTTTGATCTTGAATGATGGACGACGACGGCTATCGTCGACTGTGACAGAAGTGGTCAAGGCATGCTTGCCGTGCTGTACTGTCGGAAGATTCTGAGGAGAGAGAGGGATCGCACTTTGTCGAATAGTCGATCGACGAGTCCTCGGCTGATGGGGCAATTGATCTTGCTTGGTTAGGCTGTCATTCTTCTTTAGACAGCCGACAAGCGGAAATCCCAGTGTTCGTGACTCTTAATGATCCGAGCTTGGGGGTATAATTGCGATGATAAGTGTGGTTTTGATGCGATGGGCGGAGAAGGGACTGGCGGGAAGTAGGAAGCTGGCCCACGGGGATGGAGCTGGTGAGCTTGGTGAGCGATGGAGCGGAGGAATGGGGAGTGCATCGGTGACTGCATTGCGCCGGGGAGATTTGTCGAGACTGGACTGAGATGACTCCTCGCTGGGTGCTTGAAGAAGAATAGTGAGGTGGTGAGATTCGCTCGTCGAGATAAGAGGTCGATGCGGACAGTGCATGGATGTCTTGGTTGAGCCTTAGGAAGAGATCAGAGCTGCATAACCGCTACCTCATGAGCATCCTCTTATCGGACCTATTGTAAGAGTCTCCTTACTGCAATCGCCGTGCGATACTCTGCGACTCCCAAGACACGCAGGCACTGGATGCTCTCGGACGAAAGAGCGTTTCTGAGGAGGCTAATGATTCAGCCTGAGTCTGAGACAAATCAAGGTTCGAGCGACTTTTGAGAGCTCTGAATGGTCTCCTACCGGTTCGTGCGCCGACACTCCATATCTGTGTCCCCGTTAGTCGGTACAGTTTCATGCTGATAAGATTCGTCCAGCTTCAAGCGAAAACAAGGGGAACGTCGCCACAACCGCCACGGCCACGAATTCCGCGTACCCATCATCACGTGTTCCCCGCTCTTCACGATCGGGGTTCGTCATTACCTCAGCATCAACAACCTTTCAATACGTAATCATTCCTCTTCCCTCCACCGGCCAAGTCCACACAAACTTCAAGTCCTCCTCAATCAACAGTATCGCACAACAGCGGTACTCCCGTGTCCTTGACCACCCATGGCATCTCCGCAAACTTCTCTCGCCTCCTTATTGGCATATCCTGTTCCTTCGCAATCGAACGGTATGATGGATGAAGCGAATGGTGCTACATCCCAGGGGGACATGGAGGATTCCAGTCTGCTCAGTTGTCAGTCAACTTTGACGGTCCCATCAGGTGTTCCCAGATGATGGGTGTCGACTCCGAGGACTGACTACTGATATCGAGCAGATCTAAGGGAGAACTATGCGAACCCTGATGGAGGCCATAGCACACAGCATGATCATCGTGAGAGCCTCCTTCATCCTGCTAGGACAGCTTCTCCAGCTGTACCACGGGTGTCAGCGGGTACTCGAGATCGCTAAAGAAGTTCTTCAGATACATCGCACAACCCGACTCGCCCAAAACAACCAAACTTCCGTCAACAGCCTTTATCGTATCCCGCCCACACCCCTGAAAACCGCTCCCTCTCCCCGCTGGACCCATCTATATCCATTCCTTCCGCTCTCGCCGAGCTCGCCTCGGATGCCGTTGCTGTCGATCTTTTCCGGCCTGCTGACAATCCCGCCGAGCCTGTCGACATAGTGGATGACCATGACATTCGAGGTGAGATGGGCGGGAAACGACGGAAGGCGCCGCACGAACGAGCAGGATGGGCGGAGATGGACGCTCAACCCAATCGGAAGCGCGGACGACGGAGACGTGGCTCTTCGAATGTGGTTGAAGACTTTGTCGGATACAGTGGACCAGGAGGAGCTGGGACGTTGGAGGGGGATCTTATGCAGGCTCAGAGGGAGATGGGGATCTCTGCGGAACAGCCTTCCTCAGAGGGACACAGGATCGCTCTGGACCCTCAACTCGTCGGCCAGGAAGATGGAACTGGTAGTGGTGGGACGGATGGCGAGGGTGGCGGTCGAAAGCGGGGCAAGATAGTGAATGATCCAGCGTGAGTTGCGATGTCAATGTCTCGCACATCCTCGTAAGATGTGCGAAAGTTGGACACAGCAGGTGATGCGGTCCTAGGAGTAAGGAATCCCGAGCAGAGCAGAATCGTCGAGCGCAGCAAGCTTTCCGGCGACGGCGAGAAGAGCATATCAAGAAGCTCGAGACCGATGGAGCCGCGCTCGAGCCGACGCGGCGGAGACTGGATGAAGCGGAGTATAAGCTTCGTGAGGTGGCTCTGGTGAGTAAGGCGAGCGATCACCCCGCCACCTGTTTTTGGATAGCGCGATGCCAATCTTGCTCTGCTGAGCTTTGTTGTTGTAGTCTCTTGAAGCGAGCAAGATTGAGAATTCCGCTCTTCGCGCCGCTCTTCGGACAGCAGCATCTTCATCCGGTACCTCCATCCTCACACCTGACGGAACGCTAGTCGTCAATGCGTCATCAATTAAGAGAGAGACAGCAAGCAGGAGTGAGGAGATTGAAGCTGCGTATGGCGTCTTGGCGAGGCAGGCGAGGGAGCTAGCGAAGCAGAATCGATCAAAGCGGGAAGGATGAGGGAAAGGGGGACTGAAGCGGTTATTCCTGAAGATACCGGATGAATGGGGCATACGGCATGTACTTTTCTGTGTCAGTCTTATATGTACAGCTGTAGCGCAATTGACATCCTCGCCATAATCGCATCTAAGTCCAGCGCGTCGAGCAGATCAAGTTCCGATGGAAGCGAAGCGGAGGATCACCCAAATTGACTTTGGCATTATCCTTGGCTTCTGAACATCAGACACGAAGCCTCGACGACCGTGCACGCATGAAGCCTCCTTGATCTACAGGCAGTATGGACGTCCCTCCCCTTTCTCTAAGCATGTGAGCATTATGACATTTCTGCCCCCCTTACATTCACTTAATACTGCTCAGTCTCCGCTTCACACCCCACACCCTCATCCCAAATACAGACGATATCACACCACCTTCTTCCCCAGCTCTCAGCAGTTCCACTTCAACACCAGCTCCGGCTTCGCACTTTTTCTTCTCTCCATCGCACAACTACCCTTCACCATTCGGTCTCATCTCCCTAGGCGCTAAACTGTCCCTCCATGCGCGACTCATCAACACTCGAGCAGACGGAGGTGATGTGCTAGGGACGAAAATGATGGTCGAGATTCAAGGTCCTACAGGACGATATCGACTCGGTGAAGTGGTCCATTCTAGTAAGCCGGCCATCGAGATGGAGGGGGATGAGACTGAGAAGGCTGAAGGAGGGGATGAGGCGAAAGTAGAGGAGTTGCCAGTCCTGAAGGGCAGGGAGATTGTGGATCTCGAGGTGGAATCGGAGATGAAGGAGTTAGGGTTGCATGTCTTGATCTGTTCGGTTGCTTGGGAGACAGTAGAAGGGAGGAGGACCTTTCAGCGGTTTCACAGGTTCAATGTGAGTCCAGCCATACACCTTCTTCCTTCTAAGATCCTGATGGAAGACTAGGTAAATGCCCCGTTGGCCATCAAGACCCGCATTCACACCTCCCAAGACCCGAACACCTCTCTTGACCCGGTTCGACGGAACGACGTCTCCCTTGAAGTCCTCGTACAGAACGTCTCGACCGAAGCGCTCGTTTTCGATCGAGTCACGCTCGAAGCTGTCCATGGACTGACCTCAAGACCTATCGGTACGAACGATCCTTCCTCCCTGATGCCAAGCGATACGAGGCAATACCTCTTCGCCCTCTCCCCTTCGCAATATGCTTCATCTCCAGTCTCATTGGCTACCAGTGTTTTCCCACCTGTTCATCCGGGCGGGACCATACTACCCCTTGGACGATTGGACGTAGCTTGGTTTTCTGGACCATACCGAGATTCAGGGAGATTGCAGACATCAACGCTCAATCGACGTGTACCCGTCCCGACCGCCGCTCCGAGACCATTACCGGTCCCGACCAAGACGAGCAGTGCAGTTCCGCCAAGCCCAGCTGGCGGGATCAGGCGGACAGAGGCTGCGCAACTACCGCCTCTGCATATGCCTGCGAAGATCGTCGAGGAGGTAGAGAGTCGCTGGGAGTTCGACCTCGCTGTACTGGAGGTGGATAGGGATGGTGTTGAGGTGGAGAAGGATTTTGAGATCGAGCTTCGGTTGGCAGTGCGGGACACTACCGTCATCCCCGATAGCGAAGAGGAAGGAACCGCAATATCACCAAGATCAATCAAGCTCGGTGTACAGTACCTCACAGCCCCGCCTTCCCGAGCCGAACCTGCATTACCAAACCCAGGAATCCTTTCGCCAACACGTACCCCAACACCAATGACACCAGCTATATCTCGTCCATTCTCCCCTCTTTCCCCATCAACACCCGGAGCCGAACCTTCCCGACCTATGACTCCCGTCTCCACCCAACTCCGACAAGCAACGAGCCAGAGCCTCACTTCCCCTTCCATACCGCTCTACGGCTCTTCCCTCCCACTTGTCCCTCCGGCACTCATCGCTGCGACCTTCCCGCCACCGCCTTACCTCACCAAGATACCAATTTATCACTCGAAGCGGTTACCTTCACAAGCGATGCTCATGGGCGAGATAGCACATCTCGGAGTCTCGCTCACCCTCCTCGATCATATGGACTTTCACATGGTAGCGGAAGATACAGGTACGACATATGCGGATCAAACGACTCCACCACGAAGGTGGGAAGCAGTCCAAGAATGCACATTCCGTTTCATAGCGCTGCAAGGGGGAATGGCGGAGCTTGGCGGGTTGAGGCTGTTAGTCATGGACGAGGGCTCTGGAGGGAGTGTAGGGCGGGAATGGGATAGTTTAGGGGATGTTTGGGTAGATGGATGATGCAGCGGCTCGGAAGGAATTATCTAAGCCATTCATCCATGCGACAATCCGGTCGTCGATGTCTACGTCTTACCCCTGTTTTCAACATCCTCCGAGGTAGAGAACCTTCTGCATCCATCTGCACCCGCTTACTTCCCCTCGAACATCTTCTTGATCGCCTCGGTGGAATACTGCAAGTGTCAGCACTGAGTAAGCAGAATGGGCTGAGCGAAGTTGAACTCACCGATTTCGGCCTTTCGAGAGGCATCTAAACGGACCCGTTACCTTCAAGGTGGAGATATACAGTGAGATACTCACGCCAAGAGCTCGGTCCCAGATGAGTTGAGAAACCACACCAAACGCTCTCGAAACACCGAAAAGAACGGTGTAGAAGTCCTGCTGGTGAAGGCCGTAGCTGAGATATTCAGCTCTGATCTCTTCAGCAGGAGGTTGAAAGCACTGAGTGAGCAAGACACCAGAATGAGCATCGACATTCGGCCACGGGTCTATTGCAATGGTGAGCGCAATGACCAATCAAACAGCTACAAAAACGAGCTGCCTCAGGCTGGTCACTCACTCTTCGCTTTGCCTGCTTCGAGGAGGATGTTTGGCACAACCTTGTAGATCTGTCCAACCAGCTTGAAGAGCGGGTCATCGGGCAAATGCTTTAGCGCGAACTCTCGTTGTGCCATGTATCGGGGGTCCTACGACAAGCTCGTCAGTATATCATGGGGAGAAATCCCCGCACCGCAGCCCTGTGAAATGGCTGTTCGGAGCCAGATGGTCCACTCACCGTCTTCCGCAAGACAGCATGTCCATAACCAGGAACAACCTGGCCTGACTTGAGGGTCGACCAGACATACTCCGCGACCTTCTCATCCGGAACATTCTCACCGATCTGGGAGCGCATCTTCTGGACCCATCGCAAAACTTCCTGGTTGGCAAGGCTGTGACCTGTCAGCTGGTCAAGCACAGTATGAGCGAATACAGGCCTACCCATGAAGGGGACCGGCCAGACCGTTGAGAGCCGCTGCGTAGGAGAGGAAGGGGTCTGACAAAGCCGAACCGACGAGGTGACCAGTGTGGGCCTTGAGTACCCTTATCAGCATTGCCTATCATGCACCGGCCAAACGACCTACCGAGACGTTACCACCCTCGTGATCGGAATGAATAGTCAAATACAACCTCATAAGCTCCACGAACTCCGCATTTTCCCCATAATCCAGCAACGAAGCCAAGTTCGCCGCGTAATCCTTGTTGGCATCGATCGGCGGGAGTTTCCCATCTCCGTAGACGTTCCTGAAGATCCGACCGGCGATATTGGGTAGCTTGGCGATTAGGTCCATTGAATCGTCGAACGTGGTTTTCCAGTAGTCGCGTTTATGAACTCCATCGCTGTATGCTTTCGCAAAGGCGGAGTCGTGGTTTAGCTGAGCAGTCCCACCATGAGCTCAGATCCAGCACCGTTGTCCTGATCTTACACTGAGCGAGATTTGGACTCACGGCAGTGACTGCCAAGCTGAATTGGCTCATGGGATGTAGAGTATTCGGACATCGATCAATCAATTCCTCCACAAACTTCGGGATCTCCGCCCTCGCAGCCCACTCCTGACTCAACCCTTTCACTTGCGCGGCAGTGGGTACTTCTCCAGTGAGAAGTAGCCAAAAGAGACCTTCGGGAAGGGGTTCGGAACCTCCTTCTGCCGATGGAAGCCTTTCTCGACATTCCGGGATGGTTAGGTTTCGGAAACGGATACCTTCATCCGGGTCGAGGACGGAGCCTTCCCAGATCAGACCCTGGACATGATCAGTGGCCTCTCTGCACCTTGAATGCATCTTTTGTGGTAAAAGATGAAGTGAGGAAAGCTTCGCTGCTCACCTTAATACCCCGCATCCCTCCATATGCTTGGTCAACGGTGACCGCACCAAAACTCTTCCCGCCATACGCAGCCCGGACAGCTTTCACATTCTCAATCTCCTTCGGGATGAGCTCCGACATCCGATCTTTGAGGGATTGAGCATGAGCAGAGGGAGTCGAAGCAAAAGTCCTCGCTAATGACGGTCGAAGCTGTCAAAAGCGAAAAGATTAGCCAGAGCCAGGATACAGCAGGAAAAGGGAGAATAAAATAGCTTACTTGAGCTCGAAGAGCGTTCCGAGTGATTGACATACTCATATTGGGTCTTCAGAACTCGAATTGTTAGCGGTTGCAAGGAAAAAAGCATTCACAATCTGTTCCAGTCGACGTCAGAAAATGACGGAGGTTCACTTCTCGGTTCGGTTAGCGGAATGCCGATAGATTCCGGTCACGTAGCTTTTGGCGCCCAGATTGGACCAAAATCGATGCCAAATTTGCTCAGGATCCAAATGTAATGGATGAAACTAGGCTGATGTAGTTGGATGTCGCATTCACTACTCCTGCTCCTGCTCCTGCTCCTCGGCCTCCTCCTCGTTGCTATTTGCCTGAACTTCGCCGTTTTCCTTGGCCAATCGCTCCTTCTCCTCCCTCTCCTCCATCTCGACAATCTCGACATCCAGAGGGTATGTCAGGATCGCCGCGATGCCAGTCAGCAGATTCAACTGCTGTCCGCTCTCATGCATTGAGGAGAAGATAAGCGATTCGCCACCTCGTGAACGGACCGCTTCGACCATCTCAACGTAGCGATTTCGAGTTGTCGGATCGCTCGATCTGCCATCTCCGTCAGGATGCGGCATGGTAGCTCAAGAACGTCGAACGAACCGGAAGAGATCGTCTGATATAAGCAGAGTACCGACAGCTCCTCTCTCAACGGCGAGAGCGACATGCTCCGGACCATACCATGCTCGTAACTCGTCTGTTGCAAGCATATTGTGGAACCTATAGAGCGTCAGCTCGAACGTCGAGGCCCTACGATATCCGAGTGGATGAGGGAGGACGTCGAAGCTAACTTATCAAGGCCAACACCCTCTCTTGCAAACTTCGCTCCTTGCAGCATCCGTGCCACTTCTGGTGCTCTCATCGCCTCGACCAGACTGTGAACGTGTGGGGTATTCGAATGAACCTTGATCCATTTCGTCCGGGAGTTGAGGAGAGCTTTATTCGTCGTCAGCGTTGCTTGCTGAAAGATGTAATCGTATAGCTGGGAGTCTAGTGAGCTCCTCGATGCCGAATCGCGCTTATGGCGGGCTTACTGAGTCTTTGGTAAAGCCTGGACTTGCTAGAACTACGGCTTTGAGAGATTGGTACGGTATGAGGCGTAATATAGCTTGATAGACAGTTGAGAAGAAGCTCTCCATTGCCTAAATAGTTGTCAGCTCCTTCTGCCGTGGCTCACCTTTTTCAACGTGACCAGAGTCGAGAAGCTCACCCTCTCATGTCCAGATGTCCCACCTTTCCGCTTCCGGGGTATTGACACGTCTATTCTTTGGCGGACAACGGTCATATGCTCGGATAGAAGGCAGATGGCAGCGGTACCTGATATGAAAGTCAGCGTTCTTCAGCCGAAACTAGTAGCTTATACAACAGTAGCGGAGCCGAGCTTCAGTGAGCGGCCCCGCTGACTTACCTTCTCCGCATACCACCGCTCCCAACTCCGCCCCTCGACCTTCTTTCGTACTCTCCGCCACCCGCTCGAGTGCAACTGAATCCCACCCCGTTGCCTTGGTCAGTCGAAAATCTCGATTCGCTGCCACACAGGAGATCAGCAATCGTCCTCGTCCTGACATCAATGGGTTCCTCGAGATTTTCGAGAAAGCTACTGCAGCATCCCGTGACAACGATCCCGTACCGCGGGGAAGGGATAGCAACCGAGCTCACCCTCCAGATCCAAGGTATGGAAAGCTCCCAACCGAACGTAATCATTCTCATTCACAACCTTCCCCGAAATCTGTAGACTGGCGGTTGGTTCCTTCTTCTCTCCAGCGCCAGTACCCGAACTACTTGAAGCTGCTTGAGAGAAGCTTGCCTATCTCTCGCTCATCAGCTCGGGTATCATATCATCCTGTAGTCCGGGGGAACCAACGAACCTTTGTGACTGATAAGGTGAGATTCACGCGGACTCGGTAGGAATCGGATGAACCGGTCGAGGAGACGGTTTGGACTCGCCGCAGAGCAAGAGCTCGGACCTCGTCACCCTATACTCAGCGAAAGTCAGAAGGGGTGACAAACATGATCGGGGATGGAGAAGTACGCACTTCGGAAATGAGGTTGTAAACATGCCACATATCCTCATCGTCCTCCGGGCGAAGAGTCACATAGCCCTGAGCCAAAACAGTCAGCTCGTTCTCCTCTTCCCCGGATCTAATATCGCGCAGGCCAGATGCAAACACAGGCCTAAGTAGAAACAGAGGGGGTATCATGGCTGATCAAAAGGCGAGCCAACTTACCGACCCGTCCTTTTCGACATGTTTGTTGACGAGTTTCATCGCCTCGAATTACGGCTCCTTGTCGTTATGGTTTGAACAGGCGCTTGACAAAACTTGACTCCAAAGTTCCGGTTTAGCTCGACCGAGTATCACGGTTCAGCCTTTCTTTACAGATAAGACGATGGATCCGAAGAGATATGAAACAAGCAGAGGTGATCGTTGCAGAAATTCGCAATATGACGCACTGCTGGCACGTGGTTGTTCGAGGGCTGAGATGGAGATGACCAAGAGAGCTCCGGACAAGTAAAACGACGCAGTACCATGACATGCAATGTCTCAACTTAAAGATCCACTCTATTCCCAATCAAAAGCATCCTCTCCATCGTGCCCATTCTCGCCCTCGCCGCCCTTCCCCTGCTTGCCAACCAGCGCATTGCCCGTGACGGCGTCCCCATTGGACGCCCCTTCAGCCAGGTCGTCATGCTCCAGCTCCGCTTGGAGATCATCATCTGTCGTTGGGTGTGCTATTTGGGTGGCTTTCGATCGGGACGTAAGTGGAAGGCCGTGATATGTTGATGTGCGGAGGTGGGCGGCGTATGAATAAAGGATGAGGATAAAGTACACCTACAAAGCGATCAGCTGGTGCGTTCATGGTCCAAGTATAAAAGCCACGGACTTTGAGGAAGAACCCGAAAATCAACACCCAAACTGCGAAACTCTTTTCAGTCGACCATATCTCCCCCGCCAAAGCAGCTCTCAGCTCATCCAACCTGTCGGCATCCTGCTCGTTAGGCTTCAGGATCTCCCCTCTAGACGCAGCGAGATCGATCAGATCTTGCTGTGCTTGCGAATTTGCGGCTTGTCGTCCATCATGTGGTTCGACGTACCAGTAATGTCGGAAGAAGAGGTAGTGGAAGAAGAATTGGATGGTGTGGTCTACGAGGAAGAGATTGGCGACGAGGAGGGTGGGTTTGGCTGCTTCCTGGAAGAGGTGAGCGATGGGTCCAAGGTATGGAGAAATGGCTGAGAAGAGTAGAAGGAAGGGGCGTACCGATTTGACTATACGAAGCGCCCAGAGGAAGGCGAATAACGTTACGGTGGAATAGGCGTAAAAGAGGAGTTGTGGAAAGGAGCCGCCGACGAGGACCGTTATTAGACCATAAAGTCCGGCGACTTTGTTGATGAGCTAGACCAGGATCAGTGGAGCACATTCGTCATGTTGGATTTATGGCTCACCCCGAAGAGGAGGATGACCTCGGCGCCTGCTCAGCAACAGTCAGAACTGGAGAGGGCGAGGGAGTTGAATTGCATGACCCACCTAGCTTGATATCAAGCAGACCAGCGAAAGAATCGAACCGTGCGTCCGGCCGCAGCCGTCGCAGAGTCAATCTCATCGCCTTGGTTCCGCCATGTATACGAGATCTCTCTTCATTAAGGGTGAACACAAAATAAGACAGAGCCAGCAAAACACGCAGTACAGGGCTGGTGAGGATCAAACCGCCACAAAGTTAATGCCGCTCGGCGAGATCTATCGGAAACTCTCTTTACCCAAACTACCCTGCAAGACCCCATCGAACCTCTTCATCGCGCCCTTTCCACAGAGCAGTCACTGTTACGCATACAGACTGAACACCCATCAAGATGGCTTCTAGCGCTCAGATTAGTAAGAAGAGGAAGTTTGTAGCGGATGGTGTGTTCCAGGCTGAGCTTGGGGAGTTCTTGTGAGTGGAAGCTTAGCTGACCGGTTGGATCGGTGACTGATCTGGATCTTACCTCTTCTATACTATACCGATCCACCACCTTTGCTCTCTTCCTCTGTCACTCATTTCCCCTAATCCATCGTTGTGTATCCTCCTTGACGCTCTACCTCGCCGCAATCTGCTCGCTTGACAGCACCCGCGAACTTGCCGAAGAAGGTTACTCCGGCTGCGAGGTCCGAGTCACCCACGCCCGAACCGAAATCATCATCCGCGCGACCCACACCCAAGATGTTCTAGGAGACAAAGGTCGACGTATCCGTGAACTCAAGGCTCTCGTCGAGAAGCGGTTCAAGTTCCCCGAGGGTAGTCTCGAGCTTTACGCCGAGAAGGTTCAGTTTAGGGGGTTGAGTGCTGTCGCTCAGGCCGAGAGTTTGAGGTACAAGTTGCTCGGTGGTCTTGCCATGCGTCGGTCAGTCCCTCAGTCCTTCTCAAGCTTGCCTTCAGCTGATGAATTGGACATGGGTAGGGCTTGCTACGGTGTCCTTCGATTCGTGATGGAGTCTGGAGCGAAGGGTTGCGAAGTCGTCGTCTCTGGGAAACTTCGAGCTGCCCGTGCCAAGTCGATGAAGTTCACCGATGGGTTCATGATTCACTCTGGTCAGCCGGCGAGGGACTTTGTCGACTATGCGGTTAGGCACGTCCTCCTTCGTCAGGGTGTGCTGGGTATTAAGGTAAAGATGTGAGCTAAGCGGCGTTCTCAACTTGGTTACAATGCTAACCCCGTCCAGCATGAAGCCGTTCGACCCTGAAGGCCGTATGGGTCCATCCAAGAACCTTCCCGACGCCGTCACCATGGTCGAGTATGTCTTCGTGACCACTTTAATGCAAATTTTTGCTAATCATTCGCCAGGCCCAAGCCGGAAGGTGCCATCGAGATTCGGTCCGAGCACAAAGATCCTCCTGTCCAGGCTATCCCTCAGCAGATCCCTCAACAGATCCCTCAACAGATCCCTCAGCAGATCCCTCAGCAGATCCCTCAGCAGCAACCGCAGGAGGCGCCGAACGAAGGGTACTAGGGCTCAAGCTTTCGTTCTGTATGTTCAGCATGGTTGATGAATACGATTATATCACATTTCCATGTGTATAGTATATACGTGACAGGTCTATACGTACAGATTGGCGCCTAGGTATAGGTATACGTGTCTGTCTCCATCTTGCCCCGTGAACTTCGTTTAGATCTGACACCACCATTCCTTTCTGATCGATATTCACGGTCTCAGCTTTTAATACTAGAAGTGCCGTCAGTATCGGTAGAGCGATAAGGCTTCCTCAATAAACTCACCACATACGGCACGATCTTCCACTTGACCAGCTCGCAGTACTGCCCGAATCAGCACGCAACTGAGGAAGACCCCACCAACTCACCTTATCCCAATCTTTCCCATACTTCTTCCTGCATGCCTCATCGTCTCTCATTTGTCGGTGCGTCAGGAGGACCGTGAAGTATACCGGGTAGAAATAGGCGAGGGGTGTACCGAAACCGCACGGGAGGCACCAGGCCCATCTAAAGCGATCGTCAGTGGCGGGGCCCGTTTTGCTTCAAATAGGGACGGACGCCATAATCAGGTCACCGAAGTAGTTCTGGACTCATTAGCGGAAAGTCAGGTTGATAGTCAAGAGGACATACAGGGTGTCGAGACCGACCCCACCATCCAGAAGTGAGAAGCTTGCTCCCGCTCTCAGTCTCCATAAAAGTCAAGTCTACCATTTGATATCAGCCCACTTCCAAAGACGATACCCGTTTGACCCACTCTTCGGGTTCTTCCCTTTCCTGAACTCTCCCTTCTCATTATTCGAGACCCTGAAGATGTAAAATCCCAAAGCCTCCATCCCGAGGATTGCTGCGGTCCATACTGGTCCAAGAGCGACAGGGTGGAAAGCGAGGTATCGTGCTTGGAGACCATATGTGAACGGTAACCAAGTGAGATCACCGAAGGCCAGCATGAACCCGAAACCGTCGGTTGTGATGTCCATTTGGTTCAGGATTGCAGACTGATCCATCCGGATTAGCTAGACCAAATCTCGACGAGGAGGGTCGGCTTACCTCTTGGAAGACCGCATCGGCGGTATAGAGGAATTCGAAAGCGAGCACCAACCACATACTATCAAACACCTTCCCATTCCGGACGTACTGCTCGCAAGCGCAGGAGATGTTGAGCAGGACCCAAAGAATCATTCCGGGTCGGACTTCGTTGAAAGTCTTAGTGTCGAATGAGGGGAACCCTGGTGGTGTCGGATTGAGTGGTCGACCCATGAACCACTACGAGCGAAGTGAACGACAGTCCATCATTTTGTCGAGATTGGGGAGAGAGGAACGTAGTTGGCTTACGTCATATATGAAGACACCCGAATTCCCGCCGAGAGCGAGGAGTTCACCAGAGTAGAAACTGTTGATATACACGAAGAAGGCTTGGAAGGTCGCCATCGCCAATGAAGCGGTGACGAGTGGGATCCAATGGTCGTACAGCCATGTGTATAGCTCTGCTCCACCTGGTTGAAGTATCACACCTAGGCTGATCCCCAGACTCAGTAGGAGGGTATAAAAACCTATCTCCTCGTCAGCTTCCTCTCCCATCAAGCAGGTAACACCGCACCATTCTGCTTGTAAAGATTCCTCTTCCCATCCCTCAAAAGATTCCCCTCAACCTTCTCACCCGGTAAGACAACCCAACAAGCCACACAGAAGGCATACCAGGCGAGATAGACTCCCGCAGCTTTCCACTCCCAAAGCTTTCCCGCCGTACTAGGCCAATCCCCAACTCTCATCCACATCGTCCTCCAATCCGTCAGACTCGTAGGCGGACATCCCGTACCCTCATTACACGCGTAAAAGAGAAAATACGCGAAAAAGGGAGCGACGAAGGAGATACCTCCTGTCCCGATTGGTCCCAAGAACTCGGAAGCGTGGGATTTCGGGTTCATTTGGGAGTAGGTGAGAGGTGTCGGGTGGGAAGGGAGGGTTAGGTGGGTCGTGGCTGTGATCGTTGTGGTAGTTTCGCCTTGAGAAGTGTCCGCTGCGTCGGGATCGGACGAGGTAGAGGTCATGATGAAGATTGATAAAAGCTTCAAGAGGGTGAAAAGAAAGATGGAAAGAGCGGAGAAGAAAGAATGGTGGCTGAAGAATCAAACGCCCGATCGGATCGATGACGGCATCGGACTGGTACGCGGTAGTCGACCCATCAACCGTCATACGTGTTCTCCATGGATCTCTTCTTGCTTGAACACGCACATATAGCCATTACCCAGCACGGGAGATTGAGTATGGACATGCATGGTATCATGCATGGTATCCACAAGTATGGTCCCGGGAAATATGAAAGGTTGTCTCATTGAGCAATCTTCTCCTGAGCGAGTAGCTCTTCCAGCCAAGCTCCGAGTCTCTTTTCAAGCAGGAGGAGTACCTTGCTGGCGTACGGATCGAGAGATGGTCCGGATTGCGATGTCAGTGTCGGGGGCAAGGATAGGGATAGGTGGATCTGATTAGGAGGGAAGCGGCGGGCTGTTGAAGAGCGCTTCAGCACAAGACCATAGATCGAAAGCTTCAGAGAGTGTATTGCAGGAAAGGTTCTGTTGTCAATGATCCTAGAGACATGCATGAAGCTTATCGTTTGACCTACCTAATCGTTGAGCCATTGGTAAGGCCAGATCACTCGCTCCAGACCGAAAGACAGCGGTCCCTGCCACGGGTATATTCTGCTCAGTATACCTCGTCAGTATCCCTTCGACCAGTTACAGTAGTTCCCCGTGGTTGATAGAGCTACGACCCGTCGAGCGAGACTCACCCCTCGACTAGGCATAGCCACCGCCCAATCACTCGCTAACCGCTTCTCCTCAGGTCCGACGCCTTCGTCGACTCCTGGTATACTTGATTCGGACGGAGGAGATGTGCCGATCCATATCATGAGTGTGTCTTTGAGGCGTGTGAGGTGAAGGTGGAACGATGGGGATGAAGGAAGAGGAGAGGGGAGATGGGTGTGATGGGTGTTGATGATAGGTGATAGGTCGGTCGACATGTAAGTGTGACCTATCGCATATGGCAAGTCGTGCAGTATAGATACGAGATGCAAGGCACGAGACAATGCTCGCAAAATAACATGGAAACCGAAAGAGTTGACTCAGCTCGGTAAGGACTTCCGACTGGATCACCTCCACTTCGAAGGTCTCGTTATACCACCTTCGCCAATATCCCTTCTTTTCCTCCCCTTTCTTCATACAGACATTGCTCGAAGAGGGTCATTACACCTCCCATCTTGCCTCTCGAGGATCAAGACTCCTCAGATTCAGTCCTCCGGCCACCATGGCAGACCTAACTCCACCCTCATCAAAGCAGAGCACCCCTTCCCGTCCACTCGACGCAAGCACAGACCTCCCTTCATCCCCAACATCGACCTCGAAACAAGCTCACCCTCTCACAATTCACACCGAAGGCTTAGACAGCGGCGATACATCCGAGTCCGAGGAGATGCTGGAAGTACCTGAAGGTGAGGTGGATGAGCTGATGAGTATGAGTGAGGAGGAGGAGGAGGAGGAAGGGGACTTTGTTGATGCTGATAGTGGGGTTGAGGATGTTGAGGTTGGGGAAGGGGAGGTGGTCGAGGCTCTGCCTGATGCTGGACCGGTCATGATGCAGGAAGATGAGGGGCTCGAAAAGAGTAGTGGGAAGACGAAGAAGGTGAGCTCAAGTCTTGGTCGTTTTGCGAGGGCAATTGATACCGAGGTAAGGGGAAGCGACCGAGGTCGAATCAGTCATCGAAGCGAACGTCTGGCAAGGCGGCAGAATCACAAGGACTCGCCAAGGGGAAAGGGAGGAAGGATGGAGACCTGTATGAGAGCGAGATTGTTGCGAGGTGGAATAGCGGTAAGTCAGCGAGGATACCGATTTCATCAGCTCTGATAAAGATCTGCAATTCCCCTCCTGATTGCTGTGCAGAGATTGGCGACGTGTTGCTCGAGAGGCCCAAACCTGCATCGACCGTCGCGGCTTCATGATTGCGAGCATCCCAACCCGACAGCACCTTCCGTGTAGATTATCCTCCTCGCCAGCCATGGACATATGATCCCCGCCGCACTCATCCTGTACATATCCATGCATGTTGAAACCATCACCTCTCCTCTCTGCGGAGTCCAGGAGTCAAGGATCTCACACCACTCCAGGGACTACGCCCTTCATCTGACCTATACGTGAGACTCTCGCCCTCCTGTATTTGACGGTCGACCGATGCTTGTTCCTCCTCCTCCACCTTGGCCCGCCGGGCTTCCTCTTCTCGCAACTTCCCAACCTTCGCTTGTACCACTTGTAAGGCGGATGTAATGCCTCCGAGTACCGTTCCGATGATCATGGATCTCATGAAAAGGGGTCTCGGTAATCGATCTAGCCATATCAGCATGCTGATACAGGATATGACTAGACTCACAGGCAGTCCCGACTCCCGCTCCAAGCAGACCACCAGCAAGAGCTCCATCCTCCCACTCCGGTCCACCTTTCCTCCAACTCGCCCTCCTCCTCGGCAGACCTTCATCATCTCCTATATCCTCCTCCTCCAGTACAGGTTGAGCCACCACAGCCCCTCTCGAACCGATATACTCCTCTCTTGCCCAACCAACGCTCTCATCAACCAGCACATATACCGCCGTAGCCCCACCGAGTGCTACTGCATATTTACCTCCCAACCGAGCAGCAGCAAGCATGACCCTATAGTTCCTCGTCTTCTGGTAGAAATACTATATCAAACGCAACCACCTCATCAGCTTCCACAGAGACAAGTCAGGACAGAGAGAGGAAGACTGACCCATCCTTGGACCGTACGAGGTTGACGATGAGCGTTCTCCGCTAAGAACCGTAATCGAGCTCGAGAACCACCTCGTTGGATGCCTATGAAGGCTCCCATTATCGCTCCGACTGGAGGGAGGATGAGCAAGGACGAAGGGACGTTTTGGATGGTTATCTGTCGTCGGGGAGGTGCTGGTGGATGCGACGTGTCGATGTAGGATGTCGATGAAGATGTTGAGGAGGATGAAGCCATGATCTCGATCAAGGTGCTAGCCAGGCTACTCGATGCATTCTAGAGGAAGGAGAAAGGCTTTCTGGACGATCTGAAATGTTGCTGAGATTTGCCTCCTCACATGATGTCCCGGTCCTATCTTCCTTGTCAACCAGGCTCATCTCTCACAATATACCGCCACAATGCCTACAAAACGTCAAGCAAAACGTCAAGCTGCGGCCTCCTCTTCGTCCTCCCTTTCACCACCGCCATCGAAAGCGGCCAAGCGGAAAGCTACGCCTGGACCGACCGACGAGTTTCAGCAAGTGACTCTGCCATCTTTCGTTGATCGGTATCGGGTCGAGGGCTTAGGGTATGGTGGAGATGTGAATTATCAGCCTGGCGTAGGCCTTTGTCACATTGAGGGGACTACAAGGCTCATGAACAGTTCATTTCGGGTGATCTGGCGGATGAGTGGTACGATGAGTTACTTGGACTTGATACTTGTGAGTTGCGATTTTGTAATGGCTCGAACAAGCGGACTGAAGTATACATCTCTCAGGGTGTGAGTGACGATAAATCTCTCCAGATATCGCTGATTAACCCCAGACCAACCCATGCTCAAGCTTTACGGCCGAACCTTCCCCCAATCCCGCTCAATAGCAGCCTACTCCACAACACCCAACGCGACCCTCTCCTACTCCGGCTCAACAATAACGATGCATCACCCTTTACCCCCCATCCTTGAGAAGATGCGAGAGAGGCTTGAGGATGAGCTGGGAGTGAAGTTCAATCATGTCATGTTGAACCGGTATGATGACGGCTCGGTCTATATCGGGTACGTCCCAGCATCAGATGGAATAGATAGCGAGGATTGGAGCTTATGATGTTTGTGGACATAGGCGACACTCGGATAATTTGAATAATCTGGTTATAGCTAGTGTTAGCCTTGGAGCGGAAAGGTCGTTCATCATGTCACCGAGGGTGCCGAGTAAGGCTCGGAAAGGAGTCGTTGGGAGGGACGAGGAGGGAGCGGGGTTGAAAGGACGGAAGAATGTCAAATGGGCGCGAGTGTTTATTCTCCTCATCTTCAGTATCCATCAAGCTGATCAAGAGTCGTGTATAGGCTTGGCAATGGAAGTCTGGTAGTGATGCAGGGTCAGTCGTCCCAACCCTTAGCGCTTCACTTTCGCTGATGTGGTGGTCGAAGGACGGACACAGGAATTCTGGAAGGTGAGCAGCCGAGTCAGGGGGGTGCGAGTACTGACCATACTTTTCGGTCAGCATGAGATACCGAAAGAGCCGGCGATCAAGAAGGGTCGGATCAGTATCACCTTCCGGCAGCTGGTCTGAGCGTTTCGACTATCTCAAGCATGGGCGTGTCTGATTAACGAAGGCGTCAATCTGGAACAAATAACGTCGTTCGTTGCAAAATGTAGGCAAGGCAGGATGCTGTAGCAGCGATGAGATCCTTCAGAAGTCGTCAAAGTATTCATAAGAAGACGACATTGATGTTCCTTGAAAACATAGGGACCATAGTGCTTCAAGGGGACTGAACGGCCACAAATCACCCATTCGTCCGGAACTTTCTAGCATCGTCTCCTCTCTCCTCGACACAGCTGCCATCCTTTCATTTAAAGCTTTGGTTTCAGGCTCCGCGCCCGATGGTCCAACTACGCGTCACAGTATCGCATCGCCGCTAACGTCTTGCTCATCTCCCATCTTCATCAATATACCTGATCTCACTCCATACATCTCCTACAACCTCCCTTTTACATCCACCCTCCTACTGGTCTCTCGCAAGATCATCAGTATGTTCTTCGAGGATATGACCAAGGCGAGCAAGATGGATGTATCGGCGCTGGTGAGCAGTTTTCATGAGCACTATTTCATACGGAACGCGCTGAAGTCTCGCCAGAAAAGTATTGATCATGGGGAATGCCCATCATACATCTCGGTAAGTCTTTGCAGGCAGCGTGGTCGTAACGTATCAGGTAGCTGATGTCTTTCGATAGGCCTCGGTGACGGACGACGTCAACATTCCATCCATCTTGACTTTTCGTGATGACACAAGACAACGGCACTTCTTCAAGGTTGAGGATGCGAGCGATTTCGCCAAGTTCACCGAGGCATGGAGCGATTACGTCAAGAGCAGCAAGTCAAAGTCAATACCGGAGGGATACGAAGATGACGATTTATCGTATGGATCGTACCTCTCCCGTCAAGATTTCCAGGAAATCATCCCGGCAGCGTTGAAATTCGCCAAAATGTATGTATGCATGAGTTTCCCTCGACGCCAAGTCTGACGCTTGTCTTCCGTATCGTAGAGATCCCAAGCTGGTGACGGTGCTCAGGAAAGTCAGGACCTTCAAGGAGGATTCCGACGGCCATTTCCCCCGGAGTCGATTTGGGTTTTCAACGAGAAAGAGGAGCTACGATAGCGCTTGTGGCAAATTGGCGAAGAGAGCGAACAAAAGCCACCATTTGAGTCGTCGAAGCGCCATCGTCTTCTATGATTGTCGAAGTCAGCCTGCCGCGAGCGTCACCTTCAAAGCCACTACGCTTGATCCTACTTTGAGATTGGAAATCGGTGCCTTGGAGCCAAGCTTTCCGACTTGGTCACCGACCAAGGAGAGTACGAAGACCACGAAGGTCGGTCCTGCGACTGTGAAGGCATCCGACATCAAGTCTTCAAAGCGAAGTCCACCGACTGTATCGCCGATGGAGGAGAAAACGGAAGTCAAGAGAGTTGATCCTGCGAATGTGAAGGAATCGGATGTCTCTGCGGAGGCGAGCTCTCCAACTGCACCACCTGCCAAGAGGAGGCCAAAACCGTCGAAGCTTGATACTGCAACTGTGGAGGTGTCAGATAACAAATCTACGAAGCAAAGCCCTTCAACTGCCTCACAAATTAAGAGAAGGACGAGAAGCGAGAAGCCTGATGCTGCAATTTTGAAGGAATCAACTGTCAGTCCTTCGGAGCCAAGCCTTTCAACCGGTGAGACAGTCCAACTGTACCGCCGATCAAGAGGGGTAGGAGAGCCACGAAGCGTGACTCTGAAACTGTGAAGCGATCGAATATTAGATATCATTTCCCTCGCGTCAAGCACTCCAAATGCATCGAGGGACAGGAGGAGGTACAGGTTCACGAAGCCTGATATTGTGACTGTTGGGGTAACGGATACAGCTCAAGTTCTTCGTCTGCATCACCAGCCTAGAACAGTTCGGAAGGAGTGCATGAGCAGAGCGATGTCCGTGAGCGTGTTTGACAGTGCAGGAGGGCAAAGAACCTGTTCTGAGCATACTGGTTCGGCGATCTCTTTTCGGAGACCAAGATTGTGTTGTTGAGGTGCCAAGAAGGCGAAGGAGGAGGATTTTTCCGCACGGTTTGTGGCGGAAAGGACACGGGGATCAGCAGGATGAGCGATGAGATCGCGCATGTCTATTGTAGGCCCAGTCATGATATGTCTGCTTTAGTGTCTTTTGCCGGTCAGTACAGCGATGGTGACCACTGTGAAGTAATATACAGTCACAGTAAGCTGTAGTCATTCGACCGCAACGCGGTATACTTCCGTGAACATCTCTTAAAGGGATATCGGTCTCGCCACGAACGCTTCAGACAATTGCCCTCTCAAATCCGACCTGATTAATCCCTGATCCAGCTGGAAGATTGTTAATATGTAGAATATAAGTATGCACCGTAGTACTCGAACAATGTATCAAGTTGCTTTATCGCCTTTGGCAGCACAGAAATGAATCCTTTCTGCGAATATGGCTGAAGGAATCCGCCCATCCAGTTAGCGAGATATGCATGTGTACAATGGTGATGAAATCTTTATCCGTATTCCACCCCACAATTTCCGCACTGCTTTTAGTCCCAATTTTATTAGCGACTCTATCAAGATGGCCTCACGAGACTCGATTGCTAATAGCTCGATGGGATTCTTGAGGAGGGCATGCTCGCTCCCCTCTGATGCGCTCGTAGGTCATTCAGACATCCCGTTCCGTTCCGTTATATGAAATGTCCTAACGTCGTAGACCAATGGCTGGTAACACGAATACCCAACCTTCATTTCGGTCAGTGTGTTCCTCCGATCTGACCTTTAGTATAAAACACAACGCTGACCACCCTCACCAAGGCCGTCGTGAGATATGAAAGGGTCCGTCGATGGTGATTTACCTTGCCGAAGAGAAGGAGAGGAGGTTTTGCAAGGTGGAGGATGACCTGGAGTTTGCGAGCTTCAAGGAGATGCTTTCCAGACTCAAAGCAGCGAGCGCTTTTCGCATCCCAGTCCAATACGGCCGCAAACGCCTGGGAGAAGCATTGTCTGTCGAGCGAGGATTTCAATCTCGTAGCGACTCTTCATGCAAGCGCTGCCGGAAAGTAAGCGAGAAAGCTATGAATCATCTGACTCGCTCGCTCCTTGGAATAGGGGCCTTGCTTACGACACGCAGGTCGCATATGCTGTCACATCAGACTCGAAGCGGCAAATTCAAGCAGACAAGTTTCTTCAGTTTCAGCTCGGTGGACAAGAAATTGACGAATGCATTATCTTCAGCCGAGAATCCCTGCCTCCAGACTGCCCTGCTGGTGACCTGCAAGCAAAGCGACGTCAATATGACGTTCACGCTGGCCAAGATCAACCCATACACCATCGATTTTGACGATATCGAGCGACTCCAGGACACTCGTTACGGTCTTGGGTATTCTGATACTTGGGGTATCGCGTTGCGCAGAGCATCATCACGATTCTTGGGGTCTCAGGTTATCTGTCGAGCTAATGAGGATGGTTTCAAGGTCAAGCGAATCCACTGTTCTGCTTTGATTGATTTGGGTTGCTGGATCTTTGGAATGTAGACGTCTATATGTCTCTTCAGCATGATGTACTTGCATTCGAATAAGTTCTTCGTCAGTCCAAAGCTACGTTCCCGATAAGTAAGTGCCGCAGCCACTGGGGACGGATGAATACGACCGCTTCCTGACCATACGCTTCCGGTGTTTTATGAGAGACATATTGGAGCTCGTCAGAGGGCATTGGATCGTCCTCCTCCGCTCGGAAATACAACAATCACCTCGGGTCCGAGCTTCAACCGGATCGTGCTGTGCACAGAGGTCATTTCATCATATCAAGGAAGACATTACGTGCCTAAGATCTTACGGCGCATAGCCACAGGACGTTCTCAAAAAGCGCAATACCACTCACTCCAAGTACCCGCAAGACATTCTCCTACCCCATTGCTAATCATCACTTCTTTCATCGCGCCTTCTTCTTGATGTTGTTCCCGACAGAACCAGGCTTGTTACGGTCGCGGTAAATGACGAAGGCGACGAGGAGTAGACCGATGATCAGGATGTTCGCTACATATCACATGAGCCGAAATTCTTCCAAGCCCACGTCTAACGAGACATCGGCGCAACACCCTCTTTCACTCACATGCGACGAAGTGGACGGAGGCTCCAACGAATTGAGCGATACTTTCGAGTACATTCCAGACCAGCGAGATGATACCGGTGACGAGGGAGTAGATGATGTTGAAGAAGGCTTGGATGACAGCGAAGATACTTTGGAAGATACCCTTTGATTTGATCTGGTGTTAGTAGGGGAGGGGTAGACAAGGGGACGAGGCTCACTTGGATGGTGTTTGAGATACCTTGGATGAGACCCGCCATAGCTTTGGAGAGTCAAGTAAAAACGGTATTGAGGGGGTTGTTGATCAACAAGGCTGTGATAGATAGTGAGAGGTTGTTGAGTGGCAATCATTATTCTCATCAACCGAACAAACATCCGAAGACAAAACAATGATGACGTAATCGTTTTCTTCCTGATTCACGTGACACGCGAAACGAGCTACCCTGACTCCTTTTGTGGCAGAAATGCTGCTTGAGGATATTCAACGGACAAACTGACTTCGAGGATCGTGTTCCTCACAGCCAGCCATATATTCTTCGTAAGAACGGTCTGGCGAGATGAGACATCAATACACACATATGCGCTTAATACAGTGGAGACGCTTCCGACAAGCTAGGAAAGTCTTGCGAAGTAGCATGCCCTCCACCCGGCGAACATCATGCATATATCTATCATGTCTACTGGAGGTACAATAGAAATGACACTTCGGAAGTACGATCCGCTCGTCACTATCAGCGCCTGTCGCCGAAAACACCTTATTAAAAAGCTTATCGCCCATAGGATAGTTCATCCCTGCACTGAAAACCCCGACGAGCTTCCAAAGCGCCGTCAATGCGAGCCGAGATTCGGGCCAGCCCAGACGAAGGAAAGCCAGCGAGACGTCCTGCACCTTCTCCCCATACGGTCGAAAAACCCGCTCAAAAGTCTCAAACGCCTTCGTCACCTCGTTCTTGCCTAACTTTGGCTGCTTGGCGAGTTCGCAAGCGAGGACGTATGCGCCTGTGACGGCGGTAGAGGTACCGTGACCGCTCATTGGCGAAGGACAGTAAGCTGCATCGCCAACGAGCACGACCCGGCCTTTATGCCATTGTTTCGCCTTGATTTGCGCGATCTCCTGCATGTAAAAGTCCCTCGTCGTGTCCATCCCATCCAGTACCCGATCCGTCTTCCACCCACCACCTTGATAAAGCTCCCGCCATAACTCTTTCTGCTCGGCGATATCAAGCGAGCGGTAGTTTTTGACGTTGTTTGAGATGCTGGACTGCTTGTGATCAAGGTGGCTTTTTTGCTCGGCGCTGCTCTATCCGGTCGAACCCACATCGATCGCCGTCCTGTTGTGGTCCACCACCTCGACCACTCCCGTCCTCCGCGCTGTGAGGTATCGTGAAGTAGGCGGTGTGAAAGCCGAGCGATCTGTAGTAGAAGTCCCCCTCTTCTTCAGGCGACCTTTGGGTTTGGAAGACGAGCGACCGAGCTTTGGAGGTCATCCCGTCCGCGAGAATTACAGCGTCGTACCGACGACCGCCTCGGTGTCATTCTCGGTAATATTCTTGATCGATCCCCAAAGATGTACTCGGTCGAAGACTTCGACGAATCGTAGAAGATAGTGGAGAGTTCATGGCGCAGGATGTCGATATCGCACGCCCCACTGTCTCCACTCTCGAGATCCACCGGGAATCTCCCCCTGATCTTATCCTTTTGATCGACAAAGTGATAGCCCTCCTCGTCGTGCATGCAGCCCGGATAGCGCGCTCGACACCCATCTTTGCGACTACATCCCTTGCAACGCCACGGATATCGATCATCTGCCCGCCAGTGCGTAGGTATGGAGCGCGCTCGACGACGATCGACCGAATGCCGGCTCGACCGAGCCAGTGAGCGACCACCGGGCCTGCAATGCCAGCGCCGGAGATCAGGACTCTGCGAGTGTTTGTCATGCCGTCTAGTCGGAGCGTGGAAGGCGAGGCAAATCGAGGGGAACCTATGACGATGCTGGGAGGGATCGCGGATATTGGTTGCTTGCCTCAGACCTTATCAAGAGACTTCAGTGCATGCAGAAGTCCAGGGAATGCTGGAAAATCAATCGCATTGGGCGAATGCGAGGCTGTTCAGCTTCCCTTCTATAAGCATCGAGTGCAGAGGTAGCTGCGGGGAGGCTGAGGACCGCCGAGCCATACTGACGCAAGGGACAGGCATTGGAAGGAAGTGCGGATATTCGAAGCCTACTAGATCAAAAGGACGCCATCGTTCGTTGGGTGGCGAAGAAAAGTGTGGCGGATAGGCGCGGGACCGCCTCTACCGACTAATGTATTTCCGAAGGGGACAAGCGATTCACGCGAACGACCTTTTGCAAATCCTTGACATTCCCTATCTATCCTTTCCGTCCTTTTCGACGCATAACGCGCACAATCGCCTTCGATGATCACCATAAATACGTCCAAATGACAACCTGTGTGAAGATCAAGCAGTTTGATACCCATAGGCGATACATCGACGCCTCGACATCGTCTTCCCTTTCTCGTCATCCCTACACGAATTTGGCTTCATCATGTACTCTGACTCCGGGCCTTCGCGATCAGGACCGTCGTATATACCCCGGAAGCCGTACATGAATGGGTCTGGACCCTCTCCGCGAGCGGGACCATCCAGATCTGATGGGGAATATGATGAGAGGAGGGAGAGGGACGATAGGGAAAATGACTATGGTAGGCCGGGAGAAGTTAGTACCTTTCCCATTATTTCCCGATATATCAATCATGGAAAGAGGGCTGATGTGTTTACTCTGCCTTCTTCCGCCATATTTGTGATCATCTACCTCCCAAACCTGCCTCTCTGAATAGTCGTCAAATCCACGACCATTTCCCAATCCTCAATGGTCTTGGCCCCCACCTCGCGCAAACATCTATCGTCCACCCTCTGGTACCCAAAGTCATACTCCATCGCCTCCTCGGCGCGGGTTTGATCGCGATCGGGACCGGGATTGGGGTGGGGAGAGGGAAAGGGGGTTTGATGCGCGAGAGCGCTTAAGCCTTGAAGCCGGACCTCGAGGGTGGAATGGTGGCGGTTCAAATCCGGATATTCCTCCTCCAAGACGTTCATTCCCTTTCAGCTCCGCCCCTGTACGAGATAGACCACCAGACAGGGATGAACGGGATGGAGGGGAACGGACGTGGAATGAAAGGAGGGACGACCGTTTTGGAGATGATTTCCCGCGCAATCCGTGAGTACCTTTTTGACACCTCTCGCAGGTATCTCTGACCCCGAAACGAAGTCAATCACCCTTTCACCCTTCACCTACCCACTCACAGCCACCTCGCTTCCCAAATGATAGACCGCTCTCACCTCCATCCGCCCCAAGAGGGCCTCGATCCCTTGCAATCCGCACACCACCTTCTTTTCCGTCATCACTTCGTATACCCTCTGGACCGCGTTCAGTCAGAGGACTTTCCTCATCAACTCGTGATGAAAGAGAACGCAGTGGTTTTGCTGGTCGTGCTCTCAGCCGATCATTTGACCGCTCCTTCGACCGTCCCGGCAGTATCCCTGCTTCAGCTCACTCTCACCCTGCACCGCGGGCCCCACGATCCATGCGCGGCTCGTCCAGTCCGGTGGAGCTCCGCCGTCTCCGAGAGGAAGAGCCGACCCCAGCCACAGTTCCGATCTCCACAACACAGCTCTCGGTTCCGGTCAAAACAGAAGCGGTGGATGACGAACTTGAGGAGGGCGAGCTAGTCTCACCAATCAAGACGAAACCACTGGTACCGCGTCTGTATATCGATGACCGGCCACCCATGCGAGATCGATGGTCATCGCCAAGACGGGAGAATAGACCATACGAATCTATTTGGAGGAGGACTCGGCACTCGTTATCCCCGCAGAAACCGTCGAGAAATCGGTCACCGTCTCCGTGGAGTCCCGCTGATGGTCGGGACGACGGTTGGCGACCGAGAGGAAGACGGAGAAGCGTTTCATCTCCTTTCGAACGGATACAATTTGCTGCATTCATCGATCCACCTCGACAACCATCCCCGCGAGACGATGGTGATATTCAGGAAGATGCTATACAGGAAGGATTACACGAGCACCTTGAACGTCCGCCGTCACCGCTTGATCCGCCTCCAGCCGACGAAGGGGAGACTGATCTTACTGTCAAGATTTCGCGATGGTCGGATGTCCCGGACGGACTTCCCTCTGCCTCAACAAGACCTAATACGCCGGTCTTTCCGCCACCTCCTGACGACAAGCCAACACTATCGTCTACTCAGCTGTTCGTGTCTCCCAAGTTGCCCTTTCGGCCGGACACTCCTGCATTCCCACCGCCAGACATCAATAGTAGACCGCCAACACCGGCACTCCCACCTAATCTCCTAGTTTTTCAGGGTGAGGAAGTTAGCTTGACTTTGAATGCGTCTTCTTCCTCTCAGACTGTACTCGAACCTGAAGATCAAGCTGGACATCTTGACATCTGTAGGACTCCCGGTACCGAAATGAGATCAATCCCCAACTTGAGTGTCGACATTTCCGCAGACCTAGCCGCTCCGCACAAGGCAGTTCCAGAGCAATCAACCTCCTCGACTGGGATCACCGACGCAATTAGTCCTCAAGATCCTGTGCATCTCGTTGCCTCTGTGCGCGTCGAGCCGAAAGACAGGCTGTCTTCCCTATCTCAACGGAATGTCTCGACCGGCGGAATCGGCACTGCTCCGTTCGCAGATCATGGTTCTTCGCCGGCTATCCCTTCTCCGCCGTCCGACTCCACTATTACTCCAGCCAACAACACACGGCGACGATCAGAGGATGCTAATATCGTCGATAAAGCAGGCGGACCCTCTACCGGACCTTCCATCCATATCGATGATGGCCTTCATCCCGTCTCGGAATCTGTTTCGATTCTGGAGAAGGAAGAAGCAGTTCAGGTTCCGAACCTGGTCGTGTCTCTGAACGAGGAGGATTTTCCCCTTCGCCAAGCTACTTCTGAAAATCTTCCCGCTACTACCCGGCGTGTCACGATTGCCGAGCGCCGCTCCGTCATCCTCCCCGCAACCGACCAATCCCTTTCATCTCCCTTTAGCGCGAAGTATTCCCGCAAAGATCCGATGCCAACCATGGAGTCTGTGCAAACGAGTACCGATGCGGAGACGGAAGGCGGTATGAGGACGGGTGATCTCGAGGAGACAAGGTCGGAAGCATCCGACGGGGTTCGTGAAGCTACTAAGCACGATCAGCTTGTTGGAGTCATCAAAGCGACGCAGATGAACAGGGAGGAGCCGCTTGACCAGGAGGCCATCATCGCGTGGAATCAGGCAGTCGCACCAGTAGAAAGCTCCCGCATACCGGCTTGGAGTCCAAGAAAGCGCGATAAGCATCTCCGCGAAATCACCTGGCCATTGAACCGACAGCAGCAATTGATAGCCACTCATGTTGTTGCAGCGATCAAGCGCGAGACTTTGGACGCCGAGGGCAAGATCCGAGACCTTCGAAAGGAGTATCGCGAGTTCGACGAAGAATGGAAAGAACACTGTGACTTCCTCGATCGGATCATGGAGAAGCGAGGACCACCGCCTGCGGATCTCTTCACCATGTCCGGCGTCATTCCTGTTGTCACGCCCGGTCCGGTCCCGGTCACCCCGGGCGAAGATCACTTTGGCTCGCGAGCGAATCGACGTCGAGGCGTGGGAGACGCTGTCACTACTGAGGCAGAGTTTCAGGAGATCCTGGCTGGTCTCGCAGATACAGCTGCGAAAGATCCAAACTTCCGGGCGAGCAAAACCACTGCTCAGGTTCCGGACATGCTGGTCGACGGAGAGAGGAGACTGCAGTACGATAATGAGAATGACCTTGTTTCCGATCCGTTGGCTTTCTATGACTTCGCTGGCATCGCTGAGCCTATCTGGACCGACGAGGAACGCGTTACCTTCATGCGGCGATACTTGGCATATCCGAAGCAGTTTGGCCGTATTGCGGATGGGTTACCGAACAAGTCGGCGTCCGATTGTGTCCTTTACTACTACCGTACGAAGCGGGACATCGATTACAAGGGTATATTGGCATCGAGGCGGGGTGACAAGAAGAGAAAGGCGATACCGATCAAGAAGAGTGGTAAGAGCTCGGCGCTGCTGGCCAACCTGGACCGCCAGAAGCCGACCGTCAACCCAGCATCCGTTGCGCACGGTCCGAAAAGTGCAATCACGCTAGCTCGTGTCGCTAGAGACACCACTTTTGGTGCTGCACCTAGTGCTCGACGGGTCCGCATGCTACCAGCCATTCCTAACGTCTATGACATACCCGGTCGTAGACGCATCGGTGCGGAGGACGAGGATCAAGACTCAAGCGGTGGGCCGTCGCGAGATGGTAGCGAAGCGCCGACGGCGAGCAAACTGAAGATGCGGATGGCGGTCAAAGCGCTGAAAAGGCCTCGAGTCAGCTCAGCCTCTGCGTTAGACGCCAGCTTGGCGTCAACACCGCTTCTGACTGATTCCGCAATGAGTCAAGCAGGACCAGATGTCATGAACGACGGAGAGAATGGTGCGGAGCTGCTTCCACCGGTCAAACGCTCTGGCAAGCGTCGCAAAGTCCTCGACCCGAACGGCCTCACCGCTGACTTGTCTTCGACAGACAAGCCATCACGACGCAACGCCACAAACTCCTACTGGTCAGTCGACGAGAAACGGAAGTTCCGCGATCTTGTGGGTGTGCATGGGACAAATGCGAAAGCGATCGCGTTTGAATTGGGGAGCAAGTCCGAAAGACAGGTGGCGAACTTCTTCGATGCGCATCGAGAGGATATGAAGCTGCACGAGGTGATGCGTGCGGGTGGGCTGGAGATGTCAAGTGGGCGGATTGGGGTGGACGACCAGGTTGTGAGCATCAGTCTATCCTTTCTGGTCGAAGCTGACATCTTGCAGATGCCAGCATTTCCCAAGCAAGCTTCACATGCCAGGTCGATCTACGATGTCTACCCATCTCAGCCTGTCTCGCATGATCACCGATACTCCGAGCCTCGCCTTGGTATGTTTCCATCTAGTCCCCGCGTTCTCCCACCGTCATACACGCAAGCTATTCCGAACGGCAACGCACATCGGCCGACGACTGAGTCACCGGTCAATCCGATCTCACGGCCGGGCGGTATGCGGATATCTGCACTGCTCAACGATGACGGGGACGAGAGTTTGGCTATCAGAAGCGGTATGAGGGGACCTGATGGGCTCGACGCTGCGTCGGACGGCACGGTGTCCGAGCGAGACGCTGAAGGAGGAGTAGCAAGAGCTTCGCCTCATTCCATGGTCTCTGTCCCTGGACCAAGCCGTTATGAGGACAAGTATCAGCGCGGCCCATCTGGAGGCTCATTCGAACGACCGGATCTCGATCGATTTCGGGCACACTCAGCTAAGACTTATTACGAGATCCAAACACCAGCATGGCCCAGTCGTGCCGGCTACTTTCCACAACGTGCTGCGACCGCCACACCCGCCCTTCCTCACCACTCCACTCGACCTTCATGGGATCCTCCCAGAAATCCGACACATACCACACTCAACACCTTCCCTTCTCGAATCTACGAGTCCTATCGCCTCTCTTCTGATCGGGAAGGTCTTCCACAACCTCCTCGTGATAGCCTTCCTCGCTTGGACCCTCAATATGACCGCCAGTCGGACTGGCGGGGATACCCGCCAATGGCCAATAGCGGATTCGGAAATCTATCCCCTCTAAACAACGTCCCACCTCCTCAATCGAATCATCTGGATAGGAGTCCACTGGTCCCCGGAGAAGCGCTGCCTCCTGCCAATAAATAAACAATTAGTTGTATCGTTGGTAGTGTGCATCTCGCAGCAGCATTGTCAGTATTTTCAGCAATGTCTGTCTCATTCGGCGTTGTCAGTCTTCTTGAGCATTATCGGTACCTTCGTAGCGTGATTGTTCAATGACCTCCGTTGAGGTAGAGATAAGAAAGAGTCGCGAATCATCCTCTTCCGAAAATGTTTGTGCTCCGGCGAATTCTTCGGAGATGGAGTCATGTTTCTCCGCTTGTTTTCCATCACTTCCAATGCCACATTGTAATGCCAAGCCTCGGCCGATACATTCGCGGTGTTTGCTGGAATGGGGGTAACTCCCGTCGTCGATCATTAGCGCGTCGTAAAGTAGCAGTCCGGAAGTCCTTCGCCTCCGTTATTTTTCAAGACCCCAAAAAATATTTCCGGTTCAGGGCAGGGAAGGTTGATTGCTTAATTTGTAGTCTACCCTGGAGAATTGCCGTCCGCTACTGATAGAAATCAGGTGTTTCATCTCTCCGAGGTGAGTTTTAGCGTAAACGGTCAGGCCCGGTACCCCTTTTTTCGGTGCTGGGGTATCAGCGCTATATCGAGGGTGGTTGGGAATCCGTCGCCGCTGATGGGGAGCGAGGGGTATATGTATGCACCATCGCCGTTGAATCCGCTTCTCCCATCTCTGCTCGAAAATCTCTTTCATCGCTCAGAATAAAAGGTCTCTCTTACTCAGCCGCAAGCAACAGTAGCTAAAATTTAAAGCTTCCGCAAGCCACTCCACGTGGAAGGGTTGACTTCTTCCGAACTCGGCAAAAACATCATGACCCTGTTCTGCCTACCCGTTTCCAGCCATTCTCCACAACCACGACCCCTTCCGCCATCGCAGACCATCATCCCGACTCGTCGACGCGAGAGGGGTCGAGCTCGACGTGGGAGACCAAGTAGCGTTTACTCCACAGCACCAAGCGTTGGACCGAGGGAGTCGTCACTCTACCTCCCGGCTGGTGGATCGAACGATCCGCTACCTATCCCTTATCGACACAGCTTATCCCAAGCTTCGCAATCGACTTTCGATATTCCACAATACGCCTTCTTCAATACTCAGGCTCATACAGAGATTTGGGACGAACTTTTTGTTTCGGCGAGACATACGACCAAAGCGAGGGTTGACGAGTATCAGCAAGCGAGGCGGAAGTTGACCAGTGCGACTGTCCTTGGGTTGAGCATGTCTGATACGGACAAAAGACTCGAAGAGGGCATGGCGGAGAGGGCAATGAAGTCGGAAATATGGACAAAGGTAGGTCTGTTCATCCTTACTATCTATCAGAAGTGTCTTCAGTGGGACTGCCCATGGCTGGAGGGGCTTTCTCATCCGGCCTTTCCACCAATCCATCTCCCGATCGTCTTCCTACCCTTTCCCGGTCTCACCTTAATGAGTCCAACCTGCTAGACGAGGATCTTTGGTGTTTCAACATCGTCGTCACGTCGGGTGACCGGGCTACCCAGCAACCCTCCACGTGACAAATTACGTAGTTCGACTATACTCAACCCCTGCTACCTCCTTCAATCAACCCGCCGCTTGTTTACGTTTCCCTGCTTATGCCGTCATCCTTCGCAGTCATACGACCAGGACACCACAGACATGCCCGCACCAAATGTCCCTCCTCGCTCGAGACTCCGCTCGGTCCCGCCTCCCAAGCCGACGGAACGCTGCTCTTCACTCTACCTCCTTCCTGTCGACCCGCCATTGGTATATGATGACACGCCGAGTCTCTCATCCGGCTCCTCATCGGATACCGAATCACTAAACCCTGTTCGATCACCTACATCGGATACCGTGGTGGTCGGGCGGATCTCAAGAGGCGTGGGACGGGATCCATACAAGATCAGGGATGGTGCGGACTCAAAGCGAAGTACGAGCGGGGTCTACACCCGTACGTCTTACGTTCCCCTTGGTTCCGTCTGCAAAAGCTCACGGTTGGCCAGCTCCTACTTTCCCCGGACCAGAAGGTCCACGATCGAGTCATTTCCCGACCCACGTATACTCACCTTCCGGCTTCACCCTCCATCCCACTGCCCCCCGACCTACACCTAACAACTACGCTTATGAATCCTCTTCCGGCGGCCCTTCTCGATCGGCTTCCATGACTTCCACGTCTAGCTCAGATACCTCACCAATCACTCCCACTGGCCGATTCTCCTTCGTTGCAGGCAAAACCCTTGCGGGGTTACGACGGATCTCGAACCAAATCACACCCGTCTCAGTCAGGGATAGCTATCTCCCACCCGTCACAGCTAGCTCCATCCATTCCCGCGACTCGAGCGTTGGGCCGACGACACCTACATCAGCAACGAGACCGAAGGAGTCGAGCTACTTCCCACCTACTTCACCTGCGGGACTGGGTGTGGGTTCGATCGGTGACGGACAGACTTCGTGGCGAGCGAAAGGGTCGGTGTTATTCGATGAAGAGACCTCGAGTGCACCGAGGAGTCCCCAACAACCCGTAGCTAAGGGACGGAGAAAGCCTGTTCCGAGGATAATGGATGGTGAGTTGGTCGGTGGGATCGCGACGCTTCAGGTGGAGGAGACGCATGCCATGTGAGAGAACGTAGATGGACAAGGAAGAGCGGAAATCATGAGGAATGTTGAGGAGGCGGAGGCGGATCTCAATATATAGAAGATCACGTTGTATGGATTAGTCTCCTTCTCTGTAATAAAGCGTAGGGGGTTGCGGGCTTCGCTTTGCCACTGGTGTTTGTTCCTTCGCGCAGGTGATGGATAGTGTATTCGATCAACGAGTATTGTTCGATCTTTGACGATATCGCATCAATACAAGGTGCTCACACAGTGAATTATCAACAGTTCCTCCCGTCCGCGGACTTACATGTCCACTTTCCAAAGCAAATGTCATCAAGGTGAAGGTCAAGGTCCAACAAAGTTCCTCCCGTCTCTGGGGACCAAATAATGTGTCCACTTCAGTATAGAGATGGTCAGTGACAGCAAGCATTTCCCTTGGTCGCCGGTCCCATTCCTTCGACTTCTCATCATGCCTTCAACAAAGCCACCCTCCACCTGACAGCTTCATGACCCCATCCAAGATGAACGATCCCAGCAGCAAGTACCAACCAAGGACTCTGACCCCAATTCACCGCTACTCCATTCTCCGTCCCCACATCTCCGGGGAATGACGTCGCATGACCAATGACAGCTGCTTGAGCTATGAAAGCGATCCACGTAAAGCTGTTGATGAGTCAGCTCCGGCCCCTCGATGCAACAAGCAGACAGCCATGACGCGAAGTCAGTGGCTAGAGCTAGAGCGGGGGGGTCAGGACTAGGAGGAGGAACTTACATGCACACAACGGTTACCGAGATGAAATGGATCTGAGCGAGGGAATAGAGCTTATTCTGATCTGGATTCGGGGAGACTCTGAACGGATACCGGATGGTGTAGGCATGATGTACACCCGCGATCAAGACCAGGGAGAATGCTGACCACCAAGTCCAGTCAGCTTCAATATCGGTTCAGGCAAAATGCGATCAGGACTCTAGGAGTGGAGAGGAAAGGAGAGGAGAGGTAGAACGTACCAACAACTGATGTAATCACGACCGGAGCGAGGTTGTTTGAGATATCGTCTGGGATTGGGAAACCGAAGTAGTTTGGTAGGATTTGGTAGGACCATCCTCGAGAGATACAGCCGAGTTTGGAGGTGATGGCTTGGTTTGAGACGTTGTAGCCGCAGCTACAACCAGCCGAAGATAACGCACGTCAGTAGAGGAAATGAGGTTGACTTATGCACGAGATCGAAACAGGATTATACGATGTGGAACATACTAGTCTTGCGCAGCGAATCGGGACCTGCAGTAGGTGGTGAGCGTGAAAATATCTGTATCGCGGGCATCGGAAAGGAAAGCTCACCAACTCGGTGGAAGAGCTTGCACTGATGTACCACACGCTATCAGCGCTTGGGAAAGATGCGATGGCTAGGAGGATCGTCGAGACGAGTGGATAGAAGAGATGATATGGTAGTCCTACTGTTCGCGTAGGGGGGAACATGGTTAGTCAGGGATCGATCGAATGAGTAGTGAATCGTCAGTAACAGTACGAAGGATATGCATGATGATGCATGTCGAGGCAGGCGGTATCACTCTGGAGTTCGCTGAGAAGGCCATCCCGGAGTGTCTTTTGTCGTTCAGAGGATGCTACGGTCAAAGGATGGATTGCGAATGCATGGCGTAAGCGACATGTAGCTTATTGACCTGCTTCGATTGAGAATCTGACGACATTGAAGTGTGTCTCATGTCGGAAGCATCAGCGAGTTGATATAATGCTTAGAGAAGGGAGAAGTCACAGCTTTTGATCAAAATCCCATGGGATGGATTAGCTTTCTGCCGCTTAACCTGTAAATCCTTGCTTTGTTTTCAATCATTTCTCCTTCTCGTATCGACGCAAATCGTCAAAGATGCGATTCTCCTTATCCGTTCCCGTAGCCTTACTAGGCTTGTCTTCGCTCGTGGCCGCAAGCAGTGTCATCGATCTCGATACCGACAACTTTGAAGAGGTATGCCCACTCATTCTGCGTTTCTCCGCGATTCCCGGGTCGGTGCTGAAGAATTGGACAGATCGTTGGAGGGAACAAACCTGCTTTGGTCGAATTGTACGTCTAATCCACGACAGGCAGAGATCAGACGAGCTGAGAAGTTCCTTTCTCTCAGCTTTGCACCGTAAGCTTACCAGCCAAGACGTAGCGCAAGAAAAGCTGAATAAGCCAAGATGGTGCGGTCATTGCAAGAACCGTATGTTCTCTGCATCTGTTATACGTCACATGCTTACTAAACTCGCAGTTGCTCCGGTCTGGGAGCAGCTTGCCGATTCCTTCCCATCAGTTCGTCCTCGCGACCATTGGTGTGCAGTCCTCTCTAAATCCGATTGTAGGATAAAGTCATCATCGCCAAGACCGATGCGGACGGTGTTGGGCGCGAGCTCGGTACACGGTTTGGTGTAAGCGGATTTCCAAGTACCTCTCACACGAGCCTCGATCTGTTCAAGGCTCATATTTCCAGCGCTCAAATGGTTCCCTGCCAATTCGCTTGACCCGGTCGATTACCAAGGAGGCCGAGATTTGGATGCGCTGGCCAATTTGTGAGTCGTATCGCTGCCGGACCGCTGGGAGTGGTGATTATCTGATCTACTGCCAGCGTGACCAAGGAGTCCGGGGTCAAGTCGAAGATCAAGCCTCCTGCCCCTCCAGCTGCACTCCAGCTGGACGCGAAGAACTTCGATGATGTCGTTGATGGGGAGAAGAACCTGCTCGTCGCTTTCACTGCTCCTTGGGTAGGCCTCCTCCACCACCTTTCTGGTCGCGTCATGCTGATGATACCGACAGTGTGGGCACTGCAAGGTCTGTCCCCGATCATACTGGTGGAAGGGGGAACTCCCCGCTGATCGAACATGCAGAACATGAAACCCGCCTACGAGAAAGTCGCCAAAGCCTTCGCTCCTGAATCCGACTGCGTGGTCGCGCAGATGGATGCCGATGACGCCGACAACAAACCTATCGCCGCACGATACGAGGTCCGAAGCTTTCCGACCATCAAGTTCTTCCCCAAGGGTTCAAAGGAGCCGATTGCGTACAGCAGCGGTAGGACTGAGGATCAGTTCGTCGAGGTGAGCGGGACTATGTACTGTCTGGATTCGGAGTTGATGAGAAAAGTTCTTGAACGAGCAATGCGGTACACACCGGACCTCGACCGGCTTGCTTTCGGCGACGGCTGGAAAAGTCCTCACCCTCGACACGCTCGCGCAAAACTTCTTCTCTGCTGGTCTGCCCGAACGTCCTGCCGTTCTCGAGAACGCTAGGCAAGCACTGAGCTCTCTTTCGGGAGTCGATGCAAAGACCAATGCGACTGCTGAGTACTACGTCAAGGCGATGGAGCGGATGCTGGAGAAGGGGGAGTCTTGGCTCGGCAAGGAGCAGGGACGGTGAGCGATATCCGCTCCTCATTGTTATATGCTGACGTTCAATCAGGATTGCCGGACTTCTCGCTTCCCCCTCGCTTGCGCCAGCGAAACTCGATGAGCTGAAAGTCAAGGGAAATATTCTCTCATCATTTGTGGCGCGAAAGGTTGGGCAGGCATACGACGCTGCACAGGATATCGCCGGGGATGCGATCGGCTCTGCTCAGGATATGGCGGGTGATACGATCAATTCTGCTCAGGGTATGGCTGCGGGTGCGACGGAGTCGGTCAAGAGCGTGGCAGGACAGGCGACAGCTGCGGCCGGGCAGGCAACAGATGTGATTGGACGGGCAGGGGCAGCTGCAAGGGACGCTGCAGCTCATGCGACTTTATTGGCGAAAGACGCCGCTGGACACGCCTCGGAGGCTGCCATGGACGCCGCTGAGTCAGCTACCGCAGCGGCAAAAGATGCTGCTGGTCATGCTTCGGTGGCGGCGAGCGGGGCTGCTGGCCAAGTTTCGGACAGCGCTGGTGCGTTTGTTGATATGGTGGATGAGCAGACAGGCGGGAGGATCAAGGGGGAGCTTTGAGGAGGGTTGGGGATGAGTGATGTGTGGGAGGTGGAGGCGAGTGGGAGGAAGGTGGTGTCACAGAAAGGCAACATGGCATCGTGCAGCACATGCATCAGTGATCTGAAAGCGGCCAAGCTCGATCTATTCGTACTGGTACACTGCCGTGAAGGAGGTGTCTGTTTTACCGCGGATGGAGGGGCGGAAGCAAAATGTGAAGATTCCATCAGGTCCAGCTTGCAAAATCTGCTGTCGATTTCTCTCTACACAACTTCGTTGTTATCAATCGTGATGTCGAGCACACCAGCGAAGGACACCAAAGAGGAAAAACATCCCGTTTCCAACGGCGACGACAAGAAGCCAAATGGCGATGCGGAGAAGCCTACTGAACCCATCCTCACCGTTGAAGATGGTTTGTTCCCCACTTCCCTCCTCCTTGACGAGATTTTGACTGAGCCATTTGCAATAGAGACACTCAACAACATCTCACTCATCGGTCGAGGTGTGGCTAGTATCGAACCCCGGTTTACCATCCGCGTCTTGAGGACCCTAACGACGTTGAGGAAGAAGTTGACGAAAACGTTGATGAGGAGCGTACTCGATCATGCGTTCCCCAAGGGCTGTAAGCCGTTTACCCGCCTTTAGGGTGTCACAGCTTACATGGAAGACAGCCAAGACGGGCCAGAGTCTCATCGCTTCAAGCATCTTCCAATCCCTAACCGACTCCGAACCAGCTTCGATGGACGTCGATCCCGCACCTACCCCGTCTGCTGATCCAGCTCCGACTCCTACACCTAAGAAGTTCTCCCCACCCATCGACCCGAAGAACCAAGATCTCATCCCGGAATGTATCGTCTACCTCCGACTCTTGCTAATCCTTGCGAATCTGGACGCCGGGAAGGTCCAGGAGGTCCGTATACTCAAATCAATTATTTGGCTCTGCTAATGATGGGTGAATCAGGCTGGCGAGTTCGCAATGGAGACTGCTGAGATGGTTTCGTCATACAACCGACGGACGATGGATCAACTCGCTGCGAAGGTTTATTTCTACCTCGCTAGGGCGTATGAGCTGCAGGGCCGGTTGGCGGAGCTTCAAACGTGAGTCCATTTTGTCCGTTCTGTTCGCCTCGACTTGATTGGCTATACTCTAGGATGCTCTTGGCTACTCGTCAGACCGCTTCGCTCCGCAAAGATGAGACGCTGGAGGTGTGTCTGACACATGTGGACATCCTAGCCATCATTGATCAGCTGGTGTTTCAGGTTACCGCGATCAACCTCCTCCTCCGATCTTACCTCGCTCAACACCAGTACGACCAAGCCGACAAGCTGATCGCCAAATCGGCTTTCCAAGGCGCAGTCAATCAAGCTCAATCCGTCCGATGGCTGTTCTACGCGGGGCGATTACGAGCTGTTCAGCTCAACTATGCTCAAGCGAGGACATACCTGCAGGGCGCGATCAGGAGGGCGCCAAAGGATGAGCTGGCTCCGGGTTTCATACAGATCGTAAGGCAGCCAGCGATACTTCTGTAGGCGCTAATGGAGAATAGATCCACAAATACTACATCATCGTCGTACTGCTCACCGGTGTGATACCGGATCGAGCGATGTTCCGTCGACCAGTCCTACGTCAAGCACTGGTTCCATACTTTCAGATCGTCCAAGGTCAGATGAGCCAAGACGTAAGTGGTTTGTGTGAGCTAAATTATCGTGCAGCTGTCCGAGTCGGCGATGTTACCGCCTTCCAAAAAGCTTTCTCTACCCACGAACAAACCTTCCTCGCCGACAGCACGCATTTCCTTATCCTACGTCTACGCCACTTCGTCATCAAAGCTGCCCTCCGTACCATCACCCTCGCCTACTCTCGTATCTCCCTTGCAGATGTCTGCGTCAAGCTTCATCTTGACTCCGAGGAAGATACGGAGTACATCGTCGCGAAAGCAATCAAGGATGGAGTGATCGACGCGACTATCGACCATGCTGGAGGATTCATGCAGAGTCGAGTGGCAAGGGATGTGTACGAGACGGATGAGCCGCAGAACCAGTTCAACAAGCGGGTTCAGCATTGTACGCAAATGTACAATGAGACTGTTCGAGCGATGCGGTATCCACCAGGCGCGCACCGCAAGGGTAAGTTCACCTTTCGAAGCGAGTCTTGAACTTGAGCTGACAGTGGTGCTAGAGCTCGACTCGGCAGCGGATGCAAGGGAAAGAGACCGAGAGATTGCTCAACTCATTCAAGAGAACGACGCGGATGACGATATGGATGAGCTATAGAGAAAGTATAGAATCTAGCATGCGAAACGAATGGAGCCATTGTCCCTGGTGGCCGGAATTTAGTGTAGATGATATGATACTTTTAGCCCCTTTCCCCATGTTGCCACCAAATAGCTCAGTCTTGACGCTCCTACTGTCTTGCAAGCTTCACTCTACCCTACCCAGCTGGTCATCGCCACAGCACTTTGCTTTCTCGCCTTTCGTCCACCCTCCAATTCCTCGTGATAAACTCCCGCCCGCGTCTCCCCATCAAGGTAATGTCTCGCCGCCTGACCCTGTTTGAGAACCGTCCGTCCCGTCCTAGGTTTGTTGGTGACGATAAGACTCGGTCCTTTCTTCTTGTCAATATGACTTCCTCGTCTGCCCCTTGATTCAGGTACTGGTTCCGGTTCAGTATCCGGTTCAGTCCCGGTGATTGGTAATATGGCGAACGGGATGTTGGCAGGAGCTGACCCAGGAACCGCAAATGATCCACGGGCGGAGGCGGTGGTGGAAGGCATGGAAAAGGATGCTCTAGTTGAAGAAATTGGCGGAGGGAGTGAGAAAGAAGATTTGGTAGAAGGAGTGACTGCGAACGATCCTCGTCCAGTTAGGGCGGTGACAAATGATTCTCCTCGCGAAGAACCGTCGGAGAAGGAACCTTTCTTGTCGTTGCTGGGTAGAGCGGGGACGGCGGGAGTATCGCCTGAGTCGGTGTCTGAACCTAGACCAGCCCATCCGGTGTTTTTGGGTGTTTCTTCTTCTTCTTGCATCGCCATGTGTGACAACGCTGCCCTACTATTTTTCGCGCGTCAGCTCTGCTACCCGTCAAAGACTGAGATAGATAGGACGGCACTGACCTTGCAGCACGACGGGTGCGATACCTCCAGATCAGGAAAGCGATGATGACAAGCAGTCCACCGAGGCCAATAGCGATCCCGATGATCGTACCCTTCGCCAAACCCTTGCTGACTGCCGCTTTACCTGAAGAGGTATACACCCTTAGCGAATTGATGGACCAGTACGCTTCGGCAAAAGCGCTAGGGTTGGCTTGGACAAAGGAAGCGCAAGTTGACGGGCAGCCAGATTGAGTGTACGTCGCTCCAGCACTGTTGTGAAATCAGCTCAGCTCCGTTTGGAAATAGAGGGGAAACTGACTAGTCTCCGCAGAAAGTGAGATCGAAGACGATGACGTGATCGTTGAAGTCGGACCTGCAGGAGGGTATTGAGAGATTGGCTCCCGGCTGTCCCCAGTTCAGGACGTTTGTGGAACTCGTATTGAGATTCTGAGGCATGTCAGATGGAGTCGACCAATCAGCATATCAGGCAGGAAGGGGTTGGAGCACGGTTATGAGGGGTGAGACTCCAGCTGATAGGTAGTGGCAGGGAATTTGAGGATTTGATTTGGCGAGTGAAGGGGGACGGAGGCGAAACGTAAATCAAGATCGCGTTACTCACCTTCACATCGTCCGGGATATTGGGACCTCCACGAGGCCAGTAATACACGTAAACCCCACCCGAGCTAATCCCCATCAGCTCACTCATAGATTTACCCTCCAAAGACTTTTGTTCACCCTTCAAGATCCCTCCACATGGCATAATACTCCTCCATTCTCATTAACCCCACCTCCAAAACTATCCACCCCATAAGTCCCATTCCCTCCGAGCTCAACACCACAACCCGTATTCCCACTGATATAAGCATCACAAGTGGTTGACCCGATCGTTCCTGTCATATAAGTATCTCCTGGAAGTTGACAATTATCGGAGGTATGGAGGGAGGCAACGTTCTGAACTAAAGGGTATCCGGTTGTGTTTGATTTGACAAGACCGGCGGAGAGGGTCACGTTGTATGCTGCTGAACGAAGGACGGGGAGGGCATTGGCTCCTTCGATGATATCGATCTCTCCTCCGACGGGCCATCCGGTTTCCGTCGTGGTCCAGAAAGCGGGCCACTGCGGATCATCAGCTCGGTGGCGTGGTCACCCTTAGTAGAAGCCGCTCACCGTCCCACACCCGGTAGGCATATGATTGATATCGACAATGTAGACTCCATCCGCGAACTTGTCCTTACTGCTGATCCGAATACTGTTCCGTCCCCTTCCACTGGCCTGAGTCTCCGCATCCGCGCGCATGACGAATGAATTGTCCGACATCACCGCGATGAGGTCCAGGGAGGAGGCATCGGATTGCGATACATAGCTATGAATCTCAGTGTCAGCTGTGTCAAGATCTACGCCCGAGCGAGAGGGAGACTCACTTGACATAACCCGAAGTTGGATCAGCGCCCGTGAAAAAGTCTGTCCTATTTAGCTTCACCAATGTCTCGTGAGAAGGGGGCATACCGAAGTCAGAGAGGAAGTCACTGCCCGTGTATGTTCGAGCGAGCTTTAACGTCGAAGAGGTCATCACCGAAGCTCCTGCAGTCGTGGTCTCCGACGCTGTTGGCACTGACTGAGCTACGATAGGTTTGGCGAGAATGGCCAATGCCATGGCGGTGATTGTCGAGCGGTATGACATGGTGAATGAAATGTTTCCGTGTCGTTTGTCTTGATATTCCTCCTGTGAGTGGACTCTCGAGCGGCCCGTTCCAAGTTTCTTCTCCTAGATTGGATGTAAGAGGAAGTCGTGGTGGAGGAAACGATCTGCGTACTTTCAGTGCTGCTAAGGTTTCAGCTTCGAGATCCTCAGATTCCCTCCCAACCTTCCATCAGCCTGCCATCCCACTTCTTCCTGCTGCTCATCAGCCTGCCCTACATCCCACACGCCGGTTCCAGGATAAAGCCTTCCATCGGACCGTAAGTCATATGCACCCGTCAACAATGGGAAATAGCCCATTCAATAGGCCGGATATGGAATAGGTGGAGAAAACGCCATCTAATCTCAGGGCTTCTGGGTGGTTGATCGGGCAAAAGTCCGGAACTTTGTTTGGTTCTCTACGCTATACGCTCATGACGCGAAGACGTAATAGTACTGTACTATGGCGGCTGAGGTATGATCACCACCGCTTTTCTCCATCGTATGCTGAGTAGCAAGCCATGACGTCTTCCACATCCTCTTTGCTCCCTAGGAATACGGGGCATCGACCATGTATGGATTTTGGCATGACATCGAGGATACGCTGGGATCCAGTGATGGCGAGACCGCCAGCCTAAATTGATATAAGCTTTATCCAACGCGATGGTCTCTGGACTGTTCTTGGGGTACAAGCTCAATGAGCGCAGCTCGTACTTGATTTACGGAGTGTCCTGGAATCAAGGGCCCTGAGTGGGGGAAGAAGGGGTATGAAGGAGCGAGAGGAAGGAAGAGGGAAGAAGACATCGATCTGTACGGGCGGGCTTTGAGATCTGATGTGGAAGGGAACTGAACGCAAAGCTGGGTTAATATCCTCAAGCTCACCTGCTCAGTGAGATATGCCATCGGGAACGCCTCATACAGCATCCGCAATTTGCCTAGAAAAGCGCAATGAGCACTGTCTGTCCTGATCCGCTAGAAGGATCAACTCACCATCCTTACTCTTCTTATCTTCCGGGTATCCAAAGATCCCACCATAAAGCAACGTCCGATGAACATCCGCCACCATCGACCCGATATACCTCGCCGAGTAAGGTTTGCCGTTTTTGGGGAACTTGATCGATTCGAGGTAGGATACGACGGGTGGGTAGAGGTGCATGGTATTTCCCTCGTTGAAGGAGTAGATCTTGCCGCGTTTGGGTATGGTGATGTTGGGGTGGGTGAGGATGAACTCGCCGAGCGCCTAGGCGGGCGTTAGCGAGCCGTAACGAATCAGCGGGTCGGTAATGGCTTACTTCATCGAGTGTAAAGCCATTGACGCCCTGCCCGGTTGACAAGACGAGATTACACGATGACCCGTACCTGAAACACAGAAGTCAGCCTGATTGCTTGACTTGCAAGCAGGTATACGCACATGGTATACCCAGCTGCGACCATCTCCTTCCCTGGACGAAGCACATCCTGTACCGAGCCCTTCGATCCGTCCCTCTATACACGAACCTTCTCAATTTTACCTTTCTCCACGTAGCCTCGCAGACTTACCACTTTGTAAACCCCAAAAATCGTCCCAACATTGACCCCAGCATCGATATTACTACTCCCATCAAGCGGATCAAACACCACGCAACTATCGTCCAAATCCAAGTCAGCAACCTATTCTCTTCCTCGCACCCTTTTCCTCTTCCTCTTGCTTTTCTTCTTCCTCTTGATTACACCTCGCTAAAGGAAAAGCCGACTCACTAAGTCCCGATGCCACCACCAACGATAATAGCCTCATCAACCTCCTCACTGACCATCACACTACATTTCCCAGAAGCACGAAGTGCATTCACCATGATATCGTTTGATAGGACGTCGAGTTTCTTTTGATCTTCTCCCGAGGTGTTTGAGGCTCCGGCGAGACCGACGAGGTTGATTAGTCTCGCTTTACGGACGTTGGAGGCGATGTATTTGGATGTGACCTGAGGTCGCGAGCGCAGCGAGGGAACGAGATTTTCCGTTACAGGAATTACAGGGCAGGATGGGACGAGGGGAGACACTACTGTCAATGACGGCTAGGGATGAAATGGGAGATGGGAGGGGAGTCCGCTCACCTGGATACCGATGAGTAGCATAGTCAAATCACCTGAAGCCCGTTCGCCCAGCTCACTTTGCTGAGAAAGGATATGTCGGGTCAAAGTGATCAAATCGGTCGAAGGGGGTTCAATATCGCCTGTACCTGGTGCCAGTACTGGTACTGCGACGGACATGGTTGGGATTGAGAGTCGGGAGGGTAGAGGATAGGAAGTTGGGTTTTCGAAGGGGAAGAACGCGTTGCTCGAGGCGACAAGCTTAGTTGTAAGACGAAATACAGGAGGAACAGTCGATCAAGGATGGCTTTGGTTGGTAAAGCAGCTTGTATGTTTTGTAGGATGGGGCACAGGTCAACGGAACTTCGGAACCTCCTCTTTCAAGTCACAAGAGCCCCGACCACCTGGCCGGCTGAGAGCCGGAAACGTTCGGAGATATTCGGGATCGCAATCCTTATAGGGGGAAAAGCTTCGCAGACTAGGTAGAGCGTCCTCGACCTTCTGCCATGCAACCGTGATGATACCCACGCAAGACCCATTGACTGCCGCGATTACATTCTCTGCTCTGGTTGTCTCTATTGCGCTTATCTGGTAAATGAGCTACCGACGACCATGCGGGTATAGAAATGCATGATTATCGTTGTCCATTCTATTCTTCCCCCTTGAATGCCGAGGCATCTGTCGAATATTATCAGCAGTCTGTCTCTGGGCACGACCTGACGCGACAAAGTGACCGTCTGGCCTATCGCGGTTTGAGATAGCTCACCTATCACATCGTCCACCCGCAGGATCATCCTCACCACCTGAGTCGCTAACAAGAATTGCTGCCTTTTGGCGATAAGAGGGTCGTATACGTGTTGAGCTTTCATGTCTGTTGAGCGTTCATTAGTAGCAGCTTCATACTACACCTTGTCCTCACCGTTCTCTCTCCGACCCATGCAGTCGATACCTAATCGAGGGTTGTTCTCGGTCACCTGCCGACTCTTGACATCCGCCAGAGTGTCGATGGGAGAGAGACCAGAGTTTTCAGCGAGAGCGAGAGGTATTGAGTCGAGGGCGGTAGCAAAGGCTCGCATGGCGTACTGCTCGATGGTCGGGATCTATGCAAGTAAGCCCATGACATCGTGTAAGGCGACTTTACACACCTCATCCGCCTTCTTCGCTACCGCCACAGATGCACAGATCTCGGCGGCTCCTCCGCCATAAACCACTCGGTTGTCTTTGACCAGATTCCGTACCACACACAGGGCATCGTGAAGAGCTCGCTTCGCCTCATCGATGATCTGCAGTCTGTCAGTTCACGCCATGCGAATTCCATTCTGCAGAAGTCATAGATGGTATAACGCGGACGGGACTGACCATTTTATTGCTGCCGCGTACAAAGATCGTCACTGCCCGGGTATTTGCGCACTCCTCGATGACCAGCATCTTCTCCTTTGTCGTCCCGAATGTGATTTCTTTCACCAGACCCGCGCGCCCAAGCTTCTCCGCTGTCAGATCCTCGAACCGAGGCACGATCCGGCCATTCGTCGCAATGGCGATTAGCTGAGAAGCGTTCTCAGCCGAAATCCGACGCGAAGATTATTGCTCACCTCGATCTCCGGTCCTCCAACCCATCGGACAGCCGGAAGATCATTCTGCATCAAGAGGTGGTTCGCCTCGTCGTCAAAGCCCCATTGGCATATGACCAAGTTGGCTCCAGTATCCTTGACCCTGCCTATTCAGCAAAGTCCAATAAGGCGGACATACATCTTGATCATATCCAGGAACTTCTCCTTCTCATACTCTCTCAGCTTCTTGTACTCCTCCACACTCTCGATATCAAGCTTATGCTTCGTCTTCGGTCTCGGCGGCTCGAAGGGACATGTGAGGATAGCGAGTTTAGCATCGCGCACGGTATGTGGCATCTGAGGATGTGACATGTCCTTGTCGACGACGACGCCTTTGACCAGTGATGTGTCCTCGAGCGATCCGCCGACTTTGCCGTCCACCTTGATCAGCTCGAAGTCGACGTCTCGCCGAGTAAGGTCGGCAACGGAAAGAACAGCGTCGACTGCAATGCTGGCGAACTTATCGTGCGCGATAGATACGCTGAGCGAAGTCAGCCAAAGCATCAAGTGCGGTAGCATACGCACATTTTGCTTCCCAAGCTTGTCTTTGCTGTCTTCAGAAGATTGCTGACATCATCCTTGCTGAACTCGATCTGCTCGTGTGTCAGTGACGAACCTGCTAAAATAGCATCCTATGCTGCTTCTGCACCAGCCACTGACCCTGTCGGCGACCCTATCCAACTCCTGCACCGCAACCTCACAAGCCTTCTCGTAGCCATCCGCGATTCTGATAGGATGTATCCCTCGGTCCAGCAAGGTCAGAGCGGAAGATAGCAGAGCACCAGCAAGTACTGAACAGCTACGTTAGCCCGGGACCTTGGCGACGCAGCTGAAGACTCCAGCTGTGACACCAAGGAGACTTACCAACAACTCCTGTTGTCCCATCTCCAATCTCGTCATCTTGCGATTTTGACACCTGGTCCGCCATCAGTCTCCGTCCCGGCCCAGAGTTGTTCATCCCCACCTCTACCAGCAGCTTCGCTATCTGATGCTCTACCTCCATCATACCGAGGATAGTCGCTCCATCATTGGTGACAGTGATCTCTCCGTCAGCGGAGACGAGTATTTTGTCAAGGCCTATTAGGCCATGCATAAGTGAGAGAGCTAACGTTCGATGGAGACCCACCTCGAGGCCCAAGAGATGATTTGATGATGTTTGTGACTATACAGCCAGATCAAGGCAATTCTTCAGCACATTCCTTCGCTGAGGCAACCCTTGAACTCCAGCTCACCAGCTCGTGCTGCAAGGATATGACTCTGTCGAGAAAATAAGCAACATTGAACCATCACAAGCCAATTCACATACCCGAATCGCTTCCGGCCCATGTGTCCGAACCTTCCTCCCTTGCTCTCTGCATGTCCAGTCATCAGCTCGAATTCGACCACAAGTAGGCGGAACCATACCGAACAATGATGAATGGTCGTCCATTCTGCATACGCTATTAGCATCGAGAAGTACTCAGTAGCATGCAGGTCTCACCTCGTCCTGAGCATATACTGCTTGACCCGGGTTGATCTGGTCTACCGACATGGTTAAGACTAAACTTATAATGATGGGTGGATTGACAGCAGGCGACGACCAATATTTCGGAAGAGAAGCGCGAAGTGACACGTGGATTTCACAGCTGGCTGCCGTAGGCTCCTGGCCCGAAAAGAAGCCTATCAATCCTGCATTGTCGAACTTCCTTCGGCATTGAATGTTGCATAGCGAGGGATTGGAGGATGATGGCTGGTCCGGATCATCAAGATGGATCCTCCTCCGATACCGAGCCTCACCGCATGCGTATTTCCTCAGCCGGCTCAATCTCAGCATACGTCAAATTCGCATCCTCTTTCCTCGAGGTTAGCCTCATGACCCTAGCCTGACATCCAGGGCCTAACGCAAGCTATCCAGGCCAATCCGAATCGTCCCCTCATCCTCCACACATCCCCTCCACCTCCGACCACCACTATCACCGAACCTACCAGAGAAGTCTCCACTTCACGACGTACCCTCACTCCTTCCCTCCTGACGACGCCCAAACTCATCTCAGTTGTCGAGATCATCAAACGACAATACCTCGCCAAGCTGAACGATCCCGCAGATCAGAAGGGAAAGCATAAGGCTACTGGAATATGGCAATGTACCGAGACTGGTTTACTACCTCTACCAGCCAATGTCAGAGAAGAGGGGACCGACCTAACTAGGGTTCTGGAGGGGAAGACAAAGTGAGCTGTTTGAGCCTGTCTTTGATGAATGGCTGATGCAGTTGACTTATGTAGGCCGAAAATGACTCATAACCCGTTTTTGCAGATCACACTGTCGACGAAGCCATTAGGCTTGGAAGCTGGCGTAGAAGTCACCTGCCAATATGTCTTGGCTTCTCGGAAGAGAAGTCGTGGGAAGCGGAAGAACAGCGGTGAAGGTGGAGGTGGTGTGAAAGACAGCGAGAAAGAGCCAGTGAGGAATGAGGACCAGGCGATGGAGGATGGCCAAACCCTGATGCGAGAAGGAGAGAGAAAAGGTGATGCAGGCCGGAAGCGCAAAGTCGGCGCCGTTGCGGGCCAGGAAGGCCGAGGAGAGAACAAGCGGCTGAAGCCCGTCGGGAAAGCCAAATCTCCTGGATAGGCTAATGCATGAGGTGTACAAGATGGTAATGAGCGATGCTGTGGGCTTATGGGTATTGTTTGAGGTACACGTTTGCGTTTGATCCTTGGTAGCTACCGGATCGGAGTGAGATATCGCACATCCACTGTTTCCGGGAGCCGGCCCATCTCCGGTAATGGTGGTGGTAACTCCACCTTCGTCCCCTTTCACGACGAAATCAGCCTCAGACCATTCAGTTGCTTTAGGACTCACTTCCGAATCCAATCTTCCAGCCCAGCTCACACCAGGCATCTCCACCTCGAACTTCACCCAAAGATCGCCCTTCTCCCCATTCGTGCCCCTCTTCGGCATCCCCTCTCCCTTGATTACCCATTCTCCACCAGGTTGGATGATTCTCTCTCCTCGCTTTGAGTTGACCCGTATCCCCCGCCCCTCAAGGTGTGTAAACAATATTCGGTTGAAACCGAGAAGTGCTTCTGATAATCGGATGGTACAGGTTATTGAAAGATCGGAGGGGTTCTGGGGACGCGGTCGGAAGGAGGGATGTGGACGGTGGTGGATTTGGAAGATGACATCGCCTGGAGATATATAGGGCTGTATGGAGTCAGACTAGACACGAGCAAGACCACGGGAAAGATACCGCTTGATCTCCCTCCCCTCTCAAGGCTATCCGTTCCCCATCTTCCGTACCAGGCTCTATCCGAAACTCCACCCTCTTCTTCTCCTTGACTACCTTTTTCCCCTGGCACTTCTTACATCTACCTAATTCAGCCTATGTCGCTTGACCGGACTCGCTATACTTACCTCTCCTTGTCCCTTAACCTAACTCCTTCCCCATCGCATTCCGGACAAGTCACTCGCATCTTCCCAACCAAACCTGGTCCAAGCTGAGTGTATCAGGACCGTCCGCTCGAGTACAAGGGGGACCGGAACATACATGACGATCTGCAATGATCGATTTCTTCCCATTGCATTTCCTACAAGTACCCGGCTTTATCCCATGTCTCCCTCCTGACCTACCCGACACCCTATCAGCCGTGCTCTCCTTGCTTCACCTCGATGCGGGACTCACCCCTTGCATCCTGAACATATTCGATCCCGCTCAAGCATCATCACAACCCTCTTCCCCTTATACGCCTCCTCCAGACTAATCTCATACTTTACAGTCGTATCCCTCCCTCGCTTTGGTTTCCTTGACGGTCCAGATCCAGAAGGGTCGAACGAGAAGCTCGCCCCTCCCATCCCGTCCATCCCGAAGTCAAACCCGTCAAACATCGATGCGAAGAGATCATCCATATCTCCATCGAAGCCACCGTTTCGAGCTGGTCCATCCTTTCCATGTTGGTCGTACGTCGCTCTCTGGGAATTTGCGTCAGGGCATGATGGAGAGTAGACAAGGGAGAACAGACGTCATTGGGGTTGGAGAGGGTCTCGTAGCTGATATCAACGCTTGATCAGCACGTACTGGGGACAAGGTGAATAGAAAGCCTTACGCTTGACCTATCCGCTGGAAGGTTTCGTGGGCAAGCGGATCATCTGGGTTCTACATATCGATCAGCTTTAGCATAGACCTCGCCGCCTGAGAGGCTCACCTTGTCCTGAATACGACGGAACAGGGAGGACACCCGTCAGCTCCGCTGTATCGCTCCTTCCCCATTCATGTCTCACAGGATGATGCTGCATAGCCTGATACAGACAGTCAGCTGGAACCAAGGAAAGCGATACTCTAGCACACCTTCCGCTTGTACGCCCTCTTGATCTCAACTTCATCCGCATCGACGGATATCTCGAGGAGGTCATAGTAAGCAGTATCAGCTACCACTGAAACAATACTGGTCAGCAACGTATTTGAGTCGCGGTGATATTGATGTTCACTCGCTCAACGATGGGAAAGCTGTGTCTCCAACCTAAGACATAAACGCTATTCCGTGATGTGTCATCGACTGTCAAGCTCGGTAAGGATGGAAGTCGATGAGCCACGTGGCGAAGGGCAACTCAGCAACATTGGCATTGCCACTCTCGCTCGTAAGGTCGAGAAGTCTCAAGGAGACCGCTCGAGGGAGCAATCCGATTCTGCATCGCTATGGGTACGAGGAACGATATGCTTTTAACAGCGAGGACGGTGGTGAATGGCCGAGCTCTCGATCCAGTCATTTTCGAGGCCGTGATATAACAAAGCCGGATCTCCTATCAGGCTCATGACAGGCTTAACTTTAGGTTTGTGAGGCTCAGGGTACACAATCAAGTCCTACGCTGGAAGGCGAAATTCACAACTCGCTACTCACCCGATTTGAGTTCTTATCGGGTAATGAGGATCAACCATGGCTTGTGCAGACTGTGTGCATATTTGACATCCTCAATGAGCTTATACCATCATCACGAGCGGCTGTATGTGACGCCTGATACTAGCTAATGTATCAAATAGACTGCATGTTGCAGTAGAGAAATTAACTGGAAGCTCACCTTTCACCGAGACAGTTGTCAGCAGTTTGAGACAACGGTTTTCGATTCCACGCTCCTGGGGGGACTTGGGTCGGTACCTGTCACGATCGTGAATCGAAGCTCGGACAGCATCGCCGAATAACGCCGACAACGAGCAACTAGTGCTTAACCCCGGCCTTGTACTCCAAACCGAGGTTCGACCATGTTCTTTGTTCGCCGAAACAAGGCCACGTCTCGCTCCATTGTACTCAACACGGTTCGACAATGTTCATTGTTCGCCGAAACGAGGTTCGACCATGTTCTTTGTTCGCCGAAACAAAGGCCACGTCTCCATTGTACTCAACACGCTTGCCCTTGCCTACATCGAAACACCATTGATCTCGAAACAAGACAAGCCGAAGATAGGCCAGGAGAAAAATGAACAGAGAGATGAGTCGAGAGACGGAGAGAACCAGCGATTCGAGATTGAAAGTCAACAATAGTCATACAGTTACCTAGCTTTGCCGTACTTGATCTACCCCCTGCACTGTTTAGCCTACGCTACTCGACCGGCACTTAACTCGGCTACACCCACGCGTGTCCTCGAGTTATTCAAGCTAAGTTCGACAACGGTAGCCTAACTTCGCAGAAGCCAAGTCAATTTTGTGGGAAGAACCAGACTGTCACGATCGTAAATCGTTGGTACTTCCAGACACGATTCGAGTTGATCGAGAAATCTGATAGTGGCGAGCTGTGGTGTAGATTGAAGTTGATAGGTGACTTAATGCAGTATCATGTCCATAAATTGTTTTCATATACTTAAATCAGTGGCAGATCGTTTCAGCGCGATGCAGAATGAGCAAACACCAGAACAGCTTGTCTAGGTCCGTGCGCCGGACTGCTTCCTCTGCCTTATAAATATAATATGAGTCTCCTTGGCTTTCCACGCCATCTCTAGTCCCTATCGCCAACCCTCGAGGATGGTCAGAGTGCTTGGGTTTGCGTGCTTCTCCGGTTGCTCCTCTCGCTCTGCAGCGTCGTATAAACGTGTAGGATTGTTGTCTAGAGGGACGGTAGTTTTATCGAGAATATGATCCCGTCGACATCTTGAACAGTCCGCCTATCACTTACAATGCACCTGCAGAGCTTGTAAGTAGCCGCTTCATAGTGAAAGGGGGTCCAGAACAACAGATATTCTCCATTGCTTGCTTCACGTCATCTCTTGATTGACATTCATCTATCACATTCAGTTTTCATCTATCGAACCAAACACATTTATCATACCAAATTCATTTAGTCATCACACACGATCAACATACTGAGATTAGCGTCAATCTGCCTGATTTCGATGTCCAGATGATTAATGCGCGGAGAGTCCTACGTGGGCAGGGAAGGCGAATACAGCGATTGAAAGGTCCACACCTTCACTTGCGAAAATAGCACGCCCTGCAGGTCATATGACCCATGCAGTATCCGTCAACGTGGTCGCCGAGCTTATGCGTCTCTTCCCATCCACCTTGACGGTCATCCATTGACCACCGCATCCTCAGCTAGAACGCTATCGTCATCCACTCTCACTCTCTTCGTCCCCTGCTCTTCTTTCTCAGATTGACGCTTTCCCCCTTCAGTCCCAGCTTTCGTCCCTACCGAACTGCTCTTAATATTCTTCGCCCTCGATCCCGGACCCCAGTTCGGCAGCGGGTTCTCCTGGTAGTAAACCACCTTGTCCCCTTTTTCGAACTTCGAAGCATCCGGATGAGGTGAGAAATTTACTTCGTGACTACTCCTTTTCAGCAATAAGCTGTGCATGCGCGAAGAGCCGACTCACGTCTGAGCTTTCTCGAGAAGCTGTCGAGCGGGACTGTGCTGAGCGATCTTATCCATTCTCACCGGGTTCTCCTTCAGGTGTTCACGGACGATATCGAAGATGAAATTCCGTGGTGCGTCGGTCTTGATCGTACCTGGACCAGCATGAGATCTCGAGACCTTATAGCCCGCCTGTAATAATGCGGAACTAAATAACACATTCGTGAGTACGACTGGGGGCAGAATGTCCAAGTACCTACACTGCTTTTGTAGCGGGTATTGAGGTGGTATGGAAGAAACCACAGATCTTGTTACATGTAAAGTAGAAAGGGTTTGGCAGTTCCTCAAGCGATGTTAGCGATGCTTCGTCTCGAGTGGAGATTGAACTACCTCTTGCGTGACAGTCATCATCCCGTGCATCCGGGTCCACGTCTTATACTCCCCCTTCTGTCCTTCTATACCCTTCAAAATGCGGGCCGCAAAAGAGGTATCATGTATCGGACCAAGCCACATCGGACCGCCGACCTGCAAGCGTACCTCAGCCGCAGACGTTCAGAAAAGACATCAGACTGCTCACATGCGTTGTGGATCCGCAGTGCTCGCAAGAATCGCCTTTCGTAGTCCCCTGTGCAGACTTGAAAGATCTCACGGATTCGCCTTTGACATTCGGTTTGTCAATCGTCCGTCCTAGCGGTTGCAGGGCCGGCGTCTGACAGGAGCCGCAAACGTAGGCGACACCAAGGTTGCTTCGTAGCATAAGTTCCTGTGCCTCGAAAACAGCGGTGAGGCTTACCTGGCCACGCCTTTGACCTGTAATGGTCCGGTATCGACGCGCACGAACAGTCTAACATAGAAGTCGATAGAGAGGGAGAGAAGCGGGGTGATGTATCGCCCATATCTCGCAGCTGTGGAGCTCAGAGAGTTGAGCACCAGTCGAAGACCAACTTCATGGCAGTACTCTGCGTTCACGGAGACACCACCATAGTTGGAAAAGCTAGAGCATCGTATCAGCCCCTTTGCGGCCGGAGAAGCGACAGTCTCACGATTTTTCAGGATATTGCGAACCAGCAAGAACGGCCACGTCTGTACAGGTCACGCATAGGAGGCCTATAAGTCCGGTGAGTACACAATGATCCAATGACTCAAACGACTCACCCCCGTCGGCGATACAGCCGATTGCAGCATCGATGAAGGGCGCAGCGGTTCCATAAGGGTCCAGGTCTACAACGTCAACTCGCTTCCTCGGATCACGATGGTTGTACATCAACGAACTATGAGAACACGGTCAGTCCGACAAGCTCTATCACAGTAATGCTCTGCTGAGTAGCGAGCTATTCGGGACTGACCAGGCATCACCTTCGTTCACCTTCACTTTCCCCTTACATCCCGAGCGTCGTCCGTGTTCCAGATGTTTCTCCCCCGACCCGTTGACAGCAGTATCTGCCCCACCATTCAATGCTTTCTCTTCCGGGTCAAGCTCCATCGTTGCGGTAGGTTGCGATTCGCCAGCTACAGCTTCGGGTTGATTGCTGTCAGGCAAGATATCGCCTACACCGTTGTACGCTACGTTCATCCGCATAGCTTCGCATGCTGAGGGTGACAAATCATTGGCGAGAACGAACCTACGATTAGCTCAGTGGTCGACCATCCGGGTTGTCTGGTATTTGAGGGCAATGGCACGGCAACTCACTTTACGTCGGGAATCTCCTTGGCATATCGGATTGAACGGAGACCAGTTGCCGAAAGCGCTTCGAGGATAGTGATTTTCGGTGCTCGAAATCTTGACTATCAACGAAACGTCAGCATCATGACCTGAGAATGGCGACGATGCTGCTATTGCTCACCTCTGTCGAAGGTCCAGCGACAGGCTGCTCTGTCTCCCCATTCCCGAACACAGCTTCACCACCTTACCAAGCATCAATTAATCACGAAAGAAGCGAAAAGAGCTGAGCTCACTAGCTTCTCCAGGCCCAGCCGCCTTCTTCTCCTTCATTTTCCCCTTCCTCCCCTTCCCTCTAGCTCTCCACCTCCCCTCAAACTCCTCCTTCCGCATCTCGTTCCACGCCCTGATAACAGCTACACTCAAGTCCCTATTGAATTCCTGAACAGGGTTCAAGAAGGCCCCAGCATCTTTCGGGACGAGAATGGTAGTCGTCGCTTCGGAGTGTTCACGGTGGGTATCTGGGATACCGTCTGGGAGGGGGACTATGTGAAGGTGTCGGGTTGAGGGGTTGGGGTTGGATAGAGGGACTGTAGCGGGCATGATGAAATTAGTTCGACATGATTTAACGTTGTCTTTCAGAAGGATACTGCAAGCTCTCCTAAAGAGCATTAAGGATCAACCGCTCACAACCTTGAAGTGGCAGAGTCCGACACGAAAGTTTAACTGCATCCACGGTCACGTGACTCGAAGCGGAATTGCGAATTAGCGAGCGGGTCCTCGCGGTTCGGCAATCCCTTCGATCCCATCCGCCGTCCACCTTCTCACCCTCGTCAATCTTCTTTCCCCGCTTCAAGTCGATCATCATGAACCGTTCAGGAGGAGAAGCCTTCGCTCGTCTCGCACAACAGCTCAACCGTGCGCGGTTGCAAGCGACAGGCGGCGGTGGACCAGGCGGCGGGAGTGGAGGACAGAACCCTTTCAATAACCTTCCTGGCGGTACTAGGGGTTTCATGACGGGTGGAGGGTTGCTTGGGGTTTTGGCTGTTGGTGGCCTCGCTCTGAACTACAGCCTGTTCAACGGTGATGCTTCGTCAAGACACAAAGACGAGAAGGAGGTTCTGATGCTTTGGTAGTGGATGGTGGTCATCGGGCGATTAAGTATTCTAGGTTGCATGGGATTCGATCGGATATCTATCCTGAAGGGACTCACTTGATGGTGTGTTATGACTTGCTATCTAAGTGAAAGTGGAAGTGTGTTGACTGGCAATAGCTGCCCTGGCTTGAAACCCCAGTGATCTACGATGTTCGAGCCAAGCCTCGGAATATCGCATCGCTCACCGGGACGAAGGATCTCCAGATGGTGTGTCTCGTCGCCTTACCACCTGATGAATCACTGACAAAGCGATGACGCACAGGTCAATATCACCTGTCGTGTGCTTTCGCGACCATCGGTAAACGACCTCCCTACTATGTAAGCGGAACCCCTAGACCTTCTTCCCTTCCCTCGTTAACGCTCGCAGCTACCGCGAGCTAGGAACCGACTATGACGAACGTGTCCTCCCCTCAATCGTCAACGAAGTCCTCAAATCCGTCGTCGCCCAATTCAACGCCTCCCAACTGATCACCCAACGAGAGATGGTGTCCCGACTCGTCCGTGAAAACCTGACCCGTCGTGCACGTCGTTTCAACTTAATCCTCGATGACGTCTCCATCACCCATGTCGCTTTTTCCCCAGAGTTCACCCATGCGGTCGAAGCGAAACAGGTCGCTCAGCAGATCGCTCAGAGGGCGGCGTTCTTGGTGGACCAAGCTATCCAGGAGAAACAGAGTATTATCGTTAGGGCTCAGGGTGAGGCGAGGAGTGCTGAATTGATTGGGGAGGCGGTGAGGACGAATAAAGGGTTTTTGCAGTTGAGGAGGTTGGAGGCGGCTAGGGAGATTGCGACGACGCTTGCTCAGAGTGGGAATAAAGTCATGCTCGATGCCAAGAGCTTGCTCCTGAACGGTGAGTTGCTCTTCCGCAATGAAAGATCTGTGCTGATCCTGGTGTAGTGGCCGAAGACGACGTTCTCAACAGTACCGTCTTCACGAAGAAGTGATTCGGTGATTCGGGTTTGGGTATGTGAAGGGATTCATGGCCGTATGCAGCGACATCTCATGACACATCTCCGGCTCCGTTCGTGTCCTCTGGGCTCAAGCTGTATGAGCTATGTAGAAGGCATCAAGAAGGCTTTTCCGACTCCTGCATATCGCGCTACAGCTACAACGATAGTTTACAACCCAAAAGGGTAACTTGAGCGACTAAGTACAAGTACAAACAACAACAACAACAAGAGGTTCTGAGCGATGACTGACTACTACTAATGATGAACCTTAGCTTGCGTACTTTTTGCCTTGACCCTTAAACTCTTCCATTGTCCACGATCTAGGAGACCGCCCCTCATAACCCCACCCTCTCTCGTAGCGTCATTATGCGACAGCCATGATGCTCAGTCCCGTCGCAAGTAAGACTCCGAGAAGCGATATCGCCGAGGTAAGCGGTGATGACAGGGGCGCGAACATCCGAACCGATCCCGACGTAGTCGTGTTGGGAGATGTGTATACCGCGACACCGACCGATCCGCAGATCTTCAAAGCAGCAGCATCGGCTTGCGATATAAATAGCTACTCCCCGTAAATAGTCTCCAGTACCAAGTACACAAAAAGGCGTACATATGGCATTTCTCCATACCCTGGAGCCGCGTAAGAGACAGAGATGCTTTCATCCGTTCCGACCGAGATTGCTGGCATGATAGCATGATAGGATGCTTTGATTCGACGTCAGCTTGAGCCCATGCGTACAGGAACGCTGCTTACTCGATGACGTTGGATTGAGATGCCCCAACCGGATGAGGGGATACCAAAGGCGTCACTCTGGCTAGGACTTCCTCGCTACAACCCCTCCTTCAACTAAGCTTCCTTAAGAAACATATTAAACATACATTGGTAAGGACAGCCAGTAAGGGGCCTTTACGAATCGCGACATCCGTCGAAGTGTTCGCTAAGATCTGTGCAGTCGAATTTAGGAAACTCTTCCCATCGAAAAGCGTGTTATTCAAAATGACCGCCTTACGAACACTGTTGAGTTTCGAGATGCGGATGTAGGTTGAAGTGTTTGCGTTTAATTGGATGGCCAAAGGGCTTGGCGATTGTATGGATCGCCTGATCCTTCAGAGAACTCCTGTTCTTGTCCGCTGCGGAACCATCAGACTAGGTACATGAGACTTGAATACCGAGACATACTAGTACACGATTGGGATGCCGTCGAAGATGAATTGAGCATATGAGGGCGTTGTAGGCTAGGTGAGGATCGACGGTAGCGTTTCGCCACCGAGGTAGATCGTGATTCTCGATGAATACCCAAGGACACCTGGATCCTGGTCTTGGTCAGCGTCGGACGGGGGTGGGATAGGGATGACTTACGGGGAAAGCTGTCAGGACCTGATTGGCGATCTCGACGAATCCGGACATGTTCCCCATGGACGTGCCGAAGCCATCGACGATACCGTAGTACAGAGGATAGCCTAGGACCGCATCCATCCATTTTTGCGTTTGGAAGCTCGAAGCGAAGCTGTGCACCTGTCAGTACTCCTCAGACGTAGGAAGGCATCTTTATACCCGATATCGCTACCATACACCTCACCGATGCAGAATACCCCCGCAGCGCCACAGAAGCCTGGCCAGAACGCGCCGGGAATATGTTGCAGCTATCGTAGAGGATCAATGCAGTCCTCATCACGCTTACACTGGTCTCACCATCGATACGTAAGCCCATCGATCGAGTAAGTCTCAGTAAGAATCGAGATCCAGCTTTGTAGTGTCGAGATGACGGTCGGATTCTCGGTGTTTACGTCCATCAGGGGTAGTTTGTCATCGCCAAGCCAGCTGCACATATTCAGCTCATCTGCCGTATGGTGGGGCGTCCGGGAGCGTGACGCACCAGTACTCCACAGAAGTCTGATTGCTATAGTCAACCCAGCATTGAGAATGGAAGTCTGCTGGATCGCTCCAGAATGAAAGATCTGCCTGCAGTGCCGACGTGCTTTGTGAAGTATCGACGCTGAGAGCGGGGATATTGTTGACCACCACGTCGACCATCAGGTACCTAAGCGGATCATCAGCATATTGACGATGAAATATTTACAGCATGACGCACATTCCCCGCTGATGCAAGGCGGTGCTCAAAGCTTTCAGATCCTCAGGTGCGCCGAATCGAGGATTCAAGGTCAGGGGGTCATTCACCCAATACCCATGGTAGGCATAATTGTACGGTGTGAGCATGTCGATGTTTTCTGTGGTCTAGTCAGATTTGCTCGCATGCGAGAGGGTAAAGATTTACGGCTGACCGGCGAGAGCCAGATGGCATCGAAACCCATCCCTTGGATGTAGTCGAGCTTGTCGATGATCGACAACCATGTTCCGCCACACCAGCTGCGACAAGTCAATTGATCTCTAAGTGAATGTGTGGGATCTCACGTTTGTTGTGCTGGGTCGCAAGTGGATGGGAGAGGCGATGTTCGGGCTCGAGCTGTATCGGAGGCAGGGGCAAACCGATCGGTGATAAGTCTATACGACGTTCAGTCATACTCAGGTCCGATATTTAGCTGACCTACTGATAAATGGCTTTACCCTTCCATTGATTTGCATTTGCCGATCCCGCGAAGTGGAGGGTGGCGAGACAAGAAAGAACGAAAGGGAAGAAAGACGATCGGAGCATGTCGTGTGACTTTTAAGGGTGTATTAAAGACGGATAGGAAGGAGCGGGAAGCGTAAACAGCGTGATTGATTATATAGACGTATCGTTGAGACGACGAAGGACGACTACTACAGCATCACCGACGATGTGGATGGAGCAGCGAACGGCCCGAGCGTCAAACAAACAGTGCATGGATTCCTTTCGGCGCTAGTCACGAGACCAAAGCTGGCGCCGGGCGGGGTATTTGTCTGGTCGGAAGCCACTGGTCAGAGTGAACCCGGACGATGTATTCGGCGTGCTGATTTCGTGTTTCGTTAATAGACGAGCAATCGATATTAGGGTTTTGAAGGAGTCCATCGAAAAAGAAGAGGAAGACGGTACTAGGAGGATGTCGATATGGGGAGGGAAACGATGGATGGAAATCGTGACATCAGAGTCTCGAAGGTTATTCGTGGCTGAAGGCATCAATACGGCCATCCAGCTCAGGCGCGCTTCAGCCAAAAAGTCAAGCGACATCATGTTGTCCACCGGGACTAGCGGGTCCAGCCCTCGCCGCCTACTGTAACGCGATACATCATTTCATCTTGGTGAGGCACGTCCGGCGATCGAGGGTAGAATGTTTGACGGATGGGAGGAGGTGGCAATAGACGGTGGAAAAGCAAACAGGAACCAGGAACGCGCTCATGAGGGCATGACGTGTCGAAAGCTCAGTTCTTCGCCGTATCAAACTTTACGTTGTCTCGCGTCTTCCACTCTGCTGATAAGGAAAGCAGACTAGGAAATGCGCTGCGAAGCTTGATTGTGCCATCGTCCAGCCCTTAGCTCTCAGCTTCATCTTTTCTAATCCGTGGAAGGAGGATATACCCGTTAGCCGCAAGCAGTAGTTAGCGGATCTGGGACTTCAGCTATACCTTGAGTGCGCTTCGAATACCCGGGACAGTCGAGCTCTCAGAATCATGGAGCCGACGATAATAGGGTGAAGTCAATCAGGATCATTCCTCGGGTACTCGGGGAGAAGAATGCCTGCGCGCGATCCGGCGGCCTCTCCACATCATCCCACATCATACAGCTCACCACCCTCGGTCCCTCTTCCACCGGTACTGCCCACTCATATCCATAATCCTCCTGGCGGTGATCAGTCCCCTTCCTCTTCCCCTCTATCCCATAATGGCTCCGCGTCTCACCAAGTCGACCCAATACCATCCGTCGGTCCACGTACTGGTAATCGAGATGTCGCAACTGCGCAAAGATTACGGAAGACAAGCCCAGGGAAGCTACGTAATGGAGCTGTAATCGAAGAGGACGAATCAGCTCCCAGTGATCTGCTCGGCAGGGGTAGGAAGAAGAGCCAGGATCTCGATGGGTGAGTACATCCATCGGTGATGCAGTAGATGAGGAGATATTACGCCATATGTGTTTGGTCCCGTCATGCACCGCAAGATCGTAGTCGGCGAGGCTAATACAGTCTTAGGCGCAATTTTGACTCGAGCCCTATTGCCTCCTCCTCGTCTTCTTCCCAGGCCATTCGAGATTCTTCGAATCGCCTTGCGTCCCTGTCTTTCACCAGCCGTCCTCGTCGGATCTCATTCGCCTCTAAGAACTCGATCGATGTGCCTCATCAAGGAACGTCTCCTCCATCCTCCGCTCGCCCTCTTACTTCGGGTCCTAAAGACCGACCGCAACACCCCAGCGACTCATCAACCAGTCATACGGATGATCTTGCTACACTCCGGACGATCGTTCCGAATTATATGGGCAATATGGGCAGGTCGGGGTTGAGTATGATGATGGATCGCGAAGGCGACAAGCTCCGGCAAGAACAAGAACCACCCGATCATATCCTGAGCGATGAAGCTGGCATCTCCGAGCCCGAAGAGACCCTCGGACCGCCTTTAGAAGAGGAACAGCTGGGCTCAGCTTCTTCCTCCTCCGACGGACCCGGCGAGGCCACGCCTGTACCTCGCAAGGTATCGGTCGCAGCGTATTCTGCTGAGAGCGACGAAGATGCATCCACGGGACTACGGCGATTGCTTGAATCTGAAATGACGCGGGAGGACGTCGAGCGAGCTTCCGAGCGGACACCTTTGCTTGGAGTAGCCGTAATCAAGCAGCCGGTGATGAGCGGTTTCAGGTCGAGCTGGAAGGATATCAAACTAAGGGCCGGGAAGCTTACGATGCGGGACGTCGTCAGGAGCTGCGTTGAGGAGCCGGTGAAAACGCTTCCATCGGTCATTCTGGGTTCGTTGTTGAATGTGCTGGATGGCGTAAGCTATGGGATGATCCTGTAAGTCCAGACTTTCACAAGCAAGCCTAATACTGTGCAGGTTTCCGGCGAGTCCAGTGTTTCCAGATTTCGGCTCATTGGGCGTTTCTATGTTTTTCGTTTCGTAGGTGCATGATACATGACGATGGGACCTAAGCTGACAACTGTAGATGCATAGTATCTCAGCTGGTCTTCTCCCTTGGAGGAAGTATCTTCCCGGGTGGTAACGGGTCGATGATGATCGAGGCTGTACCTTTTTTCCACATTTTGGTCAATACCATTCAGACGGAAGTCGGAGACGATGTTGGTTGTCTGCTCTGCTCCTGAGCTACGCTGACTCATCGCCAGCCGACCTCGATCATCGCTACCACAATGGTGTCATTTGCATTCAGTTCCATCCTGACGGGTAAGCACGGAAACAGACGTCTATGTCGACACTGACAAATCAGGCCTTGTCTTCTTTGGTCTCGGTGCTTTCAAGCTTGGTTCTCTGATCGGTTACTTTCCGAGACACATACTAGTCGGGTATGTTTCGTTCCAGCACAGAGACTCCGTTACTGACCACCTCTAGTTGCATTGGCGGAGTAGGTTTTTTTTTGATCGAGACCGGCCTAGAAGTCTCTCGCGGACTCAAAGAAGAAGGCTTCCACTACGACCTCTTTACTATCAAGCTATTCTTCGAATCACCCCATGCTGTTCTTCTCTGGACAATCCCACTCCTTCTCGCCATCGTCCTTCGTGTCCTCACACACCTCTACCATCACCAGCTGATTTTCCCCGCTTACTTCTTCATCATCCCCATCATCTTCTACATCGTCGTGGCATTCGACAGATTGGATATGACGTATCTGAGGGAGAACGGCTGGATATTCGATGTGGGGCAGAACACCCAGGCCTGGTGGAAGTTTTATACCTACTTTGTGAGTGATTGTCCTCCAACCTTGCGGGAAGGGCTGATCGGGACTGAAGGATTTCAAACGCACGAACTGGAAAGCATTCTGGCAAGCTATGCCGACGCAGTTCGCCCTCGTCTTCTTCGGCATACTGCATGTCCCCCTAAATGTAAGTCGCCAAAGCATAGCATCATTCCGATTGACGCGTTTCAGGTTCCCGCTCTTGGTGTGTCCTTGCAAGAGGACAACGTGAAGCTCGACCGAGAGCTGGTAGCGCACGGCGTGTCGAATCTTGCGGCAGGACTCACTGGAACCGTGAGCGCTCATCGTTCTCCGACAATTACTTGTGCTGACCCTGTTACAGGTGCCTAACTACCTATGCTACGTCAATACCGTTTTATGTAGGTCATCGCTACCCAATCAGACCGGCGACAGCTCATAATTTTTGCAGTCTATCGAGTTGGCGGCGGTTCGAGACTGTCTGGCATCATGCTCTCTTGCGCTACTGCTGCTATCATGTTCATCGGTCCCACCATCATCGCCTATCTTCGCGAGTCCGAAGTCATTCGAGCGAGTTTTGAGCTGACTTTGCACTTTAGCGATCATGGTGGTCGGTGCTCTGATCTTCGTCCTTGGGCTCGATCTCACCATTGAGGCGGTATGGGATACACGGCATCGTGTGAACAGGATGGAATACATCACGATCTGGGCTATTGCGATTGGAATGACCGTGTGAGCATTCCGCCAATTCCTTTTATTGCCCTGAGCCTTCGCAGGTGGGACTTTGTGATCGGGCTGTTGTTTGGGATCATCCTCGCTTGTGTATTCTTTGTTGTCCAAAGCTCCCGTCGGAGAGCGATCAGGACGGTCTTCAACGGCTCGACTGCGAAGTCAACGGTTCGACGACCGAGGTCGCAACGAGCGTTCATTCAGCAAGTCGGGGCGCAGACGTACGTCATGAAGCTGCAGGGTTTCCGTAAGTGAACTATGAGCGTAGCCCGCCTAGCTTACATGTTAGTCTTCTTCGGTACCATCTCCTTGGTCGAAGATGAGATCCGGAAGCTGCTCGATCTTGCGAAATGGCAGCACAACCCGATCCGTTTCCTCATCATTGACTTTGGATTTGTTCATGGGCTCGATTTCTCGTCGGCAGAGGCATTCGTTCGCGTCCAACGACTGCTGGTGGCGAAGGACGTGTTGCTTATCCTCTGTGGAGCTGCTCCGAACGGGCTGGTGGGAACGGCACTACAAGGAGTGGGCTTGTGGTCGGATCTCGACGACAGCAGGGTGGAGGTGTTCGATGCGTTGAACGATGCGCTTGAGTGGACCGAGAACGCCTACCTGTAGGTGCCGGCGTTATGGTTGATAAAGCTGATGTCTCAGTACCGCTTTCTATGACAATCAGCGTGCAATTGCGGCCAAAGAGGCTGCCAAAAGCATTGATTTCCCGAAAATTGCGAAACCGCCATTCTCACTTGCCGAGTCTTTCACCAATAGTCCAAGGCGGACCTTTCTTGCGAAGGCTGGGGACAACACTCTACCTCGAAGTAACCCTCATATTTGATTTCCTGCTGCTCTTCCCTGACGTCACATTAGACCACTCGTTCCAGGAGCCCGCATCACTACAGGCCGAGCCCGACCAGCCATTGTCGATCCTCCTTCAGACCTTTGGCGCTTACTGCAACGAGCCAATTGAATTCTTCCGTGATCTTGCACCGTTTTATGTTGAAAGGGTCATCTCATCCGGAACAACCCTGTGGAGGCAGAAAGATCTTCCGGACGGACTGTACCTCATCGTGTCCGGCTCTCTGCGCGCGACGTACAGCTATGACGATCATCGCGAGCTGGTGCAGGAGACTATGGTGGCGGGTACCATCGCTGGGGACCTCAGTACGCTGAGCGATACTGCTCGGAACGCAACGGTAGTGGCGGAGAGGGATTGCATCTTGTGGAAGATGGATAAGGAGGGTTTGGAGAGGTTGGAGAAGGAGAAGCCGGGTGTAGCTCAGCGGTACATCCGGATCGTACTAAAAGGTATGTCGCTCGGAACGGAGCGAGTTACCGCATGCTGACAGACTTTGGGATGTAGCGGTGGCGGAAGAGCAGGATGTTCTGTCGAGTCACATGATAGCAGTTCTGTCATGATTTCTAAGTTCCAGATGTGCATAGATGATAGACTTAACATAGAATGCATTGCATGGCGACGTCACTCCTCGCTCAGGTTTCGCAGCCCGCCCTTTGCCGCACGTCAACCCGAGCGGGTTCTTAATGCTTCAGACAGTCTCCAGATGACACTGCGGTACTCGACTTCTGTTGACTCAGCACTTGGATCAGCTTTCGTCCGCTCCGCGTATGAGCCGCAGAAGAGAGGTTCTCACAGCTCAGAAAGTGTGGGCAGCTTCGGCCGGACCTCCCCAATGCGATTAGCGTGACGACTCAGGTTTAGATAGCTCTTCACGGGTGAAAGACGGGTTTGCCTGTAACGCGTATGCATACTTTGGTCCCCCACCTCCTCCTCGTCGTACTGAAAGAAGTTTCATCCGCGTATTCGTACAGAAACACCTCGATCCGACTTGCTTGACCCGCTTGGTGATCCGTTTAAGCCTTGATCCTCTCGGTAAGCGGTACACGAGAGCTTTCCCCTTACGCCAGGATGAAGCGCTTCTAATCGGCCGCATCTGCCTTTGCATCGTTTTTGGTCCGGCAATCTCTGCGCGAGCGCTTGACAGTATTTCCCGTGTCGCGATTAGCTCAAGGAGAACGTTACTGGTTCTTCACGACGATCAGCATGAGCCCAGTCCAAAGGCGACATGAAAAAATGGATAGCCAGTCGTCGACCGATCAGAGCGGTAAGCTCAACAACGTAGTTGGGGCCAATACGAGCGACATGTACGCTCATGAGAAGCAATTGCCATTGAGCTCACTTTGTCGATTGGAGGATGACGGCGCCTCCGAGCCCGGGCATGAAGCTGTGCTCGCCGATGATTGATCCGAAGTCGGGCCTGAACACTGCATCCTGACGAGGTCGTCGAGTGACTTGCCGGCGAATTCAGATCGAGGAGACGATTTGAAGCCGTATACGTTAGACAGTGTAACCAAAAAGGCGACTAGCGTTGATAGGACAGGTCATACTCCACATCCACATCGAATCTGCCACAGCGATCCTCCCGTGACCTTCCACTCACTCAAGTCTCCCTCGACACCGCAGAATGGATCCTGAGTACTTCGCGTGACATGCTCGATGTCGCGATAGACGCTCGCGGCGACGCCTTGCCGATAGCCTTTGCTTCCGTCAAAATCGATGATACTTGAGAGATGGTCGGGAGGGAGAAGGAGGCTGTCGTAGAGGTTGAAGAGGATGAGGAAGCGGAAGCACTGAGATTGCAAAGCTCTCGGTATGACAGGCGGGATCGGGTACGTTTATCAGGATCGAGAGAGAATGACAACTGGTGAGATGTCTGGAAAGTCCCCCTTGGTGAGGCAATGGATGGATGGGATTCTTGCTTTTATGCAATGGTCTAGGGGAATTTGAACGATATGTATCTCATCACCGAGGAAGATTGTCGCGTACCTTCAAAGTCACATTCTAATATCTCACTGTCCATCGCCCGCTTCAGTCTCAACACCGCCTTCCCCACGTTTTCCCGTGTATGACCGCATCACCGGCAATACCCAATTGTCCCGGAACTTCCGCAGGCCTTCCTAACTTTTGCCTGTCCTCTCCTCAAGGTAAAGCGCGGCAGGATCACGTTCCTCGTGGTAGCATTGACGGATGCGCGCCAGCCAATCGTTGTCGTCGTGGAGACGTCTGCAGAATGGCCGAGCGTCGGCGAGGGGAGCTCGGATATTGGTCTACGAATGCTCGGACCATGAGCTGAGATCACGGCCTTCTGCTTGCTTACCCGAAGGATACACAGCTTGATCATCTCGGGAGTACAGGCATATTTCGTCGGATCATCTTTCTCCTGTCCGAAAGATCCCTCGCGTGTGAGGTCCAACCGACTTCAACCTGCCCACCACCCCAATCATACCGCCATTGCCGATAACCCACTTGCGGCGGGGAAGAGTCGTCCACCTTGTAGAGGTCCTCGACCCAAGCGATTGGGTTATTACGGTCCCATGACGGATTCACGTTGAGGAAAAGTCTGCGAGGTTAGCTGCGACGATCCGTAAACTTGACTGACCCTTTCTTGTCTGCGCAGGCCTGTTTGACCACTGCCAAGCCCGTTCCGCTTCCTCTGCCGGACCATCGTCACGCTTGATTCGACCCAAAACACGAAAGTAGTAGATGACATCCCTGTGGAAGATCGGAATGGATTCCCGGGTGAAGCTGAATCGAACTCACATGGGATAGTTCCCCCATTCCTTTCCACTCGGAATGGATGTCGATGAGACGATCTTGCGGAGAGACTCCGAAACCGTCGAAGCTGAGATACCGTGGAGGATCTTCGGGTTCGGATTTCTTGCGCTTGGCGGCAGGAGGAGAGGTGTCATCATCATCATCATCATCATCATCAGTACGCGACCTTGCAGGCCGAAGCGGGAGGGGCATCCTGCGACTGGCGGAGCTGAGGAAGGTCAGGAGGTCAGTGGGAGCATGGATACGCTTTATTTTGCACCAGCGGGGGAAAATGCAATGTGTAGCGGGGGGAAAAGCAGAAGACCGGGGGGAAACAAGAACGATCAACGGTCAGAAGAACATTGGGAAAAAGGAGTCACATACTGTAGATATGTAGAAGTGGTATCAAATTATGACGTGGATATCATGTTGTAATCTTCCCCAACCGCCCGTTCGACATCGTAGCCATCTCGTACACTTATTGATCGATCTGCTTATGCATCCTCGCACGCTCCACCGAGAAGGTCGCCTCTTTCTGCTCCAACTACCACTTGACGTCCGCGTCGCGATCCGAGCTCTCGGATAGGGATCGTGCGGTCGATCGGAGGCTCTGGAAGAGATATTGGTGATGGTGTTCTCGGATAGCGTCGGATCGTCGTGTCCCGGTCCGCTCGTCTCCTTCGACTCTCCATCCACTCGTTCCAAGGACTCTCCAACTCCTTGATTTGGTCTCGCAGCTTCTTAAAATCCTCCTCATGCAGCTGCTCCGTCGAAGCGAGTTTCCCTTGCAGTGCGGCCTTCTCCCTCTTTCTCCATCCCGAGGTCGTGCTCTAGCGTGCGTACCGTCTTCCAGGCGTGATCGTAATTCGACATGCTGTTTTTCAAGCACGCCTCGAGGCGTTCGTTTGTCTTTCGATCCAGCACCACGGTTCCCATGTCTGCCTCGATGGACAGACCGGTTTCGGTGACGAGGGAAGGTAGGTCCGTGGGCTCGGGGACGCCGTTCCGTCGCAGGTAGATCTCGCGGATCTCCTCCTCGACGCGGCTGTCGGATGCGGGTTTGATGACGAACATGATGTCACGACAGATGGTGTCACAGTAAGTGGTGTGACAATGACTTGTTGCAGCTGACGTCGGTACAGGCCAAGATGTTGGCAGACTCAGACAGGATGCAGGATTTTAAAAGGTGCAGCACGGGATCCGGGCGGGCGTAATGATTTGACCGGGCGAAAAGTAAGTCGAGCGGGCATAGTGATCTGACCGGGCGAACGGCAAGTCTTGTACCCTTCAGCACGATGTCCACTCTGGGGCTAATCGTACCAACAGAGTCATTCATCGGGGAAAGTCCCGTCATCTCAGTGACAGGATCAGCAAAGATCATACCTTCGTCCTCTTCTCGGCATACGAATGGAAGCACCGCGCCGTCCTTGCGAGTCTCGTACGGGTTTCTGGCAGGCACATCCATGTGATTCAAGTGGTGTTTTCATCCTCGAGACCGGGACCATTCGACTCTGTGCGGCTTTCGACCGCAACCCTAAGCCGAGGATGTCATGCGCTACAAGCGAAGAGGGACAACACCTCCCTCGGGCCGACTTCGCCAGCTGGGTCGCTTGGGGTGGACCGGAAACGGTCAAGCAAGGTGGAGTTATCGTCAAGCATGCGAGCTCGGGCGTGGACTTGGGATGAAGTGCAGAGTCTGCAGATTGGGGCGTGGCGGATCTCTGTCCCGTCATCGGGTCACACGTTGATCGTCAGGTCTCTTGAGGGTGTCATCTCGAGCTACTGCAATGGGTCGCACCATGGCAGGCGACTTCGAGGATGGGTCACGGAAAGTTTTATTGAAGATGTGAGGCGGGGTACTTGCAGGTCTCCACTGACTCTCTGCAGACGGGCTAGGTGTGGTCAGAAAACGTTATGCATATCGGTGTCTCAAGGCTCAAGGCCCCTCCGTGCCTTCCTTCCCCGTGTGAATCGAGCAGAAACGACCGATCTCTGTCTTTCGATACGACAAGAAGCGCGAGCTGTCGAAGCGGGTGTTTCGCCGAGGGGATTTCGCCATGCCACCCAGCGTAACGGCCCTTATCCGAGACAACACTCGATCAAAAGGTCTCTGCCGCCACGTTGTGCTTTTTCTTGAGCAGTCTCGAGAGGAACTGCTTTCCCCTACCCGCCGATGGTTTGGTGCCACACGATAGGGACAGCGACGATGGCGGAGACCGCTTCCGCGATATTTGGGTGGAATCTCAGAGGCAGCCGAAGCCGTCACCGGGTCCAAGCGTCTCGGCGAGAGAGTTGGATGCAGACACAACGAGTGCAAAATCCAAGCCTGCGCAGTCACCCGACACGACCTCTCCTGGTTCCTCTTCCACTCTTTGCGGAACCTGCAACGGAACATCCAACGTCTCATCATCCTTGACCGCCGCGGTTACCATTCGAAGCTCGAAGTGAGTAGTGAGATGTCTAATCGATGCATTTGTGCAGTCCAGAAAATAACGTCCGGCCAGACCCCTTTATCGTCCCATCACCTGATCGATCCATTCATGAGAAGTTTCCATCATTTGAAAGGTGGTCTGTCCGTGACGCCTCGCGCGATTGAGGGTCGTAACAAGAAGAAACGAGTCCATCCTAAACCTCAGGGGGTTGAAGCTAATTTTGTCCTTGAGAACCAGAAGTCGGAGCGAGGATGGGGATGACGGGACGGGACGGGACCGAAGGGCGGCATTCAGTTATCGGTAGACTACTCGAGATATGGTCAGCGGATGTAGTGTGATACGAGACTGGATTGAGTGTGTTGATTGCGTGAGAGATAGGGACACTGCCCTTCTTGGAGGAAGCGATCATGGAGCAGTAGCTGATAAACGGTAACGAGGGGGAGCAATCGGGGCACCTGAATAAGAGTAAAACTTCCTCCCGAGACTCCTCGGAATGACTCTGTTGTCTACCTCTTCCTGGTCAGTACCGAGGTCCGTGTATGAGTTCGGGAGACAAGCAATCATATATAATCGCGGTCATGTATAACCGCTTTCGATGACCGGCACGGGTGGTTTGGTAGATCGGCTGAAGATCAGCGGGATGGTGTCGACCTGGGAAGACGCCTTTTGCCCGTGCATGCTTCTTTGACGATCTCTTGGCAGCCACTTTATGTTTTTATTAGGGTATGCCTTGATTTCCAATCAACACCGTAATTCCGCGGAATGATGCTTTCGACACATCAATGTGGACCCGGTGTTCCGAGGTCAAAGGCCTAGAATACGCGGGCCTCGGGTCATGAGATGCGAACCCAGCCGGCCGTGAAGCGAAGGGTACAAGCACGATCTGTCGATCGCATGTCATCTGTCAAGACCCGTTCCTGTCCACGCGTTTGACGATGGCATGTTACAAGCAGTTGCTCATGAAAGCGAATTAAAAATAGTTTACGTGAACCAAATACCGATCGCACGGTCCCCTTCGCCCCTCGTGATCTACACCTGCTTGTGTCGAAACAACGAGGTGGCCCTATTCTCGGGGAAGGCTGAGCAGCTGGGTTCCCCAACTCATGTACCTTTGTTATCGTTCTCTAACGTTACAACCCCTGGTCTCGTTCTTGTCAATCTCGTCAAAGAAAGTTCTTACGTCAACAGTCCTGTAACATGAGATCGAAAAGGGTAATAAACTAGTCCGACAGGAACAGCTTTCAGCTCCGGGGAGGAGATATGCCGTTCTGCCGCGTCTGCTAAGTAACCATCGATCCAGAACGATCTGAATTTAAAAGGCACAGGGCACACCCGGGAAGGCGTAATACCCCTAAACCCTTTCTCAACGACCTTTTTGACTCTTCTTATACGCGCCACGTTCGATCCTGCCGGCATCACTCGACCCCATCCGGGACCCCTAGCGCGCTTTTGCTTTGGATTTCCGTCCCGCCCCTTTGCCCGAACGAGAGGTTTGTGTAAAGCGTGCGTCCCCCTCCATTGTCAGCGGCAATCCATCCGCCCCTTTCCCCGACGCCAAACGTCGTTGCATCTCGAAACATTGCTTAAACACATTCCAGCGAGTTGTAGAGTTATTCTCTGCCACCACCGCCAACGGCGTCGAGTGATTCGTCATTCGTACTAGCGAAGGACGATTGAAGGCTGCATAGGACGGGAAGAAGGAAAGGCGTGACTCGGTTATTTTGTTGTTGGGAGCACGGAGGGAAGCTGCGTATCGCCTGCGACGCTGGTCGGCGCGCACAACTCGAGTCGGTTGGACCTTCTTGAAGGGGAAACCAGGTTCGAGTAGGGATCAAGGAGCAGTCGAGGAATTCTGAGAGCGGTAAAGGCGGACGGAAGTTATCGATAAACCTTCTTTCGACGGTTGTGTCGATCCCTCAATCGGTTGACCAACCACCGATATCCCTCGGAGATCCAGCGGTCTGTCGAAGGAGAAGAGTTCTAGCCACGGTCACTGCAGTGGAGAGGAGCCATCGACGCGATGAACGACTCACAGTATCAACAAAACTCGGGAGGGTATGATGATCGAGGATACGGGAGAGATCGACGCGACGAGGTGAGCTGATGTTCTCTTTTCACATTTCCATCGACATCTCGGATTCAAACGGCGTGATCTTTGGATAGAGGTCAAGGAACCGAATCATTAGAGGGGAGGCTGGGGATTATCAGGCAGTGGTGGGCGAAATCCGATCAACTGGCAGAACCCCCGTTTTCACCTCTGATCTGCCGTTCCGAAACGAGGTACTCCCTCATGAGAGCGACGAACCAAGCTAGTCCCAGGGTGCTACAGGGTTGAATGATCACGGATCATTATTCTCGGTGTTGACCTCTGCCGTCCCGCGGCTTCGGGAATTCTTTCGATGTTTTGATCCCTTTCTTCCGCCACTAGGTGCACGGGATATCCCTGTGGTCCGAGCTTTGTTCGCTCCACGGCGATCAAAGCATCCATCATTCCTTTCATCTTCCCATCCTTCTCCCATAGCCAGATCGTTTGTTTTCCCAGTCCAACTGTGCGAAGCGCTTTTCAATCCCGATTAAGAACCCTACTGACTCCCCATCAGTATCAATACACACAGCCCCAACCTCCTTCACCACCCAATTCTGCCTCACCCTTCGCCTTTGCCCCACCTCCTCTCTCCTCACTACCAGGTCCAGGATCATCGCGGCCACCTTTGTCTATGCACCATTCCGACCCAACGGCCCAAGGACAGCAATATTCCTATTACCAACAGAAGCCCACGGTGACACATCACAATACCTTTCCATCCTCGTATCCCGCCAGCGCGTCGATGGGCTACCGATCCTATTCCAACGACACCCAGAGGGATTCCCCGCAGCAATCAAATCTCTCTCGCACACCTACCCTGTCCATAGCGACTCCCGGTCAAAACGGTATGCCATCACAACAGAGTCCTTCCGCGTATCAACGCCAGCTATCAAACGGGTACGGCAACGGAACACCTTCTCACCAATCCCCACAGCGACAGCCGATGTACACCGAGCAGTCGTTCTATGGTCAACCTTACGCTCAACCGGCATCAACGGATATGCCGAGGTCTTTCTCATACCCGTCAAACTACACTCTACCTTACTCATCCTACCATCAAGCAATGTCCACGCCATCACTTTTCTCCCACCCCACGCCACCTTCGCTCGACAGACATCATACAACTTCGGTCATCGGTGAAGGTATGGAGGGTATGGACTTGAGTAGGCAAGGTCCGAGTTTGGGATACTCGTTTGCGAATCGGTTGCCCCTAGTGGACAGGCCATTCAAGTGTGACGAATGTGTTCAGAGCTTCGTGAGTATATCTAAGGTTCAGTATACCATCACTAATCGGCGCAGAACAGGAATCACGATCTGAAGCGACACAAGAGAATACATTTGAGCGTGAAGCCGTTCGGGTGTGACAGATGTGGCAAGACGTGAGTGGAAGCTTTAATACACCCTGACCCTTCTCCAGCTTCTCGCGAAAAGACGCACTGCGAAGACATTGGCTCGTCAAAGGCTGTCGAGGGGAGGATGGAGCGACTGCTCCGATCAGTGAGACCAACCTTTTCTTAGCCCTCGTGGCATCGCTAATTCTCCTTCAGCTCCGATGTATCCCCTCGGCTCTCAGACGCCCTCCTTGACCCCACCAACACCGCCAAACAATTTCTCACCCACCGAACCAGATTTCACCTCCTCCTTCTCGCGCTCATCCCCTCCGCCACCTCTACAGTCACTCCCCGCCCGGCGACAAAGATCCGACCCGAACAGCCAGATCATCGTCACCCCCAACGAGATGGCCGCTCAACAGCAGATGGCACGGAATTTCGCCGTCGCTCCTCCGCTGGAAGAACCGCTTCTAATCGACCCTGTTCTGGCGAGTGCCGGTATTCAGCGAGAGTCTCTCGACTCCGACGGGTACTTTGAGGGCGTCGTCGGACTCAAACAAGATGGTACCGCCCTGATCGACAAGAACATCGCCACGTCCCCTTACGCGAGATATCCAAATTCACCAGCGACAAATCTGCATCATCACCCGTACCGTCGACCAGCGACGTTGACTTCCCCGAATAAAGGGATCGGGCAAAAGCACTCTTCCCCGACGTACCAGTACAACCCCGTCCAGCGGAGTTTCTCGCCAAGTAGTCTAGGGACGTCGATGACGGAGAAACCGGCATTTGCGATATCTTTCACACCGCAGACGGGAGGGTATTCGTTTCAGCGACAGGAAGGGATGCTAGCTCCGCCTCTGGATCAGGCGATCAAGATGGAGAAGCAGGCTAGTGCCGATGAAGATCCGACGAAGTGGCAGAGGTGGTGAGTCCCCCTTAGTACTTCTCCGTAGCACAGAGGCTGACTTGTCGTAGGCACCGCCCGTCATTCCCGTTCCCACCCCCTCCAGGTATGAACTACAACTTCGAACCCTCCAGTCCGGCCGATGCGCAAGTTTATGCCTGAAAAGATTGTCACCTTGTGTTACTTGTTCCGCTTCTTTGTGTATACTCTGGGTTGTTACTGTTTAGGACACTCCTTCCCTTCACGACGTGATCGCTATACCCCCTTGTCAGTCTCATTCCTAGCTTTTGAACGGATTTATGTACCACAAGTAGATTTCTCTCTTGATCGGATTTGGATGGTCACGATGCAACACGTTGCGACTCTTGCGATTCTTCAAAGCTGTTCAAACAAGCAACGAAGGATGATTCGTTGACAGTGCTTGCACAAAAAGCTTCCATGCTCTCAAACCATACTATACCAATCAAGAATCATCAGCCAAACGTCACGTCTGTATCATGCACCTATCAACGTCCGCCGCGTTCAATCAACAAACCACCGTCGTATCCCAAGGCCGAACTATCCCATTCCCCTACTTTCTGACCCTCCCGACACCATCCCATGACAATTCATGATCAGCCCCCGCTCCTTTCCAAAAGATACTCCCATCGACTCTCTCAATAACCGGTACAGTTCCTTGAAGCAGCTTCTGCACCTCTCGACCCGCCTGCCGGGATCCCACCGTACGGCGTCGAGTGATGGACCCGCGATCGGATAGATTCGGTACATGCGAGTCGGTTCGACGTCAGCCCTTTGATGTTCTAGTATACGATTTTGAGTGTAGGCTCGACCGGACCGACCTTGAACGTACATGCACGACTCGACGAGACTGAGCCGTGGATGTTCTCGTCTTGTCATCGGAAGGATCGAAATAGTCATCACCTTCCCCAAAGTTCGAGTTCGTTCCCGGAACAACACGGTTTGGGTTATACGACATGATTGAATTCGGGTTGAGATGTGGGCGACCTCTTGAAAGGGAGAGGAGGAGTAAGACGAGGAGGTAAGGCTGGAGGATCGCTCGTCGTCGGGGTAGGGAGAGATGGGTCAGGTAAGCCGGAAGGAAGGATCGATGAGGTACGACCGTGCATCTGATTCAACTCGTTTAGCTCAAGTCGCCCACATACAGGCGGACCAGGGCGTACGAGGAGAATGTCAACGCGTGGGGGACGACCATTCCTGACAGTGTACAGGCTAGCAAGGTGGCTAGCACCGCCCAAGTGCACTATGCCACCCATCCTCTCCTTCACCAAGATCCGAGATGAGCCGGATCATCCCACTTGTCCCTCGTGATCCTTTCCCGGAACCTTACTCAGATCGACCTTCCGATCCTCGTCTTTCGGTTGCAAGAGAGACAACGTTCCGTCGACCATATTGCTATGTATCCTCGAGTAATCGTGGTGGTTGTGCACCGAGGGCATATCGTGTCAGAGCAGAGTGGGGGAAATGATTACGCCCGTCTAATTGGGAGTTCAATGGACTTGGGACAATACGGATTAGGGTGACGCTTACATCGTGTATTTTCGAAATATCGCAGGTGCGGTCGTTTGATACGGATATCCGACCGACGGTGGTGGTGCTCTCGGGGAGGTACCTGGTCAATGGGAAGGAGGATGAAGGTGAGGCTGTGGAGGTGGGGAAGTTGCTTGCGAGGGAAGGGATGATGGGCACGGTAGTTATTCTTGGAATTGGGCGTCAGTATCGTGAGTGAGAAGCCGTCAGGAGCGAGAGTCGTGAAGGTGTTACAATGTGACAAGTGTTTGAGCAGGTGGACGATTTCAGAACCCCCCCCCCCCATTACCCCCTCCCCCCTGGCGAACCGGCTT